>ERZ841116.264-NODE-264-length-44799-cov-6.006817_pt1 | contig 44799 bp, 37 predicted proteins | sample MGYA00519875_ERZ841116 | MGnify/ENA primary metagenome ERZ841116 (study PRJEB31850, sample SAMEA3708889) | human gut metagenome | biome: human gut; feature: human-associated habitat; material: faeces | place: China | collected 2014 ... | reverse complement strand
AACGATATGGCACCGTGGGGACACATGTATGTCAATCCTGGTCTAACAGAGCCTTTTATAATCCCCGTCCCAGAAAAATCATCGGCAAACGCACTACTTTGCGCTGGTAAGAACACCGGTGGTGTCAAACGCTGGGGTGAAGCTCTCGTCTACCGCTCCGCCCTCTTGCCAAAACATCGTCATAAAGCCCAGGTCGTCGGCATGGTCGAGCACTTGCTCATACTCCTCGCGCGTTACGGCGCGCGCCAGATCGCCGCCTTGTTCACGCATGAGGGCATTGGGCGTGTACTGGTTCATGACCGAGATCGGCACATCGCCCACCGTCTGCCACACCAGATCTAGCACGCGGCACGAGTCATCCGCATGCCCCGGCAGCACCAGGTGACGCACGATGATGCCGCGCTTCATGAGCCCGTCCTCGTCCACCAGCTCTCCCCCGCGGCGCTCGACCTCGCGCGCCATCTGTACCAGGCCCGACACGGCCACGCGCGGATAGTCCTTGATATGAGAAAGCGACTGCGCAAGCCCGGCATCGGCATATTTAAAGTCGGTGAGCCACACATCGACCAGGTCGCCCAGCGCCGCCACGGCACTCGCGCGCTCGTAACCGCTCGTGTTGTAGACGATTGGGATGACCAGCCCGCGCGTCCGTGCCGCGGCAATCGCGGCAGGCAACAGGTGCGCATAGTGCGTCGCTGTCACCAAATTGATGTTGTTGGCACCCTGGTCCTGCAGTTCCAGCATAATCTCGACCAGGCGCTCAGGCGAAATCTCAAGGCCAAAATTGCCGGTCGAGATCTCGTGGTTCTGGCAGTAGACGCATTTGAGCGAGCAGCCACTAAAGAAAATCGTGCCCGAGCCGGCCTCGCCCGAAATGGGCGGCTCCTCCCACATATGAAGTGCGGCGCGGGCCACCTTAAGCGTGTCGTTAGCACCGCATACGCCGCGCGCGCCCTCATCGCGCGCCGCACCGCAACGGCGCGGACACAAATGGCAGGCGGGCGAAAAAAGTTCGGTCAACGACGTCGGCATAAAAACATGCTCCAAAACAACGATTCAGCAGCTCAAACGTAAAGGGCTAGGCCGCACAGACGGCTCGAGCCTAAAAGCGCCGTAATCGTCCGACACGATTTTTGTAATGTCAAGACTGGAATCGACAAAGTGCCGCTTTATGATGTAGATATTCCGCCCCCCGCGGAGCAACTGGGTGAACCGTCGCGTTTATTTAGGGAGCCCACACAGTCGTACCTAGTACAGGTATCCTTCGTTGTTAAGGACGCTGGAACAGTCGATGAGGGCACCCACCTGTTTTAGGTGGGTTCATTTTCGTAACGTGGGGGGTGGTTTTCTTTTGCCGATTTTTCTGAATACCGCCGCTGCAGGCCCCACATGGACGCTCAGCGGCATCCAGCAGAATCCCCACCAACATCCCAATATCTGGTAAGCGCGTGATAATCGCACGGTGCAAACCTCCGCACCCCCTCGGTCGAGTATCATGGGTCAGCTATGCCTTTTTGCGTAGTAACCTTTGACCTTTTCCTTCGACGCTTGGCGGTTTTTAGATTCATGGCTTCATCCCCGAGCTACATACCGTATCTATGCGTGGCAGCGGCGGCCTTTATCACGACCTTCCTCACGGTGCCCCTGGTCAAGCGCTTGGCAATTAAGCTCGACGCCGTCGACTATCCTTCTAAGCGCCGCATCAACACCAAGCCCATCCCGCGTTTGGGCGGAACGGCGGTGTTTTTGGGCCTGGTCGTTGCCTGCATTGTGCAAATCCTAGGCACCTGGCACCTAGGCTGGCCGCCCGTCCTGGTGCCGCACCCACGCCTTCACATTAGCTATCCCATGCTGGCGTTCTCCTTTACCGTCATCTTTGCGACCGGCGCTATCGACGACGTCTATCAGCTCAAGCCCAAACAAAAACTGGCCGGTCAGGTACTCGCCGCGCTCATCGCCTGTATCGGCGGCTTGCGGATCGTCGTCATCGTCAACCCGTTTGCCCCCGGCGAAATCATGCTCGGATGGCTCGCCTACCCCATCACCGTGATCTATCTGGTGGCATTCACCAACATCATTAACCTCATCGACGGCCTCGACGGCTTGGCCACGGGCATCTGCGGCATCGCATCGTTCACCATGTTTTCGATGGCCGTTCTCTCGGGGCGCATCGACGCCGCCGCGCTCTCCATTGCGCTCTTTGGCGCCTGCCTGGCCTTTTTGCGCTACAACTTCAACCCCGCAAGCATCTTCTTGGGCGACTCGGGGTCGCTGCTTCTGGGCTTTGCGCTGGGCTCCATCTCGCTGCTCAACGTGAGCCGCACCGCCGCGCTCACCTCGCTTATCATCCCGCTCATCGTTGCCGGCGTGCCCATCATCGACACGTTTAGCGCCATCGTGCGCCGCAAGCGCGCCCACATTAGCATCGGACAGGCCGACAAGGGCCACATCCACCATCGCCTGATTCAGGAGGGCTACAACCAAAAGCAGGCCGTACTGCTCATCTATGCCTGGTGCATCATGCTTTCGGCCGGCGCCGCCGCCATTAATCAGGTCGAGGTCCCCATGCGCGTGCTCATCTTTACCGTGCTCGCCATTGGCTCGGCAGCCTTCGCCAAGCACCTGCACCTGTTTGAGCCCGTGCTGCGCCACCATTACAACAAGCACACGCACGAGGACGAGCTAGTAACCCCCGACGACCCCGCCTTTAAGCAGGAGGAGCAGGCGGCGGAAGAGCGTAAGGAAGAGCGGCACCACAGGCGCTAGGGTTTGCTGGCGAGGATGGGCTAAGGCGTTGGCAGCCGTTCGCGCGGGCGGCGCGACGGACATGAAAGCCGACTCCCGACAGTCCCTCACCCACTCACGCCCACCCCTCAATAAACACGCTATCATCAAGACCTGCGAACGAACGTTAGGAGCAATCATGCCAAACGAGAACAGCTACGAAGTCGCGCTGCAAAAGAGCAACGCCATTCGCGAGGGCCTGGCCAAGACGCCCGAGAAGTTCACCATGCTCACCGGCGACCGCCCCACCGGCCGTCTGCACCTGGGCCACTACTTCGGTACCCTCAAGGGCCGTGTTGAGCTGCAGAACATGGGCGCCAAGACCAACGTGCTCATCGCCGACTACCAGGTCATCACCGACCGCGACACCACCGAGCACATCCAGGACAACGTGTACAACATGGTCATGGACTACCTTGCCTGCGGCATCGACCCCGACAATACCATGATCTACGCGCACTCCGCCGTGCCCGCCGCCAACCAGCTCATGCTGCCGTTCCTGTCGCTGGTGTCCGAGGCCGAGCTGGCGCGCAACCCAACGGTTAAGGCCGAGATGGAGGCCTCGGGCCACGAGCTCACCGGCCTTCTGCTCACCTACCCGGTGCATCAGGCCTGCGACATCCTGTTCTGCAAGGGCAACGTCGTGCCCGTCGGCCGCGACCAGCTGCCGCACATCGAGCTTACCCGCACCATCGCCCGCCGCTTTAACAACCGCTACGGCAAGGTGTTCCCCGAGGTCGACGCGCTGCTGTCCGAGACCCCACTGCTGCCCGGCTTGGACGGTCGAAAGATGAGCAAGAGCTACGGCAACGCCATCAATATTTCGATGACCGCCGAGGAGACGGCCAAGCGCATCAAGAAGAGCCAGACCGACGGCGAGCGTATGATCACGTTCGATCCCGAGGCGCGCCCTGGCGTATCCGGCCTGCTCTCCACCGCCGCGATCTGCACCGGTCGTTCCGAGGTTGAGATTGCCGAAGAGATTGGCATGGGCGGCTCCGGTCAGCTTAAGAAATACGTGACCGAGGCGGTCAACGAGTACTTCGCGCCGATCCGCGAGCGTCGCCAGCGCTATGAGAACGACCTGGAATATGTGAAGGACGTGCTGCACGAGGGCAACCGTCGTGCCAACGAGATTGCCGAGCAGACCCTGGCCGAGGTTCAGGACGCCATGGGTATGGTGTACTAGAGACAAGCTCTGCGGCGCTGCCGCCGGGATTTGGACACATACAGACGGTGAGGCTAAATCCTCCCCTAACAGGAACGGGCCCGCTGGCAGTCAGTTGCCAGCGGGCCCGTTCCCGAAGTACACCGTTGAATCGCACAGAGGGGAGGAATGCGAATCAAACTCAACAGGGCAGGCTTTTTCATCGCCTATGGCCTGCTCCGTTGCTGAATACAATATAGTTCACCATGGTTTACTTTGTAGTGTCAATATGCTCCGCCACACCTTCTCCATAAGTTAGCTAGTGTAAACTAAAACCACCACAAAGGGGACAGGCACCTTTGTGGTGGTTTTAGCCACGGCAGAACCGTTAGAGTCCGGCAGGCCAGCGACAGGCGCCCAGATCGACGTGCATGTCGTCCTTAAACGCCACGCCCTCCCCTAGCAAAAGCTCGCGTTGAGCATCGGGACCGCCAAAAGCAAAACCCTCGCAAATGTGCCCGTCGGCAAACACCACGCGGTGACAGGGAATCTCGCCGGGGCGCGGATTGCTATGTAGGGCATACCCAACGTACCGCGCGCTCCGCGGACGACCGGCGAGCAGCGCCACCTGACCGTACGTGGCGACCATCCCTTCGGGGATCTGCTCGACCACCTCGTACACCCGTTCAAAAAAGCCCTCAGACGCCATTGCTCACTCCTTTCCATCCGGAAAAGCATAAACCACCACAAAGGTGCCTGTCCCCTTTGTGGTGGTTTATGGCAGGTCGGTTAGTTGGTAGGCTGGAAGAAGGCTATGGCTACGGCGCCGGGACCTACGTGGGTGCCGATGGTGGCGCCGATGGTATGGACGGGCAGCTCGCCCTCGATGTGGCCAGCCCACAGCGCCACGCTGTCCTCAATATACTTCTTGAGCACCGCATCCGAAAGTCCCGTATAGCCAAGCGCTAGGGGCATGGCGAAGTCGACGCCGCCCGCCTTTTCGACCTTCTGGTTCAGCAGGTTACGACCGTTCTTGGAGCCGCGCGCCTTGCCCAGCTGTACGATCAGACCGTCCTCTACAGCCACCACGGGCTTTACGTTGAGCAGCGTACCCACGGCGCCCGCCGCAGCAGACAGTCGACCGCCGCGCACCAGATACTCCAGCGTCTCGAGCAGGCCAATAACCACAACTCGGTCGCGCACGGCCTCGACAGCCGCCGCGATCTGAGATGCACTGCGGCCCTCGTCCACCAAGCGCAGCGCATACTCGACCAGGACGCGCTCGCCCAGGGTGACGTTGTTGCTGTCTACCACGAACACGTCGCCACCTGGCGCCTCGGCAAGTGCGGTACGGGCACTCTGATTGGTGCCCGAAAGCTTAGCGCCCACGGTAATAATCACGGCCTCGTCGCCGGCCTCACGTGCTTCGGCAATCGCCTGCGAAAAGGCATACGGGTTGACCTGGCCGGTCATGGGCAGCTCATCGCGCTCCACGAGCATCTCGTAAAAACGCTGGTGGTCGATGTCGACGCCATCCATGTACACATCGGTGCCAAAGGTGACGGACAGCGGCAAAACGGCCAGCGCCGGATGCTCGGCCGGCGACATATCGCTTGCGGAATCGGTAATAATGCGGACAGACATAGTTGATCCTTTCTTGCGCGGGCCTCGCGCAGGGAATTTCGACAGCAATGCCCCGGCACGGCGAACGCGCTCAAACGGGACTCTGCAGTTGTTTATCGGAAGCAAATGCCCCAGCGGCTCTACAGCTCGCGCAGGGTGTTGAGAATCGTGCGCAACGACGCGTACATCTGCTCGCGCTGCTCCACGCCCATGGTCTTGCCGGTGGTGTCGAGCACTTCGCGAATAATGCGATCGGCCTCGTTCATGCTCTCGCCACCCAACGTGGTCAGACGAACCGGGGCACGGTATTTAACGGCAGCATCGCCCGAATCTTCGACCTCGACGTAGCCGCCCTCCTCCAGATGCGCCAGCGTGCGCGAGACAGCGGCACGGGTCACGCCTGCCATGCGGGCGAGGTCGGCCCCAGTCAAGCCGTCCTTGCTGCGCTCCAGATAGTACAGGCACATAACATCGGAGCCCTTGAGGCCCAGCCTTGCGCCCTCAGATGCCTTAATGCGCTGGATCTCCTTGTAGAGACCGCTGATCAGTCCGACAAAGTCCTCGAAACGTGTCTCGTCGCTCTGCTGCATGGGAGACAACCGCCTTTCGCTTGCATAATGCTAACGAGTAAACATCTTAGCCGTACTCAGCGACCGGCAGCCCCACGCGCCCCATTTGTTAACCCATCAACATAAAAACCACCACAAAGGGGACAGGCACCTTTGTGGTGGTTGTGACCGTCGAGTTTGATCCGCAGGCGTCGCTACAGTTCCACGCAAGGATTGTCGCGAGTCACAAGCGTCTTGACGACAACCGTCGCTCCCAGATAGCGCTCAAGCAACTCAGCGAGGCGATCAACGGCAGCCTGGCAATCCCCCATCCGCTCGGGCTCCACGCACTCAATCGCCAGGAATGCATCGGCCGAATCGTCGGACAGCGCCGTGCGAACGCCGTCGCGCCAGTTCCAGCAGCGGCACACGGCGCCCGCATCGTCAATATAGGCGAGCTCGCCGGAAAGCGTCGGATCATCTGTCTCCTCGCCAAGCGGCAGGAACGCATCGCCGCCATCGGTCACCGCCAAGCGCAGATTGCCCTCAATCGCGTGCACATCCTCACCGCCAACAGGCAGCGCATAGGTCAGCGACACCGTGTTGTAGATATCCACCGCCGGCGTAATATGACCGACCGGTTTGCCTTTGAGCACGCGCTTAAGCAGGTTCTCAATCGAACAACGCGCGCCCTTCTTAGTCTTGAACAGACGATACGCCTCGCGCCATGCCTTGACCGGCGCATTCTCGCTGATGGTATCGCTCGTCAGGTGACGCTCCGCATCGATATTGGCGCGGTCAAGCAGCGCGGCAATCGCATCCACGTCCTCCTGGGAAATCTGCGCCGCGGGCTTCATGCCCTTTACGACCACAACGCCGATAGCCGCCTGCGGAAACAGTTCCCAAAACGAATCCTCGGCAACGAAACTCTTCATGTGCTCTCCCTTCATAGCGTGCGCCCGAGCCCGGGCGCCTAAACAAAAAGCGCCCTTACGACGGCCACCTTCAAAGTCCTACGGTGCCGCCACAAGAGCGCTTACGCTGCCCCCATCCGGAGAAGGGGGCGATATGTCAGGCGTATTGTAACCCGAGTCTTCCGCCCGAGCAAAACCACCACAAAGGTGCCTGTCCCCTTTGTGGTGGTTTTGAACTCGCGGCGATGCTAGAGACGAAATCCCAGCAGGCCGCGGCCGCGATGACGGGCCTCGGCGGGCACCTGGGCGTGCGGGCCGGCGGCCTTGACGGACTCGGGCAGGTGTGAGTACTTCTTCTCGAAGTTCTCCTCGAACATCACCGCCAGGTTGTGCGCGGCTTCGTCGTAGCGCGCGGTGCTCTGCCAGTACTGGCGCGGCACCAGGATGCCGTCGGGCACACCGTGGCACGTGGTGGGAATGTCGACGTTAAAGATATCGTCGTGCACGAACTCGCTGTCCTCGATGGTACCGTCGAGGGCGCGGGCCACCAGGACGCGCGTGTAGGCAAGCTCGATACGATGGCCAACGCCGTAGCCGCCACCGATCCAGCCGGTATTGACCAGGTACACGCGCGTGCGGCCGTCGGCAATGCGCTCGCCGAGCATCTTGGCGTAGACCATAGGGTCGAGCGGCATAAACGGCTCGCCAAACAGCGAGGAGAACGTGGGCGTGGGCTCGGTGACGCCGACCTCGGTGCCGGGGATCTTGGCCGTAAAGCCTGTCACAAAGTGATACATGGCGGCATCGGCCGTCAGGCGCGAGATGGGCGGCAGCACGCCAAAGGCATCGCAGGTCAAAAACAGCACGACGCTCGGGGTGGTGCCCATGCCCTTGGTCCACGCGTTGGGGATATGCTCAACGGGATAGGCCACGCGCGTATTGTGCGTGATCGAGACGTCATCATAGTTGGGCTTGCGGTTCTCGTCGAGCACCACGTTTTCGCAGATGGCGCCAAAGCGAACGGCGTTGAAGATCTCGGGCTCGTGGAACGCGTCCAGGCCCTCGCACTTGGCGTAGCAGCCGCCCTCGATGTTGAAGATGCCCATGTCGGACCAGCCGTGCTCGTCGTCACCGATCAGCAGTCGCGTGGGGTTGGCCGAAAGCGTGGTCTTGCCGGTGCCCGACAGGCCAAAGAACACCGCGGTCTCGTGCGTGACGGGATCCATGCTGGCCGAGCAGTGCATGGGCAGCACATCGTCCTCGACAGGCAGCAGGTAATTCATGACGCTGAAGATGGACTTTTTGATCTCGCCGGAATAGCCGGTGCCGGCGACCAGAATCACGCGTTCCTGGAAGTTGATGACCACGGCGGCGCTGGAGTTGAGGCCCTTGATGGCAGGATCGCACTGGTAGCCCGGCGCGGCGAGCACGCAGAAGTCCGGCTCACCGGTGCGCGCAATTTCGCGAGCGAGCGGACGGGCGAGCATTTGCTTAATGAAGAGCGCCTGGCTGGCACGCTCGCAGGCGACGAGCAGGCGACGCGTGTGGTTGCGGTCGGCGCCCGCCATGCCGCGCGTGACGAACACGTCGCGCTCGTTGAGGTAGTCGACGATACCGGCCTTGATGGTCTCGTAGCTCTCAATCGAAAGCGGTCGGTTGACGGCGCCCCAGGCGATCTTGTCGTGCACGTCGGGCGTGTCGACGATAAAGCGGTCATTAGGCGAGCGGCCAGTACGCTCCCCCGTCTCTATCACGAGTGCGCCATTGGACGCCATACGGCCCTCTTCGCGGCGGATGGCGTGCTCGACGAGCTCGGCTGCCGGCAGGTCAACCAGCAGGCGGGGCTGGTTTTCGGCGGGGTCTTCGACCAGCGTAATGCCAAAGTTGGATAGAACATCTGCAGGGGTAACACCAGGCATGGGGCCTCCTTTAAAAACGCGACACGAGGACACGACGCGCACTTTACTCACGTAAAGCCCGTTGTACCCGATATGCAAAAACGTTTTTGCGGCAAGGGCGGCAAGCCCGCCCAACGGTCAAAAATCGCAGGCAAGCGGCCTAGTCATTGGGGACGTTTTTAAACGACTAATCGTTGGGGACACTCTTGAACAGGCAACAACCAAGGAGCGTCCCCGGATGCCGGCACTCGGGGACGTTCCTAAAGTGCCGGCACATAAGGAACGTCCCCGAGTGCCGGCTACTGAATGGCGCCGCCGAAATTATCGAACAACCTGTTCAAAAACACGAACGAACACCGTCGCGTCTATACTAGAGCGCAGCAATAGAAAGGACTCCGCTTTGAGCATCACGCCCATCGATAGCATTCGCCGCGCCATCGCCCGCCGCAATGGCGTCGCCGACCCCACCGTATCGGACGGGGCGCACGGGCAGGGCGGACGCATCGAGAACGGCCTGTTCCCCGCATCGCACACCGCCGAGGAGCTCGCACGAATCCAAGAGCTAAGCCAGCGTAACGCCGGCGGTCCCGACAGCAGCCAGGCCACACGCCGTCGCCGCGAGCGCGATCGCCAGCCCGGCCCCATCCACCGCATGGTCAATGCCTGGTGGAACCGCCTGCTCGGAGCCGTCTACGGCGGCGGCTTCTCCACGCAAGAAGCCGAGTACGAAGATCACGCCACCCGTCGCGACTACCTTTGGAATACCCTGGGCACCGCCGTATGGGGCATGGCGTTTCCGTTGCTCACCATCGTGTCCACACAGCTCGTGGGCGCCGAGGAGGCTGGCAAATTCTCCATCGCCTTTGTCACCGGCACGCTCATCATGATCGCGTGCAACTACGGCGTGCGCAATTTCCAGGTCTCGGACATCGACGAAAAGACGTCCTTTGCCTCTTACCAGCTCAACCGCTGGATCTGCGGAGCGCTCGCGCTGGCATGCGGCCTGGTATACAGCAGCGCCCGCGGCTACGATGCGCAGATGGCCACGATCGGCCTGGGCGTCTACCTGTATAAGGTGATCGACGGCATCGCCGACGTGTACGAGGGCCGCCTGCAGCAGGCCGACAAGCTCTATTTGGCCGGCATGAGCCAAACGCTACGCTCCGTCGGCGTCATCGCGGTCTTTAGCGTGGCACTGTTCCTCACGCGCAGCATGCCCATCGCCGCCATGGCCATGGGCATCGCCGCGATTGCCTCGCTCGCGCTGGTCACCGCCCCGCTCGCCCTGCTCGAAACCGAAAAATCGCACCGCATGAGTCTGCGCGAGGCTGGCCACCTGTTTGTCCAGTGCGCTCCGCTCTTTGGCGCGCTGTTCCTGTTCAACCTCATCGAGAGCATGCCCAAGTTTGTGATGGAAGGCACGCTGGCCTACAAGTATCAGCTGTACTTTAATGCCCTGTTCTTTCCGGCGCAGGCCATTTTGTTGAGCATTGGATTTATCTATAAACCGCAGCTCCTGCGTCTGTCGAGCATTTGGGCGAATCCGCGCAAGCGTCGCCGCTTTGACCTGATTATTGTTGCCGTTATCGCACTGATTGTGGTTATTACCGGAGCGTGCGCCGCATTTATGGCAGGCCCCGGCATTCCCCTCATGAGCTTTATGTACGGCCTTAACTTTGAGCGCTACCGCACGCTGGCACTGCTAATGGTTGTCGCCGGCGGCGTCACCGCGGCAATCGACTTTATCTACGCCATTATCACGGTGCTGCGCCACGCCGGCGACGTCACCAAAATCTACCTGATCTGCTTCGCCGTAAGCGTGGTGCTGCCGGTGATCTTGATTAAGCTGCTGGGTCTGATGGGCGCTGTGGTGAGCTACCTAGCCATCATGGCCCTACTCCTGGTGCTGCTGATTATCGAGTACGCCCACATACGCCAGCGCATCGAACGCGACCGTAACCCATACGGCGCCTAATTAGCTGCCCCCGGTCACCGGAATTAACGATGGAATCACCCCGGCTGGGGTCTCGTTGCGGACGATTTGCGACACGCAAAACTAAGTGAGTAGACTTTTGCCGAATCCCTGACCACACAGGCAAAACACAAGTCAGTGACCTGCGGTTTTGTTGAGGCAAATTTGCCGGCTGCTCGGCATTTCCAAAAAAGTCTACTCACTTAGCCAGCGGGCAGCCAAATGATTATTTAATCCCCGTCCCAGAAAAATCATTTGGTTGGCAGAAGGGCAAAAGCAGTCAAAAAAGCTCCGTCCCAAATTAGCTACCCCTTGCGCCATCATTCTCCAGGATTGATATTCGCGTAGAACTCAGCCCCATCATCGAGCCGCAGGATACCTACGCGGCCAAACTCCGACCCAGTGGCGGCGGCGCAGTCGATGTCGATGCGATCGGGCACGCCGGCGGTATCCTCGCCGCCCAGGCGCACGATCTGCCCGCGGCCCGACTCCTCATCGAGCCCCGCCAGGCCGCCGACCTCGCAATAACGCCCGAGCGACACCGTGGGCGTGTGGCCGCTCACCACGACCGGGCCCTTGCCCTCGACAGAAAGCAGCCCCGTCGGCGCATCCCAATAGCCATGGCGAATCCACAGCAGGTCATCGGACGACTGCACCGCAAGCATCTGCTGCAGCAACTCGGCATCGGCATCGACCGCTCCCCTGCCGTTGCCGCAATCGACACCGTGCTCAAGCAAAAACGCACGAGCAGCCTCGGTCTGGATGCCGGCATGCACCAGCAAATACGGGCGCTCGACAGTCTGGGCCACTGCATAGAGCGGCAGGGCGGCAGCCCAGCGGATCAGCTCCTCGTACGCCTCAAATTCCATGTCGTTGAGCTGCTGACGGGTAGTCCAACCGCCGTTGATATCCCAGGTCTCGGCATCGAGCGGATCCTGGCCAATGATGGCGTCGAGCATGATCTGCTCGTGATTGCCCTTGAGCACGCGAGCGTTGGGCAGCGAGCGCACGAGCTTAATAACGCCAACCGGATCGGGCCCGCGATCGATCATGTCGCCCAGCACATACAGCGTGTCTTCGGACGTCAGCGAAATCTTGGAAAGGGCCTCGTCAAGCGCACGCACGTGCCCGTGAGCATCGGATGTCACATAGATCGCCATGGAACGCCTCTCTTTACATTGCGGCCGAAGCCCGGAGCCGCAACTAAAACTTCAAGTTGAACTTAAACGTTATCCATTGTACTCCGTTGCAATAAAGCTGGAAAGGGTTGCATGCCGTCAACGGTCGCCAGCGCACGCCTGTCAACCCGCACCGCTCACGCCACGCCGCCTGGCCCAGCGCCCCGACCAGCAATGCTCACGTCGTAGCCTCGTGTCGAAAATGCGCATGCCCGCAATCCGCCCCCATAAACCCACCACCTTTGGGTACAAATAACAGCAGACAACTAGCCGTGCCACGCCAACCACCCAGGAGCGGACACTATCCATGAATCAGATCCTTCTCTTTATCGGCCTCGTCATTATTCTGTGCCTGACCATCAAACCCGTCGGAAAAAAGCTCCCCTTCCCCACCCTGCTCATCTTTATCGTGCTCGGCATGCTGCTGGGCGTCAACGGCCCGGCGCGCATCGACTTTAGCGACTACGCGCTCACCGAAACCGTCTGCAGCACGGCGCTGCTGTTCATCATGTTCTACGGCGGCTTTAACACCAATATCGACCGCGCCAAGCCCGTCACCGCGCCGGCGGTGCTGCTGAGCACGCTCGGCGTCATCGTCACCGCTGGCATCACCGGCGTGTTCGCGCACTTTATACTGGGCTTCGACTGGATCGGCGGTCTGCTGCTGGGCTCGGTCGTGGCGTCGACCGATGCGGCCAGCGTCTTTAGCGTACTGCGCGAGCACAGCCTGTCGCTGAGAGGTGGCACCGACTCGCTGCTCGAGGTCGAATCGGGCTCCAACGATCCCGTCGCCTACATGCTTACCGCGGTGCTCGCGACCCTTGCGGCGGGCGGCGACGTTAACATCCCCGTGCTGCTGGCCAAGCAAATCATCCTAGGCGTGGGCCTGGGCATTGTCATCGGCTGGGCATCGGGCCGCCTGATCGAGCGCGCGCATGCAACAGCCGAAGGCGCGCAGACCATCTTCTTGTTTGCCGTGGCCATCGTCGCCTACGCGCTGCCGAGCTACCTGGGCGGCAACGGCTTTTTAGCCGTGTACCTTGCCGGCATTGTGCTAGGCGCGAGCGACATCACCGGCAAGGTCGAACTGGCGCACTTCTTCGACACCCTCACCGAGATGGCCGAGATGACCATCTTTTTTTTGCTCGGCCTGCTCGTGACGCCCGCCCGCCTGCCGCAAATGCTGCTGCCGGGCCTGGCACTCATGGCGTTTATGCTCTTCGTGAGCCGCCCCATCGCCGTGGGCATGCTGCTGGCGCCCTTTAAGACGAACCCCCGCCAGGTTGCGCTCGTAAGCTGGGCGGGCCTGCGCGGCGCAGCTTCGGTCGTGTTTAGTCTCTTTGCCGTGGTGGCCGGTGTTCCCGGCGGTCACGACCTGTTTGACCTGGTCTTCGTGATTGCCGTGTCGAGCATTGTGGTGCAGGGCTCGCTGCTGCCGGCAGTGGCGAAGAAACTCGACATGATCGACGCGGAAGGCGACGTGCGCCGCACCTTTAACGACTACCGCGTCGAGGACGGCATGTCGTTTGTCAAGCTCAAGGTGGGCGCGGGGCATCCGTTTGCCGGTCGCTCGCTCGCCGATATTGGCAGCGCGACGGACATGCTGGTGGTCCTGGTGCTGCGCGATGGCGCGCACCCGGTGCTGCCCAATGGCGATACCGTGATTGAAGAAGGCGACCTATTGGTGATGGCTGCCCCGACATTTGAAGAGCGTGCCGAGGTTACGCTGCGCGAGGTCACCGTGACTCCCCACGGCCGCTTAGCTGGACAGCGTCTGCGCAATGTGCCGCAAGGCAAGCACCCGTTTATCGTCGTGATGCTCAAGCGCGACGGCCAAACGATCATCCCCGACGGCAACACACTCATATACGCTGGCGACGAAGCCGTCATCGCCACGCTGGCGTCGTAGCCATCCACACCCATAAGTTGCGGTGAAATAGGGACTGAATAGGCCTCTGAACAGCCATTTCAGTCCCTATTTCACCGCAAGTTATTAAGGGGATAGATTAAAAACATTTGAATTGACACCGAAATGAAAAAAGCCAGGGAAAACGTCCCCGGCACTTGGAAGCCCTCTCTTTTGAGATGACCGACTTCTTTATATCACGAACGCTAGTTAGATGCCATTCATTGAGAGCTTTATCAGGCGCGCCATCCCATCCGCATGACGCAATTTGAAAGCCGTCCGATCTCATGCTATAAAGAAGTCGGTACCCTAGAATAGAGGGGTCTCCAAGAGCCGGGGTCTTACCCCCGGCATTTTTTGTGCGCAAAGTCACCGCAACCCCTGCCTTGCCCCTTAGAGGGGCGGGGTAGCCGTCCCGAATTGGCTACATTTGAGCATCAATCGCCCCGACAGGGGTCTCGTTGAGGACAGTTAGTGTCTCTCAAGACTAAGTGAGTAGGCTTTTGTCGAATCGCCGACCACGTCACCAAAGCACAAGTCTGTGACCTGCGGGTTTGTTGAAGAAAAGACTTCGGGTGCTCAGCATTTCCAAAAAAGCCTACTCACTTAGCCAGCGGGTGGCCATAATAGAACCGCCGCGAGCTCATTAGACTCCATTGCGACGGTTTATCGTTCATCTTCGCGCAGCTGCGGGTGCAGACGCGCCGTCCCATATTAGCTACCCCCGCCCCTTAGTCATCGTCGACGGCAAAGTCGCGGAGGTCGAGGCCTTCGCGTTCGGCTCGAGCTAGGAGCTCTTGGGGAGACTCGTCCTCGATATCCGCTACGTCGAGCATAGCGGCCGGAAAGCCCGCGCCGGCTGCGCTCCCCGCGCGATCGAGCAGACTCTCGCGCAGATGGTCAACATCGATGTCGATTTTCATGGTGAAACCTCCCGCCGGGCACATCATTCGCATAAGCCGCACGCCCCAAATGATGCGCAATAAATCCCAGATACGGCCATAATAAGGCAATGAAGATCAGGGAGGTTGCAGCCGATGGATAAGCTCGATGCCATGACGGAACAAGTCCGGGACTTTTGTGATGCACGCAACTGGCGCAGCTATCACACGCCAAAAGAGCTCGCCATTGGCATGGCAACCGAATCCTCCGAGCTCCTTCAGCTCTTTCGCTTTATGAGCGACGAACGCATTCCAGAAATGTTTGAAGACACCGAGCAACGCCAAGCCATCGAAGACGAAGTTGCCGACATGCTCTTTTTCCTCCTGCGTTTTGCCGACCTCAACGGAATCGATCTCCCAGCTGCACTCTCGTCCAAGCTCAAACGAAATGGCGAGCGCTACCCTATCAACGCATCATCTGACGAATACAGAAAGGCGGGCCACGATGAGTGACGAGTTCGCCCTTCGGCAATACACGCTCCCCCTACCCAAGCCCTTCGAGACGAGTGAATCGCTGCAGGATTTTGGCACGCCAGAGCCCGGCTCCCACCATGATGAGAGCTGGCCCGTTCTCTACATCCTGACCAACAGCAAAAACAAAACAGCTTATATCGGTCAAACGACCAACTACCAACGCCGTATGAAGCAACACGCCGCAAACGCAGACAAGGACTTCGACCGGACCCTTCTGATTGACAACCCGACATTCAATCAGTCCGCAACGTTCGAGTTCGAGAACAGGCTTATCGAGCTGTTCTGCGCCGACGAAAAATACCAGATTACCAACGGCAACAACGGATATGCCCAATTTGATTATTTCGAGCGACCTCAATATCGCCAGAAGTTCAGAACTCTATGGACAAAGCTTCGCGAAGAAAACTATGCGATCCACCCCATTGAAGAGCTCGAGAACTCCGATCTGTTCAAGTTCTCGCCTTTCAAGACGCTTACGCCCGACCAATACGAAACGATCGAGACGATTTATAAACGTCTTGAGCAGGAACATGAGGACGTTATGCACGGTGCTCCCAAGAGAAAGCGCGTGACCGTCGTAAACGGCGCGCCGGGAACAGGCAAAACGATTCTCGCCATCAGTCTCATGTTCAAAATCAAAAATGAGCCCAACCTCTCCGACCTGCGGGTCGGCTTCGTGACACCCATGGAGCCCCTTAATAAGACGCTCAAAAAACTCACGCACTATCTTCCCGGGTTACAGCCTGTCGACATCCTGACCCCCAGTGACGTAACCAAGAAGGATCGGTATGACATCTTGCTTGTCGACGAGGCACACCGACTGGGCAATTACTTGACAGCCGGTGCCGGCATCGGAGCTTTTTACAACACATGCGAGCGACTCAACTTGCCTCGTACGAGCAGCCAGGTAGACTGGATTTTCAAATGCTGCGACAAGGCTTACCTGTTCTACGACCCCAAACAGCAGGTCCGCGCATCTGGACTCAATCGAGACGGCCTTGAGCAGCGACTCAATCAGCTCGAAGAAGCGGGTATCGAAACTGAAGAATTCAACCTAAGCACGCAAATGCGTGTACGCGGTGGCGACGAATACCTCGATTTTATCTACGACTTACTCGACAACAAGGCATACATGCATGCCGGCATGAAGTTCGAAGAACTCTTTTCATCGGAGCCTTACGATTCGCGGACCGGGGATCCGAACAGTGATGTTCCCAGATACCAGTTTGGAATCATCGACCGATTTGAGGAATTCTGTTCCTTGCAGCAAGCCAAGGAAGAAGAAGTTGGTCTTTCCCGCATGATGGCAGGCTTTGCGTGGAAGTGGGAAACGAAGAAACACAAAGACGCGTTCGACATCGTCATTGAGGGCATCCCTAAACGTTGGAACTCGAGTCAAAAGGATTGGGTTAACTCCCCCAACGCCGTCAACGAGGTCGGATGCATCCACACGGTACAGGGCTACGACCTCAACTACGGCTTCGTAATTCTGGGGCCAGACATTATCTACGACGGCGATAAAGGAGCCGTCTGCGTTAACAAAGCGAACTTCAAAGATGCCGTCGCAAAGAAAAAAGCAGGCGACGATGATCTGCGAAAGATCATCGTCAACGCCTACTACGTCCTCATGACACGCGGCATGCTGGGAACGTATCTCTATGTGTGCGACCCGGCGCTCAAGGAGTATTTGTCACGATATATCCCGGTGATATAGGCTGGCGCCAGGTCTTCCATGTAACCATCCTGTAAATCATAGCGGCGCACTCGAGTTTTACCGTGATGCGGTCGCGCCTGGCGCTCCACTGTGCTAAAGTATCCCGAACGTTCAAACGACTACGAAGGGGACCTAGAAGATGGCACGTGTGCACAACTTCTCAGCTGGCCCGGCCGCACTGCCTACAAGCGTGCTCGCCGAGATCGCCGACGAGATGATGGACTACCGCGGTTGCGGCATGTCCGTGCTCGAGATGAGCCATCGATCTAGCATGTACCAGCAGATTATCGACGACGCCGAGGCAACCCTTCGTCGCCTGCTGAGCATCCCCGACAACTACCGTGTCCTGTTTTTGCAGGGCGGCGCCACGCTGCAGTTTGCGGGCATCCCCATGAACCTCATGCGCCGCGGCCGCGCCGGCTACATCGTGACCGGCAACTTTGCCAACAAGGCATACAAAGAAGCCGCCAAGTACGGCGAGGCCGTGCTGCTCGCGAGCTCCGAGGACACCAATTTCGACCGCATTCCCAACATGGCCGACATCAACGCGCGCATTGCCGCCGAGGCCGCGGGCGACGGGCTCGACTACGTCTACATCTGCCAGAACAACACCATCTTTGGCACCATGTGCCACGAGCTTCCCAATTGCGGAGACGTGCCGCTGGTCGCCGATGTCTCGAGCTGCTTTCTGTCGCAGCCGCTCGACGTCGAGCGCTACGGGCTCATCTACGCCGGCGCTCAGAAAAACGCCGGCGCCGCGGGCGTCACCGTGGTTATCGTGCGCGACGACCTGATCTCCGACGGCCCGGCCTTTGCACAGACGCCGCGGTACATGGACCTTAAGACCCAGGCCGCCAAGGGTTCCATGCTCAACACGCCCAACACCTTTGGCATCTACGTGTGCGGTAAGGTGTTCCGTTGGGTTGAGCAGACCGGCGGACTTGTCGCTATGGCCGAGCGCAACTGGGCCAAGGCCAACCTGTTCTACGACCTGCTCGAGAACAGCAAACTATTCCACGGCACCGCGCAGACAGACAGTCGCTCCATCGCCAACGTCACGTTCCGTACCGGCGATGCCGAGCTCGACTCCGCCTTTGTCGCAGGCGCGGCCGAGCACCAGATTCAAAACGTCAAGGGTCATCGCCTGGTGGGTGGCATGCGCGCCAGCGTCTACAACGCCGTAACCATGGAAGACGCACAGGCACTGGCCTCGTACATGAAGGACTTCGAAGCGCAGCATAGTTTGAGTCCGCGATCTAACTAGCCCGCAACGCGCGGGCTGACCAGCCACCTCAGACCACTTGTTATAAACAAATCCGCTAAGGAGTTTTTCATGCGCAAGATCAAAACCATCGACGACATCACCAAGGACGGCAAGGTCGAGTTTGGCGAGGGCTACGAGTTTGTGGGCACCGCCGAGGAGGCCGATGCCATCCTGATGCGCTCCACCGACCTGCACGGCTACGAGCTGCCCGAGGGCATCCGCGCCATCGCCCGCTGCGGCGCCGGCGTCAACAACATCCCCGTCGAGGAGTACGCCAAGAAGGGCGTCGTCGTCTTTAACTCCCCTGGCGCCAACAGCAACGCCGTCAAGGAGCTCGTCCTGGGCATGCTGGTGCTCTCGAGCCGCGGCGTGGTGCAGTCGATGAACTGGGTGCGCGACAACGCCGACGATCCCGAGATTCAGGTCGATGCCGAAAAGGCCAAGAAGGCCTTTGTGGGCCGCGAGCTCAAGGGCAAGCGCATCGGCGTCATCGGCCTGGGCAACGTAGGCTCCAAAGTCGCCAACGCCTGCGTCGATCTGGGCATGGACGTCTACGGCTACGATCCCTTCATTTCCGTCGAGCACGCGTGGGTGCTGAGCCGCGAGGTGCAGCGCGTGGGCACGCTCGAGGATCTGTGCCGCGGCTGCGACTACCTCACCGTGCACGTGCCCAGCAAGGCAGACACCATCGGCATGATCAGCACCGAGCAGATTAACCTGCTGGCACCCGACGCCGTGCTCATCAACTACGCGCGCGAAACCATCATTGACGAGGACGCCGTCGACGCTGCCCTGCGCGCGGGCAAGCTGAGCTGGTTTAGCTGCGACTTTGCCACGCCCAAGACCGTCAAGATGCCCAACACGTTTATCACCACGCACTCGGGCGCCGGCACCGGCGAGGCCGAGGCCAACTGCGCCGACATGGCCATCAGCGAGCTCAAGGATTACCTGGAAAACGGCAACATCGCGCACAGCGTCAACTACCCCGCCTGCAGCATGGGCAAGGCGCGCGCCGCGAGCCGCATCGCCTGCCTGCACGCCAACGTGCCCAACATGATCGGCCAGATCACGGCCATTCTCGCCAAGGACAACGCCAACGTGCAGCGTATGACCAACGAGTCCGCTGGAGAGAACGCCTACACCATGTTCGACACCGACGAGCATCTGGACAGCAGCACGATCGAGGCGCTCAAGCAGATTCCCTCGATGTATCGCGTGCGCGTGATCAAATAGCGCCGGCGCCAAGCCTGCCAGGCAAGCTATGAAGCCCATTCGGCCCCCGTTTTCGCGAAACGGGGGCCGATTTCGTTGCTCCGGCTGGTTTTGAAAATGCTACCCATAATAAGTTTTTTCGGATAATCGACAGTCCCACCCAAATCACTGAGCACCCCTGCTTTGATAAACACTTTTATTTGGGACTTTAGGAGGTAAAAATCGATCTCTATATACCACATCCAAGTTGACTGTCGATTTTCCGAAACAACTTGTTATGGATAGCATTTTTAAATTCCTTCCAAGGCGAAACTGAAGCCTTTTTCGCGACCAAAACTCTAGTCCGCGCGACCATTTTCCGCCCGCGCGGCTACATTCCCGCCCAATCGATAAAAATCTCCTCACGAAGCCGCCGTTCGAGCTCCTGCTGCCGCGGCGTCTTGTCTTTCAGCGGCACATCGAGATAGGACATGATGAGCTCCATCACCACGCGGAAGGCATCGGAATCGGCCAGCTGACCATAGGTCATCAGAACGACGGGATATCCCATGGCTTGCAGCGCCGTCGTTCGATCGGAGTCCGAGATCTTGGATTCTATGGATCCGTGTATGGCTTTACCCTGGCATTCAACAAGGCATTCTCGGCTGCCGTCCTTATTTGCCAGCAAGATATCGGCGTAGCGCCTATCAAGCCCCGAAATCAGGCGGGCGCTGCGCGTCATACGGATCTCGACGTTATTGGTAAGGCGCAGCCCTTCGCCTCCGCGCAACCTCGTAAGGCCAAACAGCATCGAAGCCTGGACCTCGAGCGGCGATGCTGCCACCCCCGTAATGCATTTCGCGGCTCGTATGAACGATTTAGCGCCGCGGAGCCCCCGGATCTTATCGACGTACTCGGTAAGTTCAGAGAGCTCGATCAAGGGCGGTCGTTTCCACAAGTCCGTTGGATTCCCCGAGACATCCTTTACGTTTTCCCAGCCCAACCGTGCGTCACCCCACCGGCCCCCATATGCCTGTTCAAGTGCCAACTTTACCTGAGGCGCAATTTTGCACACGGCAAAGGTGCCGCACATCTCATACATGCACATAATCAGACGCTCGTTTGAGACCGAGGAGGCCAGGGTCAGCAGGGTAAAGAGCGGGGACGCGACATCGAGGCCAAACTCCGTCTGCCGCACGGAATCAAAAGGCCTCTCCCCGTTCCAAACATGCCTGACAATGCGATCACCCTTACGTCCGCAGCTGCCCTGCGCCAAAACGTGCAACGGGGTGCCCAGGAAATGCTTGACGAGTGGGTGCTCACAAAGATGCTCCCTGCGCGGATCGTCTACAGAATCGGGCAGGTCCGGCATTATCGCCAAGACCTGTGGAGGTATCCGGTGATACCGAAAGGCAGATATGTCGCACAGCATGTCGTCCATAACGGCTACGTACCCACTGCGTCGTCTGTGAACCCGCTTGGACGGCAAACGCGATGGCTTAGCCTGCGAACGGTAAATACTGCTGCGTGCGCGTCGCGAATCCCTTAGGAGGCTTACAATTGGTTTGGAAAGCAGACTGATTGTGAGGTTGCATATGGTTGATGAGGACTTTGCCTGGCGGCTTGCGCAGGAGCTTGTGCGGATCGACAGCTCAGACCCGGGCGCGTATGAAGGCGAGATCGAGTGCTTCATTAAGAGGCTCATTGAGCAGCAGTTGGCGCAACTTGATAGTCCGGCGCTCCATTCCGTGCAGATTGAGGAGCTCGAAGTATTCCCCAGACGCCGCAACCTCATGGTCACCGTGCCCGGTTTGAGCGACGATCCACGGCTGGTCTATATCTGCCATATGGATACCGTCACCTTGGGCGACGGCTGGGACGCAGGCATTCCGCCGCTCGGGGCAATCGTGCGTGACGATAAACTCTATGGCCGCGGCGCCTGCGACATGAAGGGCGGTCTGGCCTGCGCCATTGCCGCACTGGTCCATACGCTCGAGCGCGTGGCGACGGATGGCGCGCTGCCCCGCCGCGGCTTTTCGCTCATCTGCTCGGTCGACGAAGAGGACTTTATGCGCGGCTCAGAGGCCGCGATCGATGCTGGCTGGGTCGGCTCGCGCGAATGGGTGCTGGACACCGAACCCACCGACGGACAGATCCAGGTGGCGCACAAGGGTCGCACGTGGTTCGAGATTGAAATGGCTGGCGTGACGGCGCATGCGAGCCAGCCTTGGAAGGGCGCGGATGCCGTCGCCGCCATGGCCGAGGTCGTGTGTTCGCTTCGTCGCGCGTTTGCGGCGCTGCCCGCGCACGATGAGCTGGGGCCTTCGACCATCACGTTTGGCCAAATCGAGGGCGGATATCGCCCCTACGTCGTACCCGACCGCGCCAAAGTTTGGGTCGACATGCGCCTGACCCCGCCGACCGATACGGCCGCCGCAATCAATATGGTCGAGCATGCCATCGCCGTCGCCGAAGCCACCGTTCCCGGTTGCCATGGCAGCTACACCGTGACGGGCGACCGCCCCGCCATCGAGCGCGATCCGGTCTCTCCCCTTCTAGCTGCACTCAAGTGCGCAGCAGACGATGTAACGGGCACGGATACGACCGTCGGCTTCTTTACCGGCTACACCGACACTGCCGTCATTGCCGGCAAGACGGGTAACCGTAACTGCATGAGCTATGGCCCAGGCTCGCTCGCGCTCGCCCACAAGCCCAACGAATATGTGCCCCACGCCGACATCGTTCGTTGTCAGCAGGTGCTAATCGCGCTCGCCGATAACGTGCTCTGGGACGCGAGCGGCCAAGTTGGGGCATAATAAGCCGCGAACAAACCGACTCGTGCGTTAGGACCGCCCCATGAAAGCACTTCCGTTTCCCTGCATCCGCCCGGCTCAGGACCGCGTGCTCGAGGCACTGCCTGCAATGGGCAGCATCCTGAGCGGCAACGATGCTCTGCGCGGAGCCATTGCCGATGGTCTGATGCTCAAGGATCCAGGCGCGGCGTATTACGTGTACGAATGCTCGGGTGAGCCGGGACGCGTGACGGGTGTCGTGGCGATTTGCCCGGTTAACGTGCTGACGGGCGGCGACGAGGCTGCCGCCGAGAGCATCGACGCACTCGCCACCGCGCGCGCGATCGCCGAGCTCAAGGTGCAGCCGCGCCCCGTGTCGCTCGCCTACGAGGCGTCGCCCGTCATGGATATCATTTTGAGCGCTGCCAAAGAGGGCGCATCGCTCTACGCCGTCACCGATCCCGCGGGCGTCACACATCGCGTGTGGGAGGTCAAGCGCGAGGACGCCGTTGCCGCCATCCGTGCCATGCTCGATCAGGCGCCCGACCCGGTGTTCGCCGGTGACTCCGCCTATGTCGCCGCACTGGCTGGGGCATCGCAGATTCTGGCCGACGAGGCCCGCGCTGCCGGCGCCTACTCTGGCAAAGAGCCGTTCAACTTTGCTGTAGCCGTGCTGTTCCCCGCCGCGCAGGTCAGCGGCAGCGCGCCGCAGGTTCCGACGGGTCTGCTCACTCACCAGGTCTCACGGTTCTAGCGAACTCAAACGCTAAGCTGGAAAACCCAGCATCCAAACAAACAAGGGGCGGAGATGCAGCAAACGCATGCACCTCCGCCCTTTTCGCATCAAACAATTACGCCGGTAAACCGGGCCGCAACGTCAGCGTTATCCACGCTGCGGACCTGCCGCCGCCACGAGCGGCTCAAGCCCCAGCTCGCGCGCGTAGTCTTCCTGCGTAAAGATCTCAACCAGTTCAAACGTGTCGGTCGCATCATCAAACGCAAAATGCAGCACCGAGCAGTTGCCCGGCACACGGTCGCGCTCGTCTGCCGCCGCGCCCTTCACGTGGTCCATGAACTCCTTGATAGCTGAGCCATGACTTACCGCAAGCACGCACGTATGGTCCGGACGCTGCATAAGCTCGGTCAACGTCGCCACCATGCGCTCTCGCACCTGCATCTGTCCCTCGCCGCCAAACTGGCGGTAGAAGTCGCGCCATGGGCGCTCGGGCATGAGCATCACGCGCTCGGCCTCAAAGTCGCCAAAGAACCACTCACGCAGGCCGTCCAGGCGCTCGTACGCCAAGCCCGGCCACAAGTTGGCGATAGTCTGCTCGGTGCGATGAAGCGTGGAGGTGTAGGCATGATCGGGCTCAATGCCGCGCGCACGTAAAAACATGCCGGCGCGCGCCGCCTGGTCGCAACCCAACTGCGTAAGCGGCGAGTCACTCCACCCCTGAATGATACGCTTAAGGTTGAATATCGTCTGTCCATGACGGACCAGATACAGATCTTTATTCATAGGGGTCCTTTCGTTTGTTACCAACCCAAGAGCGAAAACGCCCCGTCGCAATAGCCAAAATGAAGCACGGCACCGTTGTCGGGTTGCTCTCCCCCGCCAGTCACGCATCTAAGAAACTCCTGGCAGGCTGAGCCGTGGGAGACGGCCAGCACGCAGTCGTGCTGCGGCTGGGCCATGATGCGGGACAGCGCCGCGACCATACGTGCGCGAAGCTCACTTTCCGACTCGCCACCAAAGGCAACCGGATAATCGCCCCAGGGCTGCGGCGGCATCTCGCGATTTGATGTGCCCTCCAGCGAGCCAAAATGCCACTCACGCAGGTCATCGACCAGCTCAATGGAACGGCCCTCGCCAACGATAAGCTCGGCCGTATGCCGCGCCCGGCCCAACGGCGAGGAATACACATGATCAAAGGCCACGCCACGCGCCGCAAACGCCGTACGCGCCGTCAGCGCCTGCTCGCGCCCACGCGCCGTAAGCGGCGAATCGTGCCAGCCCTGCAAAATGCTCTGCACATTGAGCTCAGTCTGCCCATGCCGCACCAAATACAGATCTGCCACACACCCTCCCCTCGTACCACCACAAAGGGGACAGGAGCCTTTGTGGTGATTTTGCCGCCGGATTGCACCGCAACGACGCACAACTACAGCAGCACGTCGGCAAGCGGACGCTTGGGTACGTGGTGCACCTGCGCCTCGTCGCGCCAATAATTGATGGAGCCGTCGGGGTTGGAATCGATCGCGTCGATCACCTGTGTCTCGGCTGGCACGCCAAAAGCCATGATCAGCTTGAGCTCATACTTGTCGCCGTCGAGCCCCATCGTATCGATCGCGCGGGGCGTAAAGGCCTTGAACATGCAGGCCGCCACCTCGGGCGTGGCGCTGCGCGCGGCGAGCATCATCGTCTGGGCGGCAATACCCGTGTCGACCTCGGTAATGGGAGCGGCAGGCTTGCCCGGAACGGCGCGCTCGGCCAAAATCGCGATGTAGCCGGTCGGGCGCTCGCCCTCGGCAGGACCCGGCCAATCCTTAAGCGCGCCGGCCCATGCAAGCTCGTCAAATACGCGCGCGCAATCCTCGGCACCGCTCACCACATGAAAGCGAAGACGTTGAGCATTGGCGCCACACGGGGTCAGGTGCGCAAGCTCCGCCAGCTCAAGCAAAAACTCACGCGGCACGCGCATGGACTCGTCAAATCGGCGGCACGTGCGGGCGCGGCGGACCAGCGCGTCAAACGCGTCCAAGCCGAGCTTTTCGCAACCCTGCTTTGCCATCGACTCGGCGCTTACCGGCGCCGCGGGAACAGCTTCGTTCATAAGACCCCCAATAAAAGCCAATTGTTCTTAAGAAAATCTAACCTAAAACGTAGGCAATTACACACAGCGGCGCAATGTTCCACACCTGTTGAATATTCCGCATCCAAACGGGAACAAAGGTAACAATTCGGGAAGATGAGGCTCCCATTCGCCCTTCCCGCCCCACGCGACGGCGCCCTTGGGCGATACTGGTTGCAAGAGCTACGGCTTAAGCCGCACGGAAAGGAGACATCATGGGCATCTTTAAAAACGATGACAAGCAATCGAGCGCATTTGGATTTGACGAGAAAAGCATGGTAGGCAAGGCCGTCAAGGCCGTGCGCTGGATTTACGCCATCACGGGCGTCTTGGCGCTCGTCGCCGGCATCGCGCTGCTGTTTGCGCCCGCCAAGTCCCTCGTCTTCCTAACGACCGTCTTGGGCTTCTACTTTGTGATCACGGCCGCGATCAGGCTGTTTACCGCTGTTTTTGAGCCGCTGCTGCCCACCGGCTGGCGCGTTACGAGCATCATCTCCAACCTGCTCATTATTCTGGGTGGCGTGGTGATCCTGCGCAACCAGGCCTTCTCGACCGCGACGCTCACCACGCTTGTAGTGGTCGTCGCCGGCTTTGGCTGGATCGTCGAGGGCGTCATGTCAATTCTGGAATCCGAGCTTTCCGCCAACCGCGCCCTCGCCATCCTGAGCGGCGCACTCTCCATCATCGCGGGTATGTTCGTGTTTATCTATCCGCTGTGGTCGGCCAAGATGCTCGTCATCTTTAGCGGAGCCGCGCTGCTGGTGTTTGGCGTGACGCTGATTGTTCGCGCTATTCAATTTGGCAAACTGGTGCGCTAGATGCCAAAGACGCTTTTTATTGATGCCGACGCCTGCCCGGTCACACGCGAGTCGATCGACTGCGCGCGGAGGGCGGGCGTCGCCGTCGTTATCGCCGGCAACAGCACGCAAAACCTGGAACGCCACATTCGCCGCGACGATCCGCGCGACGTTGAGCATGCGCGTCGGGGCTTTTGGGTCACAACGCTCGATGTGAGTGTGGGAGCTGATAGCGCCGACTTTGCCATTATCGAGCGCCTGCAGGCTGGCGATGTGGTCGTGACACAGGACATAGGCCTGGCGAGTATGGTACTCGGACGCGATGCCGCCGCCATCGGCGTGCGCGGGCGCGTCTACGATAAAGCGACCATCGACATGCAGCTGTTTATTCGTCACGAGGAAAAGAAGGTGCGCCGCGCCGGGGGACGCACCCGCGGTCCGGCAGCCTTCACCAGCGAGGATCGAGCCCGCTTTAAACGCAACCTCACCGAGCTGTTACGCTGACCAAGGTAGATTTTTGGGCTTAGAGACCAAAGGCGGAGAGAACGAGTCCCCAGCCGGCGCCGATGACGTACATCATGACCAGGAACACGGCGTTTTCGCGGGCACTGCGGTTGGTGCGGAACAGCACCAGGTAGCCCACGCCGGCGGAAATGAGCGTGCCGGCGAGCATCGGCGCCAGCTGCAGCGCGCCTTCCAGGTACAGTTGCGTGATGACGACGCTGGCAGAGCAGTTGGGGATCAGGCCGACAAGCGCCGAGCCCAGGACGGCGAGCGTCTCATTGCCGCGCAGGAACTGCTCGATTGCGGACTCGCCAAAGGTCTCGAGGACGACGACCAGAATCAGCGTCACCAGGAAAATAAATGCCGATACCTGCACGGTATGCGAGATGGCGCTGCGGATAATCGACAGGACAGGAGCGCCTTCGTGGGAGTGGGAGTGACCGTGGTCATGATGGTGTTCATGCTCGCGCTCGCGTCCGTGGTCGTGGCCATGGCCGTGCTCGTCCTCATCCTCGTCTTCATCGCAGCCGCAATGGTCGCGCTCACACAGCTCGTGAATGTGATCGGCGCTCACGCCCGCCTCGGCCACCTCGTCAATGATGTCGCCTCCGGTATGGTCGTCGTGGGCGCAGTTCACATGAGCCGGATTGGCAGCGGTCCCCAGTACGGTACGGCGAATCGCCGCATGCGCGCGGGCATTACGACGAAGGCCGCGGATAGCCGCATCCACGATAAAGCCCGTGACCAGAGCGATCAGCGCCTTCGAAGCCAGAAGCATCGCCATAGTCTGCACGGGAACCTGCTCGGCAAGTAGCAGCGGCAGCATCTCGTCGGAGGTCGAGAGAAACACCGCCACCAGAGTTCCCAGCGTCACGACGCGACCGGCGTACAGCGTTGCCGCCATCGCCGAAAAGCCGCACTGCGGCACCATGCCCAGTAACGAGCCAACCACGGGGCCGGCGGCGCCCGCGCGTTTGATAGCGCCGTTGACGCGGTCGCCCGCCACATGCTCCAGCGTCTCGAGGGCAAGATACGTCACCAACAAAAACGGCACCAGGGACAGCGTGTCCTTGCCGGCGTCGAGCAGAATATCAATCAGTAAATCCATGACGGATGGAACCTTTCGTGTCTTTCGGCAACATTGTAAAAGTCCTAGCGGTCAACTAGGGTATTGTAGTTGTCCCGGGCGCGGTGCCAATAGTTGCCCATGGTAAACTATCATCTCGCCACAACTCAGTAACCCCGAGCCGCGCGACGCGGCCCGTCCAAGGAGCAGCATATGAATGTTTCGCAAGCACTCGAATACGAGCGCCAGCCGTTTATCCCCATGTTTATCTACGGCGACCATGGCGCCATGGAGTCCGAGCGCCAGAAGGGCGAGGAGGCCCTCAAGGTGCTCGAGACCGAGTACTTTACCGCCGAGGGCGACCCCGGCTTCGACTTTACCACTGTGCGCGACCTAGCCGACCGTAACCGCGACCTGTGTGACCAGATTGGCGAGGCGCGCCTGCGCAACGTGACGCCCGCGACGCTTTCGCGTGGTCTGTCCGATGCCGACACCTGCGCGGCCATCGGTAAGATGCAAAAGCGTACCGCCGCATCGGTCATGCGCGAGATCCGCGGCGACCGCGACGCACTCGGCGTGGCCTATGCCCGCAAGCCCATCCAAGGCACGGTGCTGGGCATCGACATCGAGACCACCGGTCGCGCGCCCGAGCGCGGCTACATCATCAACGTGGGCTGGGAGATCATGGATCTCACCAGCGACGCCGTGCCGCATGACGCCGAAGCACACTACTGCGGCCTGCCCGACATCTACCGCGGCGAGGATGTGCCGCTTTCGAACATCCATCACATCACCTGGGACGACATCGACGGCAAAAAGCCGTTCCGCGAGAACAAGGAGCTGCAGAAGCAGCTGCTCAAGCTCATGAAGAAGTATCCCTATATGGCACACAATGCCGCCTTTGAGGACAGCTGGTTCAAGATTCACCTGGACGGTTACGCCGAGGCACGCCGCGCAGGCAAGATCATCGTCATCGACTCGCGCCAGATCTGCCGCAGCCTAGACGCCGACGTGCGCTCGCTCCCCCACGAGTCCGCGCCCGCTGCGCTCGAAAACTGGGCGCGACGCCGTGGCACCCTCGCCGCCGACGCCAACGAGCAGCACCTGGGCCTCGACGATACCGACCTCATGCTCCGCACCGTCCAGGCCGAGTTCAACCTCAAGAACCTGTTTGCGAAATAACCGATCCATCTGCGGGAGCGCCTGCCAGGCACAGTGCAATCCGTCTGGACGCACCGGCACGCAGTAAACTAGGGCGCAGTCTTATGGCTGCACCCTAGTTTTAATCAAAACGAGCAAATACGCATGCTTCACATAGTCGGCAGATTGGCCCACCTACTTTTTTCGAGTTGTTCGGCCAGCTGAACCACTAGTCGAGGCCCCTTGAACCGCAATCGAGCGCTATAGTCGCCCCAATTTCGCAACCAAGCCCTATAAATCTACCTGAATCAATTCGAATAAGACGTTGCGATCACACCATTCGTATAGGATAAGGCCGAATAACTCAAATAATGTTGGTGAGGCATCTGAGCGGTCGGCAAAAACGCTTAGAAGCTACGAATCCGCAACTAAAGTTCACCAAAATGGGGCAGCCGACAGAAACCTCCCCAGCCGAAGCTGCCCCCCTCAATACGACAGCTCAAAAACCCACCGTTCGCAGAAGATAAGCCGCGCCCCAATACCGTTGCCCGAAGTTTCGAGCGTATATGGCGTCCGCTATGCCATCATGCGCGTATGGGAATCGTTCTGTCACATACCACGGCACGCGCTGTATACCAAACAGTCAACTCGCTCGCAAGCCACGCGACCGATCCCATATCTATGGAAAAGATCAAGGTGTCTGCGCCGACCACGTCCAACCTGGAAGCGGCGCGAGCATGGCTCAACAGAAAGAATGTCGATTCTGAAAGCATCCATGTGCTGACGTTTTCCAATAATGCCAAAAGGCACCGCAAGGGCTGCATCTGCCACTGCACGCGCTATACGTTTGATGCAGAAAGCTACCTAGAACTCGAGCCGAACGTCTACATCGTCGATATCAAGCTGTGCGCGTTAGAAGCAGCAGCCGACCTCAACCTTTCGGAGCTCGTTGAGTATTACTTTGAAATCTGCGGCTCCTACGCGCTTGGAACGTCCGACGAAACTCAATATCGCGAGCGCCCAGCCCTAACCAGCGTTGAAGAGCTCAGAGCCTTCTTTTCAGAGGCATCGGGGTATCGTGGATCTAATAAAGCACTTAAGGCACTTTCTTATGTACGCGAAGGCTGTCGCTCCCCACTCGAAACGGCGTTTGTCATGATGCTGACAATGCCCAAGTCAATGGGTGGCTTAGCCATACGCGCTATCAAAACGGACTATCCGATCCCAGTCCCCAAAAGATACGCCGCCCTAACGCGACGGACGGTTTTCTACCTCGACGCGCTGCTCGAAAATTCGATGACCGATATCGAATACAACGGCTTTTACCACGACGAGCCCGAACAGCAATCAATTGACGAGGAACGCCGAAACACGCTGCGAAACATGGGATATGCCGTTATCACAGTTAGTCGTCATTCGTTTTTCAAGCAGTCCGCTTTTAGGCGGGTCATGGAAGCGATTCGCATTCGCGAGAAGATATGGCCCGGTCGACTCCCGGATAACTTCGCCATCCTGCAAGAAACTCTTCGTCAATTTGTCTTGCGGCGCTACTTCGAATACGGTCGCCGCGTCCTGGAGACACTCAAAGAAGAAGAGGCCGCCAAGCGCGAAATTGCAAGCCAATATCCGCAAGCTGATGACCCGAGCATCAACGATGTGCCAGAACCCGACGACATGCAACACGTCGGGGCCCTTGCTGAGGAAATCAATGGGCCTTGGGAATGCGACATGTTCGCAAAAATCGATGAAAACCGCACGGAAGACGACACGATTATTGATCTAATTGAGAATTCGCTCTTCTAAAGGCGATCTCTGCGGATGTCCACCTACATTTTTCGACTTATTCGGTCACCGATGTGCCAGATTGGCTGCAGCAATGCTCAATATAACTTTAGATAAAACTGATTCTGCAGGAACTCCCGTAGAGGAAGAACTGATTCTCGCGGTATTTAACACGATAAAGTACAAATATGAACAGTTCTAATGCTTCTCAAGGTGGCTTTCTTAGCATGCTGGCCGAACATCTCGAAATATGTTGGCGAGCATTGCGTCGATGTCTCCCAACCCGCAGAAAATCGCAGAGGCGGCAAGCAGTCATCGAAATTAACGTAAATAGTATTGACATATGAACATGCGCTCATATAATCGGAAGTAAGTTATATGAGCGCATGTTCATATGAAAGGATGTTGCAATGAGCAGCCACGCTGATGAAACAAAGACTGGCATCGAGGCCACCGAGCTGATCGTCCCCACCACCTGCTCGCCCGAGGACCTTCCCGACGAGGAGCTGTTGTACGACCTGGCCGACCTGTTCAAGGTCTTCAGCGACACCACACGCATCAAGATCCTCTATGCCCTCATGGGCCGCGAGCTCTGCGTGGCTGACATCGCCGAAGCGACCGCAACCTCGCAGTCGGCAGTATCGCACCAGCTGCGCACGCTTAAGCAGTCGCACCTGGTCAAGTTCCGCCGCGACGGCCGCAACATTCTCTACTCGCTCGCCGACGATCACGTCTACACCATGCTTAACCAGGGCATGAGCCATATCTGCGAATAGCAATCAACCACGGTATCAGCGCGGCCGGCACCCAGGCCGCTAACACAGGGAAAGGAACCCACCATGAAAAAGCAGTTCAAGCTCGACGAGATCGATTGCGCCAACTGCGCGCGCGAGCTTCAGGACGAACTTGCCAAGCTCGAGGGCGTCAAGTCCGTTTCGGTCAACTTTATGACCCAGAAGCTGACGCTCGAGGCCGACGACGCCAAGTTCGACGAGGTCCTGGACCGCGTCGTTGAGTTCACCGCCGACGCCGAGCCGGACTGCGAGATCATTCTCTAACCCGCGCATACGTTGACCTGCGAGGCCGCGCTTGCCGCGGCCTTTGCTCGCGAAATTATATGAGCGAGTGTTCATAAACTCAAATGAGAGGTTTGAATCATGACAGCCGCCGATCCCAAAAAGAAAAAGAAGAAGCGCAAGAAGAGAGAGTCCCTTGAGCATAAGCGCAACCGCATCCTGGTAGCACTGGGCATTTTTGCCGTTGTTTATGCCCTCGACGAGCTCGGCGCCCTCACTATCGCATTTGGGGAGCCCGGCAACATCTACGCCAGCTTCGTGCTGTTCCTGGTGCCGTTCCTAATTGCCGGCTACGACGTGCTCCAAAAGGCGTTCAACAACATCCGCCGCGGCAAGGCCTTCGACGAGAGTTTCCTTATGGCCGTCGCGACCATCGGCGCGTTTGCCATGGTGCTCTTCCCCGATACCGACCCGCACATGGCCGAAGGCGCCGCCGTCATGCTGTTCTACCAGGTCGGCGAGCTGTTCCAGGCATACGCCGTGGGCAAGAGCCGCAAGTCGATCAGTGCCATGATGGACATCGCGCCCGACTACGCTAACGTCGAGCAGCCCGACGGCACGCTCGAGCAAGTCTTCCCCGATGACATCGCCGTCGGCACCGTCATCGTCGTCAAGCCTGGCGAGCGCGTGCCCATCGACGGCATCATCGTCGAAGGCGAGACACAGCTCGATACCGCCGCCCTTACTGGCGAGTCAGTCCCCCGTCCGGCCAAAACCGGCGACGATATCATCAGCGGTTGCATCAACATGACGGGCCTCATCCACGTGCGCACCACCAAGCCGTTTGGCGAGTCCACCGTCGCGCGCGTCCTGGAGCTCGTGGAGAATGCCAGCGAAAAGAAGGCGCGCACCGAGAACTTCATCACGCGCTTTGCCCGCGTCTACACCCCCGCCGTCACCGGCGCGGCCGCGGTGCTCGCGCTTGGCGGCGGCTTGGTCACCGGTGCTTGGTCCGATTGGATCCTGCGCGGCCTGACCTTCCTGGTCGTCAGCTGCCCGTGCGCCCTCGTGATCAGCGTACCGTTGAGCTTTTTTGGCGGCATCGGCGGCGCGTCCAAGCTGGGCGTTCTCATCAAGGGTTCTAACTACCTCGAGACGCTCGCCGACGTGGACACCGTCGTCTTCGACAAAACCGGCACGCTCACCAACGGCACGTTCTCGGTCGTCGCGGTGCACCCCGAGGCTGGCTATACCGAGCAGTCGCTGCTCGAAGTCACAGCCCTTTCTGAGTCGTTCTCCGATCACCCCATCGCGCAGTCCGTGCGCGACGCCTACCAGGGCGAGGTCGACCCCAAGCGCGTGAGCGACTCCGCCAACGACGCGGGCCACGGCGTGACGGCAACCATCGACGGCAAGCACGTCGTCGTTGGCAACGCCAAGATGCTCGCCGCGGCCGGCGTTGAAGCACCGGACTGTGAGGTTGTCGGCACGATCCTTCACGTGCTCGTTGACGGCGTGTACGCCGGCCACATCGTGATTGCAGACACCGTTAAGGCCGATGCGGAGCAAACGATTCGCGACCTGCATGCCGCCGGTATCAACCGCACCGTCATGCTCACGGGCGACCGCGAGGAGGTTGCAGCGTCTGTGGCCAAGCAACTCGGTCTCGACGAGTTCCACGCGCAGCTCCTGCCGGGCGACAAGGTCGAGCGCGTTGAGGCGCTACTCGCGGCCGAAAGTGGCAAGGGCAAGCTCGCCTTTGTCGGCGACGGTATCAACGACGCTCCTGTGCTTACGCGCGCCGATGTGGGCATTGCCATGGGCGCCATGGGCTCCGACGCCGCGATCGAGGCCGCCGACGTGGTGCTGATGGACGACAAGCCGTCCAACATTTCCCGCGCGATCCGCGTGGCGCGCAAGACCATGTCGATTGTTTGGCAGAACATAATCTTTGCGCTGGGCATTAAGCTGCTGATCCTTGTGCTGGCAGCGCTGGGTATCGCCAATATGTGGCTTGCCGTCTTTGGCGACGTAGGCGTGGCGATCATCGCTATCCTGAACGCCATGCGCGCGATGGGTGTCAAGAACCTGTAGCGCCTGTGGTCCCTCCGGCCGGGACCGGGCTTGGTTTTGAAAACGTCCTCGACCAATGAAGCGCCCCCGTTCTGCTCCTTCGGAGCTACGAACGGGGGCGCTTCTGGTCTGCGGAGTGTTTTCAAAAACCAAGCCCGGTCCCGGCCTGCGGTAACGTTGCTGGCGGTTCTTGGGCATCGCTTGCTGGCGGGGTTCCTTGTCTGAGTTGGACTTGGTTGGCGGGGCTGCTGGTCCCGGTCGCTGTCCCGTCCCAGCATCGACCTTAGCTTCTCGAAACTCTCCTCGCTCAGGCAGTGCTCCATGTGGCAGCCCTCTTGCGACGCGACCTCGGGCGTTACGCCTGCGTCCTCTAGCAGACCTACAAAAAAGCAGTGGCGCTCCCACATTTGACGGGCAACCTCAAGACCGCGTTCCGTCAGATGCACGTCGCGTTTGCCCATCTCCACGTAGCCGGTGCTCTCCAAGGCCGCCATGGCTTTAGAGACGCTCGCCTTGGTCACACCCAGGTATTCAGAGACGTCGATTGAGCGCACCGTGCCTTGGCGCTGCGACAGAACGTAGATCGATTCGAGATAGTCTTCTCCAGATTCACGTAGGGCCATGGGCCGCCTTTCGCGATGGCTTCTAGTTAGCCTTTGGATACTTTTGCCTGATTTACTTTACCTCAAAAGTTGCCCATGTCTTACTACGTTGTTTAAAAAGTTAACCGCGTTTCACAAAATGCGCAGCACAGAAGCGGAGCGATGACACGCTCGCAAGGAGTGTCCCCAACTGCCGGCAGAAAAGGAACGTCCCCGAGTGCCGAATCCGCAGCTAAACAAGCCCAAAGTGCTTGGCGGCGTTGTAAATGCCGTCGTCGTCTACGGCGGTCGTAACGTAGGTCGCCGCGGCCTTCACGGTATCCTGCGCGTTGCCCATGGCCACACTTGTGCCCACGGCCGAGAACATCGACAGGTCGTTCTCGCCATCGCCAAAGGCGATCGCCTCGCTCGCGTCGATGCCCAAGCGCTCCAGCGTCGCCGCCACGCCCAGGTCCTTGCCGCCGTTAGCGGGAATAATATCGCAGAACAGATCGCACCAGCGCGTGGTGAGCGAATGCGACACGGCATCAGTCACGATATGCTCGTCGGCCGGGTCCACAAAGGCGCAGAACTGGTAGACCGGTGCGTCAAAGGCGCGCTCAAACGGCTCCTCGTGGTAGACGATTCCCGCGTTGCTACCGGCCGTCACCACGCGCTCGGACAGGCGGTTCACAAACGAATTCTCGCCCTGCATGCACAGCGAGTCGTAACGCCCCTGAGCCACCTGGTCCACGATCACCGCAACATCGTCCGGATCGATCGGGCAGCTGCGGTAAACCCCCTCGGCATCAAAGCAATGCTGACCCGAAAGCGTAATGTACGCATCCCAGCCAAGGTCGAACAGCCAGTCCGGCATCTGGTAGGTCGGACGGCCCGTAGCGATCACGCACGCAATCCCCTGCTCGTGAAAGCTGTCGAGCACCTGCTGCGCCGACGCCGGAATCCGGTGGGTCTTAAAGCTCAGCAGCGTGCCGTCGATATCGAAAAACGCGGCCCCGATCATCCTCGTCTACTCCTCGCCCTCGAGCTTTTCGCTCGCCTCGAGCCACGCCATCTCCAGCTCGTCCATGGCGGCGTGGGCCTCGTCGATCTTTGCCTGCTGCTCGCCCAGCGCCGTGTAGTTGGTGGGATCGACCTGGGCCATGGCGGCCTCGGCCTCCTCCACGCGAGCGCGCTGCGTCTCCATCTTGCGCTCGAGCGAACTCACCTCGCGGCGAAGCTTCTGGCGTTCGGCGTTGGAAAGGCCATTGGGCTGCCCGCTCGTCTTGGGCTTTTCGGCCGCAACCGCTGCGGCGCCGGTGTCGAACGTGCCGGTCTTGGCGCTCGGCGCGCCCACGGGCTCGCCCTCGGCGGTGGCGTTGCACAGGCGCAGGTACTGATCCACGCCGCCGGGCATATGCGTCAGGTGGCCGTCGAGCAGCGCCCACTGCTGGTCGGTCACGCGCTCCATGAGGAAACGGTCGTGCGTCACTAGGATCAGCGTGCCAGGCCAGCCGTCGAGCAGATCCTCGACAATCGCCAGCATGTCGGTATCCAGGTCGTTGCCGGGCTCGTCCAGGATGAGCACGTTGGGCTCGTCCAGGATTGTCAGTAGCAGCGACAGACGACGGCGCTGGCCGCCCGAAAGATCGCCGATGCGGCTCCAGAGCTGCTGCGTCGTAAAGCCCAGACGCTCGCAGAGCTTCTCGGGTGAAGTCTCCTTGCCGTCAATGACGTAGTACTTCTTATAGTGGCTGAGCACCTCGCGGATCGTGTCGCCCATGTAGGGTTCGAGCTCCTCGAGCTGCTGCGACAGCACGCCAAAGCGCACCGTCTGGCCGATCTTCACGCGGCCGCGCAGGGGCGCGATCTTGCCCTGGATCACGTCGAGCAGCGTCGACTTGCCGGCGCCGTTCTCGCCCAAAAGACCATAGCGGTCGCCCGCGCCGATGAGCCAGGTCACATCGGTGAGCACCTGTTTGGACGTGCCATCGGCATCCGCATAGCCGGCGTCCACGTCGACCACATCGATAACCTGCTTGCCCAGGCGGCTCACGGCCAGGCGCTTGAGCTCCAGCTCGTCACGCACGGGCGGCACGTCGGCGATCAGCTCGCGAGCGGCATCCACGCGAAACTTGGGCTTGGTGGAACGGGCCTGGGCGCCGCGGCTCAGCCACGCGAGCTCCTTGCGCGCCATGTTGCGGCGGCGCTCCTCGGTGACGGCGGCCATGCGGTCGCGCTCCACGCGCTGCAGGATGTATGCCGAGTAGCCGCCCTCGAAGGGATCGACCTGGCCGTCGTGGACCTCCCACATGCTGGTGCAGACCTCGTCCAAGAACCAGCGATCGTGCGTGACCACGAGCATCGCGCCCTGACCGCGCTGCCAGCGGGCCTTTAAGTGACGCGCAAGCCAGTTGATGGTACGCATGTCCAGGTGGTTGGTGGGCTCGTCGAGCATGAGCACGTCGTAGTCGCCGATCAGCAGGCGCGCGAGGTCCACGCGACGGCGCTGGCCGCCCGAAAGCTCGCCCACTGTGCCTTCCCAGGGCACATCGCTGATGAGGCCGGCCAGAATCTGGCGCGTACGCGGACTCGACGCCCACTCATACTCGGGCGCGTCGCCCACGACGGCATGATGCACGGTGTCGGTATCGACCAGGTTGTCCTTTTGGCCGAGCAGACCGATCGTCGTGCCGCGGCGGTGCGTCACGCGGCCGTCGTCGGGTTCCAGCGTGCCGGCGAGTACACTCAGCAGCGTCGACTTGCCGTCGCCGTTTTTACCGACGATACCAATGCGGTCGCCCTCGCCCACGCCGAGCGTCACGCTATCGAAAATATGCTTGGTGGGAAACTCTAGGCTGATGGAATCGCATCCCAAAAGAATCGCCATATGCCCTGCTCCTTCGTAGAAATTCAACGTTGTCCATGATAGCAGCGAGCCCCACCCCAAAACCTACCAAAAAGGGACAGGTTTATTTTGGCAGGTTTTATCTGGGCAAACGTCAGGGCGCTCCGAGCACGCTCCATGGTAAAACGTTAACCTGCCAAAATAAACCTGTCCCTTTTTGGCAGGTCGAAGGACGTGAACAACGCAAAAAGGCGGGCCATCTCGTAAAAGAGATGACCCGCCTCTCCAATCAGTCCCGCGGCAACCGTGGCCGCCGCGGGCCTCAAGCATGTCCCGGACTAGGAGAACATGCCGGTGAGGTAATCATTCAGCCGCTTATCCTTGGGCCGTTGGAAAATCTCGTCGGTCTCGTCGTACTCGACCATATCGCCCATGTAGAAAAACGCCGTGCGGTTGGACACGCGCGACGCCTGCTCCATGTTGTGCGTCACGATGACGATGGCGCGGTCGGCCACGATCGACGACATGAGGTCCTCGATCGCCAGCGTCGAGATGGGGTCGAGCGCCGAGCAGGGCTCGTCAAACAGGATTACGTCGGGGTTGAGTGCCAGCGTGCGCGCGATGCACAAACGCTGCTGCTGACCGCCCGAAAGCGCGTAGGCGCTCTTGTCGAGCTTGTCCTTGACCTCGTCCCACAGGGCCGCACCGCGCAGACTTTCCTCGACCATGCGGTCGAGCTCGTCACGGTCGGTGATGCCGTGGCGCTTGGGCGCAAAGGTGATGTTGTCGCGAATGGACTTGCGGAACGGATTGGGCTGCTGAAACACCATGCCAATAGACCGACGCAGCTCGTAGGTGTTCTCGGTCTTGGTGTTCACGTTGCGCCCGCGGTAGTTGATCTCACCCTCCACGCGGCAACCGCGAATCTCGCGATTCATTAGGTTGAGGCTACGCAAAAAGGTCGACTTGCCACAGCCCGAAGGCCCGATGAGCGCCGTGATCTCACCCTTGTGGAAGTCGAGCGACGTATTGTGCAGCGCATGGTGGTCGCCATAGTACACATTGACGTCCTTGGTGGAGACCACGACCTCGTCGCTCACGGCCTTGCCGCTCACGCGAACACGTTTCTCGCTCTCCCCCACGCTCGACAAAAAGTCCTGGGTGTCGGACGATGCCGCCTCGGTTGCGGGCGTCGCATTCATCTCGCTCATTCGGCCGTCATCTTCCTTGCCAGTTGCTTGCCCACGATACGGGCGACTACGTTAAACAGCAGCACGCAAATCATCAGCAGTGCCGCGGTGCCCCAGACGATCTGCTGGGCCTCGGGGCTGCCCTCGCCATAGATCTTGTAGATGTGCACGGCCAGCGACTCGCCGGGACGGAACACGTTCCAGGCGCAGGTGGGGCTCGACAGGTTAAAGCTCAAGAAGTTGAGGCGGACCGGCGAGCTCATGCCCGAGGTAAAGAGCAGCGCCGCGGCCTCGCCAAACACGCGGCCGGCCGAAAGCACGATGCCGGTCACGATGGCGGGCATGGCCTCGGGAATCAGGATGTGCAGTGTGGCCTCCCAGCGAGTGAGGCCCATGGCCAGGCACGCATCGCGCTGGGCCTGCGGCACGTCCTCGAGCGCCTGCTGAATCACGCGCACCAGGATGGGGATGTTGAACATGGTGAGCGCGACGGCGCCGGAGATGATGGAGTACTTCCAGCCCAGCTGCACCGAGAACACCAGAAAGCCGAACATGCCGACGACGATGGAGGGCAGCGAAGACAACGTCTCGATGGCGGTCGAGGCGATGTCGCGAATGGGACCGTCGGGCGCGTATTCAACTAGGAAGACCGCGCCGCCCAGGCTGATGGGCACCGAGATGATCAGGGTAATCAGCAGCAGATAGAACGAGTCGAACAGCTGGTAGAGCACGCCGCCCTGCGTTCCGTTGGCGCGTGCGGGCTGCGTGAGAAAGCCCGGCTGGAACAGCGTCGAGATACCCTCGAACAGGATGTAGGCCACCATGGAGACGACGATAAGCATGACGATGGCGACAATCGCCGTCAGCACGCCCGTGGCGATACGGTCTTGCCTTTGGACACGCCCGAGTCTCGCCTCGTCGATATGGATGCGCGTGCTAGCCACGAGCCTTCGCCCCCTTGCGGCCAATGAGATGGATGATCAGGATAAAGATGAGGCTCATGCCCATCAGCAGCAGGCCGAGCGCCCACAGGATGTCGTCCTGGGCCGAGCCCTCGGCATAGACCGCCATGGACGTGGTGAGCGTGGTGGTGATGGTAGACGCCGGCGACAGCAGCGACGTCGGCATGGCCTCGATGCCGCCAATGACCATGCGCACGGCGAGCGTCTCGCCAAAGGCGCGGGTCATGCCAAGGATGACTGCGGTCATGAGCGAGGGCATGGCGGACTTGAGCACCACGTGCCAGATGGTCTGCCAGCGGGTGTAGCCCAGCGCGAGCGAACCCTGGCGGTAGCTATCGGGCACGGCGCGCAGGCCATCGACCGAAAGCGTGGTCATCGTCGGCAGAATCATGACTGCCAGCACGATAGCGCCGGGCAAGATACCCAGACCCGTGCTCACGTGGAAAACGCTCTTCATAAGGCCGACGACCACGTGAAAACCGATCAGGCCAAAGACGACCGAGGGAATACCGGTCAAAAGCTCAATGAGCGGCTGAAAAACCTTGGAGCCAAACTTAGGCTGAATCTCGACCGCAAAGATGGCAGAGCCGATGGCGATGGGCAGTGCGATGAGCGTGGAGAGCACCATGACCGCAAACGAGGTGACGATCAGGGGCAGGGCGCCAGTGTAGGGCAGGCCGTTTTCGGCCGTGTTGGCCAGGTCCCACTTGGTACCGATAAAAAACTCGACGATCGAGACGCCGTCCTTGAAAAAAGCCGAGAGGCCCTTTTGGGCGACCATAAAGATGAGCGCGGCAACGACAAGCGTCACGAGCGCTACGCACGCACCCGTGACGCCCAGGCCCACGTTCTCAAGCTCGCGCTTTGGCAGCTGTTTTGCCATTGCAAACCTTTCCGGGGGCGATTACTTATTTAGCGGAGACCTTGCCGCTGGCGTCCTTGACGACCTTCATGGCAGAAACGGGAATAAAGCCCTGCTCCTCGACGAGCTTGCCCTGGACGTCGTCGGAAAGCATGAACTCCAGGAAGGCCTTGGTGGCCTCGTCGGCGTCCTTAGCACAGTACATGTGCTCGGTCGCCCAGATCTTGAAGGAGTCGTCGGTGACGTTTGTGCTCTTGGGCTCGACGCCCTCGACCATGATGGCGTTGAACTTGGAGTCATCGAAGTGCGAGAAGTCAAGGTAGGAGATGGCGTTGTCGGTGCTGCCCATCTGAGTCTGGACATCGCCGGACTTGTCGAGCTCGGCGTCGCCCTTAAAGTCGACGGCCTCGTCGCCAAAGACGGCGGCCTCGAAGGTGGCGCGGGTGCCGGAGCCGGCCTTGCGGTTGAGAACGACGATCTTGGCGTCGTCGCCGCCGACCTCCTTCCAGTTGGTGATCTGGCCGGAGAAGATGCCCTTGAGCTGCTCGAGGGTCAGGTCGTCGACTGTCACGTTCTTGGAGACGACGGGGCCCATGCCCACGACGGCGACCTCGTGATCGACGAGGTTCTTGACCTGATCGGCCTCGAGCTTGGTCTCGGCGAAGACATCGGAATTACCGATGGTGACGGTGCCGGCGGCGACAGCGGTCAGGCCCTTGCCCGAACCGTTGCCCGAACCGGAGACGGAGACGTCGGGGTTGGCATCCATAAACTTCTCGGCAGCAGCCTCGACGAGAGCCTGGAACGAGGAGGCGCCGTCGTAGGTTACCTCGCCCGAGACGGACTCGGCAGCAGCGGCGCTACCCTTGTCGGCGGCGTCGGTTGCGCCTGCGCCGCCGCAACCAACGAGACCGAGGCCGACGATGCTGGCAAGACCACCAGCGAGGCCGAGGAACTGACGACGAGAATAAGCCTGATCGAGCATGATCTTCCTTTCATACAAGCGACTCGCGGGCACCCTGCCCGCTTTGCTGTTTGGAAAGATACGATCTCGATCGGGCAGCGCCCGCGTCAGCTGCGCTTTATTACGGGCATCTGATAGACCCTTACCGCAAGCGCGGCTCGGCTTTACAAACGAATAACAAACCCGCCACCAAGCATGACCCGCCTTTTACACCAATAAAAACAAAGTTGCGGTGAAATAATTCCTGCTTGGCCATCAAATGGCCCATTCTAGGAACTATTCCACCGCAACTTAAAAAGCCCGGACGAAAGGGGTGCTAAGTTGTTAAAACGCCGCAGCCTTAAAGCTCAAGCTCGTTCAAACGTAAGATCGCCACGATATAAATCTTGAGCGCCTGCTTGAGCTGTTCCTCGTTGGCGCACTCGTTGGGACCGTGCATCTGGCCGCCCCACTCGGGCAGCTCCAGACCGGTCTCCTCGGGGCCAAACGAGACGGCGCGGGCAAAGTTGCGCGCGTACGTGCCGCCGCCCATGGCAAAGGGCTCAGCATGCTTGCCCGTAAACTCGTTATAGGTATCAATAAGCGCCTTCACGGCCGGATCGTCGGCAGAGACCGAGAACGGCACCTTCGCACGACCCACACGGCACGTCACGCCAAAACGGCCCACGAGCGGATCGAGCTGCTCGCGGATGGTATCGGCACTCGTGCTGTCGGGGAAGCGCACGTCGATGACCTGCTCAATATGGCCATCCGCCACGCGGATGACGCCAGCGTTGCAGGTAAGCGGGCCAAACGCCGGACTCGTCGCATCGATACCCAGGCCGCGACCATAGGCGTCCGCATGCACAAAGGCCAGGAACTTGACGAACTCGTGCTCGGCAGGCGTCAGCAGGCGCTCGTCGCGTGCACCAAACGCGTCCTCGGCCTCGCGCAGATACGCCACGATCAGCCCGACGGCGTTGATCGTTCCCTCTGGCATCGAGGCATGACCGCCAATGCCGTGGGCGAAAATCTGCGCATGCCCGTTATCGAGCGCCGTGATCTCCAGGCGGTCGCCGTTCTCGACCGGCGCCGGCAGCTCATCGGCGGCAATCGCGAGCTCGCAGATGGACTGCGACGGAATGGCATTGCTCGCCTCGGCGCCGCTCCACGACACGATGCGCCCGCCGTCGATCTTGGGGCTCACGAACGTCGCCCCAAACTGGCCCTTCTCGGCATTGCAGACCGGAAACTCGGCATCGGGCGTAAACAGAAAGTCGGGGTCTGCGTGATTCTCCAGATAATGGTGAACGTCGGACATGCCCACTTCCTCATCGCAGCCCAGCAGCGCGCGGAAGGTATAGCGCGGCACAATGCCGTGTTTGAGCAGATAAGCGCCAGCGTAGAGCGACAGCACCGCCGGGCCCTTGTCGTCGATCACGCCGCGGCCGAGCAGCCAGCCCTCGCGACGCTCCATCGCAAATGGGTCGGTATTCCAGCCGGGGCCGGCAGGCACCACGTCCACGTGGCAGATGGTCGCGAGCTGCTTGTCGCCGCGGCCAGGGATATCGGCAATGCCCACATAGCCCTCGTCATCGCTCGTCTGGTAGCCGAGCTTCTGCGCGATGCCGAGCGCACAGTCGAGCGCGTCACGGACCGGGCGGCCAAACGGCGCGCCGGGCTCTGCATCGGCAGAAACTGCCACGGACGGATAGCTCACCAGCTGCTCGATATCGGCGACGACATCTTCCCAGACCTCGTCGACATACTCAGCGACGCTCTGCTCCACCTGATTCATAGACTGCCTCCTTACCAATGAGCAGCAAGCGTACCCGCCCCTCACATTTAGTTCCTAGATAGAGAAAAGTTTAGCAAGCTCGGCCACCGAGTGCACCACTGCATCGGCACCCGCCGCCTCATGCTCACCCGGCGCCGCCGCGCCCGAATAGATGCCGACGCACGGCACGCCCATCGCGTGCGCGCCCTCCACATCGTTAAAACGGTCGCCAATCATCACGGCCTCGTCGGCAGTCGCGCCAAGCGCCGCCAGGGCGTCGCGGACCGAATCGGCCTTGGTCTCGCGTCCCTGAGGCGGATTCATGCCAACCACGGCTTCGAACTGGCAAAGCCCCAGCTCATGCACCATGTCAATACACTTCGCCTCCATGCGAGACGTCGCCACGGCCATACGCTTGCCCTGGGCGGCCAGCCCGTCGAGCAGCTCGGGGATCCCATCGAACACTGGGTACTCTTCCGGTCCTAGCTCGTCAAAAAAGGCACGGTACTCGTCGGCCACCACGAGAGCCTCCTCGCGCGTAAAGCCGTAAAAGTCGTGGAAGCTCTTCCACAGCGGAGGCCCGATCATGCGGCGCAGGTCACCCATCCGCGCCTCCGAAAACCCGCGCGCAGCCAGCGTCTTGCGCGTCGAGGTCATCACTGCCCGACCCGTATCGGCCACCGTGCCGTCAAAATCGAACAGCACAACCGGCCGCTCGCAAAGTTGCAATGCCGCCATCGGCACCCCTCTTCCCCAGTTGATGATTTCCACACCACCGCTTCAAACTGTTGACTATTCAACAATTGAACCTAGCAATGTAGAGCAACTCCACTATACTTGTCGCACTTTGCTTTCAGAAGGCGGCGCTGCCGCGCCCCAACGAAAGGTGCAATTATGTCTTTTGCCATCATAACCGACTCCACGTCGGACATCTCCCCCGCCCGCGCCCAAGAGCTCGGCATTTACGTGATTCCGCTGCATGTGATTATCGAGGGCGAGGACCTGCTCGACCAGGTGCAGATTACCGCCGAGGAATACGTCACCCGCATGGCCGGCGCCGAGCAGTTGCCGCACACCTCGCAGCCGAGCGCCGGCGAGTTCAAGGCACTCTTTGACCGCATGCGCGCCGATGGCCACGATAACGCCATCTTCATCTCGCTGTGCAGCGAGTGGTCCGCCTGCTATTCCAACGCATGTCTGGTCGCTGAGACCCACGAGCTCGACGTGCGCTGCATCGATTCGCGCACAGGCTCGGGTGCCGAGGGCCTGCTGGTGGAGTACGCGCTCGCCATGCGCGAGGACGGTCGCAGCCTGGACGAGACCGAGGCGCAGATCCGCGCGACGCTACCCGACGCACACCTGCTGCTGATTCCTCGCACGCTCGAGAACCTGGTCAAAAACGGCCGCGCCCCCAAGCTCGCCGGCCAGCTGACGCAGATGCTCAACATTCGCCTGGCCGTTTCGCCGGAGTGGAAATCGGGCGAGATCAAGGCCATCAAAAAGGGCCGCGGTGCCAAGCGCATCGTTGCGAACACCATGGCCGATTGCCTCGCATTTTTGGCGGAGCATCCGGGCTCAAGCGTGCGCGTGCTCACGACCGGCGCCGCCGAGGAGCAGGAGCTCGTCAGCCAGGCGCTCGCGGGCCAGGACTACGCCGATGCCGGCACCGGCCCCATCGGCTGCACCATCGCCACCCACGTAGGCGTCGACGCCATCGCCATCAGCTACTGCCCCCGCTACCAACCTGCCAATTAGGGACAGGTTTATTTTGGCAGGTTTTATCTGGGCAAACGTTAAACGGTAACAAAGGCTTGCCTGGCAAGATCGGACATGCCAAAGCCGTCGAACAACCGAAGTACACCCAGCCACAACAAAGCCATCACGCCGACGCGCCGCAACTCAAGGCGCGCCGGCGTCTTTTTAGGAGTCGCGGCGGAAAAGGGGCCGTTTTAGCCAAAAGGCCGCGAAACGCTTCCCATTACGCCGTAACTTCATTGCCGCCCAAGGTAGCGCGCAGAGATGTGGTGTAAGAGGCGGGGCATGCCCCGCCTCCGCCCTTT
>ERZ841116.262-NODE-262-length-44860-cov-14.283406_pt1 | contig 44860 bp, 61 predicted proteins | sample MGYA00519875_ERZ841116 | MGnify/ENA primary metagenome ERZ841116 (study PRJEB31850, sample SAMEA3708889) | human gut metagenome | biome: human gut; feature: human-associated habitat; material: faeces | place: China | collected 2014 ... | reverse complement strand
GAGCATCTGCCTTACAAGCAGAGGGTCACAGGTTCGAGCCCTGTATCCTCCATTTTTTAATGCTTTACTTGCGGATGTGGCGGAATTGGCAGACGCGCAAGATTTAGGTTCTTGTATCTTATGATGTAAGGGTTCGAGTCCCTTCATCCGCATTATTATCAAAACGGCTGTCCCGAAGCAAGGTACAGTCGTTTTTTGATTTATTTTGCATCTAATCGCTGATATAGTTATTCTTAGAAGTTTTAATCGGGAAAGGAAGCCATAAAAATGATCACGTTTGGTCGTTATCGCCTTTCATTCTCAAAAGCCTTGACGTTTGGGTTCTTGATCGTGATTGCGATCGGTACGCTGCTTTTGATGTTGCCGATTGCCGTCAAGCCTGGCGAGAATTCATCGTTTATGACGGCATTTTTTACCGCAACCAGTGCAACCTGCGTGACTGGATTGACGCTGGTTGATACGGCGACTCATTGGTCCTTATTTGGTCAACTGGTAATTACAGCTTTGATTGAGATTGGCGGACTGGGTTTTATGACGTTTGCGATCATGATGTTTTTGTTCGCACGTCAAAAGATCAGGCTTTCAGCACGTCTGTTGGCTCAAGAATCACTGAACCTGCAGTCGCCAGCACAGATTACTATTGTAAATTTAATTGTTGGCCTTTCACTGATTATTCAGGTTTTAGGCGCGCTATTGCTGTGGCCTGATTTTGGTCGTCGGTTTGGCTTGGTCAAAGGGTTATGGTACAGTATCTTTCATTCGATCTCAGCTTTTTGCAATGCTGGTTTTGATCTGTTTGGCAACAGCCTGGCATTATTTGCTGATGATACCTATGTCTTATTTATCATGGCAGTTTTGATTATTGCTGGCTCATTTGGTTTTTTGGTTTGGCGAGATCTATTGCTTTATCGAAAAAAGCATCGGTTGTCGCTGCATACTTCACTAGCACTTTCGACCGGCGCAATTATCCTAATATTATCGCTGATGAGCTATCTTTTAACTGAAGATAATCTGGCGGCCCAGTTTCCACATATGTCAGTTGAGCATCGTTTTATTAATACTATTTTTATGGCTATTACGCCACGGACAGCCGGTCTGACGACTTTTTCCTATCAAAATCTTTCACCGGCCGGCATCGCGGTAACGGTAATCTTGATGTTTATTGGGGGGACGCCAGGATCAACGGCTGGTGGGATCAAAACGACTACGGTTGGGCTGTTGACGCTGCAGAGTATTGCCACTTTAAAAGGTCAGCGCGATACGGTTTTTGGCAGACGCCGCTTTAAAGAAGAAAACATTTTTCGGGCGCTGACGCTGGTTTTTGTTGCCTTTGCAATTCTTGCCGCGGCCATCTTATTGTTGTGTCTGACACAGCATTTGCCAGCCAATTTTACTTTGGAAGATATTATTTTTGAAGTTATGGCTGCTTTTGGGACGACGGGTATCAGCATGGGGGTCACGCCACATTTGAATTTATTTGGCAAACTGATCATTATGGCATTGATGTTTATCGGTCGAGTTGGCATCTATACCGTAATGTTTACGATTTTAAATGCTCATCCAAAGCAAAAGAACTATCGCTATCCGGAAGAAGGGGTTTTGATTGGCTAATAAAAACAACTATGCAGTAATTGGCATCGGCCAGTTCGGCAGTTCGGTCTGTGAAACTTTGGCCGAGGCGCATCAAGATATTTTGGCCATTGATAAGAATGAAGATGTCGTCAATGAATATGCCAATATGGTAACGCGAGCAGTCATTGCCGATGCTCAAGACGAAGAAGCGATGCGCGAGCTGGATCTAGGGAGCTTTGACAATGTCTATATTTCGGTGGGGAATATTCAGGCCAGTATCATGGCAACTTTAATCGTTAAAGAATTGGGCGCTAAAAACATTATCTGTAAGGCAGAAAATGAAAATCATGCCCGGGTGCTGGAAAAAATCGGCGCTGACTATGTCGTACGGCCAGAGCGTGACATGGCTAGACGAATGGTGTTTCATCAGCTGCATTTAAATATTGCCAACTATTTGATCTTGAATCATGAGCTGACGCTGGCCGAAATCGAGGTTAAGAGTCCAGATTTTTGTGAGCATACGCTAAAAGAGCTTAATCTGCGCGATACGTATCAAGTCAATGTGATTGCCATTGTCAGCGGAGAGCAGGTTAACAAGCTGCCACAAGCCGACGACATACTTCATCATGGTGATCATATCTCGGTTGTTGGGGATGTCGGATCGATTCAAAAGCTCAGTTCGGTAATCGCTAATGAATAAATAATCTAATCATAAAAACAGCGCTGTGCAGACTTTAGTGTCCAGCACAACGCTGTTTTAAATTGGGTCAGTCATCAATATCAGACGTTCCGTGACGAGCTCTTAATGCCCAAAGAATTGAGACGGTATCGATTACTTCCTGCAGCATTGCCCCAATAAAAGCAGGGATGATGCCAAATGCGGCAATCAGCATTAAAGCCGTACAGATGCCGATACCGATCAAGACGGCCTGTTGAGCAATGCGCATGGTTTCTTGTGAGATCGTAACGGCAATGGCAACCCGGTGCAGGTCATCTTTAACGATTACCAGATCAGCGGACTCGCTGGCTGCCGTTGATCCATGAGCACCCATGGCGATCCCGACATCAGCAGTTGTCAGTGCGGGTGCATCATTGACGCCATCACCAACCATTACGACAGGACGACGATTTTCCGGAACGTTTTTTAAGGCCGCGATCTTTTGTTCGGGCAATAGGTCAGCTTTTACCTCATGGATGCCGACCAGTTTAGCAACGTGCTGAGCAATGGCTTTTTGATCGCCAGTCAGCATAACCAGGTGCTCGACGCCCAGCTGACGCAGCTGCTCCATGGTACGTGGCGCTTCAGGACGAATCTGATCTTGGAAAACCACGCAGCCCCAATACTGATCATCCACGCTGACATAGATTGCAGTCTGAGACAGCGGCTTTTGGGTCGTATCCGGATCAGCAAAAATCAGCTTGCCGACCTTGACTTGTCGACCGTCAACGATTGCTAAGATCCCGTTGCCGACGACCTCTTTTAATTCACTGGCAGAACTAAGCGGAATCTGGTGTGCTTGCGCATAGGCGACGGTTGAGCGGGCAAGGATATGTGGCGACTGTTCCTCGGCACTGGCAGCAAAGTGCAGCAGTTCCTTAATGTCGACTCCCTTAGCCGGTTCAAGATGGTCAACGGTCAGCTGGCCGCTGGTAATCGTACCGGTTTTGTCAAAGGCCATGGTTTTCGGATGCGCCATTTTTTCCAGGACGCTGCCAGTCTTAACGATGATCCCGCTGCGTGAAGCCCGACTCATCCCCGAAACGATGGCAACTGGCGCCGCTAAAATCAGTGGACATGGTGAAGCAACAACCATTACTTGAGCAAAACGACTGGGATCTTTGCTGACGATCCAAGCGATGCCGCCAATTACAAGGGCAGCCGCAGTAAAGGGAACGGCATAGCGGTCTGCCAAACGGACAAAGTGAGCCGGGGTGTTCTCCGCTTCTTTAACCAGGGCCACCAGTTTTTGATACTGACTGTCACGCGCTAGTTTGACTGCTTTAATGACGATTGCCTGATCGCCATTCAGCGATCCTGACATTACCTGATCGCCAACCTGCTTATCGATTGGCTTTGATTCACCAGTCAGCGATGATTCGTTAACCTGCGTATTGCCTTTAATGATTTCGCCATCGATTGGTACCAGCTCGCCAGGCTTAACGATGATCGTATCGCCAACCTTAACCTGGTCGACATGAACGTCTTCAATCTGATCGTTCATCAGCCGGTGTGCAGACTGCGGCGAGTTGTCAAGCAGTGCCTTAAGCTCAGAGTTGGCCTTACGTGAGGCATAGTCTTCCAAAGCGTCGCCACCGACCAGCATTACTAAAATCACCATAGCGGCCCAATACTCACCGACGCTTAAAGTGGAGACAACGGCAATGATTGCCAGCAGATCAACACCATAGCGACCGCTTTTAAGAGTATGGATCATCTCAATCAGCATTGAAAGCGCGATACCGGCTCCCACGATGGTTACCAGAATCTGGGCAGCCAATGCCTGCTTAAAAGCGTATTGCAGGAGCACGGCTACTAAGGCGACAGCTAAAATCATGAACAATTTTTGCCGATGCGAAAATTTTTTCATAATTTTCAGCTCCTTTCCCCAAATTTTGTCTTAATTTAATACATAGTGCGTAAATGCTGATGTATAGACGTTTTTAGGCTGGGAGTGCAATAACAGTGCAACACTAGCTATAATTGTGCCAATTTTTGCTCTATTTCGTCATCCAGCTTATGCTTATATTCATCTATTAGATAAGCATAGATATTACTGGTCGTCGTCATATTCGAATGCCCTAATCGTTTGCTGATTGCGTAAATATCGATTCCCTGGCTTAAAAGAAAGGCGACATGACTGTGTCGGAGTGAATGGAAGGTGTAATCGTGCTTTGCGATTCCGATTTGTTCCATGACAGATTTAAGGTAAGCATTAATATTCTGCAGAAATCTAATAGTAAAAGAGTGTGGAGATTTTGCAAATAGCAATGGTGTCTGGTTAACTTTTAACTGTGCCAATATCTTAAGCAGCTCATTATTAACACGTATTGTTCTGTTTGAGCTTTCGTTTTTAGTTGGCTTAAATCCAGTTCTATATTGATAGTCAATAGATTTATTAATCGTGATTGTGCGGTGCAGGTAGTTAACGTCTTTCCAGGTTAAGGCAAGAATTTCTGAAAATCGCGCACCGGTATAGATAGCGGTCAGAACTATATACGGCTTAACATTGTCTGGTCGTAAATCGTCATTAAGGGCTGCTATAAGCTGTTTTAATTCGCTGATTGACAAATACTCAGGATTACGGGCTAGTGCTTTGTTGTGAACAATATTTGCGTTATAAGTAAAGTCCTTAGATATGATGCCATCTGCAATAGCTGACTTTACGCAAGCTTTGATTTTGGATGTAAGTTCTTTCATGGTGCCCAATGAGTGATCTTTACCATATTCGTTTAAGAATTTCTGATACGTGCTGCGCTTAATTTGTTTGATTCTTGCATTGCCAAAATGGTTTGCGATAACTCGGCTAGCAATGATATAGTTGCCAGCCGTCGCCTTCGATATTTTCGGTAAGCGATAGGTTTCATACCACGTTTTGAAGTAATCGGCAAAAATTGGGTCTGCTGCAATGTCAACGCCATTGATCAACTCATTTTCCATTTTCGTTGCATAGTCTTTCGCTTGTGCTTTAGTAGCAAACCCAGACTTTGCTTTTTGATGAAGCTTTTCATTTTCATCGTGCCAGCTGATTCTAGCTTGCCATTTTCCATTCCGTTTTGTAAAAGAAGCCATAGTAAATCCTTTCGTACATATGTTCGATTAGTGTGCAAAAATTAAGTTGATCAATTCTGATCAACTTTGAAAATCATAATCTTTTTTCTAACTCTTTAATTATCATTAAGCGTTCAGTTTTTTTCTGCTCTTCAGTCTTTTTTATTCCATAAGTACGAGACTTTCCGTTGCCATGTGAAACAATTATATCTTCATTAATTAATTTGTTTAAACGTTTTCTAACTCGTGCCTCGCTTCCAAACTTTCCACTTGTTGCTAAGTATAAATTAGAAAACTTGAATTCGTTATGCTGATTGACATAATTTACAATAAATCTTTCAATATCATCTTCAAGATCTTTGGATAATCTTGTTACAAGGTCGACTTTCCAAATCCGAATTGAAGTTGTATTTAACTGGTGATCAACAGTAATGTCCGGAGGTAGTAAGTGATTTTTGCTCGCGGCTTTAAGAATTCTTGGGCCTCCACTAGCTGCTTTTTCAGATATACCTATTTTTCTAAAGAGTGTAGAAATTTGAGCATTTCTTATTATAGATTCCTGACCTCGTAAAAATGAATCCGTGCTGACACGCATGGTACCTGGATTTTTAAATTCTAGATAACTTGGCTTATCTATGATAACTACTGAACTTTCCCCATCATAATACGCATGCATTAATGCATTTACTAATGCTTCTTTAGCGGCAATCATTAGGTCAGAATAATATGATCCTCTTGTTAAAGACTCATCTTGAGAATATTTGTCAGGGATTCCTGCAGCAAGCTTAGGAAGCACTAACTTATAAAAGGAAAAAACATTTAATTCTGGAAAGTTCATATCGCCAGAAGATACTCTATCAGACCAATCAGTATCACTGTCATGGTCATACTTTCTATAATCTAATTGAAAATGAGGAAAACGATCGGTAATAGAATTGTAATTTCCAAAAAAGAGAAGTCCGCCTTCTGTTAATCTTTCGATTTTGTTATTTGATGTTCGATCTTTTCTAAAAACTCCTAAATTAAATGCAAGCTTTTTAAGGTCTTCATATTGGGTGTTGGTGTTATTATGCAGCAAAATTTCATATTCGTTTAGATCTATGCTATTTAGATCATCGAAGTCAAAATTTCTAAGTAATCTAGTATCAATTTCTTGTTGTTGCTCAACAATAAAGTACTTAAGTTGATTATCGGTAGCAGTTCTATCACCATCGTCAGTCCTAATGTAAGCAATATTTTTTGCTCTTAGGGGTCGGTTATTATATTGCTCTGGCCATATTAATACTTCAATAAGTGTTTTCCCAAAGCATTCAAATATTTTTACATCTGAATCTTTGATTATAGGACGGCTAATACAATCTGGATTATTATTGCCATTAAAGATTTCCTGTTTTACTGTTGCAAAATCGTCAACACCACTTATTTCATATTGATGGTTAGTTTTATCTTCCTTAACTCCTAAGACTATTAGGCCACCATCTGTATTTGCAAAAGAACTAACAGTTTCCCAGAAGCTTTTGGGTAATTGCCATGCAGCAGTTTTATATTCTAAGTGAATATCTTCGTACAGATTGCTAAAAACTTTATTGGTTAAAAGGCCATTGAAATCTAAAAAATCCATTTTTTTACCTCATAAAAAGAAAGAAAAAAGAAAGAAAAAGAATAAAACCTTGTTATATAAGGGTTTGTAAGTACAATAAAACACAAATAAAAAGAATGCAAAAAGAATTGACAATTGAATATAAATGTGATAAAGGGAGATTAATGTCTGACTAAATCAATCCCATGCCTAAGATCGAATAAATAGCCATGATATTTAAATATTGAGCCAAGCTTACGCCGATAGCAGTCAATACCTGCCAGAAATGGTTTTTACCATTGCCGGTTTTGATCATAGCTTGGAAAATCGTCATTGCCATTGTTCCACGCATTATCGCGAGCGCTTAGCCAATTTTGAAAGTTTTGCGTCTCACTTCCGTCCGGATTTTCAATTCCCTGTTGTACGTTATTGGCATGTTGCATATTTGCTGTTTCTGCCTGGATTTCAGGATCACCACCATTAGCTTCACAGTAAGCGTCATACGATGGATAACCTTTATATGGGATGTTATGCCATGTATTTGGATCAGACTTATTAAACTGTTGTTGTGATGATTGCTGAGAATTATTTGCTATTTCTGTCTGAGTATTGTTTGTATTCTGTTGAGGAGCAGTTTGAGATTGAGATGAACTAGAAGAAGCTGAGCTGATTGAGCCTTGCTTCTTTTTTTCTTTCTTGCTTTGCTTAGCGGTCTTGTGTTTTTTGATTGCTTTAGTTGATGAAGAACTACTGCTACTCTTTGTTGATTTTTGTGATGAGGAGCTGCTACATGCAGTAAGAGTCGCTCCTAAAACTACAGTAGCGCAAATTAAAACTATCTTTTTCATGTTATTTCTCCCAATAATAATTTTATATAATTAGCGAAGAGCTTTGCGATAACCTGCTGCTTGTGCTTCAGCCTCAGAGTTGAAATAAACAGCGTTAGCGGAATTCATACGGTAACCAGCTTGCTCAGGCGTGTGGTAAATCATTGTTTTAGAATTACCAACAATAGTACCTTGCTGATCAGTCATCATATCGCCTTTGTTTGAAGGAGAAGTAGCACTTGATTCAGAATCATTCTCTGAAGCGACAGATGAATTAGTTGAAGAAATGCTATTGTTGGATGAGCTTACTGAGCTGTTGTCAGAATCGTCGTTGCTTGACGATTCACCTGATGCTTTAGATTCGCTGGAGGAATTGCTAGACGTCTTTTTTTGCTTTCTTTCGGAATGATGCTTCTTTACAACTTTGGAAGAAGTCTGCTGCTTTGTTGATGAGTGACTGTTAGAGTTTCCCACAGCAAACATAACTACGCCCAAAAATACTAGAGAAACAATTCCGACAATCAGTTTCTTTGAGTCTTTAACATTATGCCGATGATTAAGTAATAGGTATGCTGCCCAAAGAATAAATATCCAACCTAGAAAAATCATTTTTATTTGTCCTCCTGTTTTTCTGTGTTAATTACATGCCATCCAATTAAAAAAATAAATATAATTGCAAAAAAGATATGGCAGGTAGTAAATAAAATTGCAGTGATAATGATCATCAAAACATCCCAAAAACCAGATGGCAATTTTTCATCTGAAATATTGGTAGAAGCGTTTTGTCTCTTTTTGCCAGTTAATGCTTTAGCAAAAGCTTTTCTGGTATCTATAGAAGTGCGGTAATAAACCTTGTTGTACAGCTTTCGTTTAGGGTGCAACCATCCTGCGGTTTTCGTTCCATATCCAGGAATAAGACTTTTCTTTATTTTTCTGGTATAGGATCCTTTGTATTTTGCGGCTAAAGACTTCTTGATTGATGGTTTACGAAATACGCTTCGTGACATTTTTCCTCCCAATAACAGCTTTTAACATCGATCACGCTTGGACGTGTTATTAGTATCTGTTTGAAATATAATAGTTGTGCACTTCTTCCTTGACTACATTGTCAAGGTAGCTTGGCACTTCGTATGATTCCATAAAATCGTATACGTTTATGGTTTCTTTTGGCACGCCTTGGCAATAAAAAGGAACCATAAGCTTAACTGCGCCGGTGTTTGCTTTATATTCAACGGAGTGTTTGCCCGTGAAGGTAGCATGGTAGAAGCAAATATCGGTTTCATCACCATTTAAAATGTGTGAAATTTCGTGAGCAAGTTGAAACGAAATTTCAGCGGGGTGATGCCAGTTAAGGTTCATGACAATGCTGCGGTAATGGAACGAACAGCCAGGCGGAGTTTCAGGGGCCAACTTATCGGTCCAGACAATATTAATATTATGGTTAAGGGCTACCTTTTCCAAGTAGCTGCTGATCTCGGTCAATTTGGGCACCTCGATTCTGATGAAAAATGGTGATAATAAGTTTTGCTTTTATTTATAGATTTGTATTATTATTGAGTTATCTTTAGAGGAGAAAAGGGGGTAAAGTCAAGTGAGTTTAAAAGACGTTGAAAGAATGAAATTTAAATTCGACTCCTTTTCAAAAAAAGTTGAAAGAAAACAAAAACTTCTTTCGTCTAGACATCAAATAATGGATAATGAGCATGCTCAATTTAGGGATAAAATAAATAAACATATGAATTACTATTCGAAATAGATGGCGATAGGTTTGACTAACCTGTCGTCTTTTTTTATTAGCCCAAATGATGATAATAAAAAGAAACTGAACTTAGGCATCACTGTGGTAAAAGCCACTGGGTTGTTTAATAGCCCTTCGCTGATCAGATCGGAATTTAAATCGTTTTCACTAATGATTGATTCTATTTTTCCTAAAATAGTAATTTTTCTATTAGCGAGAACTAATGATTTTAACTGTGATTCATTCATTCTAAAATTATCCTTCTCAGCGATAGTAAGAGCATTATTGGTTGAGAGTAAAATACTGTTAGGGAAAAGATTGTTAAGTAATTTTCCAAAGTTGGTAATAAGATTAAAGCCCTCTTTAGCATTGGAAAGGTCATCATTATTAGTATCAAAGCTTAACAAAAATGAAACCATTTCATCACCAATGTTTGAACTAATGGTCATAGGGTCGATGATGTTGAATGATGATGTAAGTTGAACAAATGCTCCCTCGGGCTGTTTAGTAGTAGTTTTAAGTAAGCTTGCATCATCTAATTCTTTCGTCATGATGTTGACAGCGTAATCATGATAAACAGTGGATATGGCTTCTTGGTACATTTCACTATTAGTATCGGAATTATTCGCCTCGTATTCCCCGTTAAAATTAAATTCACCTTTAGCACCAAAGCTTACTCCTCCAGAAACCCCGTTTGACATTTTGTGAGCAGTCTCCACAGCATTCGTTTCCGTTGATTGCTTTATTTCTTCTATAACTTTAGGAATGCCATCTTCAAACTGTGCAAGTATCGAATTAACTTCAATATTGTCTAGATAGATATACTCTTTAATATGTTTCACATTTTTATGGTTGTGTTTGTTCAAGGTTAACGATCTCCTTAATTCGTCTGTAATTTTATTTTCTCCCACCGCGCAGCAGCCGTTTCATGTATTCCAGGTCCTGCTCAGGGATAGGCTTGCCTTCAAAAGTGAAGATGGTGTCATCATCAGCGAGATCTGCGGTCTTGAGATCGTCTTCCTTGGGGTCGCGGCCAAGCAGGTAATCAGTGGAGACGTTGAATAGGCTAGCTAGTAAAGCTAAAGTATCTGATCCAGGAATAGCTCTTTCGGTTTCCCAAGCGCCAATGGTTTGTTGAGAAACATGCATTAATTTTGCCAGATCTTTCTGAGTTAGATGTTTTTGTTTGCGCAATTCTTTTATATTGTTTCCTAACATATAATCACCACCAATTTTATTAGTATTTATTATGTATATAATACTGTGTTACTGTTTTTAAAACCAATAAAATTAGCGTTTAACCAACAAAAATAGAAAAATATGTTGCAATACTAATTATATTAGTATAATATAATACTCGTAAGGTTGATCAAGACCTTAACAAGAAAGGAGCGTAGCGGTTTGTCGAGGCAACAAAAAAGAGCCCAACAAAAAGCTGAGCGACGTGAAACGATTCGGTTCTGGCTAGAAATCATTACCTTTATCGTCTTACTGATCGATCATCTAATTGTTTGGCTCTAAACATAAAGCAAGGGGAGTTGATTCTCCCCAAGCTTTAGTGTACCTTGACAAGTTGTAAGAATCAATGAAAAAAGAAACACGAGAAAGAGTCGAATTATGGCTGTTAGTAGGGATTCTCATTCTATCCGTACTTAGTCTATTCGGCTTCTAGGGGATGATAAGTTGACAAAATTAAAAGAGCTGCGAACTAGTCGAGGCATTACCCAGCAAGAATTAGCTGATGCGCTAGGCACTAACCAGAAGGTGATATCGTCGTGGGAAACTGGCAACGCAACGCCAAGACCGGCGATGATGCAGAAAGTAGAGGATTATTTTGGTGTCCCGAAAGAGGACATTTTTTTTGAAGCTTTCAACTATTATAATTAGTTAAAATCTTCAAAAATGAGTTTTATAACTAATTTAAAAAGTAAAGGAGAATGGCAATGCAAAACGTGAATACAGAATCAGTGATTCGCTATGTTGGTGAGTCCGAGCAAAAAGTAATCGACAGCCGGGACGTTGCCAAGATGATTGGCAAGACTCACAAGAACCTAATGCGTGACATTCGCAGTTATATCAACGATTTAGAGGAGAGCTCAAAATTGAGCCCACGTCAATTCTTCATTGAATCAAGCTATATTTCAGCACAAAACAAAGAGCTGCCATGCTTCTTGTTAACTAAGCAGGGCTGCGAATTCGTAGCCCACAAGATTACTGGTCGTAAAGGAACAATCTTTACCGCAACGTATGTATCGCTGTTCAACGAATATGAAGCTGAACATAACGGTAAAGTAGCAGCTATCGATAACGGCCTGGAGCATGAAAAACTCGCGTACAAGCGAGAATGGCTAATTGAAATGCGCAAGCAGAATATCAACAAGGCACACGAGCTACGCAATCAAGACGTCAAGCTGTATCTGGAGCTTGGCAAAGTTGCTGATGATTACCAGCGACCACATATGGCAGTTGATTTCCGCAACGAAGCAATTCGAGCCATGTCGGCACTGCCGGTAGGTGCACGCCGAGAGTATTCAGCAACCGAGATTGGCAACATCATTGGCGTGTCGCCGATTGCGATTGGCAAATGGGCCAACAAGCTAGGGGTTAAGCGTGATGCCGATATGAGCTACCGCGATCACGATGGAGCTTGGCGATACTTTCCTGAAGCACTGAAAGTGTTCCAGGACAACGCACTGGAGATTCAAGACGACGATTTAGGACTGTAGGAGATGCAATATGAAGAAAGGATTACGAGCATTTCGGCATTTAGAAAGCACATACTGCCAGAAGCCAAAGCAATGCAGTCAGATGAAACAAATTGGATTCAAAAAAGACCAGCCTGCAAAGAAGCAAGCTGGCCGGTAAAAGACTACTTCTCAGTTCTTACACCTTTGAACTTAGTTCCGTCTTGTTTGACATTTAAAAACCTGCCAGTTTTCGTATCGCGCTTAACGTAACGATTGGTCTTGGTGTTTAGAACCTGAGAACGTCCACGAACCATACCCTTTCGAGCATTGTTTTTTGGAGGGTTAGTAGCCATATAGTCACCTCCTTTCATCAGGAGATGACTTAAGTATACAACCAGGAAGAAGGGAGTATAGATGAATCAAGAAACCAAAAAAGAGCTAGAGAAAATCGCACGGCAACTTGAAGAACAAGCTGCTGCGAATATAACTCTAGCTAATGCGTTGCGAACAATAAAGTAATGTTTGAAGGAAGTGATTGTCTTGATGGCATGGATACTATTTTCCCAATTAGTAACTTTAGTGAGTCTACTAATTACGCTGTATTTCAATCTAAAAAAATGACTTTTTTATGGCTTATTAACGATGTTCGTTTTGAGAAAACAATACTGATTCTCTTAATTATTTCATTGTTAGTAACTAGATAGCCGTACCTAACAGATTGATGACCAATTAATATTTCAGGATGAGCAAATGGAACGAACATAGATGTATCAGAGGATGTTCTTAAGACACCAGTGCTGCTTTCGACAACTAAGCTTTTGATTTTAGTAGAGATATCACCGTTATTTGTTATTTCGATTCTCAAAAATTTATTGTTGCCATTAGTACTGATGGAATGGTTGATATCTATATCAAGAATAGAAGACCAAACTGTAATAGTTACATTTATTACTGCTATTAACGCAGAAATAATAGAACATACTAGAGTTGCTATAGCCATACTGTCACCTCCTTTCGTTGGGAGATGAACTAATTATATCAATCTTGTATTTCTAGGAGGCGATCAAATGCAAATTGCGATTGATGACAGATTGATTGAACAGTCCGTCAAGCAATCAATTAAAAAGTTGGGCTTAGTCCCAGAAGAAACGTTGAAGGGAAAAACCTGGGACGTTGAAGAGTTCCGCAAACGATGTTTAGGCGGTAAAGGCAGGGCGTGGGTCAAGCGTGAAATCTTTGATCGCTACCCAGAAACGAATATTGAAAATGGTGGGTTCGTTGTTGACCCATTTCCAGGTACAGGGCGTAAAACCATTATCTACGCCTATGACGCTAGTCTTTGGGTCAACGAACATTATCACGAATTTAATTGGAGTGTGAAGTAAATGGGAACGCTCAGGGCATTAATCTGGTCAGCTCTCAGTGCAGGTTTTGTCTACCTATACATGACTGACCACTTCATTAAAGCAAACTGGTTCGCGGTTATCTGGATCGTATTGTTTGCAATACAAAGCACTGTTTCAAGCATCAAAAAAAGCACTACTCGCCAGTAGTGCCGAAAACAAATAAATGAACAGGAGTGATTATAGCATGAATGAAACTTTAGAACAAAAAACTTTGCATACTGATTGGATTATTGATGGATTGTCGGTTGGCTATCTGAATAATAACCCAGAATACGCCGGCTGGCTGTTCAACGAACAGGACAAGCTGAAGGCGATTAACAGCAACGTTGATTTGATTTTTGAACCAGGAATTAGTTTTGGTTCATGGCCAAAGTGATTCCGTCCCCTTTTAGCGAGGATCATTTCATATCACATCAAATCGACAACGGGCCAGACAAGATGCAGGGGTTTCCGTCCCTTTTAACGAAGAAAATATTTTATATAGGCATTATACATCAAAAACTGAAAAGAGGTACAAGCAATGGAAGTACAAGATGGGCGTATTCAGAACGAAGCAGAGCTGCATAAGAAACTGTACCGGCTTCGCAAACTGAAAGAAGAACAAAAGCGGGCTGATGAACAACGCGAGCGTGAGCTTGCGGATACAGCTGCTTGGTATCAGCCGGAAACTGATCGGCGTAGTACGGAGATTGCGGATGTTGAAGCGCTGATTAGCGATTTCTACATGCGTCAGTATGAAGAGAACCCTTACTACAAGTTTAAGAGCCGAAACGGGACCGTTTCTAAGCGCACTAGCAATCACTACGATCACAACGACAAGCAACTGGTTGATCTGGTCGACGATAAATTCGTTAAGACAACTAAGAAACTTGATTGGGCTAAATATAAGGCCACCCTGACGGTGCTTGATGATGGTCGTTGCGTTGATGAGAATGGCGAACTAGTGCCCGTGACGGTTCAGCAGCAAGTCAAAGTGATGATTAAGACGACAGGAGAAAAGTAATGAAATTCTATGAAGCTGGTAAGATTCCGCCTACACCGCATATGTACTTCATCTACGGTGACGGTGGGACCGGTAAGACAAGCTTGTTTAAAGAGTTTGAAGGTAAGAAGTTGCTATTCAGTTTCGACCTGTCAACCAACGTGCTGATTGGTGATGAATCAATCGACGTTTTTAAGCTAGAAGAATGCGACATGCCGATCATGCAGCAAGAACTGGGTAATCTGCTTAGCCGGGCAATCAGCTCAGGACGCTATCAGGCAATCTGCTTGGACAACGTTACCGCACTGCAAAACATGATTCTTGAAAATATTGATGGTGCATCAAAAGACAATCGCCAAAATTACCAAAAACTGCAACTATGGTTCCGCCAATTGGGAACATATCTCCGTGACTGTGGATTAACGGTATACGCCACAGCTCACCAGATTGACAACGGGCCGGATAAGATGCAGGGACGATTCTCTGCTGACATGAACGAGAAGACGTTCAACGCCTTCACGTCAATGTTTGACGTAGTCGGTCGGATTTACATCAAAGACGGTGAACGCCTTATTGATCTGGATCCGGAACAAGGCAACCATGCTAAAAATCGAATTGATGATCGAAAACTGGTTAAAGCAGACGAACTGATTAACGCAAAACAAAAGAAAGAAGAGAAATAAACATGTCATTATTCACTGTTGATTCAAACAACGTTTTTGGAAAGTACGTAGAAGAAGCCGGAACCTACGACGTAATTATCACCAATGCACGGCTGTACACGAGCAACAACGGTAACAAAGTCATCAGCATCGACTACCAAGTTCTTGATGGAAAGTATACCGGCTGCCCTATCATCTATGCTGATTCTCTTACATGGGTTGACTATCCAGAAGAAAATCTAACGATGTCTATCAAGCGCTTCAACTCGTTGTTGGTTGCTTGCGGTGTAAAAGATGGTGTGGCAATTGATAGCCTAGAACAGCTTGCTAGTGCATTAAAAGGCCAAAAGTTGGCAATTGAAGTCGAATGGAAAGAGAGTTCCAAAGATGGCAAGTACTACTTGCGTGTTTTAAATCACCAAAAACTGCTACAAGATGGCAGTCGGCCAAACGGCAAGACTCGCCCAGAATCTAGCCAAAATGAGCGCCAGAGCAACTTTGGTAACAACCGTAATCAATCAGCCGGATATCGCCAGCAAGCCCCACAGGCTCAAAATAGCGGATTTAATAGCCAAGCAAGTTTCAACGCGGCTATGCCTACTAATGGTCAGGCACAACAGCCACAAGCACCAAATGCAGATGAACTGCCATTTTAACTAATCATCAGCCGTCAGTGAACGTAGAACACCGAGTGGGTGAGATGCCCGCTAGAAAGGAGCAGAGAAATGAGCAACCTTCTACTGGATGAAAGACCGCTAATTGTCTTGCCAAGTTTGGCTGCAATGCTAAATAGCCTAGACGAAGCAGTGATCTTGCAGCAGATCCACTACTGGATCGAAAAAAGGCAAAACTATCGTGAAGGCAGATACTGGGTCTACAACTCAATGGAAAACTGGATGCAGCAGTTTCCTTGGATTAAATCAAGGACCACGCTAACTAGATACTTCAATAATCTAGAGAAAAAAGGGCTGCTTATCACTGGAAACTACAACAAAGCTGGCTTCGATAAAACCAAATGGTACACGATTGATTACTCTACGTTGTCGGATTTTGAACAACGATTGTACAGAACCTGTACAACGAGTGACCAGAATCTGGTCAATGGAATGAACAGAACCTGTACAACCAATACCATAGACTACACAGAGATTACTTCAGAGAGTACTACAAACAAACAGGCTAACGCCGTCTCAGCTGACGCTGATTTGTCTGAGTCCTTCAACGAACTTTGGAATCTCTATCCAAAGAAGCAGGGAAAGAAAGATGCCTTTCGGCACTATAAAGCTTGGCGGAAGAAGTCCAAAGACAACACTGATGATTATCTGCTGCGGAAGCTGAACGAATATAAAGACTACCTGGCGGCTAATCAATGGCTGCATCCAATGAATGGCTCAACGTGGTTCAATGGTCGCTTTGATGATGACTATTCGACTGCTAACAGTCAAGGCTATCAGCCACTGCAACAGCCACAAAACGATGGCGGGTTCGCTCAGAAACTAGTTGATGGCAAATGGACTCAAAATGAAATCAATACCGCTATCAACGGTACAAGTGGCCTTAGCCCACAACAAAAGGCTTACTATGTTCAGCCTGTCGATCAAGAAGGCAATACACGCTATCGACTTGATTATCTAGCAGGAAAGGCAATTCCAATTAGCGATGCACTTGATCGATTGTAGAAAGGAGCAGGAGCTATGGCGATGCATAGCGTAGCTGAAATGGCAGCGTCCATCTCGGCCAACCTAAAACGAATTGCAAAAGAAAAAGGCCAGCCGTTGCCGGTTGACCTTGATAATAAAGATGAAGTTAAGGCCTATATGAAGGCCAATAATGATAAGCACGTTGGCGAGTGGAATCAACGGCTTAAGCGTCAGAAATTCGACCATGTCTATAAGCAAAGTCTTTGGTCAGGTCGAACTCCGATCGCCTTTAATTTTAGCAGTTGGGACTCGTCCAAGCAAATCAGTAAGCAAAATGCCGAGCAGCTAAAGCAAAAAGCCCAACAGCTGGCTCAGCAAATGCTGACGCCTGATGACAAGCCGTTTAATGTCATGTTAGAAGGCTTGCCGGGAACGGGGAAAACAAGCTTAGCAATCGCCATGATTGATTATGTTAGGCATCACGGCTACCGGTGGGGCTACATTAAGCACCCAGACGGTGCTGAAAAGTACAAGCGCTATGTTGACGTGTTCTTCCTGGCGACTGATGAAATGCTCGAGCTTGTCTATCACTCAATGGATGGCGACGGTCAAGCACGCAATCAGCTTCAACAGGTGGTCAAATTCGCTAAAACGGCTGATGTGTTGGTACTTGATGACTTTGGCACTGAGGGTGGTATGAAAGGCACGATTCGACCGGTGCACAAGACTATGCAGGAGCTGATGTATGACATCAATAATGCGCGGTTTGGCAAGAAATACACGATTATCACGACCAACAATACCGTTGAGGAATTGCGGGCAATGTACAACGTTAAACTGATTAGCCGGCTGATTCCTACTAACGGGGAACATACCTTGAACTTCAACGGCTTGACGGACGTACGATCAAAAATGCTATAGGAGGAAACGAAGTGCTGAAAGTAACGAAAGACCAAATGCTACTAGATACCGAGCAGAGCTGCGCTTGGTGTGATGGTACTGGATACCTGGACGAAATCGAGCGCAAGTGCCCGTTCTGCGATGGTGATGGCATGCTACGTATTGACCCGGCAATCGTACGGGTGATGAAGAGTTCCGGACACTGGGACAGCAACAACGATGTAGACGCTGGTTTAATGCATGATATGGAGGAATGATAATGGCAACTAGACGATCAAAGCAACGGGCTGAGCAGGTAACAGATCAAATTTTCAGCAAGACTTTTACTAAAATTCTGCAGCGCAAGAGAAAGTGGCCAAAGCAGCCAAAACGTTGGCGTATGATGGCTCGTACTGGGGAGCTGCGTGTAGTTTTAAGTGCAATTTGTAATGCGTGGGAGCAGCAGGTGAATAAGGAAGAAAGGAACTAATTACAAATGGCTTTAAGCGAACAAGTACATGAAATTTATCGAGACGATAAGCTTTGCTACATTCAGTACGAAACTAATTTTATGGATAAAGGCGGTAGCCATGTCACATATTGTTACGACATTAGCAACAAGACATACACTGACGTTAGTAGTTGCTATTTTAAATTGATGCGTTATGAGCTGTTAGAGGATGAACGGCATGATTTGTTAAGTCGTATTGCTAAATCATATCAATGTGAGCTATTTGATCATGAACTTCGTTCTAACAAACCTGAACAGCTTTTGCAGGCCATGATGGCTGTCTGTGCCTGGATTGAGTTTAAGGGAGTGAAGTTATGAATAGATTAAAAGAGCTGCGCAAACAACACGGGTTAACGCTTGATGATGTTGAAGAAGAGCTTGGAATTGGAAGAGGAACATATAACAACTATGAAAACGGGAAAACATTTCCAAAGCTCAAAACGCTTATAGAAATGGCTAGTTTTTACGATGTAACAATTGATTATCTATTAGGTGTTAACTGGGGACGATGCGAAGATGAAACAAATGTAGCATTGGATTTTGACCAATTAAAAGAAGAGTATGGTTTTGAATATTGCCCATACTGTGGTCGGAAATTGTAAGAGGTAATGAAATGAAAGAACTGAAAAAAGCAATTAAAGCATGAACGAAACAAGCTTAAGGAGCGATTCTATGAACCTACTGGAAGTATTTATCATCTTAGGCTCAATCGTTGGCAGTGTGTTGTTTGCTGGCGGTATGCTGTGGATGATTTTCATCAACTGGATGACGGGATTTACAGCGCTGGGCATTGGCTCAGCAGTCATCGTCATCACGATGCTAGTTGCGCTGATCTACTACATGTGGGAGGTGTATCACGATGGCGAAAAGCATTAATGGTTGGTCGCAGGGCACTATGAAAAAGCCGACAGACGATCGGACGATGCCAGATGTCCCACGACATTTTGTACGAAAGTGTCTTTTCTGTGATGGTAAAGAATACTGTTATGCCGGTGTTACTAAAACAATGAATATGAAATTCAAAGATAATCTGCTTGTCGTTACTGGCAAAACTAATTCGGACGTTTGGCAGGTTAAGTATTGTCCATTGTGTGGGAGGAAATTAAATGATGGCAAAGCGTAAAAAGCACAAGCGTCGTGACACTCGCCGGAAACGAAACAAGAAGAAGGTGCAGAAAAATGACCAACCATTGCACGCCGAGATTTTTCAAAGCGTTAAACAATCTCGAGCATAATTATCCTGAGGTCTTCGCGACCTACAGTAAGCTGCAGCTTGACGACGTTGCATCACCGCTTGACCCAGACTTTCGAATCGTCAAGGATTTTCGCGATACGATTCGCGAGAGCGATTGGAGCAAGTATCACAGCGATCATGGACTGCAGGCAGAGATTGCATCGTGTCTGCATCGATACATGGGCGTCCATGAGATTGCCGAGTATCTCGGTATGGACGCTAAGATGATCGGCAATGTGATCCGAGATACACCGGAGCTTAAAAAAATCATCGATAAAAGCCGGCGTGATTTTTCGCAGATCATTGTCTATGACCGCAACAATGGCGATTATACACTCGTGCGGACGATGTATTCAGCAGCACGCAAAGTCGGTCTGAACACGGCAAGCATCAAGTTTTACGTCAACGACCGGCACTGCAACTATTGGATCCACAATCGCTATAAAGTAAAACGGAAGGTGTGGTTTGACGAGGACAACGGTATGTGATTTATCGTTGGATTTTGACTACGGTGTCAATATCATGATGTGCCATAAATAAAAAACCGCACCACAAAGGCACGGTGATATATATACAAACCAATATTAGTATATCAAAAGGGAGTGGCGTTGTGGTGCAGCAACAGACAATTGACGACAAAGAATTTCGACCGATTGATCATGAGGCAACGGTGCAGGCTGTCAAATCATTTTTCAGCGAACAAGAGTGTGATTACGGCTACAACTATCAAGAACTGAAGCGCTTGTCTGGAGCTTGGGGAGAGCTGAAATCGCCATCTCTAAATACAACCGGGGGTTCCGCAACAGGTGGGGTTGAGAATACTATTGAGCGGCGCTTTATTAAACACACAGAATGCTTAAAAGCTATCCAAGCAGTTGAATATGCAATCCATGGCTGTGATCGTGTGAGCCGTGAAATCTTAATGAAACGCTATATTGAGCAAAGACCGGTTAAGATCGTTAGAGACATTCTTCAGATTGCAGGCAATGCTACTTGGCATAGGCTTGATCAACGTGCTTGTTGCCAATTCGCAGAATGTATGGAAGCGGCTACTATCTTGTATAGAACCGATCAAAGATTGTTTCCTCAGTTACAATTTTATTTATAAAATCATTTCGATATGTGTTTGCAAATCAGCACAAAAGCAAGTATATTAAAGACGTACCAGAAGGTACTAACGCTTTGCATAGTGAATGACTGCTAGTCATACTGTATAACGTTTTGACCGTTCATTTGTTATCTATGACAAAGTCCGCTAGGGCACGGCGAGGTACGTTTATCATAGAAAAAACTTCCACATGCCTATTTCGTGAATTGAATTTAGTAGGTTAGGTTTCCGATAGAATGTCAATTGGATAATATCTTTTGTAGCTGTATACTACGACTAGTAGGTTAGTTCAGATCTAATGCACAGTGTTATAAAGAGGCTGGGAAACCATGCCTCTTTATTTTTTAACAGAAGTTAAAATCAAACTAGGCGATTTTTAGGATAAAATTAGGATGTAACTAGGAGCAGTTTCGTGTAATAATAGTATCGTGATATAAAACTCACTGATGCGCCGATCGGGATAACTGCCGAATGCCTATTTATCAAGATAACTTGATTGATTCAAGTTAGAAAACACCTCAAAAGTTATATTAAGTTTTGATCGTAGCAGTTTTGCAGGTTCGACTCCTGCACGGTGCATACTCGCCACACAGCGAGAGAAAGGTCCCAGGTGGGCTTGCTGTACTTATGGACCGACAACCACCACAGCATGCAAAAAGGGTGCGAGTCCCTTACCTTTCTTTGCCAGAGATGGCATAAATTCTACAAACTGTATAATTTTGCATTATCCTGTTGGCTTGGTGCTTTCCTTATCAATGCCAACGGGCTATGCATCCTTAGCTCAACGGGTAGAGCGTTCGGCTGTTAACCGAAATGTTACAGGTTCGAGCCCTGTAGGATGGGTTGCCAAATGTTACAGGTTCGAGCCCTGTAGGATGGGTTGCCAGTGGTCGGCAAAGTGCTCATAAGTTGTTTCAGGCACTTACTTCAAATATGTTTGCACTTGAAGCGCAGCTTAGGCTGGGCTTTTTATTTTGCTGAAAAATAATTGGAAAGGCGGTGTGGCGATATGCCATGACTAAGAAGCAAGATCGAACAATAAATGACCCTTTTGCAAGCTTGAATAAGAACCAGCAAACCCTTATTACGCTTGACTTTGAAGGAAATCATAGCAATAAAGAAATTGCTCCATTGATCGGTTTGAAAAATGAAACTACAGTGTCACATTGGCGGAAGAAGCCATGGTATGAACCAGCCTTTAATGCTTATGCTGTTAAGGCGATCAAAGGTAAATATAAAAGCCTAGCTTTGCGAACGTTAATTGATTTGCTTGATGCAAAGTCGGAAATGGTTAGATTTCAAGCAGCTACTGCAGTCTTAAAAATGTCTGGTGTCTTGTCTGATAATAGTACGCCTGAACTTGATAAGGCTAAGATACGAAAAGCAAATGCTGAAGCTGATATGGCTGAATTAAAAGTCAATGCATTAAAGAATGGTGATAATGATGATGGGGTAACGATTAACTTCATTCGGACTAAGCGTAAGGAGGAAGAAGATCATGGAGAAGCAACTTAACGTGAATATTGATTCAATGATCTGTCCTCATTTTGATGAAGTGTTGTATAGTCCTGCGCTTAATAAGGTTTTAAAAGGCGGACGTGGTTCGACTAAGTCATCAGTGATCAGCATTCAATTAGTGATGGACTTCTTACAAGATAGTCAGGCTAACGTATTGGTCATGCGCAAAGTTGCTAATACGTTAGAATTATCGGTTTATGAGCAGATTAAATGGGCAATTTATATGTTGCATGTTGATCGCTTGTTTGAATTTAAGAAGTCGCCATATCGTATCGTCGATAAGCGTAACGGAACAGCGTTTTACTTTAGCGGCGTTGATGATCCACAGAAGTTGAAATCCATGATTATTGCTAAGGGGTATGTTCGTTGGCTGTGGTTTGAAGAATTAGCTGAGTTCGATTCATGGAAAGAAGTCGATATGGTCCGTGCTTCATTTACACGAAAGCCATTGCCGCCTGGTTGTCACGTAGTGACATACTATTCGTATAATCCGCCTAAGAATCCTTATGATTGGATTAATGAGTGGGTAACTCAGCGAGAACAATTGCCTGGCTGGTATGTTGATCATTCGACTTATCTAGACGTGACGTTGCCAAATATCCTTTCGCAGGATTATCTAGATGAAATTAATACCGTCAAGGGCAATGACAATGACTATTATCGCTGGATGTATCTTGGCGAAGTTGTAGGACTTGGAACCAACGTTTACAACATGGACTTGTTCAAGCCGCTTGGTAAGTTGCCTGACGACGACTACATCACTAACGTTTTCTATTCAGTGGACACTGGCCACGAAGTTTCGGCAACTACTTGTGGTGCTTACGGCTGGACTAAGAAACATAATGTTATCCTGTTGGACACGTATTACTACAGTCCACAAGGTAAAACTCATAAGAAGCCGCCTAGTGAACTAGCGAGAGACTTAAAACAGTTTGTCGATAAAGTCGGAAAATGGATTGGCAAGAAGCCGACTAACATGACGATTGATTCGGCCGAAGGGGCCTTAGATAACCAATACTACAATGACTTTGGTATTCATTGGCATAAGGTAAAAAAACTAAAAAAAGTGGATATGATCGACCGGGTGCAGGATTTACTAGCACAAGGTCGTTTTTATTATCTGAAACGGCCAGAGAACGAGATCTTCATTGCTGAGCATCAGAAGTATCAGTGGGACGAGAATACATTGCAAAGCGACGATCCTAAAGTCGTCAAGGTTGATGATCATTGTTGCGATATGTTGCAGTATTTTGTCCGGGATAATGAACGGTTGTTAGGGTTGAAGTGGTAGGAGGTGAGGTTATGAGCTTCTTAACGCGATTACAAAATCTTTTTCGTAAAGGAGGTGCTAAGCTCGGTATGGTAAAAAGTTTAGTTAAGATCACTGATGACGATCGGGTGGCTATTGGTCAGAGTGAGTATGATCGAATTCAGTTAGCAAAGTCATACTATCGTGATGATCTGCCGAATATCTGGTTTCGAAATTCTTATGGCGAACGACGGCAACGGCCGTTAAGTACGTTAAACGTTACTAAATTAGCTTCAAAGCGTTTGGCCTCAATTATTTTCAATGAGCAGTGTGAGATCTCTTTAGAGAATCCAGAGCTTGATAAATTCATGAAGCAGATTATTGATGATAACCACTTTAATCTGCAGTTTGAACAGTATTTGGAAACTGGAATTGCTTTGGGCGGTTTAGCAGCTCGACCATATGTAGATGATCAGAACAATATTAGAATCGCTTGGGCCAACGCTGATCAATTCTATCCGCTGCGAACCAATACAGACAACATTAGTGAATGTGCCTTTGCTTCTCGATCAACACGAATTGAGAATAAGCAGACTATTTACTATACGCTACTAGAGTTTCATCAGTGGGACGGACCAGATAAATATATTGTCACTAACGAACTATATCGTTCGACGCAGAGACAAGTAATTGGTGATCAAGTGCCTTTGGCCACGCTCTATCCAGAAATGGAAGAGCGGGTTGAATTTAATAGCGTTATTAAAAAGCCGCTGTTTGCTTACTTCAAAACCCCAGGAGCTAATAACCGTGATTTGGATAGTCCATTAGGAATTGGTGTTGTTGATAATTCTCGTAACGTAATTGACGCAATCAATTACACTCATGATGCTTTCGTTCATGAAGTTAAAATGGGGAAGCGGCGAATTGCAGTGCCAGCCGAAATGCTGCGCCCAGGGGCGCCATACGGTAATAACGAGCTTGATGAGGCACATCCGCGAGTGTTTGACTCTGATATGGACGTTTACGAACAGTTCTATGGAACTGACGATCTGAAAATTACAGATCTAACTAGCGATATTCGTTCAGAGCAGTATAAATCGGCAATTGATTACTTCTTACGTGAATTTGAAGAACAGACTGGTTTTAGTGCCGGCACATTTTCATTTGACGGTCAAGGCGTTAAAACTGCTACTGAGGTTGTCAGTGAAAACAGTACTACCTATCAAACGCGTTCAAGTTATCTAACTCAGGTTGAACTTTTTTTGAATCAGCTGGTAACTGCGATCTTAGAAGTTGCAAGTACACCGGAATTCTTTAGTGATGGTCAAGCTCATATTAAATTTAATGCTGATGACGATCTAAAGTTGTCCGTCCATTTTGATGATGGCGTTTTTGTTGATAAGGATAAGCAGCGTACTGATGAGTTAGCGCTTGTATCTGCGGGTGTAATGCCGAAAAAAGAATATCTAATTCGCAATTTTGGTTTGAGTGAACAGGAAGCAGATCAGTGGGTAGCTGAAGTATTGAACGAACAGCCTTCGTTTAATTCGAATGCTTATGAAAGCAGTACTGATCTAGATGGCGATACTGATGTTGAGGCTGATTAATCATGGGAGTACGAGAACGATTTGAGCAAAGCGGCCAAAAGATTATTGATGCTTATTCAACACTACAGGAACAGATCTTTGAAGTTATTATTAACACCCTCAAAGAGAGTGATTATAAGCACGTTGATAAAGAAGATGTAGTATTGTGGCAAGCAGAACAATTACAAAAGCTTGGTCGCTTAAATCTGCAAGCGATCAAATTAATGGCTGAAACTGATGGCTTATCACAGACTGCGATCGAGGATTTGATTAAGTTTCATGGTCTGCAGATTAAGCAAGAGATTGATAGCAAACTACAGCATGTAACCGGTTCGCCAATTCCATCCAGTGAAGAAACTGAATTGTTGATCAAAGGAATTGTTGATCAAACATGGAATGATTTGCAGAATAACGTTAATGAAACACTGATTACGCGTAATTATGGTAATTCAGCCATTACGCAAACCTATCGGCGTATTTTGACAGAATCGACTGCTGCAACAGTCTCAGGGTTAATGACCCATGAAGATGCAGTTAATTTAGCAATTCAACGCGCAGTTGATCGTGGCTTGCCAACTAAGTTGATTGATAAAGCTGGGCATAATTGGAGCCTTGAAGGTTATGTTAGGATGGTAATTAATACAACTGTAAATCGGACTTACAATGAGATTCGTTTGCAACGTATGAAAGACTTTGGCATGCATCTAGCACTGATGAGCAGTCATCCAGACAGTCGGCCGGCATGCGCGGACATTCAAGGACACGTGGTGAACTTAGTGCCGCCAGAAAGTCCTGATTTTAATCCACACTATGATTCAATTTATAATCATGGCTATGGTGAACCATCAGGAACCCAAGGCATCAACTGTCGGCATATTCTCTTTCCATATGTGCCTGGTGTGAATGAAAATCATCAGCCGCAGTATGATCCGAAAGAAGCGATTAAGAATGGTAAATTGGTTCAAAAACAACGAGCTCGAGAACGAGCAATCAGAGACGCCAAACGGCGTTTAAAAGCTGCAGAAAAGCTTGGTGATGAGAATAAGATCAATCAAGCTAAAACGTTAATACGGGCTCGTCAGGCTAAACTACGTGAATTTATCAAAGAGACTAATGCAGGCAAGGAAATACCAATTTTGGTACGTGATTATGATCGAGAAAAGATAATTGATATGTAATGCTACGACCTAGGCATGTCGTTAAACTGCTTTTTTATTATGCAATCAATTCTCGCGGCTCGTATCCGCGTTAACAACTAATGTGAAGGAGAGATCGCAATGAAGCGTGAAGACTTAAAGACAATGGGCTTAACTGATGATCAGATCGAGTCGGTAATGATGGCCTATGGTAAGGAACTTAACCCGCTTAAAGAACAGATTAATAGTTTGACTAGTGAGCGCGATAGCTTGAAACAACAAGTAGTTGACCGTGATGGTCAATTAGATGATTTGCGCAAGAATGCGGGTGAAAATGATGATCTAAAGGCTACCATTAAGCAGCTTCAAGACGACAATAAGGCAGCTGAAGCTAAGTATAAAAGTGATCTTGCGGCTAAAGAAAAAGGCTTCAAGATTGAAAGTGCTTTGCGAGACGCGAAGGCTAAGAACGTTAAAGCCGTCATTTCTTTGCTTGATACTGAACAAGTCAGTGTTGGTAAAGACGGTACACTTGAAGGTTTAACTGATCAGCTTGATGCTCTGAAACAGTCTGATGGCTATTTGTTTGAGCAAACGGAGCAACCAGGTCGAATTAATATTGGCGGTAAATTTGGTAATGACGACACTCCTCAGGTTAAAGATGATGTCGCTTCTCGAATTGCTGAACGTTTTGCAAAGGCAGAATAAAGAAAGAGGGAATAATTAATGACAATTGCAATGGACCAAAAAGATCTGAACGCGATTGATGAAGAATTCGCGGTTGATTCTAAGATTTGGCAGCCATTGACTGGTGGCGCTAAATCAATTACGGCGGCAGATTTTACTGGTGTTCATACGGTACGTGTTAACAAGATGTCGGGCTTTGTAGAAGCGGAAGCTTATCACCGTAATGGCGACAATACACGGCACAATGTTAACGTTGAAAAAGAATCGTTTGAATTGACGCAAGAAGACTGGATTGGTTATGACCTGGATCGTCTTGATATGGACGAAAATGGGGCTTACCAAGTAGCGAACGTTGTTCGCGAACACCAGCGCTTGATTACGGTGCCGCACCGAGACAAGTTTGCCGCACAGAAGCTGTATGACACGGCTAAAAATGGCGGGAAGCTGGTTACTGATGCTATCGACAGCAAGAATGCATTGGCAGCTTATGATGATCTGGAACAATACATGACTGACAATGAAATTCCTGGTGGTTATGTAATCTTTGCGTCGTCTAATTTCTACCGAGCTTTGAAGAATGCTGACGGTGTCAGCAAAAACTTCTCGACGAACACGCAGCAGATTAATGGTATTGATCGCCGTGTTGGTCAATTAGACGGTGGGGTACCAATCTTGACAGTTCCCAAGGCGCGTCTGCAAGGCTTAACGATTGCTGATAATGTCAACTTTATGGCGGTGCCACTCTATGCAGTAGCACCGATCGTTAAGTATGACACGGTCGACGTGCTGGACGCTTCAACTGATCGTTCTGGTTACCGGACGACGATTAAAGGTTTGTCTTATTACGACATTCTAGTCTTTGACAACGCTAAGAAGTCAATTTATGTAGCAGCTTCCCCAAAAGCCTAACCCCACAATCTAGTGGGGAGTTTGACCCGAATGGAAGTGTAAAACCAACCAATGCGCAAACAGTTGATCAGATCAAGGCCTACCTAGATGCACATCATATTAGCTATACAGCTAATATGGCTAAGGCTGATCTGCTTAATTTGGTTTAGAGGTGATTACATGCAGCCGCAATTGACTTATGCAGAATATCAGGATCTTGGTTATTCTGATGTGACCACTGAGGATTTTGCTAAGTTGGAACGTCAAGCACAGCGTGCCATTTCAGCCCTAACGGGTTATTACTATGATGATCATGAAATTACTGAAGATAAATCGGCAAGACGGGTAGATTCGTATAAAGCTGCAATCTGCGAGCAAGTCGATTATATTTCGGCAACTGGTAACGATTCATCATATGCTAATGGTGATGATTTTAAGGCAATTTCGATTGGCAGATTGTCAATGACGCCTCAAACACACGTTAGTGACAAACTGGTCAATGGAGTATGCTATGAGGCGTATTCTTTACTGGCACATGCGGGTTTGCTATATCGTGGGAGAGGAAGTGAAGGTCATGCTGCCCCGTATTCCTAAAAAAATGTGTGGCCACACGATTACACTTTTAATTCCGAACGGTAAAAGAGATGCCTATCGTCGTCAGACGACAACGCAACAGGTTATCAAGCATGCATTGGTTCAACCACAAACAATTTATACCGGTTCAAATAACGATCGAACGATTACGGCTAACGCGGTCGTTTTTTTATTCGCGAAAGTTACCGAACCGCTGCCAGAGCTAACACCTGATTGTGTAGGCTGGCATTTATTGTTTGAGGGACGCGACTATACGATTACAAAGATCGTTGACAATCGCGAACCATTCAGCAACGAAGTATATTCCTACGAATTGGAGGTGCTCTAATGGTTAAAGTTAACGTCAAATTAAATTTAGATAAGCGTTTTTCACAAGCAAAGCTTGATAAGGCGCGTTATGTCATGGCTAATCAGATGATGTCAGACATGGACCAATTCGTACCGTTTAAAAATGGCAAATTAAGCCAATCTGCACATATTAATGCGAATGGTTCTGAAATTACGTATACGACGCCATATGCTCGAGCTCAATTTTACGGGATTGTTAATGGATCACCGGTCCGCAACTACACTCGTACGCCACACCCGCAAGCTTCTAAACGTTGGGATTTAAGAGCTAAGGCTTTGTACTCTCGCAAGTGGGCTAATATTGCTAAAAAGAGTCTGATGGAGGGCTGAGATGGATTTGACGGAACGCTTAGTTGAAAAAATTAATTTGCTTGATCTACCAGTGACCGTATATTCCACAGCTTTGACAGGAAAAGAAGATCCAGAAATCGGTTTGCTGGTTCTGCCTAATTCGCAAGTGATTTCTGAAGATTTGGTAGGCAACGAAGTTGTGGAATTTATTTATGAAGTCGTTATGCGCGGTACTGATGAAGCGTTAATTAATAATACGCTTTGGCAGATTGCTAATCTGATTGGTAATGAGGACTTTTATTTAGAAAGCACTGATGGCTCTTTTGTGTTTGATCAAGCGCAAGTAGCGTCATTTCCAACGCTGACAGGTGCTGATTTAAGCAATGCGCTTAATTATATCTTGGACTTTACGGTTCAAGTAGAAACATTTAATTAAATTTAGAAAGGAAGTATTGCAATGGCAGTAAAAACTAGCGGAATTGTGCTTGCTAGTCGGTACAAATATTTTATTGATACGACTGGCGGTACTGATTTAACTGATCTGACGAATGCTAAATTTGCCCGCTTGGGGGCAGGCTTTACTGGGACAACCTTTTCTGGTAATGAAACAACGATCAACAACACGTATCTAGATGATGAAGGCTTTGGCTCGACAGACGTTGTTGGTAAACGTTTTTCATTTGCCTTTACTGGGGTCAAGATGGCTAACGATCCAGCCCAAGAATATGTAATTGGCTTGCAAAACAAGCTAGGGACGGATCTAGAAACCCGATTCTTGATTGTTGACCCAGATGGTAATCAGATGATTGGGGTTGCTGCAATTTCTGCTTTGGTACCCAATGGTGGTAACTCAAATGCTGGAGCAACATTAACATTCACGGTTAATATTCAAGGCAAACTGTATAAGCTTAGAACGCCGATTCCGGTAACGGTAGCTGATGAAAACGATACAATTTCACCAAAGATTGACGGTATTACGCTTAATGCAACCGCATCGACTGGCAACGCCACAACTGGTGTGACGACGCCAGCATCATCTGTACCCACTGGTGAAAATCATTAATTAATACGTATTAAATCGCCTGCGAAATACACAGTACCAGTTGGGGCGGTTAAGTTTTGGAGGAAAATAACATGGCATTAGTTCTTGATCTTAATAAATATAAAGCACCAACGCTGGAAGTTGATTTTGGCTTTAAGACGGTTTCTGCAAGACTTGATGATGTCCTTTCTAAGCATCTGACTAATATCTTAGTGGACTCTCAGCAACGAATTGCAGAAGCAGAGAAACTTTTTAATGCAGACTTGGCAAAAATGCCGCGTGAAGAGGCTAAGCAAAAACTGGAAACTGCGTTTAATGATGTTCGTTTCATTTTGGAAAATGTCTTTGATGAAATGTTCAACGAACCTGGGTTAGGTAAAGAACTCTATAAGCGGGTAGGTAATTCAACGACGCAGTTAGCAAATGTTCTTAGCGAAGTAAATGGTGAAGCTGAAAAGCTGCAGAAGCAACGTGAGAATCAAAAGCTGAATCGTTATCAGCGCCGCAAGAAGAAGTGATGTTAAATGCTTTCGCTAACAGAGGAATTGACACAGTCAATTGCTTACAAAGGCCGGGAATATCCGATTGATTTGACTTTTGATAATGTGTTGAGGTTCTATCAGCTGCTTGATGATGCTGATTTTGATGAAGCCGAAAAGATTATTGCAGCATTTCACATTTTCTTTGATGAATCAATTCCAGAAGATCCAGAGTTCTTGATGAACGTTGTTAAGCTGCTTGGCGAGTATGTTAGCGCTAGTCCGTATGGGAACGACGTCAAGAATAGTGACAGTAATCAAGTACCGATTAGATATTTCAGCTTTACGCAAGACGCTCCGGCGATCTACGCCTCGTTTATGGAGCAATACGGAATTGATTTAGTTGAAGAACAAGGCAAACTTCATTGGGATAAATTTAAGGCACTGCTTGACGGTTTGGGTCCCGAAACGCAGTTTCGTCAGATTGTCAGCATTCGACAACGAAAAGCAGACGAACTTGAAGGCGAAGAGCTGGCTCAGTTAATGGAACAGCAGCAGTATTACCGGCTGACAGATGGTGCTTCCGTAGATGCACAAACGCAACGGACTGATGCCATGCTTGACGCTTTATTTGCCGAATAGAAAGGAGGTAGGTTATGGCAGCGGACGGCAAAGTTACGATCGAAGTTGATCTTGCGACTGATAATGTGCAGAGCGATTCAGAAAAGATAAAAGACATTCTTAATGGGATTGGTAAGGCCGATCATAAAATTAAATTTGGTGTTGATGCTGAAACTGCCAAAGCAAAGATTAAGGAAATTTCTGAAGATGTTCGCCATTTGCCAAAGGAAGCGCGTACTGAATTACGGGCGATTGGCAATAAGGCGGGCATTGAAGAATTTGACAAGTTTCTGAAGCTTCTGCCTAAAGAAGAACGAGTCAAACTGTTAACTGATTTTCAAGATAAGGGAATTGTTGATTTTCAGCATGCCTTAAGCCAAATTCCTAAGGAAAAGCGGTCAGATGTAAAACTGAACGATAATGCTTCTGAGCCGATTAAGCGAATTAAAAAAGGGATTGAAGATGTTCCGACGGAACATACAACTAAATTCGAAGCAGATACTTCAAGCGCTGAACAACATATTGGATTGCTTGGTCGGGCGCAATATAACGTGAATAGCAGCTCTAAAAGCATGCTATCGAGCGTTAAAAATATTGTGACAGGGTTAGGCATTTATCAGATAGCTGCTAAAGCATCGGCGGCTGTATCTGAACAGCTTTCAGGTGCGATTAGTCGTTATGATACACTGAATAACTTTCCTAAAGTCATGCAGTCAATGGGAGCTAGCGCTAAAGACTCAAACGCAGCAATTAAGACTTTGTCGAATGGGATTCAAGGTTTGCCAACTTCGCTTGATCAAGTAGCGCAGACTACTCAAGTCTTTATGCCATTATCAGATAATGCAAAAGAAGCAGCTAAAGCTACTCTGGCGTTAAACGATGCATTCTTGGCTTCCAATGCGTCGACAGCTGATGCTTCTCGTGGACTAGAACAATACAAGCAAATGTTGGCTAACGGCAAGGTTGATATGATGGGCTGGCGGTCGATCGAAGAAACTATGCCGGCATCTCTGCAAAAAGTTGCAAAATCTTTCGGGATTGCGAGTGGCTCGACTCAAGAGCTGTATAACAAACTTGATTCTGGCGAAATCTCAATGAAACAATTGAATCAACGTTTCATTGAGTTAGATGGCGGTGCTGATGGATTCCATAAGACAGCATTGAATGCCACTAATGGTATCGGCACCGCAATGGAAAACTTAAAAAACCGTACTAAAATTGCCTTAGAAGCAGTTATCCGCGGTTTTGACGATATGGTTAAAACATTAACGGGTTCAAGTATTGGTGAAAATATTAATAAGCTTTCGTCACACTTTAGTTCTTTTGGGAAGAACGGGGAACAAGCCTTTGAAAGCTTAGGAAAATGGTTAAAGCCATTTATACCAGCATTTGAGACATTAGGAGAGATTGCCAAAACAGTCTTTGAAGGCATGGTTGCCCCTATTCAAGATGTTATAAATGCTCTCAAAGGGCTAAAAAACAGTTCAGGTTTTGCTAAGCAGCTTAACAATGCATTGAAGGGAATCGCAAGCCATCAAAAGGCGTTGAAGGCACTTGGACTTGCAATCACTTCAGTCGTTACAGGGTTAATGGCTGCTAAAGGCGCAATAACTGTTGTTAATGCTTTTAAAAAGGCCCTTGCGGGCTTAACAGCAATTAAGAACATCATCACTAGCATTAAGAGTTTGCAAGGAGCACTGGCACTGCTTAAATTTGCTTTTGCAACAAATCCGGTAGGGATTGTAGTAACGGCAGTTGTAGCGTTAGGTGTTGCGTTTGCAACTGCCTATAAGCACTCAAAAACATTCCGTGATGGTGTTAATAAGGCGTTAGCAGCTACAAAAGATTTCTTTATTGGTATTGGCAAATTCTTTACTGGTCAACTAGGCTGGGAGAAAGCCATTGGTAAAGAGATTTCAAAGATTGTTAGCACGATTGGGAAAACGTTTAGCAAGATCGGTAGTATCTTGAAAAAGATAGGTAAAGCTGCAATCATGGCGTTTGTTTATGCTTTAGCATTGCCCGTCGGGATTGGAATTACCATCATGAAACCACTTGTTAAAGGGATTACCTCAGCGATTAGCAAATTGTGGCCGCAGGTTAAAAAGGTTTGGCAAACTGCTTGGAATGGATTAGTTACGATAGCTAGTGCAATTTGGAAGCCAATTGCAAAACCGATTCAAGCGGGTCTTCAGCTGATTCAGTCGCTTTTTTCAGCTGCTTGGAACACAATTAAAAAAATTGTGTCAGCAGGTATGAAAGCTGTTGAGTCGGTAATTTCGCCAATTTTGAAAAGCATATCGAATACTTGGAATGCGACCTGGAATGCGATTAGCAGTTTCGTTGGTGATATTTGGAGCGGAATTAGCAAAACCGGCAAGAAAGTTTTTGGTGGTATTCGTGACTGGATGAGTGACATTCTAGACTCAATTAGCAAGAAATGGTCAGACATTTGGAATGGCTTAGCTTCGGCTTTTTCGGGAATCTGGGACGGCATTAAAGGCGTGGCCAAGTCTGGTTGGAATGCAATTATCGGCTTTATCAACACTGGTGTTGACGGAATTAACTCAGTAATTCATTTCTTTGGCGGTAAAAAAGATACGGTGCCAAAGCTTAAAAAGCTGGTACACGGAACGTCAGCTAATGATCGTGATGAGTTAGCATTAGTTAATGATGAAGGTGGAGACACTTATCGTGAAGCGATTGTTCGCACAAATGGCCAAGTTGAAATTCCTAAAGAACGGAATCAGCTAGTCTTCTTGAATCGTGGTGATGAGGTTATTCCGGCCAAGAGGACGGCAGAACTATTTGGCCTAAATCGTTACGCAACTGGTAAAAAGGGCTGGCTTTCGGCGGCTTGGGATAATGTTAAGGACTGGGCTGGTGATACCTTTGAGGCTATTGAAGACGCCTTGAAAGACCCGCTGGGTGTTTTGACTGACTTATTCCATAAAGGCAAGAACACCGCAACTGATATTTGGAAAACAGTTGGTGATGGTGCAGCTGATTATCTGCCAAAGACTGGTGTTGAATGGTTCAAAAAGGAACTGCAGAAGCTTGAAGATGCATTAACACCGCCTAATCCTAGCGGTTCGGGTGTTGAACGTTGGCGCCCTTATATTGAGAAAGCCTTTAAGGAACTGCATGTAACAGCTACTGAAGGCAAAATCAATAAGCTGCTTCGTCAAATTCAAACTGAATCTGGCGGTAATCCGACTATTCCACAGCAGATTAGCGACATTAACTCCGCAGCTGGCCATCCGGCACAAGGCCTACTTCAGTTTGTTCCTTCAACATTTAACTCATGGGCTGTTGTAAAAGGCCATCACCAAATTCTAAATGGTTATGATCAGATTCTAGCTGCAATTAACTGTCTGGAACATGGCGGTGAAGGTGGCTGGGGTAATGTTGGTAATGGTCACGGTTGGATGAATGGCGGCTGGGCAGATCGACCGGCTATTTTCGGTGAAGTACAAGGCGAACCAGAACTCGCGATTAATCCAGCACGACAAACAGCGGATCATTATATTCTGGAAGCGATTCGGGCGCGAGCCGCTAAGTCGCCAAATGGTTTTGCGGCTAAACTTAATCAAATGATTGCTAGTCAGCAACAGGCCGGGCATCAATTAGTAGCTGCAACGCCTGCTACAATGCCAGTGCCAACGTTAAACAATAGTGTAAATAACGGTGCTGATTTGAGTGGCGACGTTACGATCACATTCCAAGTCGATAGTTCAGAGTTAGCACGCCAGACTTATCCAAAGTACAAGATGATGAAAGCGCAAGAAATTATTATTCGGAACAATGGTGGCGCAATTCCCGTTGGGAATGCAATGCCGGTAGGAGGTGGATACTAATGGCAACGATTATCATTCAGCGACAAGATGGCACTGAATATGATTTAGACGCGTTGGGATTTCGGGTCAAAAGCTTTAGTGTACCTTTGAATAATAATTCTTATAGCTATCAGCAAGTTGGCAAATACGGATCGATGATGACCACCTTTGCCAGTCAGTATCTGGTTATTCCGTTAACGATTGTAATTACAGCAGTCGACATGGCTGACTATAATCTGCAGCTATTAGAATTAAGGCGGATTTTTCGCTCAGATGAAGATTTCTATGTGATTAATGCGATTACGCCATTCATGCGCTGGAAAGTCCGTGCTGAAGCTGTAACGCCAACTCAGCAAAGCAATTTTTGGCAATCAGCAGATGTTGCAATCAATCTTGACTGTGCAGATGGCTATGCTGAGTCAGTCGCGACTACGCTTGATTGGAATGTAGAAGAATGGGGATTCGGTCTGAACGTACCAAAAGATGAAATCAGTTACGAATTTGCGCAAAATGATTTTTCATTTTGGAATCTAGGCATGATACCACTGCTGGCTGATGAACGGCCAGCTAAGATTATTTTTCAAGGCAATGCGCCGAATGGATTTACGATAACCAATAACACCACGCAACAATCAATTCAGATTAAGCGTGGTGTTTCTAGTTCTGACAAAGTAATCATTGATGGTGTTATGCCATTGATTAATGGTCAGCAGGCCTATAGCGATTGTGATCATGGCTATTTGGATTTTGTGACTGGTGAAAACAAGTTGCATGTTGATGGTGCTAGCAATTTTAGGCTTAAGTTTGAGACCAGGTTTTACTACTAAGGAGGTGATTAAGTGATCAAAATTGCAGTTCAAGGCTATGATGGCAATGAATCGGTGATTCTTGCCTATAACGTCAGTGTTACGAAAACAATTAACAGTTTTCCGACATTGACGTTTTCTTTTGATGCCACTGGTCAAAATAAGATCGCTGAAAACCTTTTAGGGCCACGAGCGTTATTTACGCTTGCAGACGGTCAGCAGTACCGCTTGACGATTTCAAACCCAGTACCGAATTTCAACTACCGAACCTATACGATTACGGCCACGCACATTAGCCATGATCTGCACGATAATTATGTCCGCAATACATTGGCAGGTGTTCAATCCATTAATAGCTGTATGGATTTAGCAATCCAAGGAACGACGCTATCGTATCAAATTGATGGGAATTTCAATCCTCATGATTTTGGCGAAAATACGATTGGTGCTGGGCATGGTGATGATATCTTATCAGCGGTTGCGCAGGCTTGGGGTTGTGAGTATTGGTTTGACAACCGGACGATTCACATTGCTAAAACGATTGGCACTAAAGACTCATTCTTATTTGTAGATCGAGTCAATGCTAACTATATTTCGTGGACTGAAGATTACTCATCATTCGCGACGGCAATTCATGGGTTTGGCAAGCAGCTAGAGCAATCTTCAGATCAGGATTCTAGCAATCAAACTATTCAGTATAGCTGCGAGGCGGACTATTATAGTCCGCTAGCTGGCAAGTCGGGAATTGGTGCTATTTGGCAAGACGCTTATACCAGTGACACAATTACGGACAGTAACGCTCTGCAGGCAGCTTTAAAAAGCTCGCTGCATGATTATCCAGATGTTCAATATTCAATGAGTTGGGTAACGTTTGCAGATAATAGTCAGATCAAAAATAATATTGAAATCGGTAATACTGGCTGGTTACGTGATCGTTATGGTCTTGATGTTAATGTCAAGATTCAAAGCTACACGCACTATCTCGACAAACAGTCAGGTACTAGCGACACGATTACGTTTGGCAATAGGATTTTTGATGCTTCAGAATATGAAGCGCGGCAAAGAAAAGCTCAAGACCAAGCAAAGATGATTGCCAACTTGCAGTGGAAAATTAACACTGCAAAAAGTGTAGGCAATGCATGGACAGAAAGCGAGGTGCAGGTGTTTGACAGCAGCAAGCGTAACTGATCCAAATGGTGATTATCCAATCAAGCCAGGAGCCTTTGTTGGTTTTGATTACAGCACGACTGCTTTACGCGGTGGAGTAATGCTAGTAGCCTCGCCTAACGGCAAGGATAAGATTCCGAAGCTGGGGCCTGATGGCCTGTTTATGTTCAGCATTGCTGACGGTGATAATATGTGGCTGCTGCTTAAAGACAAGGTGCAGTCGGTATTGGGTAAGGTCACTTGGGATTCAATCACCGGGAAGCCTGACGTTGCGACTAAAGCAGATGTGGCCACAGTGGCGGAAGTTGCTAATAATGCTTTGAACAAGGCTAATAGCAATGAAGCTGTTTTAGCCGGCAAAGCCAATAAAACCGATCTGACCTGGGATAATGTTTCCGGCAAGCCGATTGACTTAGCTACTGTGGAGAATGTAGCTGAGGCTCAAAACACTGCTGACAGCGCGCTGAGCAAGGCCAACAGCAATGCCACCGCGTTGAACAGCAAGGTCAACAAATCCGACCTGACGTGGGCTAACATTGCTGGGAAGCCAAGCATACCTGATGCCGATGATACGACAACCGTATCAAGCGGAGACCTTAATAGCTACACGACTACAGGCAAATACTACATGCCTAACTCGTTGTCTAACTACACTAATCATCCGACCACCGGTACTGATATGGGTGATTGGTTCGTGATGAAGGTTGACTCATACCACAATGGCGACATGATTATTCAGACGATCTACCAGATTAACTCTGGTGATGTTTGGATTCGGCAGCACTGGGTCAACAGCTGGAAAGCCTGGCGTCAGGTAACATTCTGGCCAAAGGGAGGATAGCTAATGGATTTAATTAGTTATGTAACCGACAACGTTAAAAAGGTGTATCAGAAAATTGCAGAACTGTATCAGCTGGAAATTGAAGTTGATGCTAATGATGAGCAAACAGTACCAACACTACGTGTTGAGGAATGTCAAACAGATGTCCTCAATCGGCAGGCGCGTCAATGGCTTTTTCGAGTGATGAAGAAAATGGCTGCTGACATTAACGACTTGGTTACACTGTACAACGCTCAAAGTCTGATTGATTGGGACGCAGACGGTCAGCCATTAACACCGCCGTATTACTTAGCAATGCCGAAGTCATTAGCTTTTAACGAGGTTGAGACGGTTTTAGATGATGATTTTAAACGAGCTTTTGAGCTGTTTGCTCGGCTCGAACAATATGCAAATAATATGAGAGGAGACTGATTATGGCAGACACTAATACGCGTGTTGTCCTAGACTTGGTGCGCGATGCACAATCCAATTATGGATCGGTTGTAGACTTGACGCCGTATTTCCAAGGCCGTATTGGCGACAGCCAAGCGCCGATGCCTTTGGCGCTGAAAATGGACGGGCGGCCATTCGACATGACGGGATATGGCTTTCAAGTCGAAGCAACTGACAGTCAGGGCAAGGCATTTGTGATGTCAAACTGCGCAAAGGAAGTTGCACAGTCGGACCGTTTTAAACGAGGCTTTTTCACTGTGATCTGGGCAGCAGAAATGTTTCAAAATCCAGGCGCGATGAAAGGTACTTTTGTTGTAACTAAACCAGAGACTGGCGAGAAGATTTCCACACTAAATTTCAATCTTAATGTGCTTGACCAAGCTGTCAGCCTTAATACGTTGCATGATAGCTACAGCAACCGGCTTGAAGACCTTATCGACGACTTAAAGTCAAAAGCAGATGAGATGATCAAGGGGACATCCATTGCAACTTTGACTGCACAGCTTAAGTCTGCTCAGTCGGCTTTGGAGACTGCAACGAGTTTGATCAACACAAAGGGTATCCCAACAACCGTTGATATGCAGAACTACGTGAAAGGCTATATGGTAGCTCAGAATACCGGTAACGACTTGAACACGTTGACCACGCCTGGTATGAGCTACTATGTAACAACGACTTCTGCCGGCAATCTGCCAAATGGCAAGTTAGGAATGCTTAGCATTCATGGCAATGCATCACACTTGCTACAGGTTTTCACGGACGCTGACCAGAACGCTTTTGTGCGCGGATATGAGAACAATGCTTGGTCTAAGTGGCGTCAAGTAACATTCTGGCCAAAGGAGGCATAAATATGATTACGTTTGTAAATATTTCGGGGGGGGGTAACTTAACCCCGTCTGTTAGCTTAGTTACTGCCTTTTTGAAAGGTGGTGACCAGTAATGGCTGTTGCAACAATTAAAAATGGACAGGAAGATTGGACAAACGCGCTTAATACGGGCTTAAGCCAAATTGGCGATTTTACGGACTGGTCCACAGCCGGGATTGTGGCCATGAATGGATTTTCAATCAAGAACGTTTGCTGGCGACGTTGCACGAAAAAGGATGGTGACCGAACGTTTACCATCTTAGAAATTGCCGGCTGGATTAATAACATGCCAGCGCTGGACCCTAATCAGCATCTGCAGATTATGAAACTAGCGGCAGAGGTATATAAACCAATTGGTAATTACTTTGCACAAGCTAGTTCAATCGGTGGGAGTGCGGCGAGTGGCTTAGAATTCGATCCACAAACTGGTATTATTACCGCAACTAACGGCTACAACTTCAAGATTGAAAACTTTGGTTCATTTATTAGCCTGTTGATCATCAGCTAATTAGTGTGTGTGAGCCATTCCTTGTCCGGGAAGGATATTGATATGAACGAACAAATTTTCATGGGGGGGGGCGCAGTTGCGCCTCTGATTAGCAACAATGCAGGCACTGCCAAGATGGGGGGTGCTTGCTAATGCCACTTGAATTAATCAAAAATAAACGTGAGGACTGGGCAAACGTTATCGATCATAATTTTGAATTAGCAGGTAAATTACCGATTGATGGTGCAATCCATGCTGGTGCGGTAGCTACGTTTCTGAATGGCGCAACCGGTAGTTCTGATTGTTGGTATCTGCCAATCAACGGTGGGAAGTTAGTTTTCCTATCACTTTGGCAGGTTACTACTAAAACAAGCATGACACGTCAAGACTTGTTTAAATTGCCAGCATTATTAGCGCCTTCTTATTCGGCTGGGGCTATTTTAAACGAAAACAGTTATGTCACCAATCGACATGCGAGTCAAAACGCTTTTACGTTTTGGAGCTCAAATGTGAGCTCTGATCAGATCGACATGGATACCACACTGATTTATCTACACTTTGATTAACAATGCCAGTCCGGAAAGGACATGAAATGGCTTTAACACAACTGACTCCAACGGAGAACTGGACTAAGATTATCAACGACAACTTTAGTAAAACGAATCTCGAAAATTTAAACTGGCATAAAGTTTCGCCAGGCTGTACTTGGTTAAATGGGTCGACATCGTATTTTAACGATCTTTTCTATACGCAAATCGGCAATGCCAAATTATGCTTACTAGAAGTTGGGTTTGTTAAGGTGCCACGTTTGGCGCAAGACACGCCATGCCTTCGAATTGCAAATGATTATGCTCCATCACATGTGGTAAGTGGATCTTTGCAGCAGAGTGCTTACATTGCAGAACGTAGCGCGGGTGGCGGTACTGATTTCATTGCCTGGAATGGCAATGACTGTGGTAACGTTGACGGTGGAAATGTCTCATTAATGTGGATTCATCTTGATGCTTAATCGGTTAGATAGGAGAAATGAAATGAGTAACAAAATTACAGTATATGAATTCGATACTACAAGTCGAATGTACCCATTTTTAGCGGCAGTGCAAATTGATGAGAATATTGGATTGAAGAATAATCAAACGACTGTGGTTCCAAGTGATGGAGCACGGTTTTTTAATGGTCATGAGTGGGTAAATGAATTAATGAATGCCTATCATTATGACGAAAAGGGCTATTTTGATGCGGTAGCGATTATTCCCAAAGGCTCGGAATTGAAAACTAACGAAACGTTAGTCGTGCCATACGATAATGAGGGCCGGGGTATGTATAAGCCTAAGTTTGACATGGCACAGAACACGTGGATTGAAACGTTAACGCAAACGGAAATCGACGCGCTCAACCAACCCGCAGCGCCTAAGCCAACCGCTGAGCAGCAAACGATCAGTTTGTTAGGACAACGGGTAGCACAGACGACCGCTGAGAATGCGCAGATTAAGCAAGACAATGCGCAACTTAAACAGATGGTGTCGGCACTTGGACAAACTGTTGCTCAGCTCAAGGCACAATCTACGATTACAACTGATACAACGACTAACTAAGGAGAGTGACAAACTATGATGACTGATTTTGACTTCGTGAAGACGATTTATTCTTGGGGGTTTCCGATTGATTGTTATGTGCTCTACCGTACGATCACTAAGGACCAGTACAAGGAAATTACCGGCAAGGACTATGTAGCTGTATCATCTGCTACTGCAACTGATTCTGGGTCTGCTAATGCTACTCAATCAGCTAATACAGCTGTTAGCCAAGCTTAAGCAAACAAAAAAGCCCACAGCATAATACTGTGAGCTAATAAAAAAGAGCGCTCTTTTTGAGGAGCGCCCAGCCGGCTTGTTGGCTAGAAAGCACCAACTGCACACGGTGTGATTGTTTTGTTGATAATATTATACCACATAAAATTCATGGTACAATAATCAAGCACACATGCGCAGGCGTAGAAAACCTGATTAGTGCAAGAAAGGAGGAAACTCCGATGCTTCACTTTTGTGTGATTGTTTTGTTCGTGCCTAGTAAGCACGTTAAAAAATTAATTAAGCGACTGCTCAGGTAGCACACTCGCCAGCGCTCATCGGTTTGGATACTGATAGGGCGCTTTTTGTTTGCGCAGATTTCGATAAGGAAGGAGGCAAATATGTGCATGTTGATTGGGACGAAGTAGCAAGTGTTTGTGGTGTAATTTCTGGAGTGATTGCTTTACTGGTTTGGGTTACTAAAACAACTTTTAAATCATTTCTGACACCAGTAACTCAAGAAATCCGCCGATTAACAGATAGTATGGGGATTTTAAATAATACTATCAATAAGCAGACGGATCGTCAGGAAGAGTTTAATCGTCGCCTAGAAGAACATTCAGAAGAATTAATTTCTCACGATGAAAGAATTAAGCATCTGGAGGATGGTACAAGATGAAAGAAATTAACAATATTGTAGAATGGTTGATCCAGTCGGGAGCGCTCGTTGCGCTCTTTTCTTTTGCCTGGAAATATGTTAAGCCGTGGCTAGATGCTAAGCAGACCCACGCACAAACCGAGCAGGCTAAAGTAGCTTGGGGGTTGCTAGAACAAGTAGCTGACACTTCAGTTGCAGCGTTGGTTAGTCAGAATATGACTGGCAAGGATAAGTTTAACTTGGCAGTTAAGAATGTTCAGCAAGCAATGCAAAGCAATGGGTTTGAAGTTAATCAAGCGGCAGCAGAAAATGCGGTGCAATCTGCTTATGAACAGAGTTCACTGACGCCAACGGTTGTACCAGGCAATGATATTAAACCAGCACAAGGCTCAGTAGCGGCAATTAATCCTAAGGGGGTAAAGTAATGCGTAATTTGTTTATTGATGTTTCTAGCTATCAAGAAGACAGTGTTGAGTACTTCCAACGCGCTAAGGATAAAGGCGTTATGGGGGTCGTTGTTAAGCTGACCGAAGGTTCAGAAGATGGCTCGGCTTATGTTAATCCACGTGCTGCAGCGCAGATTCGTAATTCACTCGCAGTAGGATTGCGGGTTAGCTGTTACCACTTTGCGCGTTATACGAGTGATGCGGATGCGCAGAATGAAGCACGATTCTTCGTTAAGATTGCTAAGCAGTACGGTATGACAAGCGACACGCTGATGATTGATGATGCCGAAGTGCATTCGGCAGCAGACTACAATTCAGCAACCGCAGCCTTTTTGAATGAAGTTAAGGCATTGGGCTATGCTAGCGTTGGTCTGTACTCAATGAAGTCATTCTTTACTGGTGGCATTCTGAATAGTCATGGTTTTGGCGACGCTAAGATTTGGGAAGCCGGTTATGGTATTACCGATTTGGGTATCGATAACGCCGCTGCCTGGCAATGGACTGACAATGGTCTCGGCATGAGTATTGATACATCGTATGACTTTGATGGCGCCTTTACGATTGCTAGTTCAAGCACTGGCTCAGTGCCAGAAGTATCAATTCCAGCACCACAACCAGTAGAACATGTTGGTCACCCAGCTACTGGTACTTATACGGTTCAGCCAGGCGATACTTTATCGGCGATTGCGGCTAAGTATGGCACAACGTACCAGATTTTGGCAGCAGTTAATGGTATTGGTGATCCTAACCAGATCTGGCCGGGTCAAATGCTTAAAGTCACTGGTACAGCTAGCCAAGAATCAACGTATTATGTTCAAGCAGGAGATACACTGTCCGCAATCGCAAATAAGTTTGGGACAACTGTTTCAAACCTGGTCAGCCTTAACCACATCACCAATCCTAATGTCATCTATGTTGGTCAAAAGATTTACGTTGGCGAGGCTACGCAAGGACAATCAAATGCTTACACGGTACATGCCGGCGATACGCTGTCTAGCATTGCAGCTAAGTTTGGCACTACGTGGAAAGCACTAGCACAGAAAAACAGTATTGCAGATCCAAATGTAATTTATGTTGGCCAAACATTGCAACTTTAGTGTTATAGTAATACTATCCCTATGCAAAACTTCTGAACGTACGAACGCCCTACAAGCAGTGAGGTAATTAACCTTTACTGTCTGTAGGGCGTTTTTTAATTGCATGTAAATGTAATGTTCTGTTTTGTTTGGGCGCATGTTAGGCGTATAATAGAGATATTCTAATAGAAAGGAGGTCTGCCTATGGTGGAACATAAAGCAGGCGATGTTGTGAAGATGCTTCGTGAGTTGCATTACGAAGAAATCCGAATCAGCGGAGACCATCACATGTTTCGCGGACCAAAGGGAAATTTAATCCCAGTTGCGTATTCTAGTAGAAAAACGCTAATTCCCGTTGGTACTTACAAGCATATTCTACACCAGGTAGAAGAACATCGCTAGCTAATAGTGTGGCGCCAAGATAATTCTTGGCGTTTTTTATTTACTTTATACGTATAAAGGCGTATTATTTTAGAGAGTAATGCGATATAAGGATAGGGGAGTGTATTTATGGCTGAACTTAAAAATAATGTCGTTGTCTATCCAGCCGTTTTAGATGACAGTGAAAATGAAAAAGAAGTTTATACAGTATCATTTCCAGATGTCCCAGAGGCATTTACGAGTGGAAATGGGTTAGCTGAGGCAATCCTAATGGGTTCAGAGGTTTTGGGCGCTGTCTTGATATTACATGATAAAATCCCGGAAGCATCTGATTGGAAGAGTCTTCAAGACAAAAATAAAGATAAGATCGTTATTCCAATTGCTGTTGATTTAGATGAGGCCAAAGTTAAGTCCAAGCCTGCGAAAGTAAAGAAAAATACTACTATTCCAGGAGATATTGCACGAGAAGCTGAAGAAGCTGGCATTAACTTTTCCCAAACACTAACCGAAGCATTAGAAGCCAAACTAGCAAGAATATAAAGAGAGTGGGAAAAACTATATTTTCAGATAAATCTTAGAAAAGAGTAGTATTAGAAATCGCTAGAAATTAACGTTTTCAGTAACGTGGTTTCTAGCGATTCTTAAGTTTTGAGACTTTTTTTCCAGCCTCTTTTTGTGCAACAAAAAGTGCAACGGTTAGAAAATTTATATATCACTATATATCGTTAGATAACGGCAATATGCGTTTTCGAGCACTATAAAAAACTATATATCACTATATTAGCCTTTTGTCTTAATTATAACGCTATTCAGCAACCGCTTCCAGATGTCGGCTTGAGGCAATATGCCAAGTTGGTTTCATTCAGGTCAAAATTAATAAATATCGGAATAATTGACGAAAATATAAAATTAGTATTGACATCAAACGTTTTTATCGGTAATATATATAACTGTTGATACGTTATCAACGAACTCAAATAAACATTTGCGGAAGTAGTTCAGTGGTAGAACATCACCTTGCCATGGTGGGGGTCGCGGGTT
>ERZ841116.251-NODE-251-length-45886-cov-11.475202_pt1 | contig 45886 bp, 40 predicted proteins | sample MGYA00519875_ERZ841116 | MGnify/ENA primary metagenome ERZ841116 (study PRJEB31850, sample SAMEA3708889) | human gut metagenome | biome: human gut; feature: human-associated habitat; material: faeces | place: China | collected 2014 ... | reverse complement strand
TGAAAGATGGCGTTGTAATCGTAAACTGCTCACGTGGTCCACTTGTTGACACTGACGCTGTTATCCGCGGCTTAGATTCTGGTAAGATCTTTGGTTTCGTAATGGACACTTACGAAGGTGAAGTTGGTGTATTTAACGAAGATTGGGAAGGTAAAGAATTCCCAGATGCTCGTTTAGCTGACTTAATCGATCGTCCAAATGTATTGGTAACTCCACATACTGCTTTCTACACTACTCATGCCGTACGTAACATGGTAACTAAAGCATTTGACAACAACTTAAAGATGATCAACGGTGAAAAACCAGATTCTCCAGTTGCTTTGGACAAGAACAAGTTCTAAAAATCAAATTATGATAATCAAAAAGATCTTGAGATTTTCTCAAGGTCTTTTTTCTACCCTAAAGGATTTTTTATTAATGAAATTACTTCTTACCGGCGACAGTATTATTGCACGCTCTGAAAATCATTCTATTCCAGAAATTAACTTTCAATTGCAAAAACTAAATTCGTATCAGATTTACAATACAGCTATCTCGGGAATTAATTCCGGTGGCCTTGCTCTCTCTTTACCTAATTTGGTATTCAATCAGCTAAAATGCGATTATCTGATCATTTTAGTTGGCACTAATGACTTAGCAATACACAAGCAAGTTCCCTTACAACAATTTGAGAAGAATTTAGAATTAATCGCTTCTAGCATTATTTGGCGTTATTACCCAGGAAAAGTTATCTTTATCACTCCACCTGCAGTTGATGAAAATAAGCAAAAAGTACGAAATAACCTCTTAGTGCAGGAATATAGCAATATAATCAAACGCGTTACAAAAGAATATAAATTTTTACTTATTGATCTAGCAAGTAAGATGCAGGCAAGTAAAAATTTTCCAGAAATTTTCAATGGTAAAAAGAATGATGGACTCCATTTTGGCGTTAAGGGCTATGAACTACTCGCAAAATTAATTGTTCAAAAATTAAATCAAATTTCTAATTGACTTCTGCCACATATTCGAGTAAAGTTTAGCTAATTTAATATTAAAACGTTGCTTCTAAAGAAAGGACTTTACAATGAGTTTGTGGGGAACAAAATTTGCCAAAAAAGGATTAACTTTTGATGATGTACTTTTAATTCCAGCTGAAAGTCATGTGCTGCCGAATGAAGTTAAGCTAGATACTAAATTAGCGTCCAATCTTCAACTTCATATTCCACTCATTTCCGCAGGAATGGATACGGTTACCGAAGGAAACATGGCAATTGCCATGGCCGAAAATGGCGGCTTAGGGGTTATTCATAAAAACCTTTCAATCGAAGCTCAAGTGGAAGAAGTTAAAAAAGCTAAAAGTAAAACTGTAGCTCCTAACTTACCTCACCCTGCAGTTGATGATCAAGGTCGTCTCTTAGCTGCAGCTGCTGTTGGCGTTACAAGTGATACTTTTGAACGTGCTGAAAGTTTACTTGAAGCTGGTGCTGACGCAATTGTTATTGATACAGCACACGGTCATTCCGCTGGCGTTTTACGCAAAATCAAAGAAATTCGTGAGCATTTTCCTAATGCTACATTGATTGCTGGAAATGTTGCTACTGGCGAAGGAACTGCTGCTCTATTTGATGCCGGAGTAGATGTTGTTAAAGTAGGTATTGGACCTGGTTCAATTTGTACTACACGTATTGTTGCTGGTGTCGGAGTTCCACAAATTACAGCTATTTACGACGCTGCTAGTGTTGCACAAAAATATGGCAAGAAAATAATTGCTGATGGTGGTATTAAATATTCTGGAGATGTAGTTAAGGCTTTAGCTGCAGGTGGAAATGCTGTAATGCTCGGTTCAATGTTCTCAGGAACTACTGAAGCTCCAGGAACAATCTTTACTAATGAAGGCAAACAATTCAAATCCTACCGCGGTATGGGTTCAGTTGGCGCTATGTCTCAACAACATGGATCATCTGACCGTTACTTCCAAGGTGGAGTTAATGAAGCAAATAAATTAGTTCCTGAAGGTGTTGAAGCCTTAGTTCCTTATAAAGGCGATGTTTCCAATATCATCTACCAAATTGATGGTGGTCTACGTGCCGGTATGGGATATGTGGGTGCAGGTACAATTGAAGAATTAATTGAAAATAGTCAATTTGTTCAAATTACTAATGCTGGTTTACGTGAATCTCATCCACACGATGTTCAAATGGCAAAAGAAGCTCCAAACTATGGCGGTAGCGACTTATAAAATTTAGATTTGTAATAAAAAAGCACCACAAGGTGCTTTTTTCTATCTCAAAATTCCTTCAATTTTATCGGCCAGTGCAGGATAAATTGGCAACACATTTCGATGCCACTCATTTTTATTAATTCTTAGACCAATAATTGGTACAAAATAATTTATATCATTAACTGCACTCATACTTATTTCACTAACACCAACAATGTAATTGGCTTTATCATAAACGACAGTTAACAAGCCCTTCTCCTTTTGACCAGCATATAAACTACTTTGGCTTAGTTCATATTCTCTAATTTCAAAATTATCTCCATCTTCAAGAACACTATCAGGATTGATTCCCGCTTGAGCTAGTTGCGGGAAAGCAAATACTCCCGTTCCAATAGACGGATAATTAATCGGTTGAGTAAGCCCCTTTTCAAGAGAATTAAAGAGGTATTGTGCTTGAAATTCTGCAACCGGTGTTAAGTTGGGCACATCTTGGCTTGTAACGTCTCCAATTGCATAAATATTCTTAACGTTTGTTTGAAGGTGGCGGTCTACATCAATACCTCGAGTTGAATAATCAATTTGAGCAGCTGATAAATCTAGTTTTTCAATATTCGGCATCCGTCCACTCGCATTCACTACATAGTCAGTTACAATTGGACCGTCTTGATTCAATTCAACAACATATTTATCGCTTAATTGAGTAATTCGAGTTGGCTCCGTTTCAAATTCAAATTGAATGCCTCGTTGCTTCATTCTAACTACTAATTCACGACTATATTTTTGATAAAAATGGCGTAACACCCGATCTCCTCTGACTAAGATTGTTACTTGACTACCAGCAGCAGCTAAAAATGTCGCTAATTCCATTGCTACATAACCACCGCCAATAAAAGTAGTGTGTTCAGGTAATGTGCCTAAAGATAAAACATCAGAACTATCGTGTAAGAACTTCGCTCCTGGAATTGAGAGCTCATGGGGCCTTCTTCCGGTAGCAATTATAATTCTATTTCCCTGGAAATATTGTCTATTTACTTCAATTGTTTGTCGATCAACAAAATGGGCACTCCCGCTAATTACATCACTGATTTTACTAATATTTTTTCTTGTTTCATTTGGCCAGCTTGCAAATCGTGCCTTTTTGTCTTTCATTAGTTGAGCCCAATTTAATTTTCCGCCTTGAGAAATTATTCCCTCTTTTTCAAATTGTTGATTTGATAAAACTGCTTGAACTGCTCCATCTAAATATATTTTTGGTTCACAGCCAACATTCGGGCAAGTCCCACCAAACAAACCACTTTCGACGGTTAAAATAGACTTATGTTGTGTATCTAAGAGCTTAACTAATTTATAAGCGGCAGGCCCAGTTCCTAAAATTATATAATCATATTTTTTCATAACGTCGCCTCATATCTTTCTTTCATTTTCAGTTTATCAAAAAGTTACATGAGACCGCTATCATAAGTACTCGGGATTTTTATAAAAAAACAAAAAAGACAATTATTTGCGTAATTAATAGTGTATTGTGAATAACCAAACTCCATTCATAATCTCATATATCCTACAATCATATTTACAATACACAAAAAGCAGCCTTTACAGCTGCTTTATTTTTTATCTTCAATTTTCAAAATTTGTGGCTTTTTCTTTTTAACTGATTTTACCCCGAGGATATCTAGTAAAAATGTAAAGATCGGCACACCAACAATTAGACCCCAGGTTCCCAAAAAGTGTTCTCCGACTAGTAAAACAACGAAGGTATAAAAGATTGGTAATTCTGTTTTGCTTGCCATAAACTTTGGATTCAAAATATAGGCTTCAATGGCATGAATAATCATAATCACAATAAAGATATAGATTACATACCTCAGTCCCCCAACTGAATAAGCAACTAAACTTAGGGGAATTAAGGAAATAATGACTCCAGCAACCGGAATTAAGCTAAGAATAAATACCATCAATCCTAAAGCTATAATTTGCGGCATTCTCATAATAATTAAACAGATCATTGTCATCGCAGTATTACATAAAGCAATAAAAAATTGGGCTTCTAAGACAACACCAAAAGTGTTAACAAACTTATTGCCAAAATATGCCACATCTTCAAATAACCAGGATAAGTGACGACTCTGCAAAAAAGTATGAGAGAATTCAGTCATGGAATTAAGCTCAATCGTATAGAAAAAGCTCATGATCAGCGACATAAAGAACGCTATAGTCAATGTTCCAAAATTAGTTAAAGCATGAACCAAAATAGTTACACCATGTTTTGCCTGTGTTGTAATTTCACTATTGCTAATGTAATGACTTAAGTAGCGTGATACCCAGTTCATATCATCCGATTGATAGAATTTAATCAGAGAATGAGTCATTTTTACAATTTGCTTAATTAAAATTGGCACATAGATCGTAATTGCAAAATAAATAATTGCAATTACTAAGAGATAAGCAAGAACTACAATTACCTGTGCGGGTAAGCTAGGAATTTTCTTTTGAGTAAATCGAATTAAATGCACAATTAAATATGTAAAAATAAACGTTAGCAAGATTGTGTTCATCATCGAGCGAGCTGCATATAGAACCAGAATAATTAAACACAGAGTCACAAGACGATGTACAGTTGTATTTTCTTTAAATTTATCCCAAGCTTGTCCCATTTAGTCTACTTGCCTCTCTATTTTTTACTTAATTATACACTTATCTTTTTCCTAAGAGCTTTGCAGTAAACTTTTAATTACCTATAAGAATGCTATAATAGCTATATATAGTGAATGAAAGCGGTATCTAAATGAGAAAATTGTGGTGGCTAGCAAACATTTATTGGATAATTTTGATTATGTATGGAGGCGGTAAACTCTTTACATATGGTTTTGATACCTCTGAATTAGGTGAACCCGCTAGTTATGCCTTAATTCTCTTAGTACTCATCTCTACTAGCGTGCTAATTATCGAATTTCAAGCCGCATGGGGTATCTGGCTTCACAATTTTGATAAAAAGAAGCATCATGATAATAAGATTTAAAAAAGAAGATGCTTCAATGTAGTGACGCCCAAATTCATGTCCAACTCCAGGGGTTAACTTCAAAAACTGCTTTTTGTTTTGCTCTCTAACTCCCAGGCAAGTCTATCCTCGACGCTTCAGCCAACTAAAGCCATCTTCCATACCATCTCGGCATAGCCAAGCACTACGCTACTGGGAGTTAGAGAAAAAATTGTCTCTTTTAATTATAAATCCAATTTATATTCGTCATAAGTAGCACTACACCGAAAATTGCTAAAAGCTATAGTTTTAGTTATTTATTAATTCTATTTTTAGATTTATAATATAGCTTGCCAATAAGATATCCTGAACCTATTAATACTAAAGTCACAATTAGGGAAGCAAATGGGCGAAAATATCCGCTATCCAGAAAATAACATATAACTACAAGGACATAAGTAATTAGAAAATCTACTACATGTTGCATAAATTAATCCCCATTCATTCCACATTGGACAGCCCATACAGCCAACTGAGCTGTAACAATCGCTGCATTCGTTCTAACACCCGCACCTTTAGCTAATTCCTTCCATGCTTTTTTCTTAGCATACTTAACAATTACTCCGATATTAACCATTGCAAAAAATTCATCTTTGATTTTATTGTACATGCATTGTCCTAAATTATTTCACCCGTATACAGAAACAGAATGTAATGCGTTATTATCATTTTTTGATTGTAGAGAAAACGGATTATAATTAACATCTAGTTCTTTTTCCGCAACAGTAAGTTCTTTATTAGAGAATTTTTTTAATGCATATCTATTTAGATTTTCCTGACTAACTCCATTTGCAAAAATTTTTTCTAATTCCTGTGCTACTACAGCAACTTCAGGATCACTATCTACATCTTTTTTTGTTGACTTGCAAATGCTGGTACAGCAGTTGTAGCAAAAAATTCTAAAATCATAACGAAGGTCATCATTAAACAAAAAAACTTCGATTTTTTTGATAATTGTGCATTCATAAAATTATCCTCCTGTTTTACAATTTAACAGCGTTGTTAAAGAAAAAAACGCCCTACCAGACCAATTATTTTGATCTAATAGGGCGCTTTTTAGCGCTGTACCACCTATGTTCGCCGGGCATAGCCCCAGCCTCGTTGCACGTGCGGCTCAAAAAGAGCGATACGTCGACGCTATAAAGGGCGCACCCTGAAACTACTCAATTCGTAATTTCTGCTCAAAGGTGATTTTCAGCTAAACCTTCGTTGTTTCTTCGCACCAACCAGAAACTCTCTGTAGTACTTCAGTAAAACTTACTTTCCTTATCAAAGCCGTTTTTATTTTTGATTGAACATAATATTACAACGATAAAAATTAAAAGTCAATATTTTTTTGTTTAAAGTATTAATTTTTTATTAAAATAACCTACTAAGATATAAAAATTTTTAGATTAGATATATGATTTTTATTTCATAGCTAAAGTAAAGCTACTTGATTGAGTGTATTTCTTTGGTAGATAATGCAATTTATAAACATTGCGATAAAGGGCGACAGGTTTTGTGTCAAGGCAGATTACAAGTGTCTAAGTCCATTAATGAAGTAACTAAACAAGTTAAGTATCATCATACGGTTGTAGTATCTAACACTCATTTTTTGCACGATCCTAATGTATCGTCTGCATCTATTTAAACTTGAATATACCAAAAAAGCAGTTCGAAAACTGCTTTTTGTTTTGCCCTCTAAAGCCCATCCGCTTCGGGCAAGTCTATCCTCGACGCTTCAGCCGGCTAAAGCCATCTTCCGTACCGTCTCGGCATAGCCAAGCTCTACGCTACTGGGCTTTAGAGAATTACATATATCTTTCAATTATAGTAGGTTTTTTTTAATTTCTTTAAAAATTGTGTACCAAAAATACAGATATAACAAAATACAAATGAGTAAAAGAGGAATCTTAACCCACAGTGGCCACTGCATTGTCACATTTATAATTGAAGTATGGATATTCGTTTTGAAAATAGTATCTGAAAGTATAGGAAGAAAAGGAATTAATCCTAATACTATTTCAAAAACTAGTAGTAGCTTTTTCATAATTTACCATCATTTGACTAGATGACCGTAACTAAAATCCAAATTATATTTATAAAAAGTAAAATTAAAGCTACCATCCCTTTAAACAATGGGCGTCTTGTTGAAGAAAACCTATTAACTAAATATTCCATACTAGCTCCAACAACAATGTTCATTAGAACCATAACCATACGGTAAGAAAAATTTCCCCACGGTGACCCCAGATTTAATATGGCTAATAACACAAAAGTTGTTGTTACATCATATTTATAAAAAAGAGTTGTAACAATACCTTTTTTCATAATAGTTTCTCGTATTTTCATAAGATTTCAGTATTCCAAAAAATCCTTAATGGTAGCTAGATTAAATTTGAACTATAAAAATGAAATAAATTTTATAATAAGCAAAAAAATCTACTACTAAATTAAAAACTCTTCTATTTGCTCAATTTATAAACTACTAAAGTAATTAGTCCTCCGCATATTCCGCTTAATATAATATTCAAAAACAAATTTGAAATATATGGGGCAATTAGAAAATTATAAAGTTCAATTACCAATGTTAAACAAATAAAATATAAAATTAATTGCTTTCTTTTCATAAGATTATTGTCCTCTATATCCAGTGAGTGTATCTTTCGAAATATGACTTACACCAATTTATCAAACTAACTAAGAGTTTTTTTCTTCTTATTCTTATACATTCGAAAAAGTGCAGTGCTAATTGCGAGTAAATTTACTCCAATAATAAAAGGAACCGCAGTAATAAATTCAGTATTCCAAAAATCCTTTATGGCGGCTTCGGTATGAACTCCAAAAATCATAGTACCAAAGCTGTAATAAGCCGAATAAAGTGTAGTTAGTATTAGTCCTGCAAAATTAATTAGTAATAATCCAAGTATCCATTTTAAAAACTTTTTAATGGAATTCATCCCAACCACATTGAGCCCCCCACCATGCTACTGATGCCCAACCAACTCCAGGTAGTGCAAGATTTGCAGGCTTTTTAACAGCCAAACTAGCAACTTTCTTAGGTGCATACTGCACAATTGCATTTACCATCATTGCTGATGCTTTCTTCCATGCATGAGAGTTTAAATATCTCACAGTTGCAGGTTTAAAAATTATTTTGGCCAAATTTTTTAATTCTCCTAGGTCCATTTTATTTAATATACACTTTCCAAATCTATCAGGTGAAAAAGCGTTTGTACTGTATACTCCACCTCTTGATAAACTTTTTCATAATAATTTTCCTCCAATTATTCCTATACTTAACAGCCTTGTTAAGAAAAAAGCGCCCTACCAGACCAATTATTTTGATCTAATAGGGCGCTTATGCGCTGTACCACCTATGTTCGCTGAGCATAGCCCCAGCCTCGTTGCACGTGCGGCTCAAAAAGAGCGATACGTCGACGCTATAAAGGGCGCACCCTGAAACTACTCAATTCGTAATTTCTGCTCAAAGGTGATTTTCAGCTAAACCTTCGTTGTTTCTTCGCACCAACCAGAAACTCTCTGTAGTACTTCAGTAAAACTTACTTTCCTTATCAAAGCTGTTGTTATTTTTTATTGAACATAATATTACAGTGATAAAAATTAAAAGTCAACAATAATTTTAATTATTTATTAGTTAAATTATAAATTTTATTATTTTAATATAATATATTGTGATACGGGAAACCTGAAAATTTTGCAATAAAAAAGGTGGTTCAACGACCACCCACAAGACGTCTTTTGATAAATATATGCGCGCTAGCAAGGTAGCCTAATCAAGTTCTCTTTAAGGAATTGTACGCCTTGCTTGACGCATTTACTTTAATTGCTATTGGTTTAATATTGTACCAAGCTTCACGACTCGTTGATTCAGTTACTCGATTGATCCAAGAAATTAAGCGTTAATGCTTCGTGAGCAAAACAATCAGAAGTCACTTTTCTTAAGTGGCTTTTTTCGTACTCTAAATTTGAAAAGTTTTTAATTAAAATATCTCTTTTAACCAAAAACATTAGCAGTCGCGCATTTCTCTAACAAAAATTGAAGCATCCAAATTTAAATTCACTTGCTCATATTGTTCTTTCAATTCTGGAATTTTTCTAATGTCTTCTCTAATAAATTCCTGAATTTACTCATCTTAGTTCACCCCATATTTTTAATTAAATACTTAGTACCTTTATATTAGTATTTCCATTCTTTAAAGAGATTCAGTTGATCTTCTTTAGATAATTTGGTCATAGGAAAACCCCGAAATCCATGTCCGAATTCCGGGGTCACTACCTTTCAAACATCTTCTTTTATTTTGCTATTGTAGCCATAAAAAATTAATAATTTGTTTCTCTACCTGTTTATTATAAGTTAATTGCCCATGTTCCGCATTCTTGCCAGTTATTGTGACTACTCGATAGCTTTTAGCCATAGGAGCAACTAAATATTCTAATGAAAGAGATGAAGCATTTTTTACAATCCCATCCGAATTTCCACCAATATTACCAATAATGTTTAAGACGTCTATTTCTTTGGTTGGATAAAGTGTTCGTAATTTTGCCATTTCACGATAGGTGGCATTCATTTTATTTGGCTTTCCTTCATTATCAACTCGAAGATTAGGAGGTTGTCTAATAGCAATTGGCAACTGCTTAAAATCAAGCCCATCAAAATGTCCACCAATCGAAACTTGCTTATTTAACTTTGGTAAATTTGTATTGTGAGCAGCTTGCAATAGATAATACATAATTGAAGTATTTCCCAGGGAATGTCCCACCATATTTATCTTTTTAATTCCATACTCATTTTGTAAAGTCTGAACTACATTTCTGGCGTAACGTCCATTTTCTTTAAAATCAAGTTGAACATTATTTCGATAGTTTACCTCTACAATTGGATTAACAGCGTTATTTGGAATAGTCCCAATCAGTTTAACCTTTCCATTGGCATCTACATCGGCCCTAATGACAGAATTAGTCACTCCAGCTTCTTGAGCAGCTTTTACCATATTCTCTTCCCCATGATAATTACTTAATCCTCCATGGAAAAATAATGTTGGAATTACATTGAGATTGTTTTTCGGCGTTTCACGTTCTTCAACATAGTACTTGTGTGCTGCATCAGCTCTATTATGTTTGTTTTGAAAACTGCATCCTGTCAAAACTAACGCTAATAAAGTAAGTAAAGAGACTAGTTTTATTTTCACCCTTATCTCATCCCCTCCATTTTCGCAACTTGAAATTTATCAAATAATTATTATGAATTTCTATAATTTATCCTAAACTATGCTTAATTCTTAACTGAAAAGCAAATCATAGATTGCTTGATTTAACGGATGCTTGAGAATCAGATTCATTCCAACTGTACTCTTTTGCTTTAAACCTATTTTTTCTTCTTTAACAGAATCCTTTTGGATATCGGCAGTACCTAAGTAATAAAATTCCTTTCCTGCTGCATCGCTTTGCTTAACAAATAGGCGTAATTTCATATCTTTTGTATTAAGCAGCCGTTTTACCTCATCTGAATCAATGTGACGTGGCGTACGGGTATACCACCGTAAACTATGTCCATTTTCTAAAGTATTATGATAGCGGGCATTTCTCTTCTTCTTTGAATCTTTTTGGTAAGTGATAAAAATTGGCGTTTCTTTTTCACCAACCCGATAACCATACATTGGTGCTGAAACATCCTTAGGCCAGTTCAAGAGGCGACAAACGTCTTTACGATCGTATTGCTTATACAAAGTAAATTGTTGATCAGAATTATATTCTTTTGAAAGTGCCAAACCTGTTTTTATAACATCGTTAAATAGGTTTTTAAATTGCTGATTAGCACTTAAGGCCTGTGAAAGTTGACTTGAAAATAGATAGTGCTTTCCTGTCTTTTCAATTAAAGGAATATTTCCATACTGCTCTTTTTTTGTTGTTTTTCCTTGTTTCACGTCAAAAAATTCTAAGGATAGAACTTTCTCAACTGACTCTAGTACAGCATCATTTACGTAACAATTTCTTCCTTCAAGTAATTGTAGATAGGATGCTTCACTTACCTTTTCCTTAATTAAGCAGCTTTCTAAGAATAATAATTCATGCGGTCTTTTACCAAATAACAATTCCTTAGTTACAAAAGATAAAACAGAACTTTGATAATCTGTTAGCTCGACGTTTTCTCCCATTTTCTTTAAAAAATCGCCATAGTGGGCTAAAAGGTGATTTTTGGCAAAAACAGTTGGAGCGGTTGTTCCATATTGATAAAAGTCATATAAAAGAGGTGCGCGACCCAGTTTTGCCTTTAAATCTTCGTAGGACTTTTTCAGCTCCCGCATGCTATCTAGTTTTATTTTTTCAAGTGAATCTAAAATCCTTTGTGAAGCTACTTCAGTAAAGTTAATTGTTGAAACATCGATAACTTGCGGTAATTTACTTTCTCTAACAACTTGATCTTTGTCACGGCTCTTATCACCATTTAAGGCAATTGGAATTAGATAATTATTCTTATAATTACCCAGGAAATCAATTACAGTTACATAGTCTTTTTCCGGGAATTTACGCAGCCCACGCCCTAGTTGTTGAATAAAAATAATACTCGATTGGGTATTTCGGAGCATCACAATCTGATTTAGGGACGGAATATCGATTCCTTCGTTAAATAGATCTACGGTAAATATATATTCTAATTCACCATTTTCTAACTTCTTAGTTACTTCTACTCGTTTCTTCTGACTGTCCTCATTCGTCAGAGCCTGTGCTGGGTGTCCAGCTTGCGTAAATAATTCTGCTAACTTTCGTGCTTCTTCTTGCCGACTGCAAAATACTAAGCCTTTAGCTTTTTTACCGCAATAGCCATAGTAATCAAGCTGCTTAAGGACATAATCAACTCGCTTTTCAGCAACTAAGTCTTTTAATTTACTAGTTTCAGTAATTATCTCATCGCCTACCGTATAATCTTCTACTCCCACATAATGAAACGGTGTTAACATCTGCTCATTCAAGGCATCCTTTAGCCTAATTTCATAAGCTAAGTGATAATCAAATACTTCATAGATGTTTTGCTTATCCATTCTTTCTGGCGTAGCGGTCATTCCTAGTAAAAATTTAGGCGTAAAGTGTTCTAAAATTTTTTGATAAGTTGGAGCAGCTACTCGGTGAGCTTCATCAATTAAAATATAATCGAATTCTTTTGGATCTAATTCTGCTAAAACTTTATCCTGACTTAAAGTTTGAATAGTTCCAAACAGATACTTTTTATTAAAATCATGCTTAGTTCCAGTTAATAAACCATAGTCCTCACGACTTCCGCCAATTATCTTATAAAAACTCTCTAAAGATTTTTTGGCAATTTGTTCTCGATGTACTAGATAAAGAAACTTTTTAGGTTGATATTCTCGAACTGCAAATGCTCCCAAATATGTTTTTCCAGTCCCCGTGGCAGAAACGACTAGTGCTCTTTTTGCATCCTCATTTACTAGAGCAGTTAAATTATTTAAAGCTGCTTTTTGCATCTTATTAGGTAAAATATCTTCTTTCCCATCATTTGCCAAATGCATAGCTGTCTTTTTGACAGGCTGCCAATTTTTCTCGTATTCTCTAATCCAGGAATTGGTAAGGGAAATACTAGTAGTCAACGCAATTTGAATTTGATTATTAACTTCTTGAACTAATTGGCCATTTTCATGAGATGTTACTTTTAATCCCCACTCGCAATTTTTCAATAAAGCTGATCTAGTAAAATTTGCACTCCCAATTAAAATAGTTTGATAATCTTCATGATTAAAAATATATCCCTTAGCGTGAAAACCAGCTTCTTCACTTAGCCTAACTTTCAGGTTCGGTATTTTCATTAATTCCTTGAAAACTTTTGGACTATTAAAGCCAAGATAAGTACCTGTAATTAACGTACCGCTAATTCCTTTTTTAGCTAGTTCCGACATAACTAATTTAAATGGAACAAGCATATTTTCAGAAATAAATGCAACTGCCCAAGTAAAAGAAGTAGCTGACAGTAATTCTTGCCGCAAAGTAAACCAGATCTTGTTCTCTTTATCATTACTTACTAATTGCGGACTAAAGAATTCATTACCATTATTTTTATCCTTATCGTATAAACCATTTAAAATTGCTTCTTTTAAAACGTTATCCACAGCCTTCACTTCCCATCTAAATTAAAAAAGAAGACCCAAACGATCTTCTTCATTTATCCACAAGTGGATAATTATAAATTGATTTCTAGCATAATTGGACAATGATCTTTACGATCTCCGGTATCGATCATTTCTGATTTAGTTACCTGATCAGCAATTCTATCAGAAACAATGTAATAGTCAATTCTCCAGCCTGAGTTATTGTCTTTACTAGTTCTTACTCTTTGAGCCCACCATGAGTAAACACCTTCTACATTCCCATGGACCTTTCTAAAGGTATCAGTAAAGCCAAGCTTCAATAATTTATCAAAGCCTTGACGCTCTTCATCAGTAAAGCCAGCGTTATGGTGGTTATTTTCTGGGTGTTTCAAATCAATTGGAGTATGGGCAACATTATAGTCGCCACTCGCAATTACTGGTTTACTTTTATCTAATTTTTGTAAATATTCTGTATACTTTTCATCCCAAATTTGACGATCTTCTAATCGCTTCAATTCATTACCAGAATTAGGAGTATAGACTTGAGTAACATAATAATTATCGAATTCTAAGGTTAAAATTCGTCCCTCATAATCCATTGTATCCGGTGCACCAATAGCTGGCTTAGTTACTTCAGGCGTTAAAGTGTTCTTATATAAAAACATAGTTCCGGCATAGCCTTTTCTTGCTGGCTCTTCAGAAGAACGCCAGACATAATCATAGTTAGGAAACATTTCTGCAAGAACTTCTTGGTGCTTCTTTGTTGGACCAGTAGAACGTAATTTTGTTTCTTGAATAGCAATAATATCAGGATTTTTTTCTTTAATTGTATCTAAAACGCCGCGTGTAAGCTTAGCACGTGGTGAATCACTGGTTAAAGCGGCATTAAGGGAGTCAATATTCCATGAAATTAAACGCATTGTTATCTCTTTTCTTACCTAGATTTTTATATCACATCCATTATACTATGAAAATTTAAAAGGCCGCCCATAGAAAAAAGCAGTCGACTAAGACTGCTTTTTTGAGAGAAAATTATTAAATTGTGTTAAATATGATTTATGAATGAGCTTTTGACCCAAATAGCATTGTCATAATCCATGAAACTAAAATAACTAAAATAATAGCTCCTAGTAATGATGGAACAATTGCCATTCCCGCTACTTGTGGACCCCAGGCACCCAGCAAAGCCTCGCCTAGAGATGAGCCTACTAGCCCAGCAATAATATTTGCAATCCAGTTCATTGAGCCGCCTTTATGAGTAATGGCTCCTGCAATCAACCCGATTACGCCTCCGACAATCAAAACCCAAATCCAGTGAAGCATGGGGATCGCCTCCTATTTCTAAAATATACAATAAGTAGATTATTCTAAGTCTTCTTTTACTTCAGTAGCCTTAGATTTCACCTTTCCTTTAGCTTGTTGAGCTTTTCCTTCGACCTCACGAGCTTTATCACCGGTGATTTTTCCTTCTACTTCTTTAAGCTTACCTGCTACTTTGTCTTTAATTCCATGTTTATCTTCCATCATAATTAGGCTTCCTTTCCTAAAAACACATAAAAGATTGATTTAGCTAGCTATTTTTAATCTTTGTATGACTTATGATTGATTAACTTAATCATACCAAGTCCTGATCAATAAAGATATTCTACTGCCTACAAAGCGCTAAGCTTAAGACTTCCTTAATAACTTATTATATATAGTATACAAATATATTAATTTGGCTTATAACAAAAAAATTCTATTAAATCTTGTCTTGTACTTTGATTTAATAGAATTTTTTTGATGATCTCACTAATATTCTTGAGGTAATCGATTCATGATTCAATTTTCGTTTCATTAGGTAATCTTTTAATTTGTAGCTAAACATTAATTTTATAAGCTATTTATTTACTACAACAGCGGATTTAACTTCCTCTTTGTTTACTTTAGTCTTAACACTCAATTTAACTGCGACAAACAAAATAATAATTTCAACTGCTAAGAGTGCAAATAAGGCATATCTAACATCCCCTAAGCCTGAAATAGTAGTTAATACTGTAGTCATTACTGGTGAAGTCGCCATGACAACTGTATTAAGTAAGCCTACACTTGAAGCTAAAATCTTACGATCAATTGTCGTAACTAACCATTGTTGCATTTTAAGTGAAGCAGTACTTATTACTAAAGCTAATAAGAAGTAAAATGGCATAATTGCAAAAATGTTAGCGAACATTGCAGCAACTGTAGTGGCTACACTTAAAACATTGGCAGCAATAACCATAAAGAAAACAGATTGCTTTTTAAATAATTGTGGTCCAAAAGTACTACCTAAGATTGCACCAACACTTACTACTAAACCAATTACTGCAAGAGTAAAGCTGTAAGTAGAAATAATCATCGTGGAACGATTACCAGCCATAATAATTGGTAATAATGAACCCATAGAAGTTAATGCACCGTTAAGAAGTGCAATTACTAAAACAACTGACAATAAGCCGGGCGCCTTCTTGATTTGAGTATATGAAGTCTTCATTGTCGCTAAGAATTTTTGTTCGTTTACGTCTTGTGGCTCAAGTGGTTTATCATCTTTCTTATGACGAAGGCCTACACTAGCATATAACAAGCCAGCTGCTAAGAAGGTAAATGCATTAACGAAAGCTAAGTTTGAGTAAGATAAGAAAAGCAAGAGACCTGATCCAACAAATTGAGCCACAGTAGTAATCACTTGACTAATACCGTTGGTAAAGCCTTCGGCTTCCGCAAATTCATCTTCTCCAACTAAATCAACAATTAATGGAGCACTTAAACCTCCAGCATAAGTACCAGCCATATCAGAGATAAAGTTAATAATTACTACTGCGATTACTAAGCCCCATTGAGATACATTAGTAACAAACAATATCCCAACTAAGCTATAGAGGGCAAATCTAACTAGAGACATTAAAAAGATGTTCTTAAACTTTTTTCTTGTTCTATCAGCTAAGTAGCCACCAAAGATATCAAATAATCTTGGCAGTGATTCAGAGATTGCAATTAATGATAAGGCAAGAGAATAATTTTGTAATTTACTTGCATAAGTCATAAACGCTAAATAAAAAAGAATGTCACCAGCACTAGATAAGAAACTAGCGACTGAAAATCTTCTGTAATCTTTGTTCTTCAAAAATACGTTCATAATGTTTAACTCCGTTTTTCATATGTTTTAATGTTGTTTTAATATTATCAAGGAATTAAAATTATTTTTAAAATAGTCGTATTTGAATTTTTTTGGAAGAAAGAGAGTTTTTCACATATAACATCTAATGAAAAAATTATAGTATCTAAAAATCTCTTGAGTCGTACTGATTCAAGAGATTTTTTGACTTATTGATCTTTATATTCATCAAAAAATTTTTTCATTTCTTCACCGTATACCTGCATCCCACCCCATTCACAGCTTTCTAAAATCAACTTACATTTTCTTATATGCTCTTGTTTTTTATCAAAATGATATGCAATCAATTCTTCATAAAAAGTCAGCATTTCACGATAAAAAAAGAATTCGGGGATTACTTTTATTTGATTTATTAAATTAATAATTTCATCTGTCTTATCATACTTTTTCTCTTTAACAGCTTGTCCCAATACGTTCAATACAATTGCAAATAGGATCTCTTCTTGCCTCTCTATTGGTTTTCTTTCTAATACCTTATTTATCTGTCTTATTATTTGTAAGTTGCTATCAAAATCATATAAATCTATAAAATTAGCATAAAGAGACAGCTTATGTGTATTATATTCTGGCATCATAAATATCTTTTCTTTTAATTTAGTTCTCAACTTTTCATCAAAAGTTTCTGGATCATCTTTTTCTAATTCTATAAATCCGTCAATTATTAATAGAGCCTCCTCTTTTAATTCTGGATTCAAATCTAACTTTTTCACCTTTTCCCTGATTTTTCTTATTTGATCTATTGCCTGCTCCGAATAACTAGCTTTAGTTATTTCTTCCATGAGTTTATTAATTTTATCAATCTGCCATTGATTTGGATCAATTTCTAATTTTTCAAAAAATTCTTTAACTGGAATTCCATTATGATTTAAAATTTCCAACAAATCATCTGCGGTAATTCGATGTATCTCCTTTTCAACTTTTGAATAATATGACTGACTAACAATTCCAGCAATAAATTCTCTTTGATTTTTATCTTGTTTTATTCGATAGTCTTTAAGCAATTCGCCAATAGTCATCTTTTACACCTCAAAATAATTCGAATACGAATTTTATTAAAATAATATTAATTCTTTGTTAGACTTAATTCAACAATTAAATTTAAAGGAGTAATTAATTATGAATACTTTTAAAATTCGTGGTGGCTTAGGTGATTCTGCTATCGCAAATACCAATGTTAAACTTCAAGACAACTTATACTTAGCTACTAATTCACAGTGGCTTGAAAAAGCAAAAATTCCAGCCGATCGTCCACTTATGGACAGTTTCGTAGAATTAGACACTAAAATTAGAAAACAACTTCTGAAGGATTTTAATGACTTCGCTTTTAATAATAAGAAGTTACCGGACTTAGATAATTTGGACAAAACTATAACTTTGTATAAGCTAACTTTAGATTTTGATAAGAGAAATGCTGATAGCGCTCAACCAATCAAACCTGATCTCCAAAAGCTGCTTTCTTTATCTAGATTCTCTGATTTTAACCAAAATTTAGCTCAATTAATTAAAGATGCTTTTTCCTTACCCCTCTATTTTTATGTAGATGCAGATATGAAGAATACTTCTCAAAATTCTTTGTATTTTGCCTCACCAAATTCATTTTTACAAGATGCCTCCGCTTATAAGGATCCTTCTTCTGAAGAATTATTGAACACTTTCGAAAAGCAATCGGCTAAGCTCTTAACTCTAGCCGGTCTTAGTTCTGAAGACAGTAAACAAATTGCCGCTAATGCAGTTCGATTCGATAAAAAATTAGCCAAACATAAAAAATCTCAAGAAGAAATAAATGATTTTGCTAGCATGTATAATGCTTATTCAACTCAACAATTTGCTTCTTCTTTCGAATTTTTAGATATAGAGCAGCTATTAAATAGCCTTTTCTCTAAAGTACCTGAAAAAATTATTGTTATCGAACCAGATTATTTAAAGCACATTAATGAACTTGTTAATCCCGAAAACTTCGAAGAACTTAAAAGCTGGATATTAGTAAAATTTGTCAATAGTTCCGCTGACTATCTTTCGGAAGAATTTCAAAAGGCTGCTTTTCCCTATAAGCAGGCGGTAGAGGGTGTTAGAGAATTACCTTCTACAGAAAAACAAGCTTACAGGGTTGCTAACAGAGTATTTGCGGAAGTCATTGGTATTTATTACGCCCAATCATATTTTGGCTCAACCGCAAAAACCAATGTTGAGCAAATGATTAATAAAATGCTTGAAACTTATAAGCAAAGATTGCAAGATAACAGCTGGCTTAGCGAATCTACTAAAAATGAAGCACTTAAAAAACTCGATCATATAACCCTAAAAATTGGTTATCCCGATAAAATTAGTGACGTATATAATGACATTCAAGTTTCAGCAAATAAATCATTATATGAAAATATATCTGCTGCTAATAAGACATGGGTACAGTATAGTTTTAATGAGTTATATAAACCAGTTGACCGGACTCTTTGGGGACCAGGTGCTCCAGCAAATTTAATCAATGCTTTCTATGATCCAACAAAAAATGGTATTACTTTCCCTGCTGCAATTCTGCAAAAGCCGTTTTATAGTTCAGATAATACCTTGAGTGAAAATCTAGGTGGTATTGGTGCAGTAATTGCTCATGAAATTACCCATGCTTTTGATCCCAACGGGTCTAAATTTGACGAATTTGGTAATATCCGTAACTGGTGGAGTGAAGAAGATTACAACAAATTTACTGAACTTTCACAAGCTGAAATAGAATTATTTGATGGTATTATTTGTGGTGATCTTAAGACTAATGGTAAGTTAACCGTTGGAGAGAATGTAGCCGACTTAGGTGGATTAACTGTTGCTGTAGAAACCGCAAAAAAGGAAAATGGTAATCTACAAGAGTTATTTCAAGCATGGGCTAAAATTTGGCGTGGTAAGATGATGCCCCAATTTAGAAAATCAATCATTGCCTATGATTCTCATGCCCCAAGTGAACTCAGATCAAATGTACCTGCTCAGTGCATTGATGATTTCTATCAAACTTTTAATATCCAGCCAATCGACGGAATGTGGCTTGATCCCGAAAAGAGGGTTCATATTTGGTAAGAAAAGTAAATTTTACTGGGAATTTTTGGTTAGGATAAAGAAACAAGAAAGATTTAGCTGAAAATTATATTTAAATAGAAATTACGTATTGAGTAGTTTCAGTGCAAAAGAGCCTTATTAGATCAAAATCATTGGTCTAGTAGGGCTCTTTTGCCATCTATTATTTGTTTTCTTTTCTTCTTTCGGCATACAATAAACCTAACAACGTATACATGAAAGAAGTCACAATTATGAAGCCTGCTAAAGATTTTCTTAGACGCCCCTTTACTACCCGAGTGCCCCAGCTTTTAGTTCAAAGCATCATTATCGGATTAATTATAGGGATGATTGTCAGTATTTTCCGTTTTGTTATCGATAAAAGCATTCATTTTTTATACTTTCTCTATCCCTATCTCGCAGCTCATCCCCAATGGATAAGCCTATATACCATCTTTACATTTTTTATCTGTATCCTTGTGAGCAAGATTATTAAACCATATTTATTAGACTTATCTGGTTCAGGTATTCCTCAAGTCGAAGCAACCTTAATGGGAGAACACGAAGTTGACTGGTTCCCCGTCTTATGGCGAAAATTCGTAGGCGGCCTCTTAGTAAGCTCGATGGGACTTTTTCTTGGACGAGAAGGACCATGTATCCAAATGGGGGCTTTAGTAGGTCAAGGTTTTGCAGAAAATATTTTTGAATGCAGTGAAGAAGATAGACGCTTGCTTCAATGCGCTGGAATTGCGGCTGGCCTTAGTGCAGCGGTCTCAGCCCCACTTGCAGGTGTATTTTTTCTTGTTGAAGTCATTACCCATTCTTTTAAACCGAAAGAATGTATCAGTGCTTTAGGAGCCGCTGCTTCAGCTGACTTAGTTACCATTATATTTTTTGGAACGCGGCCCTGTCTTTATCTTCCAATTGCTAAAAAATTACCCGTTCACTCCTACTGGTCTTTAATTACAGTCGGAATTGTAGCAGGTCTAATGGCATACGGATATCAACGTTCTCTTTTAAATACTAAATGGCTTTTCAGCAAGCTAAAAATTATTCCGATGCAATACCACAGTATTGTTCCACTTTTATTAGTTATTCCGATTGGTCTTGCCTTTCCGCATGTTTTGGGTGGATCACATTACTTAATCGATTCACTCTTTCACAATCCATTAATTATCCAAGAAGAAAAACTAGGGCAGCTTTCATGGATTTTAATCCCAGTTGTCTTCTTTCTACTAAGACTAATTTTTTCTATGATTTCTTATTGTAGTTCTATCCCTGGTGGTACTTTTATGCCTATTTTAGTTTTAGGGGCTTTAATGGGGACGATTTTTGCGACTGTCTTTATCCACTTAGGCCTAATTCCTACGGACAACTATACTAATATCATTGTTGTCTCTATGGCAGCCTACCTCGGAGCAATTTTGCGAGCCCCATTTACCGCAATTATTTTGCTGACAGAAATGATCGGAACAGTAGAACAAGTTCTGCCAATGATTATGAGTGTCTTTATTGCCTATCTAATTCTAGCTCTCTTAGGTGGAGAACCAATCTACACCGTCCTACGCAAGCAAATGGGATTCAAATAGTTACTTTACTTACATTTTTATTAGCACAAAAAAGGAAGTTCATTAATCAGAACTTCCTTTTCTTATAAAATATATTTATGAATTGCAATAGCTAGAGTATCGTCGACTTAATAAAAAATATAAATATTAACAATCCTAATCGTGACTTCTACTAGAGCTATTTCACACTTTTAATATAGCACCTTTTCATAAATAATGAAAGCGTTTTATTTTAAAAGTATTTAACTTAATCTACCAAAATCGTGCAATAATCTATCCTAAATATGGATACTGGGCATGACTTGGTACCTCATCCCAAACAACTGTATGACCCGCGCCATGAGAGCAAAAAACGGAGTTAGGAGTATGGTTAATGTCAGATAATGGATCATAAGCCATTTCTTCAATAATAGCAGCACTATCTTTACATTCTCGATAACCCAAGAATAAACATTCTAGCTGTCCGCTACCATGCGTGTAGTTTCTAACTTCAGTGGCATAATCCTGCATCTGCGCTACCGGTGCTTGGCCAGTAATCGTAGTGACACTCCCTCTACTTTCTCCGAGTTCAAATTTTCCACCCATTCTCTCAATATCATTAATCGCCCGACCAACTTGATTCTGATTAATTCTTAAAGTGAATTGATACCAAGGTTCAAGTAAATAAACTTGTTTTTTAGCTTTTAGCTCCATTAATCCTTGCCGCACTGCACGATAAGTTGCCTCACGAAAATCTCCGCCAACTGTATGAACATTGCTTCCCCGGCCTCCAACTAGAGTAATTTCAAGATCTGTAATGGGCGACCCGGTTAAGACACCTAAGTGTTCTTTATTAGATAAACTTTCCATCACTTGATCTTGCCATTTTTTAGGCAAAACTTCTAAACTACACTGATTTTTGAAAACTAAGCCACTTCCGTTTTTACCAGGAGTGAGTAACAAGTGAACTTCTGCATAGTGTCTCAAAGGTTCAAAGTAACCAACCCCTTCAACTGAAGCTTGAATACTTTCTTGGTAAAGAATCTTGCCCTGAGTAAATTCAACTTCTAAATTAAAGCGATCGCGTAATAGTTGCTGGAGAATCTCTAACTGAATCTTACCCAAAACATCAATACTTATTTCTTCTGTCTGCTTGTTCCACTTAACATGTAGTTGAGGGTTCTCATCTTCAAGCTGTTTTAATGCTTGCAAGCACGTATTTGTGTTAGCTGAGTCAACTTTTACTGCATAAGTTAGAACCGGCTGAACAGTAAAATTAGTCTGATCATTTTCAAAACCTAATCCTTGTCCGGCATAAGTACTTTTCAAGCCACTAACAGCAACAATTTCACTAGCTTCTGCCTGGGGAATAACTTGATACTTAGTGCCGTTATAGCGACGAATTTCATTCACCTTTTCGTCAGGAAATATTTCGGTCTTGGCTTTTAGACTACCACCCGTAATCTTTACCCAAGTTAATCGTTCACCCTTTTCATCATAAGAAACCTTGAAAATTCTAGCTCCAAAGTCATTTGTATACTTTTTTCCATCAGTCCACTTATCTAAGCCCGCTAGAAATTCGTCTATTCCAATTAATTTTAAAGCTGCACCAAAATATACTGGAAAAATTTTTCTTTGATTGATTAATTTTTTGACTGCACTATCTTCTATTTTTCCAAGTTCTAGATATTGATCTAAGGTTGTTTCATCTGCAGTAGCTACTTTTTCATAAAAATCTGCATCTTGATTACCAAACTCAATAAAATTGTCATCCAGCTCATTAAGTTGCTTAAGAATATTCTCCTTATCAGCCTTCAAGGTATCCATTTTATTAACGAAAATAAAAACTGGAATTTGATGCTTTTTTAGTAAGCTCCAAAGAGTGCGGGTGTATCCAGTTACCCCTTCACTTGCTGATACAACTAAGATGGCATAGTCTAAAACACTTAACGTCTCTTCCATTTCTTGAGCGAAATCAATATGGCCCGGCGTATCTAAAATTTGTAATTCACTATTACCGGTTTGAATACGCGCAATATGGGAAAAAATCGTAATCCCGCGTTTCTTTTCTAAATCATCACTGTCTAAATAGGCAGTTCCTTTATCAACTGCACCTAATTTTCTCAATGTGCCACTTTTGTAGAGCATCCCTTCTGACAAGGTAGTTTTTCCAGCATCCACATGGGCTAAAATTCCTGTTGTTAGTTTTTTCATTATTCTAGTTTTCTCAATGTAATCGTAATAATTTTGTGGTAATTTCTCTTTATTATAGCTTATTAACGCAATTGAAATTATTATCATCCTATAACGTGATAGAATAAGCATTAAATAAAATTATTATTAAAAAATTGAATTTGAGGTATACAGAATGACAATTGGTGAAGCACTGCTAAATCTTAGAAAACAACTAGGATTAACTCAAACAGACATGGCTGCAAATGTAGTCTCAACCTCTTTTTATTCAAAAGTTGAAAGAAATATTCACGATATTGGGACTAACGATCTCCTTCAAATTCTTAATAAACATCAGATAAACGCTACCTATTTTTTTGAAAATCTAAATGATAAAGAAAATATCTCAGAAGATATTATGGATAGAATTTCTGTAGCTTTTGAGCAAAAAAGCAGAGATAAATTATTAAAAATAAAACAAGAGGTAGATTCACTTCCTAATAATCGCCAAACTGAATATTATAAATTGCAGTTGCAGCTTACTTTAGAAGTCTACCTTCCTAAAGCTAAAGAAATTCCAATTGAATTAAAAAATAAACTGAAACAATACATTCTCGTCAACAACAATTGGAATATTCATTCTCTTCAAATTTTTAGAGAAACAATGCGTATCTATGATATAGAGGAATTGAATTTTTTAGTAGGTACTATCTTGGCGAAGTATTCTAATCCAAATACTCTGCAAAGTTCTTTGCAAGAATGCATTGGCGCAATCTGTATTAATTACCTAGATAATTGCTACGAGAAAAACTTCACAAAGTTAATCCAAGAGGTATTAACTTATATTTCGACCATTAATAGCAAAGGGTCTCTCCTATTTATAAAGTTACTTGGAAAATATTATGCGTCTGTTTTTCAAAAGGACGCTGCTACTTGTCAGCAAATAACCAAAGTTTTAAAGCTTGCAGGATATAGTGACTTTGTAAGTATGTTACCGAAAGTATAGTACATTCATCTATCTGTCTCTTTTATATCTTAACGATCCTATCAAATTTCTGTTTGTTTTCATCATGTAGCTGGTGGCTAACAAAAATAACTGTAATATCTGGTTGACTCAAAAAGATATTTTCAACATTCAAAGCACTTTTCTTATCTAAACTGCTTGTACTTTCATCTAATAAAAATAGCTTTCTATTTCTTAGTAGACCACGAGCTAAAGCTAATCTCTGCTTCTGTCCTCCAGACATTTTTGTACCATTTTCGCCAACTTTTGTATTTAATCCTGCGGGTAACTCCTTAACATAATCAAGCAAATCAGCTTTTCTTAAGGCATCGAATATTTCTTGATCGCTAAAATGTTCGCCTAACTCTAAGTTATAACGAATCGTCCCGTTAAATAAGTATGGAATCTGATCTACATAGATCAATACTTCTCTAATCGCATCATAACTGAGAGTTTTTTCATCTTGGTTATTAATTTTAACTGACCCCTGATAATTTTTTATTTGACCTGAAATTATTTTTAAAAGTGTACTTTTACCACTGCCTGAATCGCCATCAAGAGCAATCTTTTGATTTTTACTTATATGTAAGTTTAATGGTTGTTTAAAAACTGTTTTACTTCCAAAAGAAATTTGTAAATTCTCAACATCTAAACATTGAAAATCATTATTTTCAAGTGTTCTACCAATTTGTTTAGGCTTACTTTTATCATCAAGATGATATTTTTCAAAAATCGGTGTCAATGCAGTCATTTCTGCCCACATTGGTGCAATCGCAGCTAATGAATTAAAAACATTGTAGGACAAATTTCCTGAAGATCCGATTACACCAATCGAGATGCTTTTTTGCAGAGCTAGAAAACCAGTCCAAGCCTCAATACCAGTTTGTCCTAAAATATTTGAAAAACCAGCAATATTATTAGCTACTGCCTGGTATTTTGCTTGTCGTACTTTCTTACCAATTAAAGTCATAGTGGCACTAGTAATTCTATTTTCAAGTTGTCTCTCAACGCCAAAAATAGAATAGGTTGCAAAACCTCTCAAGCCATCGTTAATAGTACTAAGTAAATTTTCATTAGCTTGAGTAGTTGATAAACTCGCACTAGCTAATCTATCGTGAACAATTTGTGGTAAAAAAACTGTTAAAAATGAGACTAGTAAAATTAAAGGTATAAATGTCCAAGAAAATTGTAGTAAGGCAATGATCGAAAATAATGGGTCGGTAATAACTTGGATGGATTGTAAAATATTATAAAAGCCATTATTTTCGATTGTATTCATATCATTAGTTAACCAGGAAGCATATACTCCTGTATCTTTTTCCTGGTATTTCATAATTGGCTTATTAGCAATTTGGCGAACAATATCCTTTCTTAACTCCAAGCATAAAAATTCAATTGTTTTAGCTGTTTGAATTTGAAGCAAAATCAGAAAAATAGATAGGATTGCAAATACTCCAATATCAATCATTACCCAGTTAAAAAAGTTATGCAGCTGTAATTTGATCAAAGAATTTAGAATATTTACATTGATTAAAGCATGAGTAACTCGTAAAGCAGAAGTAATAATTGTTAGGATAATTACAATCCCAACTTTTACTGGTTCTTTTTTTAAATATCTGAATAAGTATTTCATTTTCTTCACCTCTGTCATCATTTTTAGATAAAGAGGTTGAAATGTTTTTGGTTTATCGTATTTGAACACAACTTTCGTTAACGAAAATTATCCTAACCATTCTTAATAAAAACTTATCTACACTTTCTCCTTAATTCGTAATATGATTAATATCAAAATATAATTGATTTTTATAAGAAGGTTCGAAATATGTTTTCACTTTTATTAGCCTTATTAATTATTTGGCTGTTCTGGAAACTAGGAATTGGCATTTTGAAGATCGTCGGTTTCTTAATCGTGATCGGACTGCTATTTGCCTTCGTTTCTTATCTAGTATTGCCTCTTCTGGCTTTAGTAGCCTTAGGCGGCTTATTAGGACTAGTATTTTCACATTAACCAAGAGCAGCCTTATGGCTGCTCTTTTTGTACCTATAGCATTTTCTTTGACTTTACTATCTATAGTATTTTAGACTGAAAGAAAACAGCTTAATATATTTAATTCGAGGTAATCTATATGCCAATAAAAATTATTACAGATTCAACTGCAAACATTACAGCTGATCAAATTGACGGAATTGATCATGTTACTGTTCCTTTATCACTTCACGTTGATGGCAAGCTTTGGCTCGATACGCCTGATATTGATTTAGATAAATTTCTCTACACCTTAAAGCATACTAAAAACAAATCAACTTCTGCCTGTCCAAATGTAAATGACTGGCTTAAGGCCTTTGAAGGTAGCGACGAAATCTTTGTCATTACTTTAACTAGTGCCCTCTCTGGTAGTTATAATTCAGCTACCCAAGCTGCTAAGATTTATCATGAAAAGAATCCAAAAGCTAAAATTTTAGTCTTTGACTCTCGCTCAGCAGGCCCACAATTAAGACTACTTGCGGAAAAGATTGCTAGTTTGGCAAGTGCTGGAAAATCTTTTGAAGAGATTGTTAAAGCAACGGAAGAATACCAACACCACCTTGATTTAATGTTTGCCTTACAAGATTTAACTAACTTAGGTAACAACGGCCGGATTCCACCAGCTGTCGCAAAGATTGCTGGTTTACTGAAACTATTTGTTATTGGAACAGCAAACAATAAAGGTGAATTTGAACTTTTAGGAAAAGCTCGCGGTGCTAAGAAAGCTAGAAGAAAATTATTAGATGATATGGTTAAAGCTGGCTATCGCGGAGGCCGCGTTCAAATCGACCATGTGCAAAATGAGGGCTCTGCTTTAAGCATGAAAGAAATTATCTTAGATAACTTCCCAGATGCTAAAGTTACCATTGGCGAATGCGGCGCACTTTGCAGCTTCTATGCTGAAGAAGGCGGCTTAATGGTTGGTTTTGAAAAAGAATAGGGTAATACAAAAGGAGTGCCTAAGCACTCCTTTTAATATACTTTCTTAAAATCGTTTTGCATTAATTTAACAAATTCTGGATATGTTTCAACTTCAAATAAGGGATGAAGTCCAATATTATCCTTACGGTGACGGTGATTATACCAAATACTGTCAAAGCCATATTTTTCAGCACCTAAGATATCTGACTGCAATCCATCCCCAAAGAATAAAGTCTCATTTGGCCCAATCTCTGTACGACTAAAGAAATAATCAAAAGCATGGGGATTTGGCTTAGAATAGTGAGCTTCTTCAGACGTTACAATCAAATCAAAGTAGTCCTTGATACCTGCTAATTCTAAGCGATGACGTTGCATAAACTTTTCACCATTACTTAAGACTGTTAACTTATAGCCTTGTTTTTTGGCAAACTTCAGCGTATCTTCCACACCTGGCAGCAACTGATGAGCTTCACCAAAGTAAGAGCGGTATTCATTCATCCATTCATTTCCATCTACTTCTAGACTGAAATGTTCCTTAATAAAGTCATGAAATGTCATCTCGCTTAATTCTTCATAAGTAATTTCACCCAATTCAAGTCTGCGCCAAAGTCCTTGATTGTAAGTATGGTATTGCTTTTGCAAGTCAGAGGAGAGAGGCAGCTTATGCGATTTAAACAAGGCATGCAGGGATGAGTCTTCCGTAGCAGCAAAGTCAATTAAAGTATCATCAACGTCAAAAATTAATTGTTTATATTTCATGAGCAACCCTTCTTCAATTTAAGTTAGTATTTCGATTATAACAAAAGTTGAGAAATTTTAATTTTATTCATCTTCATAGTGATAAGATAATATGGACGTATATTAAATATATTATCGGAGGAAAGCAATCTATGACACGTGCACAAATGAAACAAGCATCCAAAGATCAATTACGTGGCAATTGGGGCTGGGCTATTTGTCTAACTATTTTTGCCTGGTTATTTAACGCCGTTATCATGGATATTAATCGTTGGATCTGGACCGGAAAAGATTTTACCTACTCAATTCTTCGCTATAACAATGAAACATTAATTCAAGGTTATAAGCCTGGTTATGATCTTTCGACATTTATTGTCGGCTTAATTACTGGTTTAGTTTTATGGGGAGTTGCTTATACTATCCTAGATTTCGTTGAAACAGGAAAGAAAGAGCCTTGGTATGTTGGTATTTTCAGTGCCTACAGCAATGGACGTTTCAAGAACAGTTTATTTACTCTCTTTATGACTAATCTTTTTATTACTTTATGGTTCTTCGCATTTATTATTCCTGCCTTCATTAAGGGATATTCTTATGCCATGACGCCATATATCTTAAAGGATAAATTTGCTGCCGGACAAACTGATATAGGAGCAACTGAAGCAATTACTGAAAGTCGTCATTTAATGGACGGACACAAGATGGACTTATTCGTCTTAGACTTAAGCTTCATTGGCTGGGGTTTATTGGGTATTATTACTTTTGGTATTGGATTCATCTGGATTGTGCCTTACTACCGTCAAACCAAAGCTAACTTTTATCGTTCATTAGTTGCTAATAATTAAATATCACATAAAAATAACCGCTATAGCGCCTGAGCGTTGTAGCGGTTATTTTTTATTCAATTGTTTCCTTAGTTTCAAGAGAGACATTCCTATTATTTTTAATAAATTTTGGGCTTTAGTTCTACACAAACATCCTATTAAATCAGGGTTTGTTAACCTGATATGATCCTACCTAAGTAGACAACATAAATAATTAAAATTAGGATCATTTTTTATGTACAGAAAGTTATAACGTAACGTTAAACTTAAAACAGTTTAATCTAGTCAGACTATTTTCTATTACTGTTTTTCATTTACAAACTAAATTTAACAAGATTAAACTTTTTATAACTAAAATGATTTGATTAGTACCCATACGTCCTAGTTCTACTTTTCAATCATTTCAATATACTTATTCCTCTTTTTCTGAAAATAATGTTTCTCTATTTCGACTATACAATACTATACCTATAGCCAAAGTTGTAAAAATTGCTATTCCAAAATTAATAGCAACAACATCAAGTACATTTAGTTTAGTTAACAGTATACTTGATACTACCATGGAACAAATTGCTCCAATTCTACCAATACTTGACCGTAATGATGTTAAAGATGAAATTCTTTCTACAGATACTATAGTTGAGAACATAACATTACAATAATATTCAACTAGTGTAAATATAAAGATTAAAAACATATAACTAAAAACGAAATAATAAGATTTAGTAATCAAAAAAAGAATCATTGACAAAGATAATACTACTATGGTGCTAAAACCAATAATTTTTATTTTATTTTTTTTGATATTTAAATTTATACTATAAGTGCCTAAACTTATTAATTGGAAAATAATATATAATAAATAAAAATTGTGTTTATTGAAACCTTTATACAAAAACAATCCTTGCCATAATTGATAATGTGCTTGAAAAAAGAATTGGCCTGAAAATGTAAGAGCCATCATTAATTGCATTAATTTCGAATTCTTAACCTCTTTTAAACCACTCTTTATTTCCTTGACCAAGGTTATATTATCTTCCTTTGAAGCACCAACATTTTGTTTATAATCTAGGATTGAAATTATAGCTAATATTACCAATCCAATTCCTATATAATAAAATTTTATTCCTAATGCATAATATAACCACGAGCCAATAGTACTTCCAAGAAGTAAAGATATAAAGTCTAATTGATTACTAATACTAATAAATCTACCTAATTTTGATTTTTTATTATCTTTTTTTAGAGAATTTATTATATCTGCATCTAAGGTACCACTGTCTAAAGCACTCGAAATTCCATAGATGAACCAAGCTATTTCCATCCAGATTGTATTCCGCATAAGCAGAACAATTACCATCATTATTATTAGTAATATTCTTGATAAAACAAATAAAAATTTTTTTGAATAAAGATCAGCCCATAATCCACTAGGATATTCAAAAATAAATACTGCTATACTATATGCAGTTTGAACCATCATTATTTGGGCTAAAGAAAGGCCCTTTTGAAATAATATGATGGTCAAAACTGCATGAGGCAAAGCCGTTGCTACAGTTGTTAGTGCGTATGAAAGTAAATATTCTATTATATTCTTTCTTGTTCTTAAAAGACTCATAATTTTTATTCTCCATGACTACATATCTCGCATTTTCTATCTCTATTTACTTCTCTTTTAATTTCTATTACATCATAAAGAAAAAACAAAAATATATATCGATATTTGCATAAACTATATTATAATTGCATATATGCATTTCTGAAAAAGGATAGGCAATAATGACAATTGGAGAATTACTAAAAGAAAATCGCAAGAAACTAAATCTTACACAAAAAGAAATGGCCGGAACAGTAGTTTCAACGTCTTTCTACTCTCGAGTCGAACAGGATAATACTCGTATTTCAGCCATTGATTTACTTAAAATTTTAAAAGTCCATCACATCAATATATCTGATTTCATTGATCAACTAACCATTAAACTAAATAATCAAACTGATGAAGATGAAATAATAGATACACTATTTATTGCATTTTTTAATAACGATATAGACACTGTCATGCAATTAAAAAAAAATATATACTTACGGGCATCACAAACTACAAAATTATATATAAAATTAATTGAAGCTCTTTTAAAACAAGATAGGACTATATTAAATAAACAGGATGAAGATCTCATCAGAAAAGAACTATTTAACGGTTTAAATTGGTCAATTCCAACATTAAAATTATTTACTAATTCTATGTTTATTTATACTTCTGATGAGTTATCTTTTCTACTAACTTCTATTTTAAATAAAAATCAAACAACTAAAAATGAAACAGTTCAAACGCTCATTGCAAGTATTTGTATAAATTTTTTAGATTTATGTTATAAAAGAAAAAACTTTACCTTTTGGAAAAAGGGAATATCTTTTCTGTTTAGTTTGCCTAGTACTCCAGAACTGTTGATGTATAAATTGCTTGGCAAATATTATCAAGCCATTTTAGAAAAAGATAAAACTACTATAGATCATATCAAGACCACTCTTATGCTTTCAGGATTTTCAAATTATATAGAATTGTTGCCTAACATTTAAATATGCAAGTTAATATTAGATATGCAAATTTTATTACATCTTCAAGATATTAATAAATAATAGAGATGAAAATTAAATCTTTAAAGGGTGAAAGAATTTATGGTTATTGTCGTAAAACCTACATTTTAATCATGTATAAATTAAACATTACATAAAAATAACCGCTATAGCGTCTGAGCGTTGTAGCGGTTATTTTTTATTCATCAACTAAAGTAATTCTTTCTTTATGGTGCTTTGGATGAACAATTTCATTTACAACCAAGCGAGCCATTGTTCCAGAAGTTACCTTAGATTCATTGTTGTTATTAAAGAGAAGAGTATTATTACCTAACATATAACCTGCAGCCTCTGGGCCTGCTTCAAAAGTCAATGCTGGTGAAATTCCCAGCCAATCTACATCTTCAACTTGCTTCAAGTAGTTTAATTCGTTTAATTGCTCTTGAGGAGTATTAATCCAGTTTTCTGAACCAGTCAACTTCTTAATATCTTCCACTACCAAGTGGTTATCAATTCCAGTTCTAAGACTACCTGCACCTAAGATGAAGATTACTCTAATATCCTTGTTCTTAGCTAGACCACATAATTTAGTTGCTAACTTTACTTGATCCTTTGCTTTTTCAGGAGTTGTACCAAAGGCGTCAACAATTACATCAAAGTTTTCTAGTAAGCTATCATCCATTGTTAAAACATCGCCAATTAAAAGGTGAGCATCTTTACCAAGAACTCTCTCAGCCTTTTCTTTATCTCTAACAATACCTGTAACTTCTAGATCCTTATTTTCACTAGCTAATTTGTAAATAGCACTTCCAGCCATTCCAGAAGCACCAATAATACCTACTTTCATTAGGAATTCCTCCTTTTATATTTTATTCTTTCACCTTAGCTTAGCATGAATGAAGATAAGTGGGATAATATTTGGTTTTAAAAAACAAAATAAATAAAATAGAGCTTGGAATCTATCCGAAAAATTTGGAGAACTAGTTATGATTATTGGTAAAAATCGACATCAAGTTATTTTAAATATTAAAAGACGCGTTAAGGAGAAAAAATTTAACGCAAAAGTTGAACCAGATGATCCAGTTTTAAGCAAAAAAGAGCGCCTAAAATTAGTAGAAAAATTTTGGGCTAATCATAATAGACTCTTTTCTAAAGCTATTAATATACTTGCACGCGGAATCCTTAACATCGGAACGCCCCTTTTAACTTTAAATACTGAAATTGATAATCCTGAATCTCTTAGTAAGCTTTCTTCAGCTATTGTAACCTGTAATCACTACAATCAATTTGATTGTCTCCCTCTGAAGCGGCTCGCCATGAAATATCATAAGCGATTATATTTTGTTATCGAAGATACTAATTTAAAACTACCAAACTGGATTGGCTTTTTAATGAGGAATATTGATAGCATCCCGGTAACTGCTAGTTTTCGCTATTTAGGACGTGAGCTGCCAAAACACTTAAATAAAATCTTTTCTAAGAAAAATCGCTGGATTGTGGTATATCCAGAACAAGAATTATGGCTTAATTATCGAAAACCTCGTCCTCTGCAAAAAGGCGCCTATTATTATGCAGCTAAAATGAATGTTCCAATTATTTCATGCTTTGTAGAAATTAAGGACACTAACAAGCAAGAAAAACTGCATCCTGAATTTAACAAAACACGTTGGATTCTTCATGTTCTACCTACTATTTATCCTGATCCCAAACTCTCGCTTGCTCAAAATATAGAAAAAATGCGTAAAGTTGACTACCTCCAAAAGAAAGCAGCATATGAAAAATATTATGGGAAGAAGTTAGATTATACTTTTACAGATTGGGACATTGCCGGTTATAAGAAAAAATAGATTTTCTGTTATTAGAAGCAGAAAATCTATTTTTGATTAAAAGTAATCATAAAACGAAACTTCACCCTTTATAAAATCATTATCTACTAGATGATGTTCCTTAATAAATCCTAATCGAACAGCTTGTTTCAAAGTTAAATGACCTAATAAAACTTTTGTCCAATTAGTTAAAGAGCCGCTATAATGGGGATCTTTTTCAGTTTTTCTCACTTTAGTCTCTTTGTTTATCTGATCAATCTCCCAAGTCCCATTATTTTCAGCAACTATTTCATCATCAGTTATTTCGATTTTAATTTTACCGGTATTAATTAAGTGCAAGGCTTCTAATACTTGTTCAACATTAATTATTCGAGTCATCATGTAAGGTAAAATTTGAACTTTTAATCCTTCCTGCTCTGGGAAAAATTCGCCTAGTAAGCTTGATTCTGGCATTTTCACATAATATTTCAAATCACTTGAAGAATGACTAGCAATAATGCTCAATAAGGCTTTCGCTGCTTGAGGCGTTTTATAGTACAGCTCCTCCACCCTAAACTCCCTATCCCGAATACGATAGAACATATAGCCAGCTGGCTGATTATTTTTATCAAAGTAGACACAGATAAATCTCCCAGGATAATAGGTATCTAAACGATCCCACCACCAGTCTTCACGATCAACAGTATTTCTTTGATTATTTTGATTCAGCTTATCTTGATATAACTTTATGATTGCTTCTTTTAAGTCTGAATCTTTCCATTTTCCTCGGACAATTTTTCCTTCTTTAACTGGCTTAAAAAAGCGCAAATAAGTCGGATTTAATTCATACATTTTTTCATAAATAGCATTTTCATAGCCATAACGTCGATAAAAACTTTCAGAAAATGGTGCTAGATTAGAAATAGCGTAGTTCTGCTTGTACAATTCCAAAATAATTTCATTCATCAATCGATTAATATCACCTTGACCGCGATTTTCCGGATATGACGCTACATAACCAACCCCACCCATTTTCACCTTTTTAGCAAAGATTCTACTTTCAAATTCATTGACCATGATGTAACTAGCTAGTTTTCCATCTTTATATTCGCCAAAGCCCATACTATGGTCATATCTACTTAAAAAGTTAGTATCTTGGCGAAGGTCATTAGTTTTTAAAAAAGAATATTCAACTAATGGGGCAATTTGATCTAAAGTTTGACTATCTTTATTTAGTTTCATCTGCTTTTACCTTTTCTAAGATTTTTTGAAATATCAATTTATCAGATAATATACGTCTATATTTTCATTATACTAAGATAAAAGCGCAACAAAAAAGTCCTAACCAGATGGTTAGGACTTTTAAATTGTGCTGACTAAAGGATTCGAACCTTCGACCTCATCATTACTAGTGACGTGCTCTGCCAACTGAGCTAAGTCAGCGTTTCTCACAACGTTAACTAGTATAGCAGATGATTTTGGAAAAAGCAAAACTTTTTTACAATAAAATTAATTACTTAATTAAAGATGTATTTATTATTTGCTTTTTAATAATATCATGATATTCTAATATAAAATCATTTAGGAGTTAAAACCATGAAATATTTACACTGCACTAATTTAAATGCTTCTTCCTCCTCATCTTCCACCTCCAGTGGAACATGAGTGATTTTGTGTGGCCAAATATTTCCAAAAAAGCCTAGATTCACTTAATCACTTTTATAGCAGAGTGATTTTTGTGAATCTGGGCTTTTTTCTTTTAGAAAGGATTATCAAGATGAAACAACAAAACCATCTTAAGCGTTCATTAGGCTTCTTTTCAGCTATTTCAATTGTTATTGGGACAATCATTGGATCAGGTATCTTTTTCAAACAAGCTTCAGTTCTTCAAAGTGCTCATAATTCAACCTTAGCTATTAGTGCTTGGATCTTTGGTGGTGTTATTACACTAGCAGCTGGTTTAACAATTGCTGAAATTGGAGCTCAAATGCCATATACTGGCGGATTATATGTTTACATTGAGAAGTTATATGGTCGGATTCTTGGTTTTCTAGCCGGATGGATGCAAGTTATCGTCTATGGCCCTGCAATTATTGCAGCCGTAGGTGGTTTTACCGGTATTCTTATCGCCAATTTCTTTAATCTAAATGATTCCTGGCGCATTCCTCTATCAATTGGGTGTATGCTTTTTATCACTATTATTAATTTTTTAGATAATAAGGTAGGGGCAGCATTTTCAGTTATTACTACAATTGGAAAAATGATTCCGATTGCTGCAATTATTATTTTTGGTATCTTTTGGGGTCAAAATAATGCCTTAGGTCAGACTATTTCTGACGTTAAACAAAGTAGTGGCGGATTTGGAGTTGCTGTGTTAGCTACCTTGTTTGCTTACGACGGCTGGATTTTAATTGCGAACTTAGGTGGTGAAATGAAAAATCCTCAAAAAGTCCTTCCGCAAGCGATTATCTTAGGAATTACGATTGTTTTAACGATCTACACTCTAATTACAGTCGGTATCTTACGCTTTATTCCAGCCGACCTTATTGAGCGCCTAGGAGAGGATACAACTACGTATTTAGCTACAAAAGCTTTTGGTAATATTGGTGGAAAGCTATTAACATTAGGAATAATTATTTCGATGCTTGGTACTCTCAATGGTAAAATTATTACTTTTCCAAGAATTGTTTATGCTATGGCTAAAAGAAATGATTTGCCATTTTCATCTTATTTAACCTATTTAACTCCAAAAGGAAAATCTCCTATCGTTGCTACTATTTTTATCACCGTATTAGCAACTTTAATGCTAGTATTGTTCGATCCTGATCGCTTATCAGACTTATGTGTCTTTACGATATATTGCTTTTATATTTTGGCCTTTTTCGGCATTTTTAAATTAAGACGAGAAAATTCTAATCGTCCTTTTAGTACTCCGCTCTATCCTTTAGTACCAATCGTTGCAATTTTAGGTGGATTATTTATCGTTGTCAGTGAACTATTTAATGATCCTGCTGGTGTAGTTCTATTTTTAGGAATAGTAGCTGTTGGCCTACCTATTTTTTACTATCTTAAGCGTAAGGAAAAAACAAGTAGAAATAAGGCGATAGAAATAAATGAAAATCATGATTAGCATAAAAATAAAAAAGACGCTAGATAAACTAGCGCCTTTTTTGTTCTTATAGTGCTGACTAAAGGATTCGAACCTTCGACCTCATCATTACTAGTGACGTGCTCTGCCAACTGAGCTAAGTCAGCCTATTTATATGACAATTATGTATTTAATCATATATTTTATTAATACACAAGAGTTTTTTTGATTTTTTAGTTAAGTTAGTAATATTTTATTTTGTTATTATGGAAAACGCTTTCAAATAATGTTACTATGTCAGTGTAGCTTAATATAATAAGTTACATTGACAAACATTACTAATATTAATTGAGTATGAATATTGAGGATATAACATGAGCTACACTTATACATTACGTTACGTTTTTGATCCACGTACCAACACACCTGAAAAAGATGAAAAACTTTTAAATTTTGTACAAAAAGCAAAAATTGATGACGTAGCTTTCATTATTAACGGTGAAGAATTAAACCATAGCCACTTAACAAAAGAAGAGACTCAAGTTTGGTTGGATGCCATTATCCCCCTACAAAAGCAACTAGCTAAACTTGGTGTTACGACTAGTTTAAATCCATGGACAACTATTATGCACTCAGACCGTGGATTTAGTGTTAATCCTAAGATTGGCTTTAATACTTTTGTAGATATTAATGGTAACAAGGCTAAAGATATGGCTTGTCCTGCAGATCCTACTTGGCGTAAATATTTAGCTCAGAGATATGCACAATATGCCTCAATTCATCCTCGTCGTTTATGGATGGAGGATGACTTTAGACACTATAACCATACTCCTCTAAAATTGATGTGCTTCTGCGACTATCATATGAAACTATACCAAGAAAAACTAGATAAGGATGAAAGTCGAGAAGAATTTGTCAAAAATATGTTAAAGCCTGGCGAACCTACCATTGAACGAAAAATTTATCTTGATCAAGCTCGCAAGGAAATGATTGAAAACGAGCATTTGATTGAACAAGCAGTCCATAAGGTAAGTCCAGATACTGATATGGGACAAATGACTTCATTTCCAGACTGGCACGCTATTGAAGGCAGAGACTGGGCTAAGCTATTTGATGCTCAAGCTGGTCCTGGACACCCACGTGTAGCCCGGCCTCACCTACCAGCTTATAACGAAGTAGCTCCTTTGATTTATGGACGCAAATTCGAAGAATATAGCCGTACTACTGCTGCGTTTTTAGGCCCACATGCTGAATTATATCCAGAACTAGAAAATTCAATGTGGACGCCGCAAGTAAAATCTAATACCTTTATTGCTTTTCAAATTATTACGACTGCCCTTCTTGGTGCAAAGGGCATTATGCTTAATATCTTTGATATGATGGGCAACGGAATTAATGAAGATTGGGGCTATGGCAAAATGCTTGCAGATATTAAACCATTTGCTTCTGCCTTATCTAACCACCGTCTCAATATGAAAGAATTAAGAGGTATTAAAGTTCTAGTAGATCAGGATTCTGCTTATACTGCTCATACTACTTTGGGCAAAGAGCCAGAAGAATTACTTCCCCATGAAAAAAACTGGGCTAGTCTTTTAGCCAGTTTTAGCTTTGCAACAACTATTTTGCCTATTCAAGATAATTTTGAAATCGAAGATCAAACAATTGCAATCGCTGGTCAACTGCTGCGCAATCTTACAGATAGTCAAATCACTAAACTAATCACACAAAATACAGTTCTACTTGATGGTGAAAGTATTCAAGTTTTGCTTGATCGAGATTTAGGTAACTTACTCCATATTCAATCTGCTAAATGGCATGCAGCTAAAAGTGGATATCAATCATTTGAACAAGCAGATGGTGTTACTGTTCAAGGCGTTAAAAATCCACGTATTACCATGCTTCAACACACTGGTAATTATTTACAGCTTGATTATCAGCCAAATAGCAATGTCAAAATTTGGAGTTCGGCTTACAATTCTACCGATCAAAAACTTGGAAATTTCATGGCAGTTATTGATGACCATATAATTGTCCTTCCCATGGATCAAGATCCAAAACACGGTTGGGAATCACAATTTTCTTCATATAAACAAGGGTTGATGCAACAAATTATGGCTAGCGTTGAACCTACTGACTACTTAATCAATATGCCTCACGTTAAATTAAATATTCAAGAAAATGGCAAAGTAGTCTGGCTAGCTAATTTCAACTTAGATAGTTATACAGAGATTAAATGGCACATCAGTGAGCCTTTACCATCTACTACGGCTACCTTAATTAGAAAGCATGGTAGTAGCATTGAAAAGGAAGTAGTTAAAATTGATGTAAGAGATAATCTTGCTACAATTAAGTCTTCCCTTTCACCTCTTGAAACTATTCAACTGATATTTTAGTAATCAAGAAGAGCATTAGCTCTTCTTTTTTTATAGATAAATGTGTTCTGCTTTTATCTTTAAGCCAAAAAGCATTAAAATAAAAATAATACAACCCTTAATGAGAGGACTTTTATCTTGGGTAAAATACTTGATTATGTTCGCTGGCGAGGGGACCTAACACTTGATCGAGAACCATTTAATAGTTTAGATGCTGGACTTTTTGCCGCATTTGCTTATCTTCCTTTTGATTCTAGTGTTAAAGGGCATACTCTCGAAGCAGCTACAAAACGTTTAATACAAAAAAAGACATTAATTCATTCAGATAAAGTAGAAGCTCAATTAATCAACCTTAGTGATCGATATAAAAATATGCGCTTTTTAGACTGGTCTCATCTTTCCCAGAAAAAGCCACCAGTACAGTTCACAGCCATGACAATTGAATTAGATCCTCAGACTATTCTAGTAGCCTATCGAGGAACTGATGGATCCATGGTCGGACTGAATGAAGATGTAGATATGAGTTATCAGCCAGAAATTTTTGGACAAAGTGTAGCAGCAGACTATTTAGATAAAATTGCCCAGACTTATCCTGATAAGCAAATTTATACTACTGGTCATTCAAAAGGTGGAAATTTTGCTGCTTATGCTATCTCTGCTGTTTCACCTAAAATTCAAGATCAAATAATAAAAGCATATAGTTTTGATGGTCCCGGGTTTATGAAAGAAACTTATGATCAACTAGAATTTCAAAGAGCTATTCCCAAGATGATTACCTATGTTCCCGAAGGATCAATTTTTGGGATGATGCTTGATCATCCCGAACGTGTCATCGTAGTTAAAAGCAAGATGAAACATTTAATGCAGCAGCATAATCCCCTTCATTGGGAAGTTGCTCGAAATAGCTTTGTTATGGCTCCTTGTCTCAGTAATGCCAGCAGAATTATTAGGAGTACATTTATTTCCTGGAATACAAAAATTCCACGTGAAAAACGTGAAGAGCTCTGGCTTGCCTTCTTTACTGCTCTAGAATCCCAAAAAATTACCGATGCTAGCCAACTAACAACTAATAAAATTCGTGGCGCAATTCAATTTAGCCATGCTTATCTTTCATTAGATCCCAAAACTCGCTTAATTGCTAATGAAATAGTATCTGATATTACCACAACCGCACGTCAATACATTAATCTTCCATTTCTTAACCATACTGAACATCTAGAGCCCCTTGGCAACGACTCAAGTAAAGGACCAATTGTTGATGATTCATATGATGGAAGTTAAATTTGTTTCATGTGAAACACAAAAAAGGCAACTTCAAATGAAGTTGCCTTTTTACTATATATTTTTATTGATTTTTCAAAGCTTCCTTAGCTAGTTCAAAGTCACCTAAAGTGGCAGAACCATTATCTTCAACTGCTGGACGTACGATTAATTCGTCAACGTCTGGCGTTGCAACATAATTATTATTAAATTCTCTAAAGAATCCACGAACTCGGACCAAGTCTTGATCATTGAGTACTGAGCCGCCAACAACCATTACATCTGGGCGCATAGTCATGTAAGCATTGAATAATAATTGAGCTACATAGTATGAAACGTAGGTAAATACCTTATGGTCTCTAGGTAGTTTTTCACCTGGAATACCAGTTCTTCCTTCTAGAGAAGGTCCAGCTGCCATTCCTTCAACACATTTATTCCCATGAAATGGACATTTCCCAGTATAGTTGTCGCCAGGGTAAGGAGTGACTAGCATGTGGCCCATTTCTGGGTGATTATTTAAACCAATAAACTTACCTGCTTGTACCGCGCCGGCACCAATCCCTGTTCCAATTGTTACATAGAAATAAGTCTTAGAATCATCTTTTCCACGTGCAATATACTCACCATAACAAGAAGCATTCACGTCCGTAGTCATTACCACAGGAATACCTAGTTCTTTTTCAAAAGCGCCTTTAACATTGGTTCCTGACCAACCACGCTTAGGTGTATCTAAGATATAACCAAATGTTCTAGAATTTGGATTGATGTCAATTGGACCAAAAGTACCAATTCCCAAAGCAGCTACTGGGTGCTCTTTAAAGAATTCAATACTTCTTGCTAAAGTTTCTTTTGCATCTGTTGTTGGAATTCTCTTCTTAGCTACAATTTTGCCAGTTTCTGTATCTTGAACTGCCAAGATAAATTTAGTTCCACCAGCTTCAATACTACCGACATATTTATTTTCTACCATTCAACTTACACCTTCTCATTCACTTAACTTTACTAAAAAGATATACTTTTAACTATTATAGTATAGCTAATTAATGAAACGCTTACAAATCTTTTTTTAAGCCTCGCTATGAGTATAGTCAAGATTTGAAAAACGGTTATATGGTTTAGAGAACATTAATTTAACTGTTCCACGTGTACCAGAACGGTTTTTCTCGATAATTACTTCTACTTCGCCGTTATCTTCTTCTGCTTCTACTTCGCCCTCATTATCTTCGTCGCGCTCATCACGGTAATAATCATCACGATAAAGGAAGGCAACAATATCGGCATCTTGTTCAATAGACCCAGATTCACGAATATCAGATAAAACTGGGCGCTTATCTTGACGTTGTTCAACTGAACGTGAAAGTTGTGAGAGGGCAATAACAGGAATATGTAATTCTTTAGCTAATTTCTTTAATTGACGTGAAATTGCAGAAACTTCTTGTTGACGAGATTCACTGCGTGGTCCTTCAATTAGCTGCAAGTAGTCAATTACAATTAAGCCTAAATTTCCCTTTTCTTTAGCTAATCTACGGGCTTTAGCCCGAATCTCACTCATTTTAATTCCTGGCGTATCATCAATGTAGATACTGGTATTATCTAGTGAACCAGCTGCTACAACTAGCTTACGCCACTCTTCATCAGTCAGCTGACCGGTTCTCAGATGCTGTGAATCAATTAGTCCCTCAGAAGCTAGCATTCTTTGAACTAATTGCTCAGCTCCCATTTCAAGAGAGAACATAGCAACAGTTTTATCAGTCTTTAGTCCAACAAATTGTGCCACATTAAGAGCAAAAGCAGTTTTACCAACCCCAGGACGAGCGGCCAAGATAATTAATTCATCATCGTGAAAACCAGTTGTCATCTTATCTAATTCAGAAAATCCAGATGGTAAACCAGTCACCATATTTCCATCATCAGGAATTGAGTTAATTTCTTCCATAGCCGTGTTTAATACATCATGAATAGATTTGAACCCACCACTTGCATTATCCTGGGAGACCCCCATTATTTGGCTTTCTGCATCATCTAGGATATCAGTTACATCATCAGAGCCTTCAATTGCATTTTGAATAATCCTTTGACTAGTAGAAATTAGATTTCTAAGAATAGCTTTTCGCTTTACAATTTTTGCGTAGTAAGTAACATGGGCTGCTGTTGGAGTTGCCATTGATAGTTCTGTAACATAGGCAATCCCCCCAATATCATCCACTTGATTATTTTTCTTTAACTCATCTTGTAAAGTAACTGGGTCAATTACTTCCTCACGATCTGAGATATTAAGCATTGCCTGAAAAACAATTCTATTTGCATGTTCATAAAAATCATCAGGCTGTAATACATCTGAAGCATCAATAATTGCTTCGGGATCTAAAAAGACGGCCCCTAGGACCGCCTTTTCTGCTTCACTATCATGGGGAATTTGTTGAGAAACAACATTATCCATTATTAGTCTTGCTCCGTAATGTGAACGCGAATTACTGCTTCTACGCCTTTAAATAATTTAACAGGTACATTTGTATACCCTAATGATTTAATTGGTTCTGGAAGCTCTAATTTACGCTTATCAACCTTGATTCCGTATTGCTTTTCAAGTCCTTCAACAATCTTCTTACTTGAAATAGAACCAAATAAGCGAGAATCAGTACCAGCCTTAGACTTAAAGTTAACAATAGTTTTGTCGTCTTCAAGTTTTTTCTTAATATCTTCAGCAGCAGCCTTTTCTGCTTCATAAGCATCTTTTTCAGCTTTTTGAACACGTTTCAAGGTATTTAAGTTAGAACTAGTAGCTTCTTTAGCATATCCATTTTTAATCAAGAAGTTTTGAGCATAGCCATCAGGTACGTTCTTAACTTCTCCGCGTTTACCTTTACCCTTCATGTCTTTAATAAAAATAACTTTCATAAGTTTCACTCCTATTCATTTTCTTTGAGATAGTCATTAATTGCTCCCAAGAGCTTAACTTTAGCTTCTTCGATTGTTATTCCCTTAAGCTGAGTTGCGGCATTAGATAAGTGACCGCCTCCGCCTAGTTTTTCCATAATTACTTGAACGTTAACATTACCCATTGAACGAGCTGAGATACCAACTGCATCTTTACTCCGTCTAGTTAATGCAAAACTGGCATCTACATGTTCAAGAGATAAAGCTGTATCGGCTGCTTGAGCAGTAATAATGGGATCATAAATCTTATTTTCTTCACCCACTAAGAGAGCCATATCTGGTTCAATCATGTCAATCGTAGAAACTAAGTGACTTCTTTGCAAGTAATTATCGATATTTTCTTTCAAAAGTTCAGATACAACTTGCGTATCTGCTCCAATTGACCGTAAATAACTTGCTGCATCAAAAGTTCTAGTTCCAGTTCTCAAGGAGAATTCCTTTGAGTCGACTGTAATACCAGCTAGCATAGCTGATGCTTCTAAATCAGTCAAGACACCTTCTCCGCCTTGAGGTTGGTACTCAATCATTTCAGTTACAAGCTCACAAGTCGAAGATGCATACGGCTCAATGTATACCAGCATTGGATTTTCAGGGAATTCTTCCCCGCGGCGGTGGTGATCAATAATAATTAATCGATTCTTCAACCGGTCGTAAAGTTCTGGATCATAAGTAATACTGTACTTAGAGTGATCTGTTAAAACTAGTAAGGACTCATCTGTTGCTTCTTCTAAAGCATCTTTAGGCGAAATAAATACATCTTTATCTATACCGGCAGCTTGCATTTTGGCAATCAAACGTCCCACATCATAATTAACGTGATCAACATCTAAAACAACACTAGCTTTTACACCATGAATTCGAGCAATTTTTACAATTCCAATTGCAGATCCAATCGCATCTAAGTCAGGATTTCGATGTCCTTGAACAAAAACATGGTCAACGCCCTTAAATAATTCTACCAAGGCCTGAGAAACCATTCTAGCTCTTACCCGAGTTCGTTTCTCCATTGGATTAGATTTTCCACCATAAAAATGAGCTTCATGACCCGATTGTTTTACAACAACTTGGTCTCCACCACGTCCTAAAGCCAAATCTAAGTTAGATTGAGCTTGATCAGCAATTTCATTTAAGCTTTCTGAGCCAAATGCAATCCCAATAGACAAGGTCAATGGCATATTCTTTCGACTTGATTCAGTTCTAACTTTATCCAAAATAGAGAACTTATCTTCTTCCATCTTGGCTAAATCATGCATATGCGTCAGCAAAATAAAGTGATCTTCATCAATCCGTTTAAGATATGAATTAAATTGTCCAGCGTAATTGCTGAGGGCATTTTGGACATATGAACTCATATTTGTTAAGTTCTGATCACTCATAGATTGGCTTAATTCATCATAATTATCAATAAATATTAAGCCAATTGCTAATCTCTCCTGTTTATACTTTTCCTCAATATTGGCATAGCGCGTAATATCAAGTAAATATACGACACCCAAGTCATCTTGGACAACCATTTCAAACTTTCGGTCGCCCCATTTAATAATTTTATTTTGATTGCTATTTGACTTAATAGCATCATCAACATATTTAGCTAACTCTTTATCTACTGAGGAGATAGAAGAGCCAATAATATCTTTACCATGCAAATACATTTGCAGATAAGGATTAATCCATTGAATTTGTCGATCTTTATCATAAAGCATAATTCCGAGAGGCATTTTAATCATAGCCTCTTGTTCCCCACGCTTTATGCGGTATGAAAGATTAGCAGCATAATTATTAGTATTCCCAGCTAGAACATAAATTCCATATATTACAAAAATAATTGTTAAGATGAACAGCAGCACCATCGCAAGTCCAAAAAGTGGACTAATTAATGTCCCAATAATTGCTCCTAATAAGGATAAAACAAGGACAATAATCAATGATGCTGTTAAACGTGTATCTTTAACAAATTCAGGCAATTCTAATTTGCGTAAAAAGCCTTTCATTGAAATTCCTTCCTGTTTATAGCATTAATATCATCAAAAATAATATACTGCATCACTTTATATTATACATCAAAAAATGCTTGCTTATCATCTAAGCTAAGCAAGCATCAGAGCATGTTATGTCGACGTAAATACCAAAGCAAAATTGCCATTACAATAATCGAACCTACAGTAATTATCACCCAGTCAAATGGATTATGAAAAATAGGCAAATCAACATTCATCCCAAAGAATCCTGTTACAATTGTTGGAATTGTTAAAAGAAGTGACCACACAGTCAAAAACTGCATGGTATTGTTTAAGTTATTATTCAGAATGTTGTTGGACGTCTTAGAAATTTCTTCAGTCACTTCACTATAAATTTTGATCATCTGTGAAGATTGCTGAACTTCAATGATAATATCGTCACACATTTCCTCTTCAGAAGCATTCATATGGAGTCCTGATTTTTTATTTTTTAGACTTTCAAGCATCATTAGATTAGTTCTAATTGAACTAGACAAATAAACCAAACTTTTTTCAACTTGTGATAATTCTTGTAGGTCTTTATTATGAATTCGCTCACTTAAGTTATTATCTAAAACTAGTCGTTGACTGTTTAGCTGGCTAAGTGCCCTTTGAAAGTATTTTGTAACAGCAAAAAGAATAGCAAAAATCAATTCCTTTTCACTATGAATATGCTCATCGGGGCGTTGCCTAAATTCTTCAATCATATAAGTTGTATCAGGAGAATGAACAGTAAAAAGCGTATGATCGACCATTAAAAACTTTATTGGCAAAGTCGTAAAATGATCTGCATCAGCTGTTGGCCAAACTGGAACATCGTAAACCAACAAATCACTGTTAGTAATATAATCATGATCAAAGTGAGGGCGTTCGTGAAGGTCGGTAATATAAGAGATAATCTCTGACGTTAAATCAAAATCATCTTTTAATAATCTAATATCATGATCGTCACAGTTATAAATATCGTACCATTTGTAGTCAAAATCAATGTTTCCGGCTAGTTTTTGCTTAATAATCATGACAATCCCTCCATTTACTTCTTTTA
>ERZ841116.249-NODE-249-length-46217-cov-9.341818_pt1 | contig 46217 bp, 36 predicted proteins | sample MGYA00519875_ERZ841116 | MGnify/ENA primary metagenome ERZ841116 (study PRJEB31850, sample SAMEA3708889) | human gut metagenome | biome: human gut; feature: human-associated habitat; material: faeces | place: China | collected 2014 ... | reverse complement strand
ACCCGTTATACGGTAAATTTATCCGTCGTACAACTAAATTACACGTACACGATGAAAACAACGAAGCTAAATTAGGTGATGTAGTTGAAATCAAGGAATGTCGTCCTGTTTCAAAAACAAAAGCACATACTTTAGTTCGTGTTGTTGAGAAAGCAGTAGCTTAATCAGCAAATAAATAATTAAGCCCTCTAGCAGTGATGCTGGAGGGTTTTTTAATTTCTAATGAGAGTAAGTTTTATACAGGGATAGGATCTCAATGAAAGTACAAAATTACGCAGCGCCGTTTTTGGTCGTGGGTTGCATCTTATTTGGTTTGGGCAGCCTGATTGTGAAATTCGTCCCCGTGGGCAGTTATGCGATTGCCTTTTGGCGACTACTGATTGCCTCCGCAGTGTTCTGGGTGTTGATGAAGTGGAAAAAACAGGCGTTACCCAAGCAAGCCAAAACGAGGTGGTTTGCCGCATTATCGGGCATTTTTCTTGCCTTTGACCTCGCCTTTTGGCACGAAAGTATTTATGCGGTTGGGCCAGGAATTTCCACGCTACTCAACAGCTTGCAAATTTTCTTTTTAGCGGGTATTGGTTATTTCTGCTTTGCGGAAAAACAGAGCAAAATGCAGCTGTTCAGCCTTGTATTGGCAGTGGTTGGTGTGGTGTTGATTGCCAGCCCAGAACTGGCACACAACCTTGATGGGGTGTATGGCATACTGATCGGCTTAGCTTCGGGTGCGATGTTAGCGGGGTCAATGGTGATGATTCGCCAAGTACACAACAGCGAGTTTACTGCGATTTTTCCGTTGATGTTTTTAGTCAGTCTGTTCGGAGCGATTGCTTTGCTTCCGCCTTCGTTATGGTTTAATCAAGTAAACTTCTTCCCGCTGACGCTTGCCGATTGGGGCTGGATTGCGGTGTATGGCGTGGTGATGCAATGTATGGCATGGGGAATGATTGCCTATGCGATTCCACTTCTGTCGCTCGGATTAACGGGGCTGTTACTGCTTTCCGAGCCTGTGGCAGCATTGTTAATCGACTATTTCTACTTAGATAAACCGATTGACCTTTGGCAATGGTGTGGGGCGAGTTTAACACTATTGGCGATTTATTTTGGGTCGAGGAAGTAAAAAATAAGGCGAACACGATGTTCGCCTTTATTTATGAATTATGGAGAAATTAAAGAATATCTAACAATTCTACTTCAAATACTAATGTTGCAAATGGAGGAATTGATGCACCCGCACCGCGTTCGCCGTAAGCTAATTCGTGCGGGATGGTTAAACGCCATTTTGAGCCAACAGGCATCATTTGTAATGCTTCTGTCCAACCTTTGATAACGCCATTTACTGGGAATTCAGCTGGTGTGCCGCGTTTTAGTGAGCTGTCGAAAACCGTACCATCAATTAAAGAACCTGTGTAGTGAACACGAACGGTGCTGTCTGCTTTTGGTGTTTCGCCTGTGCCTTCGCTTAATACTTCGTATTGTAAACCGCTTTCAGTGGTGTTCACGCCTGTTGCTTTTTTGTTCTCTTCTAAGAATGCTTTGTTCTCTTCATCTAACGCTTTGAATGCTGCCATTTGAGCTTCTTCTGCACGTTGGCTTAATGTTTGAAGTGCTTGTGTCACTTCGTTTAAATCTAATGCAGGTGGGTTTTGGTTTAACACATCGTAGATACCGCGAGCCACAGTTTCTGCGTCCACATCCATTCCGCTGCTTAATAATTGTTGACCGATTTGTAAACCGATACCGTAGCCGCCTTTTGCTTCTATGCTGTCAAATGAAACTGAATTGAAATCTAATGCCATTTTTTATTCCTTCTATTTAAGTTAAGACTTGGCAGTTATGGGGCTGAATTTGGTGAATACAAGGCAAAACAAGAAAAAAGCGGTTTAATTTCAAAATAAATTTGCAAATTTTACTAAATGTGTAAAGTGTTACTCTTTACTTTTATTTTAAAGAGATTAAAATAGCAGCCAATTTAATCAATACGATTGTATGAAAAGGAGTTTTTATGCTCAAAATGAATGATTTGGTGAAGTTCAGCCAAACGCCAAAATCCACCATTCTTTATTATGTTAAAGAGGGGTTGTTGCCTGAACCTGTAAAAGATAAGCCGAACTTTCATCTTTATGATGAACGATGTGTGGCATTGTTGGCGTTTATCAAATATCTGCAAACTAACTTTAATGCTTCTATTTCGCAAATCAAAGATTTGTTTGCCCATCCTGAATTTGATTGGCAGAACCCTTATGAGAGCTTGATTTCATTGATTGCCATTATTATGGGTGCAGAAAATGAAACTTTCTCGCCTGAAGTGCTTTGCCAAGAGTTTGAGATTTCTGAACAGACTTTAAAGCAAATGGTAGATGAAGGCTTGTTAAACCCTCGTAATGGCATTTTTACGGGCAAAGAGCGAGAAATTTTAGCGATTATTTGCCGTTGTAATGAAGCGGAACGTGCGATGTTAAATAGCTACTTGCAAGCAGCAAAAACATTAGCTCCGCAAGAAGTTGATCTCACAATTTCTGCCATTAAAGAAAATGAGCAAAAAGATGAAAGATTAAAACACCTTTTTGATTTATTGCTGGTAGTAAAACCTTACCTTCTTAATATGAAAACCTTAGCGGTTTATCAACAGGAGATTCAATCATGAAACTCTTAAAACACGCGGGCTTTTTGCCCTATTTAGCCATTGCCTTTTTAAACGCAAGTGTTGATCTTGCCCATAAAATTACTATCCAAAATGTGCTGCTCAAAAGTTTTGAGGGTAACACTTTGGTGGTGTTAACCGCACTAATCAACGCAATGATTTTATTGCCGTTTATCTTCCTTTTCTCGCCATCTGCCTTTATTAACGATAAATTCTGCCGAACCAAAGTGATTTGTTGGAGTAGCCTTGCAGCCGTTGGTATTAGTGGAGCTATTTTAGTGAGTTATCTCATCGGGCAGTTTTATCTTGCTTTTGCGTTAACCCTTATACTTGCAGCACAAAGTGCAGTTTATTCGCCTGCAAAATACAGCATTATTAAATCGATTGTAGGCACGGAAAATATTGGTTTTGCGAATGGGGTTATTCAAGCGTTGACCATTGTAGCAATTTTGTTTAGCTCTTTTTCATTCTCGATTTTATTTGAAAGCCATTATGTTGCTTCAAGTGATCCGAATGCTGTGCTACAAAGTGTGTGGTGGATTGGTGTTGCTTTAGTTGCATTTAGTGTATTAGAAGCATTCTCTGCCTTCAAAATTCCTTTCTTCAGTCAACAAGTGGTCGAAAATGAAGAAAAATTTGCAATGTCGAAATATCTTTCGCTAGGCTACTTACGCGATAATATCCGCACCTTGCGTTCAGATAAAAATATCTGGTTAAGCGTGATTGGGTTAAGCTTGTTCTGGGGCGTGTCGCAAGTGATTGTGGCGGCTTTCCCGGCACACTATAAAGCGCTGTTTAACGCAGATAATGCGGTTATCATCCAAGCTATTCTTGCAGTAAGCGGCTTAGGTTTAATCGTGGGATCATACCTTGCGGGCAAGGCATCAAAATTACACATTGAGCTTGGAATTGTACCCGTTGGAGCATTAGGGATTTTCGTTTCGCTTTTTTGCCTAACGCTTGTGCAAAACAACGCAATGTTAATGCTTTGCTCTTTTGGATTTGGTTTCTTCGGTGGATTATTTATTGTGCCGTTAAATGCAACCATCCAATATTTTGCCCCTGAAAAAATCAGCGGCAAAATTATGGCGGGCAACAACTTTGTGCAAAATGTCTTTATGGTTGGCTTCTTGCTACTTAGCATTCTATTTGTAGAGTTTAGCGTTTCAACCACAGGTTTATTCTTAACCGTATCGGTGGTTTGCTTGCTAGGCAGTTTCTATGCAATGTGGCAACTTCCGCACTTATTCACCCGCTTGTTGTTATTACCATTGTTGAAAACAAACTACCGTTTCCACGTGGAAGGGTTGAAAAACTTACCGCAAAGTGGTGGCGTGTTATTGCTAGGAAACCATATCAGCTGGATAGACTGGCTCGTGTTACAAGCCGCAAGCCCACGTGCGATTAAATTTGTGATGTTTCGTCCGATTTACAATAAATGGTATCTCACTTGGTTCTTACGCATTTTTAAAGTCATTCCAATTGGGGCCGGCTCAAGCCGTGAGTCGATTGAAACTATTCGTAAATATCTTCAAAACGGTGAAGTAGTAGCGTTGTTCCCTGAAGGTCATATTAGCTATAACGGTCAAATCAATGAGTTCAAAAAAGGTTTTGAGCACGTGTTAAAAGATTTGGAAAATGTGACCACCGTGCCATTTTATTTACGTGGCTTATGGGGCAGTAGCTTCTCACGTGCGAATAGTTTCTATAAAAATTTAACTAAACGCCAAGGCAAACGTGAAATCTTGGTGGCATTCGGTAAGCCAATTCACGGCTTTATTGATGCAACTGCGATGAAACAAAAAGTGCTGGAGCTCTCTTATTCTGTGTGGGAAAAAGTGATGCAGAAACGCAAACCGCTTACGTATCACTGGCTTAATAACGCAAAAGCGAATTTGTTTAAAGAGTGCGTGGTGGATAGTCAAGGTATGAAACTCAACAACTTGAAATTCATTACCGCAGTGTTATTGATGAGTAAGGCGTTGAAAACACAACTTGGTGATGCGAAAAACGTGGGCGTGTTGTTACCAAGCTCCGCGATTGGAGCAATTGTGAATATGGCGTTGATGATTATCGGCAAGGTGTCTGTAAACCTAAACTATACGCTAAGCCCTGAAGTGATGGCAAAAGCACTTGCCAAAGCTGAAATTGAGCATGTGATTTCAGCCGAGAAATTCCTCAATAAACTAAATGCAAAAGGCTTCTGTTTCGATGAAGTGTTGGCAGGCAAGTTATTACAAGCGGACGAAATTGCAAAACAATTTACCAAAGGCGAAAAAGTGAAAGCGATGCTTACGGCATTACTTGCGCCAGCGTGGTGGATTAAATTGATGTACTTTGCAGAAATTCGATTAAATGATACCGCAGTAATCTTATTTAGTAGTGGCAGTGAAGGCGACCCAAAAGGCATTGAAATTAGCCATAAAAATTTACTCACCAACATCAAACAAGTAAGTGAATTGCTAAATTTCCACAAAGAGGATGTGATTTTAAATTCATTGCCAATTTTCCACTCTTTCGGCTTAACGGTTACAACCTTATTGCCACTTTGCGAAGGGATTAAAATGGTAAGCGTTGCTGACCCGACTGATGGGGCAGAAGTGGGTAAAATGTGTGCAAGACATAACGTCAGTATCCTGTTTGGCACATCAACTTTCTTCCGCTTATATACGCGTAACAAAAAACTTCATCCGTTGATGTTGCAAAGTGTGCGAATGGTTATTGCAGGAGCGGAAAAACTCAAACCAGATGTGAAAGAAGCGTTCCGTTTAAAATTTGGTTTAGAGATCTACGAAGGGTATGGTGCAACCGAAACCACCCCAGTGGCAAGCGTGAATATGCCGAATATTCTCGACCCAGATACGCTAAAAGAGTTTAGCTTCAATAAAGTGGGCTCTGTGGGTATGCCATTACCAGGTACGATCATAAAAATTGTTGATCTAAATACGCTGGAAGAATTGCCTGTGGGTGAAGATGGCTTAATTCTGATTGGTGGCGGTCAGGTAATGAAAGGTTACTTGAATGATCCAGAAAAAACGGCAGAAGTGATTGCCGAGCTGGATGGCGTGCGTTATTACAAAACGGGCGATAAAGGGCATATTGATGAAAATGGCTTTGTGACCATTGTCGACCGCTATTCCCGCTTTGCCAAAATAGGTGGTGAAATGATTAGCCTTGGCGCGGTTGAAGAAAATATCGCTCAAGTGCTAAATGATGAACATCAATTTGTCGCAGTTGCAGTGGAAGATGATAAAAAAGGCGAGAACATTGTCTTGTTGGTGAAATCGGCACTAAGTTTAGAGGAAATCAATGCGCGAATTAAATCACTCAACGTACCACCAATTATGTTGCCAAGCCGAGTTCTGTTGGTTGATGAAATTCCATTGTTGGGAGCTGGTAAAGTTGATTTCAAAGGGGCAAAAGCATTGGCAGTAATGCTCACTAGATAATCAATTTATGAAAAAAGCGGTATAAATTTTGCAAATCTCCGCAAAAAATGTACCGCTTGTGAGGTCTTTATCGTATTTGGAATAAGGTTAGAACGTTAAATATGGGCTGATTTTCTCAATGGTTGCATCGCCAATGCCCGAGATTTTGCTTAATTCTGCCGCATTTTTGATTTTGCCCACTTTGTTACGGTATTCAACAATCGCTTTGGCTTTTGCTTCACCAATGCCGCTTAATTTTTGTAACGTTGCGGCATCTGCTTTGTTGATATTAATTTTTGCTACTTTTTCTGCTTTTGCTACGGCATTTTTCGTCGCAGATTTGGCAGCATCCACTTTTTCTGTTGCTTCTGTTTTTACTGAATTTAACGTTTCGCGTGCTGTTTTTGCATCGTTTTTGACCGCTTTGACTTCCGATTTTGCTTTTTCTACAACCGCATTTTTCATTTTGCTCATATCGGTTGCTGCGGAAGATTCAGTTTAGGTGACTGTTTTTTTCGCTGAAGAAAGTTCATTGTTAATCGCCGTTTTTGCCTCTTGTTTAAAAGTGGCAAGTGGGTTTGCTGTTTCAGCAAAAGAAGAGGTTGTAGTCATTGCGACAGCAAGGGCTAATAGTGCTTTTAATGGTTTCATTTTTTGTCCTTAAATGGGGAAATGAGGGTTAATCATAATGAAAAAAACTGTACAATAAGACCTGTTTAGCTAAATGAAGTTCATTTAAAATTTTTAGTTGTGTGTTTTATAAGCAAGAGAAAATGATGAGAACCTTTGACCCGACCATTGAACAAAATATTTTACGCATTGTACAAGAAGAAGTTGTGCCCGCATTGGGGTGTACTGAACCGATTTCTTTAGCGCTCGCCTCTGCAACCGCTTGCCATTATTTAGGCAAATTGCCTGAACGTATTGAAGCGAAAGTATCATCAAATTTAATGAAAAATGGAATGGGCGTTACCGTGCCAAATACGGGCACAGTTGGGCTCCCAATGGCAGCAGCAATAGGCGCAATTGGAGGCGATCATCAGGCAGGTTTAGAGGTATTAAAAGCGATCTCAACAGAACAAGTTGCACTTGCAAAAGCGATGCTCAATCAAAATCTGGTTACCGTCACTATTTCTGATACTGAACATATTTTATATTCTGAAGCAACGCTATTTGCAGCAAACGATAGCGTAACGGTTCGCATTGCCGCTCATCATACTAACGTCATTTATATTGAGAAAAACGGAGAAGTTCTGTTTTCTGTGCCTTGCTTAGTCGATAACGGCAACGTGCCTTCTGTGTTTTTGGATCTAACAGCCAAAGATATGTACGATTTTTCACTGTGGGTTGATTTAGAGAAAATTTGTTTTATCCAACGTGCTGCAGAACTGAATTCAGCTTTATCTCAAGAAGGGTTACGCACCGATTATGGCTTGCATATTGGGAGAACCTTGCAAAAGCAAATTGGGCGAGGCTTAATCAGCGATGATTTGCTTAACCGCATTGTGATTGAAACCACAGCAGCGAGTGATGCTCGTATGGGCGGGGCAAATTTACCCGCGATGAGTAACTCAGGTTCAGGCAACCAAGGCATTACTGCTACGATGCCAGTGGTAGTGGTCGCTCGCCATATCAATGCTAACGAAGAACAACTCATCCGTGCCTTGTTTCTGTCGCATTTAATGGCGATTTATATTCACAGTAAGCTCCCTAAACTCTCCGCATTGTGTGCGGTAACCACTGCGGCTATGGGCAGTTGTGCAGGCGTGGCATGGTTGCTGACCGAGAGTTTCGATGCGATTAGTATGGCTATCAGCAGTATGATCGGCGATATCAGTGGCATCATCTGCGATGGTGCGGCAAACAGTTGTGCAATGAAGGTTTCTACCAGCGTGACTTCTAGCTATAAATCGATCTTAATGGCGTTAGATAATACGCAAGTAACGGGAAATGAAGGCATCGTTGAACATCAAATCGACCGTTCTATCAACAACCTCTGTGCCATTGCCAGTCGAAGTATGCAATATACGGATCGCCAAGTGATTGAGATAATGGTGAGTAAGCCGAAAAGCTAAAAATACAAGCGGTCAAATCGGTGCTCTTGCTGCCAAGAAGCACAACTGAACAAGCTAATTATGGTAAACATGTACGCAAAGAAGATATTCAAACGGGTGATTTAATTTTCTTTAAAACCAGCCGAGGCCCTAATGGTTATCATGTGGGGATTTATGTAAAAGAAGACAAATTCCTTCATGCTTCCACCAAAGGGGGAGTTGTCTATTCTTCAATGAATAACCCTTATTGGTCGAAAGCCTTCTGGCAAGTCAGACGGATTTAAAAAGTATAATGCTGGAATTTTCCAGCATTTTTTTATCATGATTTTTTTCAAATTTGGGAGATAAAAATGCCCTCAAACTTAACCGCACTTCAAATTCAACTTGAAATTTTACGCCTTATTCCAAAAACTCGTTTTATTACCGCAGAAGAAATCTTACAAAAACTTGCTGATATTGGTGTTCAACGTGATATTCGTTCAATCCAACATCTGCTAGAAAGCTTATCTCAACAGTTTGAAATTGAGCGTGTATATTTAGAAGAAACAGTATAACGACATAAATTGTCGCTTTATCTTTTATCATTAAGCCATCAACAGAGAGGACATTAAAATGAAGAAAATTGTTTATATTGATATGGATAATGTGATGGTTGATTTTCCGTCTGGTATTGCAAAATTAGATGAGAAAACCAAGCAAGAGTATGAGGGGCGATATGATAAAGTTGAGGGCATTTTTAGCTTAATGGAGCCAATGCCGAATGCGATTTCTGCTGTGCATAAATTGATGAAGAAATATCATATTTACGCACTTTCTACCGCCCCTTGGCATAATCCATCGGCGTGGAGCGATAAAGTTAAGTGGATTCAGCATTATTTCGGTGAAGAAAAAGGCTCGGCATTATACAAACGGTTAATTTTATCTCACCATAAAAACCTAAACCAAGGCGATTATTTAATTGATGATCGTACTAAAAATGGTGCTGGCAAATTTAAAGGTGAACATATTCATTTTGGTACAGAACAGTTTGCTAACTGGAACTGCGTACTATCTTACTTAGATTGTGGCCCTTTTACGCCAAGTGACATTTTGCAAGATTGCTTTAAAAAGCCAGCCGCCCTCATGCAAGTTGAAAATGAGGAGCAAAGCCGAGTCATTGGTGCTTTTGCAGATCGTTATAAATGGCAAGTATTTAATTTGGCATGTGTTTATGCGGATGAAACAGCAACCGAACACAAAACGGTCTATTTAATTATCAGCCCTTATCTCAGTGATGAATTTAAAATGCGTATTGAAGCTATGTGTGCTCATATTCAAGCAGAATATGACGTGTTATTACGCTCAAAATCACAGCTAAAACAATATTTCCAATGCCTTTCAGATAAGCCATTTTTGCACATTGAAAGCTATAGTTATCAACCCCTTTATAAAGCGGGGAATATATTTGGCATGATGGCGAGAGATAGACAGATTGATGAAATTTTAGAAGAAAAAAGAGCGTGAAAAATGACGGTGAAAAAGAAACCAATTTGCGTGGTATTAACGGGCGCTGGAATTAGTGCCGAAAGTGGTATTCCAACTTTTAGAGCAGAAGATGGCTTGTGGGCGGGGCATAAAGTAGAAGAAGTTTGCACGCCTGAAGCCTTAAAGAAAAACCGTGCAAAAGTATTAGAGTTTTATAATGAACGACGTCGTAATGCTCAAGCTGCAGAGCCTAATGCAGCACACCTGGCTTTGGTTGAATTGGAAACGTTTTATGAAGTTCATATAATCACTCAAAACGTGGATGATTTACATGAGCGAGCGGGAAGTACTAACGTACTCCATTTACATGGTGAACTGAACAAAGCTCGCAGTAGTTTTAATACCGATTACATTGTTCCATGTTTGGGTGATCAACTATTAGAGGATAAGGATAATCACGGTCATCCAATGCGTCCACATATAGTCTTTTTTGGGGAAAATGTACCCATGTTTCCTAAAGCAGAAAAGTTAGTGAAAAAGGCAGATATTGTGATTGTTATTGGCACTTCATTACAGGTTTATCCAGCTAATGGATTGGTAAATCTCGCTCCATATGGTTCACTTATCTATTTGATCGATCCTAATCCAAATACAGGATTTGTCCGTAAGAAAGTGATTGCAATAAAAGAAAAAGCAGGCGTGGGTGTGCCGAAAGTGGTGGCAGAGTTATTAGAGAACACCAAAAACTCATAGAAAAATGACCGCACTTTTCACATAAATAACGAGTTTTATATCACTATACTGTATGACTGATGAATTAAGGAGAAACGTATGCATCCAGTAATTGAATTTTATTTAGAACAAAGAAAAAGCCAACATAATTTATCTTTGCAAGATATGTGGGCAATGCCAAAAAGAATGATTGGCGATGCTTATTTTTATATTCCTTGGCTTTTACCTGTTACTGAAAGTTCCAAATGGAATCGTTCAGTACCGGTTTTTAACGAAGAAGACCTGGCTATTTTTATTGGAGATGAAGCAATTCAAAATAAATATTTACATTCTATTGATATTATTCTAGATTACTTCTGTTTATATCGTGAAGATAATAAAATATTCCCAAAAACAGAATTGAGTGAACGTAAAGTTTGGCTACGCAATATCGGGCATGAAAGTAAGAAGATTTCCCGCATCATTCGTAGTTTAAATTATTGTGGTCATCCTGAGTTGGCTAAAAGTTTACAGCAACTGGCAATAAAATTAGGTCAAGAAAAAGGCGTAATTCAAGAAGAAACAATGGAAATTTGGACAAATCTACTTAAACAATAAGGATAAGATGATGGTAACAGAAGATTTTAAAAAAGTGGCAGTATCCTTCGCTGGAGGAGATGGCGGAAATCCTAACTCAGATGTTTGGTTTTGTGGGTTAGAATGGGGGATTGGTGATGAAGCTTCTCCTGATGATTTTTATAAGAAATTTAGTTTAAGCCCTAAATTAATACCGCACTCTTGGTTAGAGGACGATTTTGATGGTAGTTGGACTACGCAATATAATCAAAAATTATGTTGGTTTTTGTGGTACTACTATAATTTAGATTGGAAAAGTGGTGAAAGCTATGAGTATTTTGTTAGTACTTATAATGTGCTTTATCCACAGGGTATTGGTTTTAAACTAAATATGCTACCAATCAATTTCAAAAATAGAGCATCAATTCAATGGAATGAACAATTCATTAAGATGACAGGATTTGAAACATTCGATGAATATAGAGAATGGTGTGTTGAAAATCGTGGTGCTTTTTATCGTCAACTTATAGATGAATGTAATCCTAAAGTTATTATTTGTACGGGAGTCACTGAAAAAGATAACTTCTTTAAGTTTTTTACTGGAGAAGCCGTATATGAAACTAAAGCGTTGAAAGAATTTAATATCTTCTATCGCAAGTACAATGATACTTTAATTTGTGTTTGCCCATTTTTTGGTGGCCCAAGTGGCATTAATTCTTACGACAAAATGGAAGCATTAGTAGAGTCAGTAAAAGAATTATGTAAATAATTTTTTTATTAAGTTTAACATTGATAGATAAATAGCGACTTCGGTCGCTATTTATCTTTCTTAAGTATATGCATATCTTGGTAAACTACTGAGAAATCCTCGTAGCTTTATTAGAAATATTTTTAAAGTGTAGGTTAATATTATCTAAACCAGTCCTAAAAATAACCGCTTTCAACATTCGCAAACGACACAAGTTGTCGCTTCCTTTCATATAATTTTGCCATAAAGAGAGATTTTTTACTTCTTACATATCTATCAAGCCTTTAATTAATAAAAGGAGCAAATAATGGCAATGAAAGTAATTATGGCAAGAGATCCACTTTTTGAGGATGTAAAAAAATTTGTGCAACAACAAAAGTTGCATCTTGCTCGATGATTCAACGTAGATTTATGTTGGGTTTTAATCGAGCTGGACAAATTTTAGAACAGTTAGAACAAGCGGGTATTATTTCACCAATGAAAAATGGACAGAGAAAAGTATTATGAAAAATGATTTGAATTATGCAGTGGAGCTTATCCGTAAAGCTGATGGCATTTTAATTACAGCTGGTGCGGGTATGAGCGTGGATTCTGGGCTTCCCGATTTCCGCAGCGTTGGTGGATTTTGGAATGCTTATCCTATGTTTAAAGAACATAATATATCTTTTGAAGAGATCGCGACGCCACTAGCTTATAAGCATAATCAGGAACTTGCCTATTGGTTTTATGGGCATCGATTAGTTCAATACCGAAATACTATTCCTCACGAGGGGTATCAGATTTTAAAACGCTGGGCGGAAGCTAAATCTCACGGATATTTTGTTTTTACCAGTAATGTTGATGGGCATTTTCAAAAGGCTGGTTTTGATGATAGCCATGTTTATGAAGTACACGGTACTTTGGAGCGTCTTCAGTGTGTCAATAATTGTCGAGGATTAAGTTGGTCTGCATCAAGTTTTCAACCTGTCGTGGATAATGAAAACTTATATTTAACCAGTGAAAAACCACATTGTCCTTATTGTGGGGGCTTTGCACGTCAAAATGTACTAATGTTTAATGATTGGAGTTATGCAAGTCAATATCAGGATTTTAAAAAAGTGCGGTTAGAATCGTGGTTAAAAGAAGTGCAAAATCTCGTCGTCATCGAACTGGGCGCGGGGAAAGCCATTCCAACTGTGCGTCGATTTTCTGAACGTACGGCGAAAGCAAAAAAGGGTGGATTTATCCGTATTAACCCACAAGATGCAGGCGTGCCGAAAATGCACTTTTTAAGTCTCGAAATGAAGGCCTTAGATGCGCTAAAAGCGATTGATCGCCTGCTAAATCCTTCTCAACAAGCGACACAACCAAGATGCCCTTTTTAATGGCGAGGAGGTGTTTCAATATAAACTCAAAATGGCTGAAAAACGCCTTGAAAACCGACCGCACTTTATTGTGGGCGTGGCAGATGGTATTTCCAATAGCAGCCGACCTGAAAAGGCGAGCAAGTTGGCTATGCAATTATTAAGCCAAATGGAAAGTATAAGTCGCCAAACGATCTACGATTTACAATCCAGTTTATCCGAAGGATTAGCTGAGAGTTATTTTGGCTCAGCAACCACTTTTGTGGCGGCTGAGATTGATCAAATAACCCGTAAAGCCAAAATTCTCAGTGTAGGCGATAGTCGTGCTTATTTAATTGATCCCCAAGGAAAATGGCAACAAATCACTCAAGATCATTCAATTCTGTCTGAATTATTGACTGATTTTCCCGATAAAAAAGAAGAAGACTTTGCCACAATTTATGGCGGCGTTTCTTCTTGTTTAGTCGCGGATTATTCTGAATTTCAAGATAAAATTTTTTATCAAGAAATTGAAATTCAACAAGGGGAAAGTTTATTACTTTGTTCTGATGGATTAACAGATGGGCTTTCAGCTGAAGTGAGAGAAAAGATTTGGAAACAATATGATAATGATAAATCTCGATTGACGGTGTGTCGTAAATTAGTTGAGAAACAAGTCTTTTATGATGATTTATCAGTGGTTTCTTGTATATTTGTAAATAAATATGAAAGTTTAATTCTATAAATTCTAGAATAACGCTAGAATAGCGATATTTCTCTACAATTATAACATCGAGGTAAATATGACAAAACTTCACATTGACAAAAAAAGCATTGGTTCTTTATTTAGTGAGTTAAAAGGAAAGAAATTTATTATTCCTGATTATCAAAGACCATATAAATGGGATAAAGAAAAATGTGAAACATTATGGAATGATATTGAAGACTTTTCTCGTAGCATTGAGGCTCAAGATGAAGAAAGTTATTTTTTAGGCACAGTTGTTTCCTATAATAATGAAGATGGAAATCCAGAAATTATTGATGGACAAACAGAGAATGACTTCTTTCATGTTATTACTGAGAGCATTCTATACAAAGCTAGAAACAATGGATGATAATAAAAAATGTGAAAGGCTTAAGAGCAAGATTAGAGCCTTGTATTTGGGAAATTCACCGTATTTCTGGTCTTGTTGAAGATAAATCTAATACAAAAATAAAATCAGAAGTTGCAACTGAAGGGGAAAATAATATTTTTCAAAGTATTATCGAAACAGGAAAGTTTGATAGTGGAAATAAAGATAATTATACTAATAACTATCGTTATTTTTTGGAAACTTGTAGCGAATATGCAAAAAATAACCCTCTTGCTTGGGAAAATTTATGTGTGACAATTTTAGAGCAGTGTATTATTTTACCTATCAATTGTGATAATCAAGATACTGCACTGACTATTTTCTCAACGTTGAATGATAGAGGATTACCTTTATCTGATTCAGATATCTTTAAAGCAAAAATTTATAAAGCAACTAGCGAAGAAAAAAGAAAAGAATTTGTTGAGAAATGGAAAGAACTTTCTGAAATTTGTCTTGGGTCAGGATTTGAAATTGATGATATGTTTAGGTATTATTCTCATATTATTAGAGGGAGAAATAGTGACACAAGTAAAGAAATTGCACTAAGAAAATTTTATTTAAATAATGATTATCTTAAAACTGAAAAAAATCTCATAGATGAACTAATTCTTTTAGCAAAATTCTGGGCTTGTGTTGAATACCCTAAATTTTCTGAAAGTTATGGGCTTGAACTTTGTTTGGAAAATAGAAAACTAATTCAATGCTTATGGTCCTATCCAAATGAATACTGGAGATATGTATTAAGTGTTTTTTATTTTAATGATAAAGACTCATCATGCTTTAATGATAATTTAAATAAATTACTTAAAAAATTAGTTTCTTATTTGTTTGTGAGATTTATTGATAATCCAACAGTAAATGCTATTAAAACTGATATTTTTAAATATTGTGTTTATTTATTAGGACGGTCTGAAGATAATTTAGTGATTAAAGATGTTGAAAGTATTAAAGATAAGATCCCAAGTTTTGGAAAGTCTAAACTTTCCCGATCTTTGATTTTATTGCATTCGTATCTCTATGCTGGAGGCGATCAAAATGAATTATTCGACAATGATATAGAAATTGAGCATATCTTTCCTAAAAAATGGCAAGATACTAATTATGATGGATGGTTGTATGCTGACGCTGAATCATATCTAGAAAGATTAGGGAATAAAATACCTTTTGAGAAGAAATTGAATATTCAAGCTGGTAATGGCTACTTTGGAGTTAAAAAAGTTAAATATAGTGATTCAAGTGTTTATGAAGTCAAGTGTTTGGGTAATTATTATAAAAATGATTGGATAAAGGATGATATTGAAAAACGCGAGGAAAGCATGATAGATAGATTGATTTCTTTTTTCAAAGAAAATCTCTAACGACACAATCTGTCGCTCTACTTCTTAAACTATGCTCAAACCTATTAGGTTTGAGCATTTTTTATTGGAGTGATGATTATGTCTAAATTCAAACTTAACCCCCCATCAGTTTCCCCATATACCGAAAAACTAATGTTGCAACTTTTATTGGAATATCGAGGATTTTCAAAAGTTTTTCCTGAAAATTTTTGGCGACATTACAATTATGACAATATTGCAGCCGCTTTAGGTTTACCGAGTGAAATAGAGAGTTGCGATGATTTACTTGCGACAGTGAAGAAATTACTAGATGCACGAAATAAAGCGTTGCCAAAATTGACCGCACTTTGCGTAAACGAGAATCCAATTATTGAACAAAATATTGATACTCTAACACAATTATTATCACTGAATGCTGCTGAGCAGATGCTTTTCCGTTTATCGATTCAGCTACGCTTAGATGAGCCGTTGAAAGAATTGAGTGGGGTATTACCAAAATCTAATTTGGTAGAGTTAAGTGAGGTATTATCAAATTTATTTGGTTTGCCAAAATCAGACATTATTTCCGCCTTAAAAGATAAGGGAAAGCTGTTAGGTTATGGCTTGCTTGCTCGAAATTATGCTCCAGATAAACTCCACGAATATTTGGATTGGGGAAAAATGTTAGATTTTGATGAATTCATCTCAGAACCATTAAATGAACAGGTGTTATTAAAAGCTTGTACAAAACCAGCTATTGAGCCTAGTTTGAGTTTAGACGATTTTGCTTATTTAAATGAGATGAAAACAATGATGCTGGATTATCTTCAGTCCTCATTCGCTACTCGTAGAAAAGGTGTAAATATTTTAATTTATGGCGCACCAGGTACAGGAAAAACAGAGTTTGCAACGTTATTAGCAAAAGCAGTGAGTGTTTCGGCGCATAATATTACTTATATGGATGAAAATGAAGAAGTGATCCGAGCGGAAGAGCGTTTGAATAAATGTCGTTTTGCGCAAAAGGTATTAGAGGGGCAGTCTTCGTTATTGATTTTTGATGAAATAGAAGATGTTTTTGATGCCGGTTTTTTTGGACATTCTGCGGCGCAGAAAAATAAAGCTTGGATGAATCAGTTATTGGAAAACAATAATGTGCCGATGATTTGGTTATCGAATTCGGTTTCAGGCATAGATCCTGCTTTTTTACGCCACTTTGATCTTATTTTAGAAATGCCAGATTTGCCGTTGAAGAATAAATCAGCACTTATTACACAGCTAGCTGAGGGAAAATTAAGCCCCGCGTATGTGCAGCATTTTGCCAAAGTGCGGTCATTAACGCCGGCGATTTTAAGTCGTACAATTCGGGTGGCAAAGGAACTCAATACGTCAAATTTTGCGGAGACGTTGCTCATAATATTTAATCAAACATTAAAATCGCAAAATAAACCGAAAATCGAACCGCTTGTTTTAGGCAAAGCCGACTATAACTTGGATTATGTAGCTTGTAATGACAATATTCATCGTATTAGTGAAGGGTTAAAGCAGTCGAAAAAAGGGCGAATTTGTTGCTATGGCCCGCCGGGAACAGGAAAAACTGCTTGGGCAGCATGGCTTGCGGAACAGTTGGACATGCCGCTGTTGTTAAGACAAGGCTCAGATTTGCTTAATTGTTATGTAGGCGGAACAGAACAAAATATTGCTCAAGCCTTTGAACAAGCGAAAACTGATAATGCGTTATTAGTATTAGATGAAGTGGATACATTCTTATTTTCTCGAGAGGGCGCAAATCGAAGCTGGGAGCGTTCACAAGTGAATGAAATGTTGACACAAATTGAACGCTTTGAGGGGTTGATGGTGGTATCAACAAATTTAATTGAGGTTCTTGATCCCGCAGCCTTACGCCGTTTTGATTTAAAATTGAAGTTTGATTATTTAACGCTGAAACAGCGTTTAGATTTTGCTAAACAACAAGCAGAAATTTTAGGGTTGCCGTTGTTATCGAAAGAGGATTTAAGTCAGATTGAATCGCTTAATCTGCTGACGCCTGGAGATTTTGCTGCAGTGGCTCGTCGTCACCAATTTTCGCCTTTTCACAAGGTGCAAGATTGGCTGATGGCACTACAAGGGGAATGTGAAGTGAAGCCAGCGTTTTCTGCAACGACAAGGCGGATAGGGTTCTAATCACTTTATTTTTCATCGTTGATGGACTTGGCTAACCGAGAAATCATTGCCTATAACTTTGCGACATACCCGAAGTTTTCATTGGTGAAAAAGATGTTAGAACAAGGGCTTAGTCGGCTTAAACCGACAGAATGCCCGATTATTCATAGCGACCAAGGTATATTGTATGGCTCGGCGGAATGGGTAAAGATGTTGGAGGGTAAAGCGGTGCAAAGTATGAGCCGCCGAGGAAATTGCTACGATAATGCGGTGATTGAAAGCTTTTTTGCAATATTAAAATCAGAGTGCTTTTACTCTCGGACTTATCATTCAATTGCTGAATTACAGGCTGAAATTGAAGAATATTTAGTGTATTACAACCAAAACCGAATTAAACTTGGTTTAAAAGGATTGAGCTCAGTGCAATACTGAGCTCAATATTTAAGTTAACTAACCTGTCCAACTTTTGGGGTGCAGATCAATAAGCGGTCAAATTTGCAAAATAAATTGCGAATTTGACCGCTTGCACAATATACTACATCTTCATACCAAATGATCTTCTTTGAGAATTTTTTAAATTTTTTTTTCTAATTTCTTATTCAATTCTAGATTATAACCTTTAATAAACTCGTCTAATGATAATGTTTTTATCTTTCCATCAGCAATACTGACAATAGCACAATTATGTAAACTTTCAGCAGTTATTCCACTACCACCATTCTTAGATTTCTTATTAGCAAAAAGAAAATCAAGATATTCGTTAAGTTCATCTTTAGTTTTACCATGATTTTCAATATACTCTTTAAATGAGTTTTCATTTTTTAATTCTGTAAACATAAGTATATGAAAATTATGAATAGGGTAATCGTTAAGTGCTGTGTTTTTTTATTTCTTTCCATTCTTTATCTGAACTAAATTTTGATTTTTCAGATGAAATACTTTCTTCATCTTTTTTAAATTCTATAATGAGCATATTTGAGCCATTAAATACTAATAGATCACAAATCTGTTCTTGTTTACCATCTAATGACATAACACTAGATTCACCAAGACATAGTTTAGCAAAAAGATATTCAACGGTTTTCCCACCAACACATACTCTTATTCATATATTTACTCCTTATTATAAAATTAAAAAGGTCAAAACCTGTAGAAGTACTACAAGTTTTGGCCTTTACACTAAAGAATGCTCTTAACCCACAAAACATGAGATATTAACCAACTTGATAAAGTATGAATAAATGAAGCAGTAATCATGTTGACCTCCTTGTTTAAACAAAAGTAGTGTAATAAAGTAAGACTTAAGAATATTGCTAAATGTATCGAATTAAAATTAAATAGGTTAATAAAATTTTGTGCAGTCAACGTTGCATTGTCGATTAAAAACACTCTTTGTTTAATATACTATAAAATTAATTAAATTTCAAGTTAATTATTGGGTGGTTATCATTAAAAAATATATATTTCACAAAAAATGTTAAATATAATTACATACTCTCAGATATACATTTTCTAATAATAAAAAAGCATAGAGCTATTAAAACTCTATGCTACTTGTTAATTAAAGAATAAACCGACTCAAATCCTCATTCTCCACCACATCATTTAACGCTTCAGAAACGTAATTTTCATCGATCACAATTTTCTCGCCACTGCGTTCATTTGCGTCAAATGAAATACCGTCCATTAAGCGTTCTAATACCGTGTGTAAACGGCGGGCACCGATGTTTTCGGTTTTTTCATTCACGCGGAAAGCGGATTCGGCAATTTTGCTAATACCATCTTGGGTAAATTCCACTTCTACCCCTTCAGTCTTCATTAGCTCGCGATATTGGAGAGTCAGTGAAGCATTTGGCTCAGTTAAGATACGTTCAAAATCATCTTTGGTAAGCGATTTGAGTTCTACACGAATCGGTAAACGACCTTGTAATTCTGGTAATAAATCTGATGGGCGAGCCACTTGGAACGCGCCTGAACAGATAAAGAGAATATGGTCAGTTTTCACCATACCATGCTTAGTGTTTACCGTTGAGCCTTCGATAATTGGCAGTAAATCACGTTGCACCCCTTCACGAGAGACATCGCCACCAGAATGCTCACCTTTTTTGCAGATTTTATCGATCTCATCAATAAATACGATACCATGTTGCTCAACTGCTTCAATCGCTTGTTGTTTCAACTCTTCAGGATTGACTAATTTTGCCGCTTCTTCATCTAACATCACTTTTAACGCATCTTTGATTTTCATTTTGCGTTTTTTCGTTTTGTTTGGCGACATCCCTTCAAATAGGGATTGCAACTGAGACGTCATATCTTCCATGCCTGGTGGCGTCATAATTTCTACGCTCACTTGTGCTGCTACATCAATCTCAATCTCTTTGTCATCAAGCTGACCTTCACGTAATTTTTTACGGAAAATTTGGCGAGTTGAAGTGTTATCAGATTCTTGTACGTTACCCCACTGATCTTTTGCTGGTGGTAACAATACATCTAAAATGCGATCTTCTGCCGCATCTTGTGCACGCATACGGTTTTTTTCTACCGCTTGCGATTTCACTAATTTCACCGCCACATCAGTTAAGTCTTTAATAATCGACTCCACTTCTTTCCCCACGTAACCCACTTCGGTAAATTTTGTGGCTTCGACTTTGATAAATGGGGCATTAGCTAATTTTGCTAAACGGCGAGCAATTTCAGTTTTACCCACGCCAGTTGGCCCGATCATTAAAATATTTTTTGGTGTCACTTCTTGGCGAAGCTCTTCTGGTAACTGCATACGGCGCCAGCGGTTACGCAATGCGATTGCTACGGCACGTTTAGCTTCTGTTTGTCCGATAATATGTGCGTCTAATTCTGAGACGATTTCACGAGGGGTCATTGACATAATTTATTCCTTGAAAAACACCCCTCTTTACTTAGAGGGGCTGGGGAAGATTTGTTACAAGCGGTGATTTTTTCGCTAATATTTGTAAAGGGAAGATCGTTTCAAATCTCCCCTAATTTCTCTTTTCTAAAGAGGGGACTTTTTTACACTTCTTCGATAACGTGATTATGATTTGAGTAAATATCAATATCGCCAGCAATTTTCAGTGCTTCTGCCACAATTTCTTTCGCAGTCAGATTATTTTCTGTTCTTAATAAAGCTAATGCTGCCGATTTGGCATAGTTACCGCCAGAACCGATAGCTAATACATCAAATTCTGGTTCAATCACATCACCAGAGCCTGACACGAGTAAAAATTCACTTTCATTTGCCACAATCATCATCGCTTCTAATTTGCGAAGTGAACGTTCAGTGCGCCACTCTTTGGCAAGTTCTACCGCTGATTTGACCAAATGCCCTTGGTGTAATTCTAATTTTTTCTCAAACAAATCACGCAAAATAAATGCATCAGCGGTTGAACCTGCAAAGCCAGTGACGACTTTATCTTTGTATAAACGGCGAACTTTACGTACAGTGCCCTTTTCTACACAGTTGCCTAATGTTGCCTGACCATCACCACCGATCGCCACTTTGCCATCTTTACGAACACATACAATCGTTGTCATTGTTGATCCTTTATTTTTGGTAAAAACTGCCTTGTAAATTGGGGAGCATTGCCCGTTTTTCAATAGCAAGTGGTCAAATTTTGGCGGAATCTTACAGTTTTAGTCGATTTCATAAAACTCCAACGGCAATCCATCGGGATCTCTGAAAAACGTAAAGCGTTTGCCTGTAAGCTCATCGACTCGAATTGGTTCACATTCAGTTGCAAAACTTGCCAAGAATGCAACCGCTTGTTCTATGTTTTTTACCCGAAATGCCAAGTGCCGTAAGCCACAGGCTTCAGGCGTGGTAGGGCGAGCGGGAGGATTGGGGAAGCTGAATAGTTCAATCTGCGAACCATCGGCAAATTTCAAATCGAGTTTGTAGCTTTGGCGTTCAGCTCGGTAGGTTTCTTCGATGATTTCTGCTCCTAAAATTTCTGTGTAAAAATGTTTAGATTTTGCGTAATCGCTGGCGATGATGGCAACATGGTGGAATCCTAAAATCGGTGTTGTCATTTGTAAACCTTTTGAGAAATTTAACCGCTTGCAGTATCATCTTTCCCTTTCCATTTTTCAAGTTCCTATTTTCATGAATAATTCCTCAAATTCCGCTTTTACTGCTCAATCGAACCTTAACGCTCCTTTTGCCCGCAAGGTGTTGGCGTGGTTTACAGTGTATGGGCGGAAACATCTGCCGTGGCAGCAAAATAAGACACTTTATAAAGTTTGGCTTTCGGAAGTGATGTTGCAACAAACTCAGGTAGCAACCGTCATTCCTTATTTTGAGCGGTTTATCGAACGCTTCCCGACGGTAGTGGACTTGGCGAATGCCCATATTGATGAGGTATTGCACCTTTGGACGGGGTTGGGCTATTACGCTCGGGCACGTAATTTACACAAGGCAGCACAAACGATTCGCGATCAATTCGGGGGTGAATTTCCTACCCAATTTGACGATGTATTGGCGTTGTCTGGCGTAGGCAAAAGCACGACTGGTGCAGTGCTTTCCTCGGTATTAAATGCACCTTACCCGATTTTGGATGGCAATGTGAAACGGGTGTTATCGCGTTATTTCGCAGTTGAAGGCTGGAGCGGAGAAAAGGCGGTGGAAAATCAGCTGTGGGATTTGACTGCACAAATTACGCCAACCGAGCAAGTGGCAGATTTTAATCAGGCGATGATGGATTTAGGGGCGATGATTTGCACCCGAACTAAGCCAAAATGTTCACTTTGTCCGTTGGCAGAGGATTGCCAAGCGAATCAGTTAGAGGCGTGGGAAAAATTTCCTGCTAAGAAACCGAAGAAAATTTTGCCCGAACGACAGGCGTATTTTCTGGTCTTAAAGCAAGGCACTCGTATTTTGTTGGAACAGAGGGAAGCGAAAGGTTTGTGGGGCGGGTTGTATGTTTTCCCGCAGTTTGAGGATGAGGCAAGTTTCAAGCGGTTTATTTCTGATAAAAATCTGCAAATTAGCCGTCATTTACACGCGTTTCGCCACACGTTCAGTCATTTTTACTTAGATATTACCCCTGTTTTGGTAGAGTTGGATGAACAAAAGAAAGAAGAAAATCGACCGCTTGGTGTTGCAGAAAATGAGGGAAATTCCCGCTATTTTGTATCTTCAAGGACGAATTATTGGTATGATCTGGCTCAACCGAATGAAATAGGCTTAGCAACGCCCGTGAAGCGGATTTTAGATGAATTATCTCAAGAGAATAAGGATTGATTATGGCACGCACCGTATTTTGTGAATATTTAAAACAAGAAGCAGAAGGATTAGATTTTCAACTTTACCCTGGCGAGTTAGGTAAACGTATTTTTGATTCAATTAGCAAGCAAGCGTGGAGCGAGTGGATCAAAAAACAGACGATGTTAGTGAATGAAAAAAAATTGAGTATGATGAATCCTGAGCATCGTAAATTGCTTGAAACCGAGATGGTAAACTTCTTGTTTGAAGGCAAAGAAGTGGTCATCGACGGTTACAAACCAGTTGAATAAGGCAATTGAGATGAAAAAATATACGAAATATTTGCCGTTGCTGGCGTTGATTCCATTTTTGATTTCGTGTGGAAGTAGCCCGAAAAAACAGACGAAACGACATGGTAGCAAATATCATAACTACGATTTTAAAGATACTAACGGGCTAGATATTTTAACGGGACAGTTTTCTCATAATATCGACGATATTTGGGGCAGCCAAGAATTGTTGGTGGCGACCAAAAAAGATTACGTAAAATATACGGACCAATATTACACCCGTAGCCATATTTCGTTTGAAGACGGGATAATTACGATTGAGACGCTGGCAGATCAGGCTCGCTTGAAAAATGCGATTGTGCACACGCTATTGATGGGCGGAGACCCGAAAGGGATTGACCTTTTTGCCTCTGGTGATACGCCAATTAGTGCGAATCCGTTCCTTGCAGGTCAGGTAAAAGACCAATATGGGCGTTTTGTGACGAATGCGGTGATTGCTAATGATTTTGCTAATTATTTGGTGCAAAATGCCACAACACGTCGTTTGAAAAATGGGCGAAATGTGGCGGTAGTGCAAATTAAGATGGTGGAAGGGCATATTGAAATTCGTGCTCGTCAATATTTACCGCTTGTTCGCAAGATGGCAAAACGCTACGGCATCGAGCCAAGTTTGATTTTAGGGATTATGGAAGTGGAATCGGCATTTAACCCATATGCGGTGAGTTATGCGAATGCAATTGGTTTGATGCAGGTTGTGCCAAAAACGGCTGGGCGTGATATTTTTGCTCGCAAAGGATTTGATGGGCAGCCAGATCGTGCTTATTTATATAACCCAGAACAAAATATTGATGCGGGCACGATGTACCTTACTATTTTGCATGATGAGTATTTGGACGGGATTACGAACTCGCTTTCAATGAGTTATGCGATGATTTCTGCCTATAACAGCGGAGCAGGCGCGGTATTAAAAGTGTTTGATTATGATAAATATGAAGCGATTGATCGCATTAACGAGCTTTCGCCAGATGCGGTTTATCGTATTTTAACCACGGCTCACCCATCAGCACAGGCGAGAAATTATTTGAAGAAAGTATCTAAAGCCCGTGAAAAATATCGTTCGGTTCGTTAAATTGATGTTAAAAAATACAATTAGCACAAAAAAAGATCGAATAAACAGAAAATTAAAATTTTCCTGAAAAAACGTTTGACGGGGTCTGAAAAAAACTGCATAATGCACCCCGTAAACGACGAGATGCCTCGATAGCTCAGTCGGTAGAGCAGGGGATTGAAAATCCCCGTGTCGGTGGTTCGATTCCGCCTCGAGGCACCATTTCCTCCTTAGTTCAGTCGGTAGAACGGTGGACTGTTAATCCATATGTCGCAGGTTCGAGTCCCGCAGGAGGAGCCATATTAAGAAGCCCTGATGAGAAGTTATCAGGGCTTTCGCTTTTCTAATATCCTACCATTTATATTTAACGTGAAATTCCCCAAGTGAGGGGATTTTTTGTATAATGCACCCATCTATTTTTCGTTTAATTCATATTTTGCAAAGAATTGACTCCCCTCTTTAGCAAAGAGGGGCAGGGGGAGATTTTGGCAGAAGATAAAACGAAGCTCATACGAGAAATCAACATCGTAATTAAATCTCTTCTAACCCCTCTTTTCTAAAAGGGGAATTAGTTTGTAAACAAAAAATAAAAGAGTACAAAAATGTTTGAAAACCTGTCTGATAGACTTTCCAAAACGCTCAAAAACATTACTGGCAAAGGGCGTTTAACCGAAGATAACATCAAAGATACCCTCCGCGAAGTGCGTATGGCATTGCTTGAAGCCGATGTTGCTTTGCCTGTTGTACGTGAGTTTATCAATAAAGTAAAAGAGCGTGCAATCGGTGAGGAAGTAAACAAAAGCCTCACGCCAGGGCAAGAGTTCCTTAAAATCGTGCGTGCTGAGCTTGAGCAAGCAATGGGCGAAGCAAATGAAGGGCTGAATCTTGCCACTCAACCGCCAGCGGTCATCTTAATGGCAGGTTTGCAAGGTGCAGGTAAAACCACCTCGGTAGGCAAATTAGCAAAATTCCTTAAAGAGCGTGAGAACAAAAAAGTGCTCGTGGTTTCTGCCGACGTTTACCGCCCTGCAGCGATCAAACAGCTTCAAACCTTGGCGGAAGCGTTAAAAGTAGATTTCTTCCCAACTGAAACCACGCAAAAGCCTGTTGAAATTGCAGAAGCGGCATTAAAATACGCAAAACTGAATTTCTTTGATGTGTTGATTGTCGATACCGCAGGTCGCTTACACGTTGATGGCGAAATGATGGACGAAATCAAACAGCTCCACGCGATGCTTAACCCGATTGAAACGCTCTTCACTGTGGATGCGATGACAGGTCAAGATGCCGCAAACACCGCAAAAGCGTTCAACGAAGCCTTGCCATTAACAGGCGTGATTTTAACCAAAGTGGATGGTGATGCTCGCGGTGGTGCGGCGTTATCGATTCGCCAAATTACAGGTAAACCGATCAAATTCTTAGGTGTGGGCGAGAAAACAGATGCCCTTGAGCCATTCCATCCAGATCGCGTAGCATCACGTATCTTAGGGATGGGTGATGTTCTCTCGTTAATCGAAGATTTACAACGCAGCGTAGACCAAGAAAAAGCGGAAAAAATCGCCCAAAAATTCAAAAAGGGCGATGAATTTACCCTTGATGACTTCCGAGATCAGCTTGTTGAAATGAAAAAAATGGGCGGAATGATGTCGATGCTGGAAAAATTACCTGGGGCGAAAAATCTGCCTGATCACGTAAAAAATCAAGTAGACGACAAAATGTTCATCAAAATGGAAGCGATCATCAATTCAATGACGCTGAAAGAACGTGCAAATCCAGACATCATCAAAGGCTCTCGCCGTCGTCGCATTGCGTTAGGTTCAGGTACACAGGTACAAGATGTGAACAAATTGCTCAAGCAGTTCGATGAAATGCAGCGTATGATGAAAAAAATGCGTAAAGGCGGCATGGCGAAAATGATGCGTGGTATGAAAGGAATGATGGGCGGTGGCTTAGGCGGTCTAGGTGCACTCGGTGGAATGTTTAAGCGTTAATTTTTAGGGCATATTTATGAAAAAATTTCTTCTTCTTGCAATGTTAGCAAGTTTTTTAACCGCTTGCGGGGTAAAAGGTCCGCTTTATTTCCCTGAAAATGCACCTGCACAACAAAGCCAAAATCAATAACAAGCGGTCAATTTTCAACATTTTTTTACAAACACAACGGAATTCCAATGAACCATTTTGAATATAAAAACCAACAACTTTTTGCCGAAGATGTGGCAATTGCTGACATCATTAGCGAACACGGCACACCTGCTTATATCTATTCTTGTGCAACGCTTGAACGCCATTGGCACGCTTTTGACAACGCTTTTGGCTCGCACCCGCACTTAATCTGCTTTGCGGTGAAATCGAACTCGAATATCGCTCTGTTAAACGTAATGGCAAAACTCGGTTCGGGCTTTGACATCGTGTCGCAAGGTGAGTTAGAGCGGGTGCTGGTTGCGGGTGGTGAAGCCTCAAAAGTGGTTTTTTCGGGTGTGGCAAAATCGCACAGTGAAATTGAACGTGCATTGGAGGTGGGCATTCGTTGCTTCAACGTGGAGTCGATTCCTGAATTGTACCGCATTAATGAAGTGGCAGGCAAAATGGGTAAAATCGCACCGATTTCTCTGCGTGTTAATCCAGACGTGGACGCTAAAACCCACCCTTATATTTCCACAGGATTGAAAGAAAATAAATTTGGCGTGAGCGTGCAACAAGCACGTGAAGTGTATCGCTTGGCGAAAACTTTGCCGAATGTGAAAATTACGGGAATGGACTGCCACATTGGCTCACAACTGACCGAATTACAGCCGTTCTTAGATGCGACCGACCGTTTAATCGTGTTGATGGAGCAGCTCAAAGAAGATGGCATCGAACTGCACCACTTAGACTTAGGCGGTGGCTTGGGCGTGCCTTACAACGGCGAAGAACCGCCGCACCCAACGGAATACACGGAGGCCTTGTTGGCGAAATTGAAAAATTACCCGAACTTGGAAATTATTTTAGAGCCAGGACGTGCGATCAGTGCGAATGCGGGGATTTTAGTGACCAAAGTGGAATATCTGAAATCAAACGAAGACCGTAATTTTGCGATTGTGGATACGGGTATGAACGATATGATCCGCCCAGCCCTTTACGAAGCCTATATGCAAATTACCGAAGTAAATCAATCGCTTGATCGCGAAAAAGTAACTTATGATGTGGTGGGACCTATCTGTGAAACGTCAGATTTCTTAGGCAAAGGCAGAGAATTAGCGATTGCCGAAGGCGATCTCATCGCTATGCGTTCGGCAGGTGCATATGGGGCAACCATGTCTTCCACCTACAATTCTCGCCCACAAGCGGTCGAAATTTTGGTGGACGGTGCAAAAGCCCATTTGATTAAAGCCAGAGCCGACTTTGCGGACTTGTGGCGATTGGAGAAACTCATCTAACTATCCTATCAAGCTCCGAGGGTAACAAGTTACCCTCGGTGACGCATAATTCAGCCCCTTTGGGGCTGTTTCTTTGTTAAGCTATAATGAAATAACTTTCCTCTGCCTTTCCTCCATTTCTCCGCACAAAATCTTTTTATTACTAAAATTTTGGATATTTTCTTTAAACAAGGCTTGAAAAAGCCTGCATTTTCTGCGATGGTACAGCCGTTCTTATCTTTATCTTCAAGGAAAATATTATGCATAATGATAATCTAAAAGAGCTGACCCTGCGGGGGATGGTGTTGGGGGCGTTGATAACGGTGCTGTTTACCGCATCAAACGTCTATTTGGGGCTGAAAGTGGGGATGACCTTTGCATCTTCCATTCCTGCTGCGGTGATTTCTATGGCAGTGCTGAAATTCTTTAAAGATTCCAGCATTTTGGAAAACAATATGGTGCAAACGCAGGCTTCGTCTGCGGGAACGCTTTCGTCCGTGATTTTTGTATTGCCAGGTTTGTTGATGATGGGCTATTGGCAAGATTTTCCATTCTGGCAAACGATGTTGATTTGTGCTGCGGGTGGTACATTGGGCGTGTTGTTTACCATTCCGCTTCGTCGTGCGATGGTAGTGAATAGCGACTTGCCTTACCCTGAAGGCGTGGCTGCGGCGGAAATTCTTAAAGCGGGCAACCACGAAGAGGGTGATAGTGGCGTGAAAGATATTGCTTACGGCGGGATTTTTGCAGCAACGGTTGCCTTTTTTACTAATGGTTTACGCGTGGTCGCTGATGGCGCAAGTGCGTGGGTAAGCAGTGGTAAAGCCATGTTCCAACTGCCGATGGGTTTCTCGTTGGCGTTGGTCGGTGCGGGTTACTTAATCGGTATCGTAGGCGGTTTGGCAATGTTGCTCGGTGTGATCCTCACTTGGGGCGTTGCCGTACCATATTTTACCGCACACGCAGATGTGGCAGCTGATGCGAATATGGTGGATGTGGCAATGACCGCATGGAAAACCAAAGTGCGCTTTATCGGCGTGGGAACTATCGGGATTGCAGCAATTTGGACTTTATTAATTTTGATGAAACCAATGATTGAAGGGATGATGCATTCGTTCCGTATGCTAAAAGGTAATGCGGGCGAAGCGGTGGAACGCATCGATATCGACCTTTCACCAAAAACGATGATTTATATCTTAATCGCCACTGTTGCCTTGATTGTGATTTCACTCTATCACTTCATCGCTGCTGCACCGATTTCACCAGAGTTAGCGGTGTTATTAGTGGTGGTTTGTACTTTCTTAGCAGTCTTTATTGGCTTCTTCGTAGCGGCTGCTTCAGGTTATATGGCAGGCTTAGTGGGCTCATCTTCAAGCCCAATTTCAGGCATCGGAATTATTTCGGTGATCGTGATTTCGTTGGTGTTAGTGACTATCGGCAACTCTGCAGGCTTATTTGAAACGGCAGACGGTCAGAAATTTTTGACCGCTTTAACGCTTTTCACGGCGTCTATCGTTTTAACCACTGCGACCATTTCAAACGATAACTTGCAAGATTTAAAAACAGGCTTGCTCGTTCACGCGACACCGTGGAGACAACAAGTTGCCTTGATTATTGGCTGCTTCGTCGGTGCGTTGGTGATTGCGCCAGTGTTAGAGATTCTCTACCATGCTTACGGCTTCAGCGGTGCATTGCCTCGTCCAGATATGGATCCATCACAAGCGTTATCTGCGCCACAAGCAACTATTATGACCACCATTTCACAAGGGATTTTCTCGAATAAATTGGAATGGACTTACATTTTAAGTGGTGTGGGTTTAGGCGCAGTGTTGATTGTGATTGATGCTTTCTTGAAAAAAATCAGCGATAAGAAAATCGGTTTGCCAGTGATCGCTGTGGGTATCGGTATCTACTTACCGCCATCAATCAATATGCCTGTAATTATTGGGGCATTTTTAGCGTGGTTTATTCCCCGCCATATCGCAAACTATGTAAAACGTACGGGTAAGAAAGAAGTGGCTGTTAAAGCAGAACGTTTCGGCACACTCTTTTCTGCGGGCTTAATTGTAGGCGAAAGTTTGATGGGGGTGGTGTTAGCGTTCGTGATCGCTGCTTCCGTTACTTCAGGTGGTTCTGAAGCGCCACTTGCCTTAAACCTTGAAAACTGGGAAGGTATGGCAGAAGTGCTTGGATTAGCGATCTTCCTCTTCGGTTTATTCTTATTTGCTAGCCGCGTGTTGCGTGCGAAGAGAGCGAAGTAAGTTAGGATTAAAATTGAATGGGATAAGGCATACAATATTGGGAGGCCGGGGTTAGCTACCAACTAACCCCTTCCCGATAGTATTAAGACAATCAGGCAATGTGCTACTGTCAAGCAACACATTGCTCAGGTCGCCGATAGCACGAGATTTAACATAGAACCGCCTTTACTGGCGGTTTTTTATTATGCCACGGGTGTTGCCTTCTATCATTCGTCAAAAATGTGATCTACATCATAAAACCAACACAAAACCATAGCCCAATCCGCATGAAATCGGTACTATATAACCCAAATTTGTTATTCAATCCTTTTCACAACTCACGGAGTATTTTATGGAATTTCGTATTGAAAAAGACACTATGGGCGAAGTGCAAGTACCAGCAGAAAAATACTGGGCGGCGCAAACCGAACGTTCACGCAATAACTTCAAAATCGGGCCGGAAGCCTCAATGCCACACGAAATCATTGAAGCCTTTGGTTATTTGAAAAAAGCGGCGGCATTCGCTAACCACGATTTAGGCGTGTTGTCTGCGGAAAAACGCGATTTAATCGCACAAGCCTGTGATGAAATTCTAGCAAATAAACTCGACGACCAATTCCCGCTCGTTATCTGGCAAACAGGTTCAGGTACGCAATCGAATATGAACGTGAACGAAGTGGTAGCAAACCGTGCACACGTTTTACATGGCGGTAAATTAGGTGAAAAATCAATCATTCACCCAAATGACGATGTGAACAAATCACAATCTTCAAACGATACCTTCCCAACGGCAATGCACATTGCAGCATATAAAAAAGTGGTTGAAACCACTATTCCTGCGGTAGAGCGTTTACAAAAAACCTTAGCGACAAAATCTGAAGCCTTCAAAGATGTGGTGAAAATCGGTCGTACGCACTTAATGGATGCAACCCCATTAACATTAGGTCAAGAGTTCTCGGCTTATGCCGCACAATTACACTTTGGTTTAATCGCACTGAAAAACACCCTGCCACATTTACGCCAATTAGCATTAGGTGGCACAGCGGTAGGTACAGGCTTGAACACACCAAAAGGCTATGATGTGTTAGTTGCAGATTACATCGCAAAATTTACCGCTTTACCATTCGAAACGGCAGAAAACAAATTCGAAGCATTAGCAGCACACGATGCAATCGTGGAAACTCATGGTGCATTAAAACAGTTAGCAGTGAGTTTATTCAAAATCGCTAACGACATCCGCTTGTTAGCATCAGGTCCGCGTTCTGGTATCGGTGAAATTTTAATCCCAGAAAACGAACCAGGCTCATCTATTATGCCGGGTAAAGTAAACCCAACCCAATGCGAAGCAATGACGATGGTTTGTGCACAAGTGTTAGGTAACGACACCACCATTTCATTTGTGGGTTCACAAGGTCACTTCCAATTAAACGTGTATAACCCAGTAATGATCGCAAACTTCTTACAATCTGCACAATTATTAGCAGATGCGTGCGTATCATTCGATGAACACTGTGCCGTAGGCATTGAACCGAATTATCCACGCATTAAACAACAATTAGAGCAATCTTTAATGTTAGTGACTGCGTTAAATACCCACATCGGTTACGAAAATGCGGCGAAAATCGCGAAAACTGCGCACAAAAACGGCACAACATTGAAAGAAGAAGCGATTAACTTAGGCTTATTAACCGCTGAACAATTTGATGCTTGGGTTCGTCCAGAGGATATGGTGGGTAGCTTAAAATAACCCGCCTTGTTTAGATAAATGAAACCACCCAAATGGGTGGTTTTTTTGTAAAAGAGTGGTTAAAAATGACCGCTTACCCTCATTTCACTCTTCTCCCCTTGTGGGAGAGAGACAGCTTGACGTCGCGTTCAGCGACGGCGAGTAGAGAGAGGAGAAAACGGAGAGAGGAGTAAAACCTGTGGATAACTATTTAATAATTATTGTATGGCTATGTATAGGCTGAAACTATAAATCAGAGAAAATTAACAAAAAATCTAATCAGATCTATTTTTTGATCCGTTTTCGGAGAGAGATAAAGATCTTTACAAATCTATTTTGGAGGGTAAATAGGTTCATTATTTTTTGAGTAGAATTCACTCCATTTTTGAGGTAAAAACAGCCAATGTAAATGGGAAAATTGAGAGAATTTACAAAACAATAAGCGGTCGAATTTCGCTTTTAAAATGTAAAAAAGTGTAAGATAACCTTGCTTTGGGATTATTTTATAGACTGAAATAATGGATTAAATTTTTATTATAATCATAAAACTCCTCCATTTTTTGTAAAGATTTTGTAAAGTTTTTAACGTGAAATGTATTTTTTGTTTATTTTTTATATAATTTCACAAAGTTTTATGTATTTTTTGCATATTTTTAATATGTATCTTCATTGAACACAGTTTTACTTAAAATAAGGATTTTCTTATGAATAAGATTTATAACGTCGTTTGGAGTCATGCGACTCAATCTTGGGTGGTGGTTTCTGAATTAGCGAAAGCACACAAAAAGAAATCAAGCTATTCTTCTACTCAATCCTTTGTGGATGCAATTAGTCAAACCTTTAAACTCTCCCTTGTTGCAGCCTTATTAGGCTCATCTCTTTCTGCGAATGCAGCAACCACTCTTAATGGCGGTCAAACTACTGGTGGTGGTACAACAGCAGTTGGTGCTGGTTCTGAGGCTAACGTTGAGGGGGCAACTGCAATTGGTGAAAATACTTACGCAAATGGTGTAGCAGCATTAGCCATCGGTGGTGCGAGTCGTCGTGAGTGGGCTGCTCAAGCAACAGCAAGATACACCGTTGCAGTAGGTGAGAAATCACGTGCGACTCATGAATTTGCCGTTGCTATGGGTAATAATGCTAAATCAGAGAATAATAATGCTATTTCTGTTGGTGTGAATGCTCATTCCAAAGGCCTAAGCAGTACTGCTATGGGGGCAAATGCCAAAGCGGGGGTGGTTTCAACTGATGTTTATGATGAAGCTACGAAAACAACTAAAACAGTTAATTTAACTGCTGAACAATCTGCGGTAGCGATTGGTAATGATTCAAGTGCGGAAACAGCAGCAGCAGTTGCGGTGGGTACGAAAGCGATTACGTTTGGTTCATTTGCGGTTGCAATTGGTACGGATGCTCATGCAGGTAAAAAAGGATTAGATGCAAATGCGGGTCAAATTGCAGTGGGTGTGGCAACAAGAGCTTATGGTGCTTATGCCACTGCAATTGGTCATGCGACAGAAGTGAATGCTGATTTTGGTTCGGCATTTGGTAAACGTGCAAATGCGAAAGGTGTAGCTTCAACTGCATTAGGTGTTTATGCGGAAGCAGAAGGTCATGGCTCTGTTGCCATTGGCGGCCCATCTTATGATAATACTATTGATAATAATGCGTCTGTAGATGATGCGGGTAAGGCAAAAAAAGCAGCTCGCACGACAGGCGAAGGTGCGGTTGCGGTGGGGGCATCGTCTTTAGCACATACGCGTGCAGTAGCGGTTGGTATTCAATCTAACGCAAATGGCGAGCGCTCAATTGCGGTGGGTCATAAATCTGAAGCAGCAACAGAATCTGTTTCAATGGGCTTTAACGCCAAAACCCAAGGCTCAGGCAACATCGCGATTGGTAAAAACGCGGGCGTTGATGCTTCTAAGGGCACGGGCGATGCAGATGCGGTTGAATCTAACTTAGTAACCAACTCTGTGGCGATTGGTACAGGTGCGACTGCAACATCGAAAAATTCTATTGTGATTGGTAATGGTGCGAAAAGTATTCGTGCGGATAAGAGTTATAAAACAGGCGCAAATGCGATCGCAATTGGTGAAGGTGCAGACGCAAGCTATACCGACAGTATTGCGATGGGTACGAGTGCTGCTGTTGGTATGACAGAATCTGTTGCAATCGGTAATGGTGCAAAAGGTAATGTGAAAGCAAACGGTAATGGTAAAGCATCAACCGCAGTGGGTGCGAGAACCGAAGCAGAAGGCGATAATGCAACTGCTGTGGGTGTGCTCACTTATGCAACCGCAACTAATGCATCTGCCTTTGGTGTGAGTGCGAAAGCCCAAGGGGGAAACTCTGTTGCAATCGGTCATAATGCACAAGCATTATCTGGTGGCGATCAATACGATCTAAATGGGACAAAATATAGTAATAACGCATTAAGTTCAGTGGTGATTGGTGATAGTGCATTAACTCGTCAAAATCGTACCGTAACATTAGGTTATAAGTCCCAAACTCTCTTTACCAGTGCGGTGGCTATTGGTGATGCGGCATATGCAGATGCGGCACGTAGTATTTCTATTGGTCGTTCAAGTCGTAGCACGGGCGAAAATGCGGTGGCATTAGGTTCAGGAGACCAAAATGGTAATAGTCCAACCACAGCAAGTGGTGCACACTCTATTGCAGTGGGTTCTAATGCAAGAGCGGAACAAAGCAGCACCATTGCAATGGGTAAAGATGCTCAAGCAACGATTGAACAGGGTGTTGCTTTAGGTTCATCTTCTGTAACAACAGGACTAAGAAATGCACAAGCGTTCGATCCTGCAAACGGTCGTCGCAATTATTTTGAAGAAGCGAGAAACACTGGTCGTGCGGCACGTTCAACCATGGCTGGCGTTTCCGTAGGCAGTTCAACACAATCTCGTCAAATTAATAACGTGGCTGGCGGTACGGTTGATACCGATGCAGTGAACGTTGCTCAATTAAAAGCTGTTAACTTAAAAGTTGAAGGTAACACGACTGATTCTGCAGGTGCGGATGTTCGTTTAGTGTCAAATACCTTAAAAGTACAAGGTACGAATAATTCATTTATTACAACAAATGCAGTTAACAATGAAATTAACATTTCGACCACGCAAGCGAGAACAACCGTAGATGGCAATGGTGTTGCGAGTGTTAACAGCTCGAATAATAACCCAACCAACGGCTTAGTTACCGCAGCGGACATCATCAACACCATCAACAAAGCAGGTTGGAACATTCAAACTTCAGGCTCAAACCTTGGCACAGGTAACCAAACTGGCAAGGCGAAGGTGTCTGCGGGAACGGATGTTTCTTTCCAAGCGGCAAATAACTTAACCGCAAAACGCACAGGCACAACCATTGAATATGGCTTGGCGAGCGATTTAACCAATATCAATTCTATTCAAGGGGCGGGCAATAAAGTGAGTTTGACTGCTCAGGGGGTTGATGTTGGCGGTCAAAATATTACCAATTTAAAATCAGGCGGTACAACAGTTAATAATGCTGCCAATATTGGTGATGTGCAAAATATTTCAAAAACGAATGAGCTTCATATCAAACCTAACACCTATGCTGTTGGCACAGATGGTTCGGTAAGCTTGGCTTATGAGAATGGTAATGAGCAACTTGTTGCAAATAAAACCACCAAAATTACGGGCATTGCACGTGCAGATGATTTGTGGTCGTTACAAGTGGATAAAAACGGCACGAAAACCGATGTGAATGCACAAAACAAAAAGGTTGCTCTTAAACAAGGTAAGAACGTTACGCTTGATGCCACAGCAGGTCAAATTACTATCAATGCGGATGACCAAGTTGAGAAAGTTGAAAAAGACGGTGGCGATAGTAACGCAGACAATTTGATTACAGTAACATCAACTAATGCGGGCAAGGCGAATGCAACTTATAAATTAAATGTATCGAAAAGTGTGGTGAGATCTGCGACTGCTTGGAACTTGAAAGATGGTAAAGACACTGGCAATGGCCATGCGATTGCGGGTGGCGAGTCTGCGGTGTTTAAAAATGCAGATAACGATAATAACATTTTGGTTTCTCGTAACTTAAATGCGATTACTGTTGGCTTATCAAAAGCTTTAACAGGTATGACATCCATTGGTGGCAATGGCTCAACGATTACCTTTACCAATGCAGGTTTAGATGTGGGTAGTAAGAATATTACTAACTTGGCATCGGGTGGAAATGTTGTTACTAACGCTGCCAATATTGGCGATGTAAACCGTATTGTGGGAGCTAACCAATGGGGCTTGCAAATTGATAATGGTTCAAGAACGGATGTTCCACCAGTTAACGGTAAAGTTGCGTTAAAACAAGGTAATGATATTAGTCTTGTAAAAACCCAAGACGGCGAGATTACCATCAATTCTACCGCAAAACTTCATACCAAAGGTAACTCAGCTGGTGTTGGACTTGTTTCATTATCAGATCAATCATTAACCGTAAAAGGTGCGGAGAATAGCTTTATTCGCACGTCTGCAGGTAATCAAGAAATTACGATTGAGACTAAACAAGGCTCAATTATTCCAGATTCTGCTGAATATTCAGGAATACCAAGTTTAGGTGGCGATGATGGCTTAGTGACTGCAAGCACAGTGGTCGATGCAATTCAAAAATCTGGTTGGATTGCAATTGGTGCGGGAAATGTAAACCTTAATAGTGACGGTACGCCAGGGCTTGCCTATAGAAACCTTATCAAGCCAGGAAATACTGTTACTTTCGAAGCGGGTAAAAACTTAACTGTAGTTCAGCCTAGCACGGGTGATGCTAAATTTACCTTTGCGTTAAACAGCAAGCTAGAAGGCATTACCCAAGTGGGTGGTAACGGCACAACCATTACATTTAATCAGGACGGCATCGGTTTAGGTGGCGATAATGCACCGAAGAAAATCACTGGCGTAGCGAATGGTACGGATGAGCATGATGCGGTGAACTTTGGGCAGTTGCAGAATATAATTGCCGCAAATGGTTCAACTGAAACAGTGAAGAAAGATGTTAACGTTGCGAATAACTTAGCTGCTGTTCGTGTTTCAAAAGGCTCAGAAGGCGCACCAAATGCAGAATATAGCGTTTCTGTGAAAACAGAAGACGTGAAAGATGCGGCACGTCAAGCGGTTATATTAACCCAAAATTCTACAGGCCCGATTAAGGTAACGGCGACACCGAACGAAACCACACATAACACAAACTATAGTGTGACATTTGATGGTGCAGAAGCGGCAAAATCTATTCCATTGAGCTATGCAGCGAATAATGAAACGGCGAAAACGGTAACGTTAGAGCAAGGGTTGAAATTCACGAACGGTACACGCACGGTGGCAATCGTTGAAAATGGTGGCGTGGTGAAATTCGATTTGAATCAAGCAACGGCAGATAAAATTGATAATGCTATCACTAACAACACAATTGCGTTAGGCGATGGCACCGATTTTACGAAAGCTCAAAACTTAACCGAAGAAAACGGTATTCGTTTTAATGTTGTGGGCGCGAATAATAGCGAAAATATTGTCACTAAAGCGAGCCTAGGTGGTAATAACATCAGCGTTGATTTATCAAGTGCGATGAAACAAACCATTAACAACAAAGCGAATAACACCTTAAATAACATTACGCCAGAAGGCGAGAAAGTGATCACAGGTTTAGGCACTGAGATCACCGCAGGCGATCGTATTAGTTTAGATGGTTCAACCACAGATGCAAATGGCAAACGCCACTATCGTATCAGCGCTGACAAACAAGTTGAAGCAGTTGAAGCAGCAGAACATAAAGCAAATGATGAAAACCTTGTGGAAGTCACGGTAACATCAGGTAAGAAAGGTGAAGCTAATGCGACTTATGCGGTTGGTGTATCGAAACAAGCGGTGCAAAATGCTGCAGCGTGGATCTTAAAAGATGGTAATGACACAGCAAGCACGGGCAAAACAATTTCTGGTGGTCAAGCGGTCGTAATTAAGAACGCAGATGCAAATGTGGCAGTAAAACGTACAGATAATGAGATCAGTGTAGGTTTAGCAAACACCTTAACTAACATCAACGCAATTGGTGGCAATAGTCAAACCATTAAGTTTGAAAATGAAGGCATCAATGTAGGCGGTGCACAGATAACTAATGTGAAATCAGGTGGTGATGGTCCAAATAATGCAGCGAATATCAGTGATGTAACGCGTATTTCTCAAGCGAACGATACTTTTATCAAGAAAGACACTTACGCAGTGAATGGCGACAATGAAGTGGTATTAAAATACGCGAACGCAGCGGGTGAGGTTGCAGGCGAAGCGAAAATCACAGGCGTTGCGAAAGCGAGCGATATTTGGTCATTACAAGCAAATGGTGCAGATGTTACACCGAACAATAAGAAAGTGAATCTTGTTCAAGGGGATAACATTTCGATTACATCAAAAGATGGCACAGTGACCATTTCAAGCAAGTTCAATGCAGCTGATGCGGCGAAAAATGACTTACGTTTGGTACAAAATCAAGCGGAAGGCTCAAATGGTAAATACGCAGTAAGCGAAACAGGCGAAGTGACCTTAACGGTTCAAGATGGCAATGGTGGTAACAAATCTAACGTTGTGATCGGTGGTATTGCGAAAAATGATTTGAGCAATATTACGACCACAGGCGAAAGCAAAGTTAAAAATCTTGCTGCGTGGAAAATCCAAGCCAATGATGCGGCAGAACAAACAGTTGCTGGTGGCGATACGGTTAAATTCAAAAATGGTCAAAACATTGAAATTACCAATGAGAACAAAGTCTTTACGGTAAAAACGGCTGATAATTTAACCGCATCTAGCTTAACAACAGGCAACACTGCTGTGACGAATAGCGGTGTGACAGTGACTAATACTGCTGACCCTTCGAAATCAGTGCATTTAACTGTATCAGGCTTAAACAACGGTGGTAACAAAATTACTAACGTTGAGAGAGGTACAGAAAGCAGCGATGCGGTTAATAAAGGTCAGTTAGATGAGATTGGAAACAATGTTATCTCATTGGGTGCGGATGGAAATACTGCAACGCAAACGCAAACATTACGTCAAGCAGATGGCATTAAGTTTAATGTATTAGGTGGTTCGAACATTACGACAGCGGGTGCGGGTAATAACGTAACCGTGACGTTAGCGAATGCGTTAACAGGCATTACCTCGATAGCGGGTAATGGCACAACGGTAAGCTGGACAGGGGAAGGCTTGAACCTTGGCGATGGCAGTAAACAAATTAAAGGTATCGCGAAAGGTACGCAAGACAATGATGCGGTAAACGTAGCGCAATTGAATGCGGTATCAACGCAACTGAACAACACGGTGAAATTGGGTGGTAACACGGGTGTGACAAAAGAACAAACCTTGTCACAAGCGGGTGGAATCCAATTTAATGTTGTAGGTGCAGAGAACGGTAAGAACATCGTGACGAACGCAACGGGTACAGATGGCAATGTGACGGTTGATTTATCGGATGAGATGAAAACAACGATTAATAACAAAGCGAATACAAACTTAGACAATATTACAACTGACGGTAAGAAAGTGATTACTGCGTTGGGTACGGTGTTGGAAGCAGGCGATCGCATTACGTTGGATGATTCAAAATCGGATAAAGAGACAGGTAAGAAAGTCTATAAAGTCAGTGCGGCAGAGCAAGTTGAGAAAGTGGTGAAGAAAGAGGGTGATGACAATATCCTTGAGTATGAAGCACCGAATGCAGGTCAAGCGAATGCGACTTATACGTTAGGCGTATCGAAAGCGAAAGTGGCTGATATTGCGAAAGAGGCCTCAGCTTGGAATCTTCAAGTGAATGCAGGTAATGCAGAGAAAGTGGAAGGTGGTGATACAGTTAAATTCGTGAACGGTACAAACATTGCGGTCACGAATACAGGTAAAGAAATCACTATCGGTACTAACCCGAACTTAACGGCGACCAGCTTAGAGACAGGCGATACGAGAGTGGAAACAGGTGGCATCACGATTAAGAATGGTGCGAACGGTAATGCGACAGTATCGTTAACCAAAGCGGGCTTAAACAACGGTGGTAACAAAATTACTAACGTTGAGAGAGGTACAGAAAGCAGCGATGCGGTTAATAAAGGTCAGTTAGATGAGATTGGAAACAATGTTATCTCATTGGGTGCGGATGGAAATACTGCAACGCAAACGCAAACATTACGTCAAGCAGATGGCATTAAGTTTAATGTATTAGGTGGTTCGAACATTACGACAGCGGGTGCGGGTAATAACGTAACCGTGACGTTAGCGAATGCGTTAACAGGCATTACCTCGATAGCGGGTAATGGCACAACGGTAAGCTGGACAGGGGAAGGCTTGAACCTTGGCGATGGCAGTAAACAAATTAAAGGTATCGCGAAAGGTACGCAAGACAATGATGCGGTAAACGTAGCGCAATTAAAAGCGCTTTCTGATAAAGCGAAAACAACCGTTTCTGTGAATAATGAGGGTAAAGATGAGAATAAAAATCTCGCTTTAACTGAAACAACGAGAGAAGATGGCCACACAAACTACGATATTAAACTTGCTGATAAGGTAACTTTAGGCAAGGATAATAATAAAGTGGTTGTGAATGGTGAAAATGGTTCTATTGTTGTGGGTGGTAATGCTGAAAAAGCTGTAACCATCAATGGCACAGAAGGCACTGTAAATAACTTGTCTAACCGTACTTGGGAAATTGGTAAAACAGAAGCTGTGAAAGGCCGTGCTGCAACAGAAGATCAGTTAAAAGCGCTTGATACTGTGATTAACGGTGGATTGAATTTTGCGACACAAACTGCGAATGTGGTTATCAACAGAAAACTTGGTGAGACCTTAGAGATTGTTGGTGGCGATGCAGAAGCAGAGGCAAAAGCTGAAGATTACACTGGTGCGAACATTAGAACCTTTAGTGAAAATAACAAAGTTGTTATTCGTATGGCTAAAAATGTGAACTTAACCGATAAAGGTTCCGTGAATGTGGGCAATACGGTTGTGAATAACAATGGTGTTGAAATTAAACGTCCTGCAGGCGATAAAGCTGAAGCAACAGTTGTAACCTTAACAGGCAATGGTTTGAACAATGGTGGTAATACGATTACCAATGTGAAAGCGGGTGAGAAAGACACTGATGTGGTAAATGTATCGCAATTAAATGCGAAAGCTGCAGCTGCGAAAACAACCGTTTCTGTGAATGGTGAAGATAAAGATGCGAACAAAAATCTTGTTTTAACCGAACGCAAGGCTACGGATGGTCACACTAACTATGATGTGAAACTTGCGAATAAAGTGACATTAGGCACTGATACAACAAAACAAGTGATTCTGGATGGTACAGCAGGCTCGATTACTGCAGGCTCTGGTAATAATGTTGTGATTGTTGATGGATCTAAAGCATTAATTCGTGTAGGTAATGGCACAAATCGCGTTTCAATTGATGGTGCAAGCGGTCATATTACTGGCCTAGCTAACCGTGAATGGGTTGTTGGTGAAACGACAGCGGTAAGCGGACGTGCGGCAACTGAAGATCAATTGAAATCGGTAAGCGATAAAGTGAATGTTGTTGCAAGCAACACAATCAAATTAAGTGGTGATAAAGGCTCTGTAACAGACGTGCAACGTCTTGATCAAAAAAATGGTATTAACTTCAGCGTAGTTGGCGATAATAAATATATCGAAACGAAAGCAGAAGGTAGCAAAGTTGCCGTTGGTTTAACCGAAGATATTAAAGGTAAGATCGATAATGCTGCAAATAACAACCTAACCAATATTACTAACGAAGGTAAAAAAGAGATTACTAAGTTAGGTACTATTGTGGAAGGCAGTGATAGTGTAAGCGTAAGTGTATCTAAAGAAGACAAAGATACAGGGCAAAAAACTTACAAAGTTGATCTTAAACCTGTAGTGGCTATTGGAGATAGTCATAAAGTGACTATCAATGGTACTACGGGTAATGTCGGTGGATTAACCAATAAAACTTGGAATCCAGATCAGATCACAAGTGGTCAAGCAGCGACGGAAGATCAGTTGAAAGTCGTTCACAATGAAGTGAAAGATGTGATGAACAAAGGCTTAACTTTCAAAGCTCAAGACAATTCATCAGTAACCAAAAAATTAGGCGATACGCTTGATGTTGTAGGCGAAAATGGCATTACTACTGTGGTTTCAACTGATAACAAGTTAGTGGTTAAATTAGGTAATAACTTGAACATTGGTGAGAAAGCGAAAGACGGTAAAGAGGGTGTCGATGGCTCTATCGGTGTAAATGGTAAAGACGGCAGTGCAGTTGTGATTAACGGCAAAGACGGCTCTATCGGCTTGAATGGTAAAGATGGTAAAAATGGCGTTACCATTAAAGGTGCCGATGGTAAAGTGGGTGTGGATGGTAAAGATGGTACAACACGTATCGTTTATACTGAAAACAATAAAACTCACGAAGTAGCGACTACAGAAGATGGTATGAAGTTCGGTGGTGACAAAGGTACAACAGTTTCACGTAAATTGAATTCTCAATTGAATGTGAAAGGTGGTGCGAAAGGTGAGCTAACCGAAAATAACATCGCTGTTGTTGCAGATGGCAATGATACGCTCAACGTGAAATTGGCGAAAGACGTTGATCTTGGTGATAAAGGTTCTGTGAAAATAGGCAAAACTGTGATTAACGAGAATGGCGTAACTATTGGTTTAGACAAAAAAACCGCAGTTAAATTAACTGAAGAAGGTCTAAATAATGGTGGTCGACGCGTAACTAATATTGCAGAAGGTAAAGAGAATACAGATGCAGTAAGCGTAAGCCAATTACGTAGAACGAACCAAGCGGTTATCAATAATGCTCACAATATTGCACGCTTAGATAATAAGATCGATAACGTAGATCGTAACTTACGTGCAGGTATTGCAGGTGCTTTAGCAACAGGTGGCTTATATCAAGCAGCTCAACCAGGTAAATCAATGATTTCAGCGGGGGCTGGTACTTATAAAGGCCAAAATGCTGTCGCAGTAGGTTATTCTCGAATTTCTGACAATGGTAAAATCGGTGTGAAATTCAGTGTGAATAGTAATACTCGCGGAGATAAAGGTGCTGCTGCAAGCGTGGGTTACCAATGGTAATTGTGAATTTGTAGTAAATAAAAAAGTCGGTAGAAATGCCGACTTTTCTTTTTTTATTGTTATCTCGATTATGCCCTTTTTTATTTGGCAATAAAAAAGGGCATATTGAATACACCCTAGAGGAGATTTATCAGAGATTATAAACTCGCAGCAATGCGATCTAACTCTGCTTTTGCAGATTGTTGTGCTTTTTCTACCGCTTCAGGACCATAACCAATCCCTTCCGCATAGACAAACTCTACCTCAGTAATACCGATAAAATTTAACACCGTTTGCATATAAAGTTTTGCTAAATCAGCTGGGCTATCTTTGTAAATGCCGCCATGAGCTAAAATAACAATCGCTTTTTTGCCCGTGATTAAACCTTCAGGGCCATTTGCCGTATAACGGAAAGTTACACCTGCACGGTTGAGGTAATCAATGTATGTTTTAAGTTGAGCAGGGATGCCTAAGTTATACATCGGCACACCAAAAACTAACACATCGCTATTGTTTACTTCGCCAATAAGCTGGTTTGAAAGTTCAAGTGCTTTTTGTTGTGCTTCGGTTTTCGGTTCACCACGTGTGCCTGCTGCGGCATCTAAGTTGTAGTAAGGAAGTGGGTTTGTACCGAAATCGTATTCAGTGATGTTCGCGGTAATTTTAGATTTTAAGTAGTCGACAAGTTGGCTTGATTGTGAGTTATTTGCCAAGATGCTTGATTTGATGACTAAAACATTTTTCATTGGAAGCTCCAAATAAATCATTGAAAAAACGCTGTTAGTGTAAGTAAAATCAAGGTAGGAATAAAGAGGATAAAAGTAAAGAGACTCTTTATTCTAGCTAAAGAATTGTTGAGTAATTTCTTTCATTGATTGAACTAAATACAACAGGCGGTTAAAATTACTACAGAATTTCCTAAATTGTGTGGCATTTTTTATGCCTAAGGGTGAAAAATGAAAGTTGCTGTGTATAGCACCTAGAAGGTTTGACGGGCTTTAATATGCACGGTAAAACGGTGGGCGTAATTGGCATGGGTAATTCTGGCTTTCGACCCGTTTCATAATCCGATTGTGGATGAGTTAGGCGGTAAATATGTGTTGTTTACAGGACATCAAGCGTTTTTAACTGAAAAGGCATTAGTGAATATTTCGGAAGTGACGCTTTCGAATATTTTAGATATCGCTAATAACGGCGAATGTGTGAATGCAGTGAAAGTCTGATTTTAGCTATACAAGCGATAGTATTTTAAAGATGATTTGCAATAGGTTATTTGTTGCAAATCATTTTTATTTATAGATAATAGTGCTTGTTTTTAACGCATTATTAACTTTTTCTATGAAGATTCTTTACGCACTTTTGGGTTTTATTTTTCTCGGCATCGGAATTGCAGGCATTATTTTACCAGGCTTACCAGGCACAGTTTTTTTGCTGAGTGCTTTGTTCTGCTTTACGCGTAGTTCTGAGCATCTGCATAATTGGTTTATTGGTACCCAAATTTATCAGAATCATTTGAAAGAGTTTAATGAGCAACGTGCATTGACTAAAAAGGCGAAGACGCGGATTCTGATGATCGGCACAACGGCGATGGGAATTACGTTTTTTATTAGCTCATCGTGGGTCATTAAGAGCATTATTCTATGTGCGTTGGTGGTGAAATATCTGGTGTTCTTTTTTTATATTAAGACGTTGGATGAAGATGTGCCTAATTTGCAAGAAAGTATAGAAAATTGACCGCTTGAGAAATAAATAAAAGAACGCCCGTCTATGTGTGAACATAAACGGGCGTTTCGTTATACAAGCGGTTAATTTTGCTTGTCATTTTGTAAAAGAATTAAGCGTAGTACATCTCAAATTCCACTGGGTGCGGAGTCATATTCAAACGCTCAACTTCTTTACGGCGGATGCCGATGTAGGCTTCGATAAATTCTTTGGTGAATACGCCACCTTGGGTTAAGAAGTTGAAATCTGTCGCTAATGCATCTAATGCTTCACCTAACGAGCTAGCTACCGCTGGAATTTCTTTTAACTCTTCTGGCGGTAAGTCGTAGAGGTTTTTATCCATTGCATCGCCTGGGTGGATTTTGTTGATCACACCGTCAAGACCTGCCATTAACAATGCCGCGAAACATAAGTATGGGTTTGCTAATGGATCTGGGAAGCGTGCTTCAACACGGGTCGCTTTCGGGCTAGTTACCGCTGGAATACGGATAGATGCCGAGCGATTACTTGCCGAGTAAGCTAATAACACAGGGGCTTCAAAGCCTGGTACTAAGCGTTTATATGAGTTGGTTGATGGGTTGGTAAACGCATTCAATGCTTTAGCGTGTTTAATGATACCGCCGATGTAGTAAAGGGCAGTTTCAGACAAGCCTGCGTATTTGTCGCCCATAAACACGTTTTTGCCATCTTTGCTTAATGACATATTACAGTGCATACCTGAGCCATTATCGCCTGCGAATGGTTTTGGCATAAAGCACGCGGTTTTGCCGTGTTCAAGTGCGACGTTTTGTACTACATATTTATAGATTTGGGTTTCGTCTGCTTTTAAAGTTAAACTGTTGAATTTAGTTGCGATTTCGTTTTGACCTGCGGTTGCCACTTCGTGGTGGTGCGCTTCAATCACTAAGCCCATCTCTTCCATAATTAAGCACATTTCAGAACGAATATCGTGTGCGGTGTCGAGTGGTGCAACGGCACAGTAGCCGCCTTTTTTCAATGGACGGTAAGCGTTGTTGCCGTTTTCATATTTGCGGTTAGTGTTCCACATCGCTTCTACATCATCAATATGATAAGAAACGTTTTGCGGATCGGTTGAGAAACGCACATCATCAAATAAGAAGAACTCTGGCTCTGGACCGAACATTACGCTATCTGCAATGCCTGTTGATTTTAAGAAGTTTTCTGCACGAATTGCGATAGAACGAGGGTCGCGGTCGTAACTTTGCATTGTGTTAGGGTCGTAGATGCTACAGCGGAGAGAGAGGGTAGGGATTTGAGCGAATGGGTCAATAACAGCGGTTTCAGGGATTGGCATTAACAGCATATCTGCTTTGTTAATGGCTTTCCAGCCTTCAACCGATGAGCCGTCGAACATCTTGCCTTCTTCGAAAAGATCTTCAAGGTCGTCAGCGACAAGGCTTACAGGTAAAGAAACACCGTGTTCCTTGCCCTTAATATCGGTAAATCGTAATAAAACGAACTTGATTTCGTTTTCACGAATCATTTTTGCAACGTTTGCGATTGCATTAGTGTTTGACATTTGGCTTCCTCATTAAATACACAACGTGAAATAAAGCAGAATAATAACATTTCTCTTCATTAAATAGTGAGATTTTCATTAAAAAGTAGAAAATTTCCTTTAATGAGATGAGTGATGTTAGAATTTATGCAAGAAAAAGATAATTATCACGCAATTTGTATGAAATAAAAACAAATGAATGGAAATATTAAATTTTTTTCAAAAAGTGCTAGACAAGGGGAGGGGAAATCTATAATATACGCCTCCGTTGCGACGCACTAATCAAAACAACGCGTTCGTAGCTCAGTTGGATAGAGCGTTGGCCTCCGGAGCCAAAGGTCGCA
>ERZ841116.230-NODE-230-length-48361-cov-12.733925_pt1 | contig 48361 bp, 43 predicted proteins | sample MGYA00519875_ERZ841116 | MGnify/ENA primary metagenome ERZ841116 (study PRJEB31850, sample SAMEA3708889) | human gut metagenome | biome: human gut; feature: human-associated habitat; material: faeces | place: China | collected 2014 ... | reverse complement strand
TGGTGGGGAATTAAGCACTAAAGAAATAAACTTTTTTGTTGATAAATATACAAATGGTGAAATACCTGATTATCAAGTAGCAGCCTTATTAATGGCTATATATTTCCAAAAAATGAATAAGAGAGAAACTTCGGATTTAACTATGGCTATGGTTAATTCAGGAGATATATTAGATTTAAGTGAAATACACGGTATAAAAGTAGACAAGCATTCAACTGGTGGGGTTGGTGATACTACTACTTTAGTTTTGGGACCTATGGTTTCAGCTTTAGGAATTCCTGTAGCTAAAATGTCAGGAAGAGGTCTTGGACATACTGGTGGAACAATAGATAAATTAGAAAGTTTTGATGGATTCTCAGTAGAAATGACTAAGGATCAATTTATAAATAATGTCAATAATATAAAATTAGCAGTTGGTGGACAAACAGGAGATTTAGCTCCAGCTGATAAAAAACTTTATGCTTTAAGAGATGTTACTGGAACTGTTGATAATGTATCATTAATAGCTTCAAGTATTATGAGTAAAAAAATTGCAGCAGGTGCTGACGCCATAGTATTAGATGTCAAGGTTGGAGATGGAGCATTTATGAAAACTCCAGAGGCAGCTAGAGAACTTGCAAATGAAATGGTTGGAATAGGTAAACATGTTGGAAGAAATACTGTTGCCATAATTTCAGATATGGATCAACCTTTAGGATTTGCTATAGGTAATGCTTTAGAAGTTAAAGAAGCCATAGAAACTTTAAGAGGAAATGGTCCTAAGGATCTTTTAGAGCTTTGTTTAACACTTGGAAGCAACATGGTTGTCTTAGCAGGTGCTGCTAAAGATACTGATGAAGCAAGAAAAATGTTAATGGAAACAATAACTTCAGGAAAAGCAATTGAAAAATTAAAAGAATTTGTCTTTTAATAAAGAAAATATTGAAGTTAAGTTACTTTATAAAATGCTTTACTTCGACTAGAAAGGAGAATTTAATTTGGGAAAAACCATTGATGAAAAAGAATTAGAAATACAAGAAATAAATAAATTAAAAGTTCAGCTTGATTTAGCTAATAATGAAATACAAAAAATTAAAAAAGATATGGAGTTATTAAAAAGAGCTATTAATATAAATAATAAGGATATAAAAGATGCTGATTTAAAGGCTTTAGAAGATAATAAATCTGGGTTAGAATTTGTTATTGAGGATGAAAAAAAAGAAGATGGTATTAAAGATGAAAAAATAAATACTCAAAATAATGAAATAATTGAATTTGAGCTTAATAAGGAAGAGGAGGAAAAAAGTGAAAAGTTAACAGATATTACTATTGAGGAAATAGATAGTGAAATTCAATTAAGTTTAAAGAAAATATCTGGAGAAATTGAAAGAGAATTAGAAAATATAGCTAATGAAATAGTAAAAGAAGATGATGAGAAAGTTGAATTGAAGGATGAAGAGGGGAAAAACCTTAAAAAACAATTAGAAGATAAAAATCAATATATAGAAAATAACTTATTAGAAGATACAGAAAATGATAATTTAAATGAAGAAAATGAATTAAAAATAAATCTGGATGAAGACTTACACAAAAATAAAACAAAAAATTCAAAAGATACAATTGAAAGTGTAGAAGAAATTATTGGACAAATAGAAAGTAAAATGAATGAAGAAGCTAATAAAGAAAGTTTAAGCTTATTAAAAAATATTAAAAATTCATTTATAGAAAATAATAATTATGAATGTATAATAGCTTTAAATAAATTTATGGATAATATAAAACATATAGAAAAGTATTTAACTTCAAAAGATATTATAATGTTAATGTATTTAGGCTATTTTTATGAAAAATTAAATAATTTACTAGAAAAAAGTAAGAAAGTAAATGAGTTTTATATATCAGAAAATGAGGAAAGTAAATTATTAAGATTTATCATATTAGAAAAAGGTTTTCCAATAAATAAAGATGCAAATTCATGTGTTGAAGAAATGTTAAATAATAAAAATTTATTTAATTCTCTAGAAACAATGGTTAAAGGAAATATTATAGAAAGAATTCATAATATTGCTTATAAAAAATTTGATGAAGTGTTTTCAATTAAGGATATAGTTCACGGAGAAGATATTATAAATATTAAGGCTTGGGTTAAGAAAAAAGATAAATTGGGATGGAAACTTGTTGAGGGGTTATACTCTAAGGGAACAAATAAGTTGTACATGCTTGAAAGTTCTATTTCTATATTAAACTTAAATTATAATAAAGAAAGAATAGTTTCTAATAATCTAGAAAGTAATGTAAGTGTAAAATCTATAAAAAAAACAGAAGTTAAAGAAAATAATTCAACTGAAAATATAAAATTAGATAACGATCCACTTGTAAAAAATATAGAAATTGAAGAAAATAATAAAAATCAAAGCAATATAAATAATACTTGTAAAATTGATAAAAATAAGATACTTAAAGAAGTTAAAGAAAAAGTCAAAGAAGAAAATATTGGTGATGATGAAAATGATTATGGATGGAGAAATTTAAAAAATAAAATATTTTCTAAATTTAAAAGAAGTGATAAAGAATAATTGTTATGAAAAAGGCATATCATGTTTGGTATGCTTTTTTGTTTACAGTTATTTAACAATAAAGAAATATTAATAACGTTTACAAGTGGTATAATATACTGTATAATACAAATATAAAAAATGTTTAAGGAGGGATAAATTTATAAAATAATTTTAAGATTATATTAATATTACTGTAACAAAATTGACAAATTAATATAGTATAATTTTTATAATAGAGGTGATTTTATATGGAAAATAATATAGAATTTGTGGATTTTTATCACGAAAGAAATTATATAGAGTTAGTTAAAAATTTTATGGGAAAATTAAATAAAGATTTATATATAGTATTGAAATTATTAAGTATAAATGAAGTTTATACAGTTGCAAAGGAATATATATTTGAAACAACAATTAAATTTAAAGATTTATTAAATGATTCAAGAATTGTTAATACATCAAAATTTATAACAGAACTTGCTTATAGTTTTTATACAAAGCATTTTTCAGTTCATGAAATATCAAGTACAAGAAAGTTAGATACTGATACAAGAAATTTTATAATAAATATTTTAAATTATTATGAAGAAAAAGCGTTGATTAGTTAGGAGTTAGAAGTTAGGAGCAAGTGAAAAGTTTCAACAGTTTCAAGTGGCAAGTTTCAACAGTTTCAAGTGACAAGTGGCAAGTTTCAAGTTAAGGTATAAATTCAGCTTATGCTGAATTTAATAAATATATTTTTAGAAATTCCTTAAGGAATTTCATCCTTAACTTGTCACTTATCACTTGTCACTTATCACTATCCTAATGCTACTAACTAACTCTAAAGCTTGCCATGTTATTACGATTATCTCCTAGTTTAACTACAAATTCAGTAAGAGCTTTTGGTAAAGTTAATACTATTTTTGTAGAGCCAGAATCATTTGATTGTAATCCAACAGAATTTTCAAGAGTAAATTTTCTTATTATATAATCATTATTTTCATTTATAAGTGAGCTTCCATCTAAATTACAAACTTCAATGCCAACAGTGGAATATTGACCATCTTTTGTAGTTTTTGTATTATTTGATAAAGAAGTTGTATATTCAATTATTACATATTCTAAAGAATTATTAGCTAATTGAGGGATTTTTGAAGTTGAAGCATTTTTATTATATTCATTAATTATTTTTTCGGCTTCAGCACCTCTAATTACTTTATTTAATGTTATAGATGCTTCATCATTAGAAATTTTTTCTGATGAATCAACTATATTTTTAGAAACTACAGCAGATTCACTAATGTCTATTATATTATCAGCAAAATCATTTTCATAATCTCTTTTTCTTCCCTTTTGCTCAGAATTACTTTTTTTAGCCGTAGCATTGGCTCTTATAGATTCAGTTGTGTTTGAAGAATAACCTACAGCTAATGTTATTAACATAGCTGATAAACATATTAACCCAATTTTTTTTTGCATAATTATACCTCCGTGTTTATAAAAATTCATATGGTGTTTTAATTATAGTCTTATGGCAAAATAAAGTATATGAATAAACAAGGGTAATTTATTAAGAAAATTAAAGAAATTTAAAGTTAATTTTAATATTTCTAAAAGAAAATTGATATATATAGTAATTTTAGATTTTTTAGTTGTTAGAATTGAAAAAGTGCCTTTGATAACGTTTAACAATAAGAGAAATAGCCATTATTTCATAAATAATCCTTTGATTCCATAAAAAATACCAAAAAGTAAAAATAATGAAATGTTTATGTGAATTATGATAAATAAAAATTAATGAGAGAAAAATAATAAATTATGGAGCAAAACTTATAGCAAATACTTGAAAATTATAATTAATGTAGTATAGTTTTAAATATATAGAGTGATTAAAATAGATGAAAAATTAAAGTATAAAGGAGCTTTAAGATGGGGTTATTTAACATATTTAATAAAAAGAAAAGTGAAGTAGAAAAAATTGAGCATAAGGTTCCAGAACATTATGGAACTACAAGTGAGTTATTAGATGAGGTTGAAAATTTAGCTTTAAGATATTTAATAAGTGATAATATGTTAGATACATATAATAAGGAAAAATTAGATATAAAATATATTAATGAAGCAAGAGCAGAGTTAGAAAAAGCAATAAAGGAATTAAATAAATCATTAGAAGAATATTATGATAATGAGTATAGTGCTGTAGGAAATACAAAAGAAAGTAATAAGAACTTTCCATATTCATTAGAAGCTTTAGTAGCAATATTTAATAATTCATTAGATTTATATTCTGATGATGAAAATACATGGGATACTTTAAATTTAGCTTATAATAAGTGTAATCACAAATTAAATAAAGTTAAAGAAGTTTTAAGTGATAATGAAGCAATTCAAGAATTTACAGGACTTAAGCCTATTGAAAAAGAGGAAGTTAAGGAAGAGAAAGTTAAAGAAGATAATGTAAAAACAAAAGGTGAATTTGAAATAGCAACAGAAGATTTAAAAGATGAAGATGATGGAGATTTAATTGTTAATAATGATAAATTAAATATTTATTATGTTAGAATAAGTAGAAATGAAGATGAATCAATAAATTTAAATCTTTGTGTTAAAAATAAATTCAATAAAAATATTATAGTTGAAAGTAAAGATGTTAGTGTTAATGGAATTGATACAAATCCTAAATTTAGTATAAGTGTTTTAGCTGGAGAAAAATCATTTGATAAGATGGTATTTAATACTGATATTGCTGAATTAGTTAATTTAAAATGCACATTTGTTATAAAAGATGAAAATACAAATGAAGTTTTAGAAGAATGTAGCATTGATATATTTAAAGAAGATTAATTTAAAAGCAGCTACATTTAAGTTTGTAGCTGCTTTAACTTTAACATTAGTTAATATTAAAGCCAGTTAATATTAGCTTTTTTTCTTGGAACAGTTCTCTTGTACTTAACATCTGGATAACCAATGACTAAGCAAGAAACTATTTGATTACCATCATTAATTCCAAGTAAATCTAAAATTTCTTTATTATCTTTAGAAGCTATTTGAATAAATCCACTAAAGAAAGTACCAAGTCCTAAGGCATCAGTCATAAGTTCCATATTAGAAGAAGCTAATCCACCATTAAATGCATTAGGTGAAGTAACAAATATTACTGCAGGTGCATTAAAGAACATTCTATCATTTTTTATAGGATCTTCTTTAAAAGCAGCATAAGAGTTAACCCATGCAGTTGCATATCTTTTTAAATATTCAGTTTCAGGTGTTAAGTTGGCTAAGATATATTGTCCTTTTTGATTTAAGCTTTCATAAGTTAATTCTTTAAGTTGTGGTAGTTTGTCTGTAACTACAGTATAAGAAACATCTTGAGAATTAGTTGAAGTTTGAGTAAATCTTCCAGCTTCAATGATTTGTTGAGTTTTTTCTTTTTCTACAGGCATATCTTTAAAGCGTCTAACACTTCTTCTAAATTTAATAAAATTTAAAAGAGTTTCTGATTCTACAGTAAATGTTTCTTTATCATAAGGCTTTACTTCAGACATATCATAATCATCAGTTGAAACAGCTTCTACAGGACAGACTGCAATACAATGACTACATTTAATACAGCCTTCATTATTTATATAAGCTTTCCCTTCTTGTAAGGAAATAACACGTACAGGACAATCTTTTATACATTGTTTACATGCAATACATTTTTCTCTATCTACTTTAAACATAAAAAAATATCTCCTTTATTACAATAATATCATTAGTATATTTTGACTTTTATATTCAAAAAAATTATAATTCATTAATGAAAACTATGAATTGATATTGAGATTATAGCATTATTTAAGTAACTAGGTCTAATTAAATATATTCATAAAAGGATAACTAAAAGTTATGGATTAAATTTGAATACAATAAAATTTAATAGGAGATATTAAGATGAACTTACAACAATTAGAATATTTTAAGGTAGTTTCACAAACAAATAATTTTACTACAGCATCAAATATATTATCAATAACTCAACCAGCTTTAAGTAAGGCAATTTCAAAGTTAGAAGAGGAATTAGAGGTAAAATTATTTGAAAGAGAAGGGCGTAATATAAAAATAACTAAGTATGGGGAAACTTTTTTAAAGTATGCAGAATCAGCTTTAAATGATGTTGAAAGAGGAATAGAAAAGATACAAGATATGAAGAAGAATAATGATAATGTAATTTCAATTGTATCGACTTATTGTATTGGTGCAACATATATTCCGTTTTTAATAAGCAATTTTTTAAATAATCATACTGATGTAAAATTTAATTTTAATAATCAAAGTACAGAAAAAATTCTTAGGGACTTAAAAGATGGAAAAGTAAACTTTGGCTTTTTTGATAATATTGAAAAAATTAATGATTATCCAGAAATAGAAAGTGTTTTAGTTAAAAAAGAAGAATATGTATTGATTGTTCCTAAAAATCATCATTTGGCAAATAAGGAAGAAGTTTATTTAAGTGATTTAAAAGATGAATATTTTATTGTACAAAGTAATAAGGAGTGTGAAAGAAGCATTTCTTATTCAGAGCTTATAGGATATACTCCTAAAATATCTGTTGAGCCAACAGAAGGTGCAATGCTTTCAAGCTTAGTAGCAGCAGGAGCTGGAATTGCAATAATAGTAAATACTCCAATAATAAATATGAATAAAATTTCTACTATTAAAATTAAGGATGAAATTGGATATAAGAAAATTTATATGGGATGGAATAAAAATGTTTATCTTTCAAAAACAATAGAGGAATTCAAAAAATATGTAATTAAAGAGTACAAGAGTTAAATTTAATGTTATTTTAGTATGAAATGAAGTGTATTAAAATTATTTAATATAATTAAAATAAAAAAATATAACTGAAGATTTAAATTTCAGTTATATTTTTTTACAATTTTAATGTTTATGCCCATTTCCAGCACCAGTTTTTCTTTTTATTTCATGAAGATTAAGCTTTCTGTCATTATTATGGAATATGGCATGAATAACATGGCTTTTATGTATGTTATCTTCAGAAATATCTTCATTAATAGTATTTGTATTTATAGCATGTTTATATCCATTACCAGCGCCCGTTTGCGCTTTAATTTTATGAAGATTTGCTCTACCTTTAATTTTAGTTACAACATCATAAATTTTTTGACTTTTATGTGAAGTTAAATAATTATTATGTGATGATGATTTAGTTTCTTGAAGAGTAGTTGAAACATGTTTATGGCCACTACCAGCGCCAGTTTTAGCTTTTATTTCATGTAAGTTTAAGTCAGTACCATGTTCATTTATGATTTCATTTATTTTGTGACTTTTATGTATAGTAGCATTATAGCTTGATAATTCTTCAGAAGCTTCTATATTACTTTTATATCCATTTCCAGCACCAGTTTTGTTTTTTATTTCATGAAGATTAAGATATTTATTACTATTATTTATTATTTTAAATATTTTCTTACTTTTATAATTCTTCATAGTTTCCTCCTAAATGATTAATACTTATAATATTGTCTTATGTTAATTTAAATTTAAAATACATTAAGATTTAATTAGTTATAAATAATAAAAATGTGCATTTTAAATAATATAAATTTAATATTCCCTAAAATAGCATAAATATTTGTATTAGCATTAGGAGTTATAATTTATTATGTTAAATTATTATTTTTTATTATAAAAAATTGTTAATAAGTAAAAAATATGGTATACTAAACGAGCCCAAACATATATTTAAAGGAGTATTAATGATAAAAAGATTTATTGAATGGCTTATAAGTGATTTGTCTAACTATAATAAATATAGTACACAGCAGCAAGAGGAAATGAAATATGTATTAACAATATTAATATATGAACTTATAAAATTTATATTGATTTTAACTATATTTTATTTTTTTGGATATTTTAAGGAATGTTTATTAATATTAATTTATATGGTTACTACTAAACCATTTACTGGTGGATACCATGAAGATAATCAAAAAAAATGTTTTTTATCAACATTAATAATTGTTATGTTTATAGTTATATTATCCAAAAACAGTAATTTAGATATTGTTAGTAGTATAATATTAAACTTTATAAGTATATTTTGTATATATAATCAAGTTCCAATAATAAATCCTAAAATGCCATTAACAAAAGAAAATCTAATAAAACGAAATAGGATTATTAGTATTGTAAATAGTTTAATATTTATAATACTGTCAATTGCTATGTTTAATATTAAATGGTTTTCACAAGTCATTGTTTGGACAGGAGTTGTACAAACAATGTTATTATTTAATAAATTTAAAGAAATACATGGAGGTAAAGAATATGAAGTTTAAGAAGGTAATTGGTTGTCTAGTATTAGCATTAACTGCTGTTTTTGTAAATACAGGACAAGCTTCATTAGCATTTGTTGGAGTAGAGGATATGCCAAAATCAATGAAAGAAAATAGATAATTAAAATATAGAAATAGATAATTAAAATATGAAAATAAATATCATAAGTTTAGCAGATATAAGTAATACAATAATGCAAAGTTTAATGTTGGTATTAATTCCTAATTATTGTATAGAACAGAGATATAAAAATAGTAAATTAAAACTATTAATTTTTATAATTTTTTTGTTTTTAATAATTATAGCAACAACATATTTAATTGGGAATTCAAGTTTGGGAACAATTTTAACACACTTAGTATTACTAATATCAGGGATTTTATTTTTTAAAGAAGATAGTTTAAGTGCAACAATAACAATATCAATTATATATTTAGTTATAATTATGAATGTATTTATTACATCAAATTTATACTTAGGAATTTTTCAGTATAAAATATTAAGTGAACATTTTAGTTTAGGATATGTATTATCAATTTATTTTCCACAATTGATAATGGGTATATTTATATTAGTAAAAAAAGATATAATTTATAGAATTTATTGTTCTATTAAAAGTAAACAGTTTTCTATAATGACATTAATAATTATGACTGTAGTTGCAGATTTTATAATATCATTTAATTTTATAATACATGATAGAGATAATCCATTATTTATGAATTTTTTATTTTTAATACTTGGATTATTTATAATAGGAATTACAATTTATTTTTCAAATATTGAAAATAAATCTAAGGAAATTAATATTTTAAATAAAGAATTAGAAGAAAAGATTAATGATCTAAAAAAGGTAAAGCATGACTATGGAGCACAAATATCATATCTTTATGGAATGCATCTTATGGGAAAATATGATAGGCTTGGAGAATCATTAAAAGCAATAATAAATGGACATAATAATATTATTAGTGAAGTAAAAATAAGTGATAATAATTCTATGATAACAATGATTATAAATGGTATCAATCATAAAGGAATTAATGTAATGGTTGATGAACAAGCTTTATTAGAAGATGCTAATATGTCTGAAATGGAAATACAAAGAGTAATTTCGAATATTTTAAAAAATTCTATTACAGCAATGAATGAAAAAGGACTTATTACTATTAAAACTTATTATAATATTAATAGTGTTGTAATTAAAATACAAAATAATGGTCCTAAAATAGAAAAAAAAATAATAGATAAAATATTTGATGTTGGTTTTACTACAAAGAATGATAAAAACAAAGATCATGGATTTGGATTAGCTATTGTTAAGGAATTAGTGGAAAAGCAAGGTGGAAAAGTTACTGTTACTAGCAATGATAGTATTACAGAATTTATAATTAATATACCTTTAAAGTAATTTTTAAATAGTTATTATATTAATAATTTTTAATATCTAGTAAATAAGAAAAGGAGAATTCAAAATTACATTGAATTCTCCTTTTATAATATTTATTATTAATAGTTTTTGTTTTAGGAAAAAAATATATTGTTGTATGTATATCTGCAGGAGCAGTAAAAGGATAAAGTTATATATGAAATATAAGGTTATATTATTTGATGTTAATAAGGAAACTCATGATATTATAACAAAGGAAACTATAAATGATGAAAATGAACTATATAGTTTATCTTATAAAAATGGATGGAATATTGAATGGTATGATAAATATAAAGAAAATCTAAATATAGTATATTGATTTTTCATAAAATGAAAATTCTAGCAAATGGTATAAATAGATGCTAGAATTTTTATTTATGTGGATAAAGGTTTAATATATAATAAGAGATATTGTAAAAATATTAGTAAGACACAAGGAAGTGATGGCGTGGGTTCAATTAAATGTACATTAAGAAAAGAAACAAAAAATGATATAGCTAAATTTATAGATAGAGAATTTATTAATGAAGCAATTAAAGAAATTACAATATACATAAAAACAACAAATAAAGTTCAAATTGATGATTCAAATTTTAATGAAAAAGATTCAAATTCAAAAGTAAGCTTAAAAGATGATGGTTCATTTAATGTTTATGATTATACATATGTAAAAGATTTTATATATGAATTATCTTGGGAAGGTTCATATATTCATGAATTAAAGGAAAATGAATTTACAAATGAAGTTGAAGAGGTATATAAATATCTGCCAAGAGAAATTGTAAGTGTTATATATGAAAAAGTAGCAAATGTAATGGAGGAAAGGAAGGAAAAATTATATAAGGAATTTAAAAAGAGATATAATGAAGATTTTCTATTTAATAGTGTAAGGTGGTACAAGAGAACACGTGATGGAAAAGTTTATTATGATATGAACTTAGAAGAGCTTAGCAGTGACAAAAAGGTAGCATTAGAAGAAAAAATAAAAGTAGAAATAGGAAATGGATTTAAAACAAGATGGGGAAGTCCAGTTACTTCTAAGGTAGCTCCATTAGAAGATAAACTTTTATTAGATATATATGATAAGGGATGTGAATTACTGGGAATTGAAAATCAATATTCAACAGAAGTTGTAAAAGCTGATAATAGCTATGATGAAGAAAAGCTTACAGAGCTTATGATAGAAAATTGCAAAATAGCAGCAAACTTAACAAAGGGAATAAATAGGCTTAAGGTTAAGGTAGTTAATTCTATAGATAGAAGGTTAGATGACCTTATTAATATGAATGTATATAAAACTAAAGAGCATATGGAGTTATATTTAGAAAATGCAAGAACTATGGTCTTTGGATATTATAAAAGTATTAATTTACCTGGATTTAAGAGAAATCTTATTGGTAAGGAAGAAAAGATAAATAAAATAATAAATAAAATTGCAGTAATAGAAAATATAATTTATAAGGATTATTTAAAGGAAAATGAAAATACAGCTTCTATAGAAGAAATGAAGGAATTTAAGGAATGTATTCCTTGGATATGTATTAAAGGATTAGTATGGACAGTAGAAAATATCTATGTTAAAAATAAGGCAAAAGATGATATTAAGGAAATAATATTAGATAATCCAATAAATGAATATGAAAAAGCAAGAGCTATGAAAAGACACTTTTACCTTCATGTTGGAGAAACTAACACAGGAAAAACTTATGCTAGCATAGAAAGGCTTATGGAAGCTGAAAGTGGAGTGTATCTTGCACCATTAAGATTACTTGCACTTGAAATTCAAGATAAGCTTAATTCTGAAAATATAGCATGTTCATTATTAACTGGAGAAGAAGAGAATATTCTTTCATATGCATATCATGTTTCTTCAACAATTGAAAAGCTTCAACTTGAAACACCGTATGATATTTGTGTTATAGATGAAGCACAAATGATAGCTGATAAGCAAAGGGGATGGGCTTGGACAAGAGCTATATTAGGTGTATTATCACCAGAAGTTCATATATGTATGGCACCAGAAGCCTTAGATATAGTTATAAAATTAATAAAAGATTGTAAAGATACCTATGAAATTATAGAGCATAAAAGAGATACAAAATTAATATTTGAAGATAAGCCTTTTGATTTAAATAAGGATGTTAAAAAAGGTGATGCATTAGTTGTATTTGGAAAAAGAAAGGCATTAGCAGTTTCAGCACAGCTTTTAAATAATAATATAAAAACAAGTATAATTTATGGTTCTCTTCCATATTCAACAAGAAAAAAACAATTTGAAAGATTTTTAGATGGTGAAACAGAAGTAATAGTATGTACAGATGCAATAGGAATGGGTGTAAACTTGCCAATAAAACGTATTGTATTTTTAGAAACAAGAAAATATGATGGTGTATCATTAAGAAAGTTAAATGTTTCAGAAATAAAGCAAATAGCAGGAAGAGCAGGGCGTAGGGGAATTTATGATACTGGATATGTTACTGCTATGACTGATTGTAATTTAATAAAAAATGCATTAAATACAAAAACATCTAAAATTAAAAAATGTTATATAGGAGTTCCAGAGTCTCTTTTAGATATAAACATAGATATTATAGATACTTTAAAAACTTGGAGTGTAATGCCACTTAAAGGACATTATGAAAAAACAGATATAACAAGAATTACATATCTTTTAAATATATTAAAAAAACTTAATATAAATTCAAGCAAAGAAGAGCTTATGAAGATGGCAACAATACCTTTTGAAGAAAATAATAAGGATGTTCAAAAGTTATGGGAAGAATATTGTAAAATGTATAGTTTAGGGGCAGTAAACTTAAAGAAGCCAGTTCTTAAGAAAAATATAAGTTCAAAGAAGGAATTAGATGAGCTTGAAACTTACTATAAGGAATTAGAATTAAATTATTCTTTTGGAAAGAACTTTAACATGACGATAAATAACAGATATATATCAATGGAAAAAGAAGATACAGCAAATAAAATAAATGAATTGCTTTTAACTAATCTTCTTGACCATGAAAGACTTTGTAGTATTTGTGGCAAAAAGTTACCTTGGGATTGTCAAAGTGATAAGTGTAGAGCTTGTAGGGATATGATTCAAGGAATTAAAAATGAAAAATATAAGCCTGTATTTAGGGGGCGTAGAAAGAGAAGAAGATATTAGTAATAAAAAGTAAAGTAGCAGTAGAATGACTTTTTATCATTCTACTGCTTTAAATATTTTAAGGGAAAAGTTTATTTAATAATTAAACTTCAAATTTTGTGATTTCTTTTCCTGTAACTTGTGCAGATTGTTTAGATACATAAGCACCTTTTTTATTATAAAAGATGTTATTTTCTATTATACTATCCATAAGGGCTTGTACCTCAGATTCACTTACATTATTTTTAACACCAGATAAAGTAAATGCAGCTTTTTCACCAGATTCAGTTAAAAAAGTCATAGTTAATGTATATTCCATAATTCACACACTCCTTTTTATTTATTATTCTTCAATTTGAGATACTTCAGTTACATAAAAATAACCAGTATCTTTTTCAAGTAAGTTAGCAACTAATAATGCTACAGCTTGAACTTTGTCAGGAGCAGCATTTGAAACTAAGTTACCTATCTTCTTTTTTGTAAATCTTGGGTTACCATCTTTATCAGTACCAGATTTCACCTCGATTGATAATACAGTACTTTCAAGAGTTTTGTTTGCCATAATAAAATCCTCCTTTTTATTTAATTTTTAGTGGCTACATTTAAAACATATACTGGAAAAGAAAGTTTTTGCATTAAAATATATAATTTATTCTTAATGGGATAGCTCCTTTGAAAATATATATTTTTAAATTCAGCATTAGTTGAATTTATACCTTAAACTACCAACTACAAACTAAATTCCCTTGCTTTTTAAAACATAGCCATATCCAGAAGCAGATTTTAGGCAAGTTAAATTAAGCTTTTTCCTTATCTTACATATATGAGCATCAATAGTCCTATCACTAACAACTTGAGAAGAGCCCCAAATAGAATTTAATATTTGTTCACGAGTTAAAACAATACCTTCACTTTTTATAAAAAGTCTTAAAATTTCTAATTCAGTCTTACTTAAATTAATTACCTCATTATTTAACATAGCAATTTTAGAGGAAAAATCAATTTTTAAATCATTATGTGTCCAAACATTATTAGTCAAATTAGAAATTGGATTTTGTGAATTTAAAATAAAGTTTATCTTTTTAAGTAATAAACCACTATAACAAGGTTTAACAACAAAGTCAGATATGCCTAAAGAAAGACATTCTTTTTGAAAAAGATAATGATTTATAGAAGTGTACATTATAACAGGTATGTTAACGTTGTCATTTCTGATAGTATTTAAAAATTTTATTCCATTCATCTTAGGTAAAACAAAGTCTAAAAGTATTATATCTATATCATTTTTCTTTAATGTAGAAAGTGCACTTTCTGCATTATCACAGCAAATAACCTTAAAGCCTTCTTTAAATAAAGCATTAATAATTTCATCATATTCTTTTAAATTATCATCTACCAATAAAATAGTTCTACGCATAAACATTCCTCCTAAAAAATACTTATAAATTCTAATAATATTTATTTTTATAACAAAAATAAATATTAGATTCTAAAAATTAACAGTTTTTATTTTAAATTAACAATTTTAGGTTTTAATATAATATTTATTTTCTCACAATATTACAAAAAATGGAATAGTAAAAATAGAAAAAATTTTAAATGTTGCAAAAATTAACAAAAAAATTTTAAAAAGTTGCAAAAAGTAATAAAATTGCAACATTAATATTTTATAATTAATTTATAAGATAAAAGAGCTAAGGTAAATTTAATGGGAAATGGGGGATGTTTATGAATAATAAAAATTTATTTATGCAACTAGATGATAAGTATATTAAGGAACTTATAATATTAAAGTTAAAGAAATATTATGAATTTGTAAAAGGGGAGGAATATAAAAATTCACTTATAAATTTAACAATTACTTATGGATATTCAGATTTTATAGAAATGTTATCAAGAATTGCATTAGAAAAAGTAGTTGAAAGAATAAGAGAAATTAGTGAGCAAGGAAAGGTAAGAATTTTATTTAATTAAGAAGTAAAAATTAATAATAAAAAGGGTGATTTATTAAAAACTTGTGATGTGATTTTATTTACTAATGAAACTGTGGAAGTAATAAGAATAGTACCAATGGAACTTGACATAATAAATGTTAATAATGATGATGAAAGTATGATTTTAGGAATTGGGGTAATTGATAAATTTGCAACACAAATGGATTGCAAGTATATAAATCTTACAGTTATACAACCAAACTTAATTACAACTTCAATATATGAGACAAGCATTAATAAGTTTTTACATGAATATGATTTTTCACTTATATGGAGTTAAATATTAAAATATTAAGCTGGCTAATAATAGCTCAGCTTAATAGTTTGGGGGAGAAGTTATGAGAAAGAATCATGAAATTATTAAATATATTTTCAGTGATAAGGAAATTAGTAAAGATGAAAAGTTTATATTTTTTAGTATTTTATCAATAATAAATGAAGTAAATAAAGAAGAAGTTGAAGTTTCAATTGCTAGTTTACTGGATATTTGCAATCCAATAGGAAAAAGAAAACTTTTAACTATTTTAAATTCATTAGAAACTAAGGGATATTTTAAAATAATAAAACAAACAGGAAAAATAAATAAATATAAAATTACCAAAAGTTATTTAAATAATGAATATGTTCATGAAGTTTATAATTATGAAAATACAAAAAGTAAGGTTAGGACTAGTAATCAAATAAGTAGTAGTCAAAAGAATACTAGTAATCAAATAAATAAAGGTCAAATAAATACCAGTAAACAAATGGCTACTAGTCAAATTAATACTGCTTTCAATTATATAAATGATGATGAAAGCATTGAAAATAAAGGGTTTACTAACTATCATGAAAGCAATCAATATTATTTAAAGGATTATATATATAATAATATAAATAATATATACATTAATATATTTAATACTTGGAATAACATAAATATTAATAAAGAAAAGGTATTGAGGGATTGCACTAAAAAGGTAATATACAAAGCTTTAGAAATTTATAAAGAGGAAGAAATAATAAAATCAATAAAAAATTATAAAAAAGTTTATATAAGTCAAAATCATTATTATAGCTATAGATGGACATTGATAAATTTTTTATCAAAGCCAAATGGAATTAGTAGATTTATGGACAATGGTGATATGTGGCTTGAGTATAAATCAATTATTGAATCATCAAATGATGAATTTATGGGAGTTAGTGAATTAGATGATTTTGATATAGAAAGTTATATAGATATATAAATAATGAATATAAGAAAAGTTGATTATAGGGTAGAGGTTGGGGAAGGTTTATGTTAAGTAATGGTCAAATAGTATTAGAGCAAGAAATACTTGGTTCTTTATTTAAAAATGAGGACCTTATTATAAAAGCTAAGGAAAAGATAAAGCCAGAAATGTTTTTATATTCTAAGCATATGAATATATATTTAGGAATTTTAGAAATGGTAGAAAATAAAATGAAGGTAGAATTAATAACATTTTTGGAGTATCATAGAGGGAAAATTAATGAAATGGATGGAGTAACTTATGTTTCAGAGATATTTACATGTAGTATAAGTGATTTTGCTTTTAATACAAAGATGGATTTATTAATTGATAATTATAAAAAACATCTTTATATTGAAATGGCATCTAGGATAAATGAGGATATGTCTTTTGAAAGTATAGAAAGTGAAATTGAAAATGTAAAGGTTAAAATTCATAAATGTGGTATTAGAAAGGAACTTGAAATAACTAAACAATATGATGATTATGTTAAGTGGCTTTATGAAGAAGAAAGAGATAAGGGGATGAGCACAGGAATTAGGGTTATTGATAGATATATAGGTAATTTACAAACTGGAAGAGTTGTAACTGTATTTGCAAGAACTGGAGCAGGAAAAACTACTTTTGGACTCCAAGTAGCAGCTAATTTAGTTTTAAATGGATATAAGGTTATTTATGGAAGTTCAGAAATGTCAAGGAGAGAAGTATTTACAAAAATGGCTTCAAGTAATGCAGCTGTAGCTTATAAATCAATTAATGAAAATACTATTAATGATAGTGAAAAAAGTAAAATAGCAGAGTTTATGTCAAAAATAATTAATAATAAGTTTTATGTATCTATTGAAAATGACCTTGATAAGTTTATTAATGAAATTAAGCTTTATAAACTTCAAAATAATCTTGATGTTGTTTTTGTTGATTATGTAAATAAATATGTAGATCATAATGATAGGGATTTAATGACTAATAAGATAGGGAAAATAAGTGGTTTGTTTAAAAATTTGGCTGTAGAAGAAAATTTATGTGTTGTGTTAATTGCACAAGCTAATAGGATAGTTGATAAGAAGGGGGGAGATGCAGCAGTTGAAAAGTTGGAAGCTAGTGATATTCAAGATAGTGCAAGAATTGAGCAGGATAGTGATCAGGTAATAGGGCTTTATAGAAATGTTAAGCTTGATGATAAAATTTATAGGGACAAGCTGTTTAGGCTTGGCAAGTTAAAGTATGAATCTAAAAATGCTGATGAAAATCCTGAATGTATTAATGCTGTAATTATTAAGAATAGGCATGGTGAAAGGGGTACATGTGCATTAAGGTGGAATGGAAGATTTTCAAGAATATCGGATTTTTAACATATTAGTATTTTGTAATAAATGTGAAAAAAGATGGCTTAGGGCCATCTCTTTTATTGAAGTGATATTTTACCAGATTTTTTTACTTTCTTAATTGATTTTGGTTCTGATTCTGAAATATATAATTCATCAAGATTATCATTTGAGTAAGAAACAATAATATAGAATTTTTTAGGAAGAGTAGTTTTGATTTTACTAGTACATTTTAATCTATAAACTTCATAATAAGATTTTTCTGTTCCTCTTTTATAAGCAGAGTTAAGTTTATAAGCATTTAATACATCACTAGTTAAATATGAATTAATTAGTGCTTCTAATGATTCAGATGAAAAGTTTATCTCATTAATTGAATTTAAATTAAACTTAACTGCTTTAACTTTCTTAGTTGATGAATTATCAATATTAATAAATGAATCAGCATTTATATTATCTAATGTTACATTTTCTTTATTTTCATAAAATTTATTAAAGTTTATAAGTTCTTCTCCTAATATTGGAGCATTAGTTATATATTCTTTAAGTAAAGATGTTGCAAGTTCACTTCCTGCTTTAGCAGCTTCCTTATTATGAGATTCAGCATAATCTGATTCATTTAAAGTTTCACCTTTTAAAGTAGCAATAAAAGCTGAATTTTTAGTAGATGCTATTTCAGTATTTCTTTTATTTAATGATGAATTATAAGCTACATTATAGTTAGTTTTATAATAATCTATATGCTTGCCATCATATAAATTACTATGGTTTTCACTTCCTGAATAACCATCATTATTCCCAGTTTCAGTAGCTAATTTAAGAATTTCGGCCTTTTCACTTTTCACAGTATTTTGTCCTTTTTCAAAACCTTCATTATATCCATCATTGAAGTTACTTTGATATTGCGATTGATAAGATGATGGATTACTTGATTTTTCGTTATAACCATCTTCATATCCTTGGTTATATCCCTTAGTTCTTTCTTCATTTTTAGCATTTTCAATTCTTTGAGCTTCTAATTCAGCAGCTCTTTTTGCTTCCGCAGCAGCATTATTGCTAGAAGAACTTGAAGTATTAGAAGAATTATTAGAGGTTGTATTTGAAGATTTATATGGACATACACCATTTTCATGTAAATGAGCTGGATATCCTCCACAATGATAATGATAAGGTCCAAGACCAGATACATTTTTCTTATCGTTATGTCCACCACTAGAGTCGGTTTTGCCACTATGTGCATTAACACTAATTGGAGTAGTGATAAAACTTGCAAGAAGTATAGATGATATTATTTTTTTTAGATTTTTGTTCAAAATAGAGTCCCCCATATATGTAAAATAGTTTAAATTAAATGCTTGTTGTCATTCAATAAATAAGTATATATATATAAATCATTAATATCAATTATAAAAAAACGACAAAAAACGAGGGTAAATTATCACAAAATACTAAAATTAATTCTTTAATGTAATATTTTGTTAATAATTTATTTTAAAAGGCAAAAAAGATTTAATTAAATTAAAAATATATTAATTATAATGGTATCAGCAAATGTTTCAGAACAGTTATTAAAAGAAAAGCAAATAATTAATACAAGTTTTGGTGAAACTTTATCATGGAATTATCTTAATTATGTTAGAAATCATCCAATTAAGTGGAATATTCCAACAGAAATTTTATATGAGGAAAATGATGATTTAACATCATTAGAAACAATAAGTGATTTTGCAAAGAATAATAATGCAGGACTTACTGTTATGAAAAATGGTGAGCATTGGTTTCATACAAAGGAAGAAATGGAGTTTCATATACTTCCTTATTGTAGTAATACTGCCAATTGTAATTCATTATTACATATATAAATTTGAATACAATGTGAAAAAGGAAAAAATAAAAGAAACAATTCATATTATAAAAAAAGCAAAAAAGCTCTTAGATCTACTGGTAAGCATCCAGTTAAACAAATATCTAAGAAGCTTTCTTAAACTAACATTTATATTATTTACTTAAATTTATTTTTTATTCATTTGGCTATAAATTTATAGCCTTTTTTCTTTATAGATATACATTTATATTAATACGTTTTAGCAATAAAATTATAATGTAGTAAAAAATAATGTATAGAAACTATTAATTATAGATATAATTATGTAAAAATGGTATAATTGTAATAAAAAATAATTTATGAGGATATATAGAAATGATAACAGTAAGGAAGGTTAAATTAATAGTTAATAGTGAAGAAGCTGAAGAGATAAATAGAACATATAAGTTTATTAGAGATAGTATATATGCTCAGTATCAAGGGCTAAATAGATGTATGGGTTACTTATTATCAGGTTACTATGCAAATGGTATGGATATAAAAAGTGATGGATTTAAAAATCATATGAAAACTATCAAAAATAGTTTAAATATATTTGATGATATAAATTTTGGCATAGGTATAGATAGTAAATCTGCTATAACTCAAAAAGTAAAAAAAGATTTTTCCACTTCTTTAAAAAATGGATTAGCAAAAGGGGAAAGAGGAGCTACCAATTATAAAAGAAATTTCCCTTTAATGACTAGGGGAAGAGATGTTAAAATATCATATTTAGAAGATATAAATACTTTTGTTATTAGATGGGTTAATAAAATAGAATTTAAAGTAATATTAGGACAAAAAGATAATATAGAATTAAGTCATACATTACACAAGATAATTAATAAAGAATATAATCTAGGACAATGTACCTTTGAATTTGATAAAAATAATAAATTATTATTGGCTTTAAATATAAATATTCCAGATAATCTCATTTCAAAGAACAAAGAAATAATACCAGGAAGGGTGTTGGGGGTTGATTTAGGAGTAAAAGTTCCAGCAATGATATGTCTAAATGATAATACATTTATTAAAAAATCAATTGGTTCATATAATGAATTTTTTAAAGTTAGAAGTCAGTTTAAAGCAAGGAGAGAAAGACTTTATAAGCAGTTAGAGAGTTCTAATGGAGGAAAAGGAAGAAAACATAAATTAAAAGCTACAATGCAGTTTAGAGATAAAGAAAAGAATTTTGCTAGAACATATAATCATTTTTTATCAAAGAATATTATAGAATTTGCCAAAAAATATAAATGTGAAACAATTAATTTAGAAGAACTTAATAAAAAAGGTTTTGATAATAATTTACTAGGAAAATGGGGATATTATCAATTACAAAGTATGATTGAATATAAGGCAGAGCGAGTTGGAATAAAAGTAAAGTATGTTGATCCAGCATTTACATCACAAACATGTAGTAAATGTGGTTATGTTGATGAAGAAAATAGAATAACACAGGATAAATTTGAATGCCAAAAGTGTGGCTTTACTCTTAATGCAGATCATAATGCAGCAATAAATATTGCACGTAAGTAAACATTGATAAAACTAATCTTTATTTACAAATTCAAAATAATGTAATATAATTGTATTGATGTTATATATAAATATATAGCAGTTACGGTAACTTAAAGTGCCGAAGGCTGAGGAGATGGATTAAATATATAAGGTTTTGACCAACTATATACCATCATCACTCGGTAAGGGTTAATCTTAACAATGTGTGACCGTTAGGCGTTCCAAAATTGAATAATTATGTTAGTTTATTGTCTATCATAGATAGTGTAAAAACACAGGTGGTAGACAAAATAAGTAATATAAGTACAGGGTAGCTATTTTATAATTAAAGTTGGTAATTAGTATTGATAAAATTTATTATAAAATAAGAGGTAGACAGAAACTACTATATCAAACTAGATATATAGTGGCTTTAAAGTTAACGGGGTTTAATAGCGCTATAATGGAATGTTAATTGATTATCTATTCTGTAATTATCTCTTATTGACATAGTTTAATAGCGCTATAATGGAATGTTAATGCAAGGACTTTAGCAGTACCACCAACAGTTAATATAGGGTTAATAGCCCTATAATGGAATGTTAATCAATTTATTCCCATAACCCCTGAATTCAAGTTCCCTGTTTAATAGCGCTATAATGGAATGTTAATTACTGTTCTAATAAATCGGCCATTATGTCATAGCCGGTTTAATAGCGCTATAATGGAATGTTAATGGAATATTTCGACAAAAAAATTTCAAATTGTGGTAAGGTTTAATAGCGCTATAATGGAATGTTAATGAGATTACTACAGAGACTTCTATTGTTTAATAGCGCTATAATGGAATGTTAATATAACTTCTTCGTAGATTTAACCACGCCCCTCTTAAGGTTTAATAGCGCTATAATGGAATGTTAATACAGTTTCTGCATAATGGGATATATTTATCTTCAGAGGTTTAATAGCGCCATAATGGAATGTTAATTATACTTTTGCATTTCCATATACCTCTGTACCATCAGGTTTAATAGCACTATGATGTTATTTAAATTAATGAAATTGTGATACTGTAAATTATAAAAATATTATATATAGGATGAGAATTATAATAATTATTGAATAAATGTAAAAATAGAAAACATTAAACGATTCTTAGGAATCACTTAATGTTTTCTATTTTTTTGATTTAAATGTTTAATAATGGATATAATTTTATTATTAATGAGACTATTAACTTAAGACGTAGTAGCAATAAATAATAAGAGTTTTATTTAAAATAGTATAAGTTATAGGAAATAAAACTCCCATTATTTAAGTAGTATTAAACTAAAATTTATCAGTTTAACCTTGATATAATAAGAGATATAGGGATTATATGAATTTAAAATATTAATTTAATTAAATAATAATTATCAGACTGCTGACACTTTGTCAACAGTCTGAAAAATTCAGCTTATGCTGAATTTTTGAAAATATATTATTAGAAACTCCTAAAGGAGTTTCTAATAAAGGAGTTTCAACCTAAACTTGTCACTTATTACTTGTAACTTGTTACTAATTTAATCTTTCAATCATAACTAAAAACTACTATCTAAAAACTACTAACTAGTTAAAAGTTACTCTATTAAAATTCTATTGCTATTATTTTGTGTTAATTCTTTTTTAGGCAACTCGATATTTAAAACACCATTATCAAATTTAGCTTTAATAGCTTCTTTATTAACATTGTTAATGTAAAAGCCTCTAGAAACTGAACCATAGCTTCTTTCACGTCTAATATAATTATCTTTCTTTTCTTCATGTTCATTATTTCTTGTAGCTGAAATAGTTAAATAGTTATTGTTGTAATCAATGTTTATATCTTCTTTGTTTACTCCTGGTAATTCAGCATGAACAACGTATTCTTCAGGAGTTTCTTTTATATCAGTCTTAAAACTTCCACAAGACTTAAAGTCTGCTAACATATCATCATTAAAGAAATCATTGAACATGTCATTAATGCTTAATCCTTTGCTATTTTCTCCATTATTAAATTTAAAAGGTACTAAACCTAACATACAAAGACCTCCTTTATAAGTAAAATTCTAAATTTTAATTTAGTTAATTGAACTTACTCTTACAAATGAATGTGAGTAGTGAGTTTCATTTAATTAATAAATTTTGTGAAAGTTCAAAAGTTGTTTTTGTTAAGCTTAATTGAATTTTCTTTTTTATTGGAAGCTCTTTAATTACTTCCCTTATCTCTTTGTACAAGTATATTATAAGATTAAAGTAAGATAAGGTCAAATTAGTATAAGTGAGAATAAAGTAGTATAAGTGAGAAAAGTTGAGCTCTGGTTTTGGTGAAAATTAATTTTAAATAAGTTTAATTAGTTTTGGAGGAGTAAGATATGATTTGAGGATTATGGGAAAATAATTTTTAAATTATAAAGAATTAAAGTTATATAAGAGTAAAGTAATTTAATATATATAGTTATAAGAAAGCATTATTATGTATTTAATAATAAGATGCTCTTAAATAAAAAATTAAATTTAAGGTAAAATTTTTTAGGAGGTTTAGAAAGTGGCTTTAATAAAATGTCCTGAGTGTAATAAAGAAATATCAGACAAGGTTAAGGCATGTCCTTATTGTGGATATCCCTTTGAACAACAAGAGGAAGCACAAAAGGTTGAAATTTCATCAGTAAATATTAAGATGAAAAAAGAAAATAAGAAAAAGATAATCATTTTAGTAATTATAATTTGTTGTGTAATAGTTGTTGGTTTTATAGGGTTTAAAGTTTATAAAAATGAACAGGCAAAAAAAGAAGCTGCAAGATATGAAATTGAAGTTGAAAATTATATTGATAATATAAATAAAATGAAGGTTCAAATGATAATTACAGGATCAGAAGCTGAAGGCTTAATGAATAAAACATCTATGGTTTGGAGTAATGCCATTTTTAAAAAGAGTGATAGCGAAACAGATAAATATACTATGGTTAATGGAGAATTTGTAGATGATTTCAATGATGCATTAAGTAATTTATTTTTAGATAGTGAAACTTTAGATACAATTTCTTCAATTAAAGATGGACAGGTTAAGGTTGCAAATATAATAAAGGATTTAAAAAATCCGCCAAAGGAATATGAAAAGGTATATGATACAATTACAGATTTATCTACAGCATTTATTTCAGTAACTGATTTTGCAATTAATCCTAAGGGGAATTTGCAAACATTTAATAAAAATGTACAAGAAAAGATAGACAAGTTTATGGATTTATATAATACATTAGATGCACAAATACCTAATTGATGCTTTAGGGGATTATTGAGTTATATTTTATTAATAATTTATTTTAAAAAATTATAAGAGTTAATTAAATTTAAAAAATTTAAGTTAGGGAAATAATTATGGAAAATTTAGTTCTTTATATTCATGGAAAAGGTGGAAATTCATTAACATCATTAGAAACAATAAGTGATTTTGCAAAGAATAATAATGCAGGACTTACTGTTATGAAAAATGGTGAGCATTGGTTTCATACAAAGGAGGAAATGGATTTTTTGGATCAATGGATTAAAAGTAAATTGGATTAGTTTTAAGGAATAAATGGTTTTGAAGAGGGGTGGAATTAAATGGAAGTATTTAATTAACAATGAGACACTAAGTAGATTTGTGTTTTTTAGATATCCTCGTTTTTCACAAATCTATCATAAAAAAATAAGCATAGATATATATCACTAAAGTGATTTTCATCTATGCTTATATTGTACAAAATCTATCTACTGTCCCGTTTGTATTTTCATAAGATTATTAATTGATTTGCATTTGTAATAATTTCATCAATCTTATCAATATTAGTAATTTCTTTGTTTTTTATTCTTATGATGTTTCTCTTTTCATAATTAGTAGTTGTCTATTTATTTGCCATTTTATCACTCATCTCTTGACTACTAATAACAGGAATAAATTCAAAATCGGTAACATCATTCCAGTTGGAAGCTCATTCATACAACAATTCTTCATTCTGTGCTTCATTAATTTGATAACAGGTATTCCCATCTTCTGAAACCCAGCTATTAACATAGCTTACACCTTCGGGCATCATCCTGCCTTTTTCTCTGAATCTCTTATAAACTGCCTCTTTATTTTTATATTTTTCTATTATCATGTATAGAATAATGATTACCTCCTTAATTTTAAATTTGTAAATCTAATAAAATATGAATTTTGTTTATTCTTTATAATATCATAAAAGTAGAGCTAATGAATAAATTTTACATTTATATATTAACCCTATCTTTTATCATACTTTGTCTACAGTTTGAAATGGAGGAGGGATGTATCATCCATTTCAACATACTACAATAATTGAAATAGTGAAATAATATTTTTTGGTATCTTTTTAGGGTTTTAAAACATCATTATGAAATTTAGCTTTAATAGTTTCTTTATTAACATTGTTAATGTAAAATTCCTTAAAACTAAACTATAGTTTCTTTCAGGCTTAATATAATTATCATTTTTTTCTTTATTTTTATTGCTTATTGTAGCAGAAATAGTTAATAAAGATAATATGGAGCACTTAAATAAATTAGTTAAAAAATAAAGTTATAACAACAAAGAATATTTTATAATAAGCACTTACTTAAATGTAGGTGCTTTTAATATATATTTTAAATATTAAAAAAATAATTACTAATAATAACTTATATGTAATTAAAATAGTTAAATGGAATAATAAACTGCAGAAATATAAACAATATTCGACATGGAAATTATACATAATAACGTATAATTAGAATTAGATAAAAATATAAATAAAATAACTAAAGTTATAATATATGATTAAAAATTAAAATAATCAATAAGGGGTAAAAGTATGTTTAATATATTTAAGGAGAGTAAAAATAAAAGTTTATGGAAATTTTCCGTTATTCCTGGAATAGAAGAATCAACCTTTAATAAAGTTTTAGAAAGATTTTATGATTTAGGTATATCAGGACTTGTTAGAGAAAATATTCAAAATTCATTAGATGGAAAAATACCTGGAGAAACTGAACCAGTAATAGTTACAATAAAAACAGGAAAAGTAAATAAAAATGATATACCAGGATTAGATAATATAAAAGAAAGAATAGAGTGTCTTGTAGGTCATAATAGTTATACTAAAGAAACTATAGAACATATGCAAAATAAAATGAATCAAGATGAAGTTGATTATATATCTTTTGAGGATTATAACACAAAAGGATTAAGAGGGGCTAAAAATGGACAAAGCTATAGACCAGAAGATACATGGGGAATTTATGCATATAACAAAGGTGTTCATTCAGAGGAAGAGGATAGTACTTTAGAAAAATCTAGAGGTGGATCACATGGAATAGGAAAAATAGCTTCTAATGCAGCCTCAGAGTTACATATGATGTATTTTGCAAATTGTGATGATGAAGGAGATAAGCATTTAGGGGGAACAGTACAGTTAATTGAGCATAAGTATAAAGATAAATATTATCGTTCTACAGGATATTTTACTGACATAAAGAAAATTGAAAATAATGAGGAAAGATTTTATCCTTATGAAAATACTTTTAGTGAAATATTTAAAAAAGATACTAGAGGTTTAAAAATAATAATACCATTTTTAAGAGAACAATTTAATAATGAAGTAGATATTATAAAGAGTATATGCGATAGTTTTTTCATTGCAATACTTGAAAATAAATTAGAAGTTATAGTAAATGATAAAAATATAAATAGTAAAACTATTAAAAAGTATATAGAAAATAAAAAGTATTACAATCAAGATATATCAGAAATGAAAGAGGAATTTACTCCATTATATTTAAGCACGTATACTAAGAAAAAACCTATGCAAGTTACAATAGAAGATACAAAAGAAAAATACAAGTTCAATTTATATTTTAATTATGATGAGTCTATTCCAAAAGGTCGTGTAGCTATAATTAGAACTATAGGTATGAAAATTGAAGATAAAAAGGTTAAGGGAAATGTAAACAAGCCTTTTAATGCAGTCTTAATACCAGATTCAACTAAAGAAGATGCATTTTTAAAATCTCTTGAAAATGAATCACATACACAACTTTCTTTTGAGCATATAAAAGATCAAAATCTACAAAAAAATGCTAAGAGATTTATAAATAATATATCTAAAGTAATGGCAAAAATCATTGAAGATGAAATTAAAAAGAGTAATCCTACAGATGGGATGATGAATACTGAAGATATATTATATTATGTAGAAAATCAATTTAAGCAAGAATTATCTAATTGTCTTGGAACAGTGAAGTTAAGTAGTGGAGATAAAGAAAAAACTATTGTAAAGGTTGAACAGGATATTCCAGAAAGGAAGGATCCTAAAGATAAAAAGAAGAAAAAGAAGAAACCTTTAAAAAAGATAAAAAATAAACGAATAAATGATGAAAGTGATACTGAGCAAGAAGTAAATGAAGTAAGTCCAGAAAAGTTAACAACTTATAGTACACATCCTGATAGAGTAGATAGATTAATTATAAGAGATAAAGAATATGTAAAATTTGATTTTACAGATAGTGATGAAATGAAAAAAGTAAAACTTTGTGACATTACATTATCAGTTGTTGATGGAATGGGTGTAGAGTATAGTAATGAATTTAATATGAAAGATAATTATGAATATGTAATAGATAAGGCTACAGGACATAAATGTAAAATAGAAAATAATTTAATTAAAGATGTAAAAGTAGTTAAAGGTAATGTACAAATAGAATTAAAGCTAAAGGAAAATTATAATAAGGCTTTAAAATTTATGTACTACGTGGAGGTGTAATATGATTTACAAGAAAGATGCGAATTTTCCATATCCTATATTAACAAATACATCAAATAGTTATGATAATTGTAGTTTTATATTAGATATTGATTTAGAAGAAAATACTAATGAGTATATATTTGAAATAAAATATGATATTACTTCTCCATTTATCCAGGGATTACTTAAAAATGGACAAGCAACCTTAATATTAATTATTAAGTCTAAAGATAATAAATTTTTTAATATTGAATATGGGCAAAAAAGTAAGAGTATTCCAAAGTCAAGAATATCATTGAGTAATAAAACTACAATTCAATTATTTATACAATCAAATGAAAAAATTAACTTTAAAAATAATCATGATTTGGATCATTTTTATGATGAATTTAGAAGTGAGGTAGAAGTGCCTAAAAATGCAATATTAGGTTTTTCTAATAGTGTAATATTTAATGGAAGTAATAATAAACCTTTAGAGTTATTTGAAAAAAAGGTTAATCCAAATTTAAAGTCAGATGTAAAAATTGAACTTGGTAGTGAAACAATTATTATAAATTATAAGAATGAATCTTTACAATTTACAGATCTACCACAAAGTAGTACATTTAATAATCCTTATGTATATATTGGATTACAAAAAGCTTTATATAGATTTATTGTAAATAATAGTGAGGATCATGAAAGTGTTGATTTAGAGGAAATGGAACCACCAAATGATGGGTTAGATTTTAAATTATATAATCTTATGAGAAAGAAAAAGATTAGTGAATTAAATATAGAAAATATTGATGAAGTTATTTATTCTATATCAGATAAGATGTTAGAAAAATATACGGCTGCAGTAAGGAGGTTATATTCTAATGGAAATTAGGCTTTTAAAGAATGGATATAAGAAAAGTGAACAATTTTATAATGACTTTTTAGAAGATCAAATAAGAAGTAATGATGATTATTTTAGTGGAGATGTAGTTTATATAGACGAAGTACCTGATTTTCCAATTTATATGGGAAGAGGTAGTGAAAGTGAGAAAAAGGAATTATTTATTGAAGCTGTAAATGTAATATCTAAATATTATTTGAAAACTGATAGAGATGTACATTTTGATGAGTTATTTTGGCATTCACTGTTTACTGTTTATAAAAGAGAGTATTTACTTGAGAAATATCCGCAGATAAAGGAGGGTAAAAAAGAGTTTGATACTGTAGTGGTTAAGAATTTTGATTGGCAAAATTATATCTATAAGTGTGTACTAGCAGCACAGTATGTAAATGATAATGTTGAAACTGAAGAGGAAAGACAAAGATATTATGAGCTGATCTTTGATAATCTTGATTTGTATAATTATATTATTAAATATGAGATTTTTAGAAATGATAAGTTTTTATTAAATATTTTAGATATTATTGATGAATTGGATTTAGCTAAGGTAATGAAAGCTAAGATAAAGAATAGACCTGATCTTGGTAAGGATGAACGTGTTGGTAGAAGGGTTATATTTGAATTTAATAAAAGTTATCCTGTAGTTTTATCTCCTATGCTTGATAAGGAAAGTTTGAAGGAGCCGTTTTTGGAGTATTTGAGTTATTATTATGATATAAGTGAGATAAGAGAGAAGATAAAGAATTAATAGAGGGATTTATTATAAAAGAATAGAATATATAATTCAATAGTACAAATTTTATTGTTAAAACAGTAGATGCAATTGTATAAAAGTGAATTTATCTACTGATTATTTATATCTATAAGTTTGTAATTAAAATTAATAGCTTAATTTTGTTATGAAGGAAATGAATAGAATGATAAGAGATTTAATAGATAATTATGAAAAAAATTTTATCAATTTAAAAAATGATTTAATTAATGAAATAGAAAAGTTAGAGATAAAAAATATAAATTTGAATGATGAAATAGAAGAACTACAGAAAAGATATGATAAGTTATATTTAGAATTTGAAGAATATAAAAAGAAATATAATGAAGAGGCTATTAATAAATTAGTAAAAAGTAGATTGAAAAAAATACAGTCTAATAATAAATATTCTTTAGAAGAAATAAAGAAGTATATTTTATCTAACTCTGAAAATATAGATATATTAAATAGCATAGAAGAAATAGTCATAAATGAATTAGAAAAAGAAAATTCGAAAATTTATTCAGAAATGTTAATGAGAGATATATTAAATTATTTATATAAATAGAAAAGACACTATATTAAATAATATTTTATTTAATGGTAAAAGTTTTATAGAAAGAAGTATTTTAAACTATGATTATACAGAAGAAAATGCTGTTTTTGCTGTTGAAATACTTAAATATTATGTAGTAGTCATTAATAAAGAAGTTGCCATTGCGTGGTTTGAAAGATTAATAAATAGTAATATGTTAAATTGTTTAAGCGAGAATAATGAAAGTGTAATAGTAGAATTATTGTATTTATCATTATATTTAAATATGGATGATGTGCTTTTCGATAATGTTGATCCTATTGAAATAGTTGTTAAGGCTAGAAAGTATGATTATCTTTGGTATGAACTTTATAATAAGTTTATTATTGAAGATAAAAAAATATATAATAAATTTGCAATTTTAAAATTATATTATAATGAAATATATTTAATAGACAATAGAGTAAAACAAATATGTTTATCTCCAATTATGAAAAATATAGAAAATTTAGTTTCTCAATATAAAAGTAGAAAAAGTGAAGAAAAAATAAGTAGAGATATAGAAATAGACAAAAATAATATTACGGAGTTTAATCAAGCTAATAATAATTATAGATTATTATCAACTGAATTTGATAGTAAAAGCTTAAATGAAGAATCACAGCTTAAGAAGTTAGGATATAGTAGTACTATAAGCAGAAATGAAAGAGAAAAGATATTAAAAAATAAAGCTATTCCAAAGTTAGGAAAAGCAAGAATTATGAGCCATATTGAATGGCTAATTAATATAAATAAGAATAAAGCAACGATGAAAAATTCAGTTGTTGAATGGAGATATGATTTAGATAGATTATCTAGGATGTAATTTGTTTAAGTAAATTAAAAGTAGTAAAATTGAATTATACAAAAATTATTAAAGATGGAGATTTATAGTAAAGTTATGAGATTAGATGGGGAATTCTTTAGTGTAAAAAGTAAAGATTATAATGAAAAAACATTAAATTGTGTAATAGAAGCTGTAAAGAAGCTTGATGAGATAGATAATAGACCTTTAATGATGTTAGGAAAAATACAAAGTGGTAAAACTAGATCTTTTATAGGGGTAATTTCATTAGCATTTGATAATGGATATGATTTAGCTGTAGTGTTAACAAAGAATTCAAATGCTTTAGCAAAGCAAACTACAGCTAGGATGAAACAAGAGTTTTATGAGTTTAGAGATGATGATATTATTGAAATATTTGATATTATGTGCATTCCACCTAATATGTCTCAATTTGAATTAGATAAAAAGATGATTATTGTTGTTAAGAAAGAAAAGAATAACATTCCAAAGCTTATGAAGTTTATAGAAAAATATGCTTTACATAAGGATAAGAAGTGTTTAATTATAGATGATGAAGCAGATTTTTGTAGTATAGGTTATGATAAAAATAAAGACACTGAGGATTTTGATTTAAGAAGAATAGCATCTCAAATAAATGATTTAAGATTACAGCTTACGTGCAAGTTTATACAAGTAACAGCTACTCCATACTCTTTATATTTACAACCAGAAACTATTGATTTAAGTGGAGAAAAGGATATTAGACCAGTAAAACCAGCAGATACTGTTTTAGTACCACATGGTGATGGTTATATAGGTGGAGAATATTATTTTGATAGAGATAAACATCCATTAGGCGAATATTTATTTCATGCTATAGAAGAAACAGAATTACAAATAATTAAAAGTTCTGATAGAAGAAGATTTAAAGATGAGGAAGTTTTAACTAGTGACAAGGTAATAGGACTTAGAACGTCAATAATTAATTTTATTATTGCAGGATGTATAAGGATTATTCAAAATGGAGGTAATCCAAGAGGAAAGAAAAATAAATTTAGCTTCATAATACATACTGAAATATCTAAATCTGCTCATAATAGACAAGAAAATTTAATAAGTATGTTAATTGAAAAATTAGAGGATGAAGTTAAATATAATAGTAAGCTTTTAGATAAGTACATTGAAAATGGATATAATGACTTAGCTAATTCAGTAAATAAATATGGGTTTGATGTTCCTTCTTTAGATGAAGTTAATAAATATGTAAAGAGAGCTATTAAAGAACAATGGGTAACTAGAGTTATAGTAAATTCAGAGAATGATATTAATGCATTATTAGATGAAGATGGACAATTAAGGCTTAGAACTCCGCTTAATATATTTATAGGGGGACAAATATTAGATAGAGGAATTACTATAGCTAATCTTATTGGATTTTATTATGGAAGATCACCACAAAAAATGCAACAGGATACTGTGTTGCAGCATTCAAGAATGTATGGATATAGAAGCAAAGAGGATTTGGCTGTAACTAGATTCTATACAACTAAGGATTTATATAATAGAATGTCTAAGATTAATGATTTCGATACTAAATTAAGAGAAGATTTTGAACAAGGAAACTTTGAAAAAGGTGTTATTTTCATTAGTAAAGATGAAAATGGACGAGTTATACCATGTTCTCCACAAAAAATAATGATTAGTAATACTCATGTGTTAAGACCAGGAAAAACAGCTACTCCAGTTGGATTTCAAACTGGGTATAAGAGTTATATTAAAAAGAATATTGAAATTATAGATAATATTCTCAAGAAAAATAATCATCGGCAATTACAGGGAAGTTATAAAATAAGCAAGGAAGAGGCTTGTGAAATAATAAAAAATATATATGCATCAATAGAAATTGAAAGTGATAATTGTATTGATGAAAAAGCATTTATTTCTTTAATTAACTATTTAAGCAAAAATTATGTTAATGTATATGTAGGGGTTGGTAGGAAAATATCTAGGTTAAGAAAAACATCAAGATATTATTCAGACATGCCGTATAATAGAGATAATGATTTAAGAAAAGCTAAGTTGATGGCAACTAAAGAACCTACATTGATGCTAATGAAACAAATTGGTACAGAAGAATTGGGATGGAGAGGTGCAGAGTTTTACTGGCCAGTATTAGTAATACAAGATAGTGTAGATACAGCAGTATATACATCAGAGTTACTAAAATAACCTAAATATAAATTTGTCATTGTATAGGATGTGATTAAAATTAAAACTTTAGATAATAAACTTAATAAAGTAGGAGATGAACTAAAAGTTAATATAGAAAAGGGAAGTAAGATTTCAATAATTTCATCATATTTCTCTATATATGCATTTAAAGATCTAAAAAAAGAGTTAAGTAAAATTGATGAATTAAGATTTATATTCTCAGAGCCAATGTTTCAAGAAAATGAACAAAATAAAATTGATAATAGGGTATATTCATTAGAAAGTTTAAATACATAAAATTTAATTTCAGGAAATAAGTATGAGATTAAACTTAGAAATGAACTTACTCAAGCTAGTATAGCTAAAGAATGTGCAGAATGGGTAAAAGAGAAAGTTGAATTTAAAGCAGCTAAATTTCCAGGAGTTGTTGGAAGTAAATTCATGCATATAAAGAATAATAGAAAAGGGGATTTATTAGTAAATAACACAAATGATTTTTCAGCTAGTGGTTTAGGATATACTAATTCAGATCAAATGATATTCGCTAACTCAATTAGTAATAGCCCTATGACAGATCAAATGTTATCAATGTTTGATATGTTTTGGCAAAATGAAATGATGCTTGAAGATATTAAAGAAAAAGTAATAGAGAATATTGAAATGATATATAAAGAAAATACTCCTGAGTATTTATATTTTGTTACTTTATATAATATCTTTAGAGATTATTTAGATGAGTTAACAGATGATAATATTGTTAAATCGAAAACTGGATTTAAAGATACTGTTATTTGGAACAAGCTATACAAGTTCCAAAAAGATGGAGTGTTAGGAGCCATAGATAAACTTGAAAAATATAATGGATGTATAATAGCAGATAGTGTTGGGTTAGGTAAAACTTTTTCAGCATTAGCAGTAATAAAGTATTATGAACTTAGAAATGATAGAGTATTGGTTCTTTGTCCTAAAAAACTTAGAGATAACTGGATAGTTTATACTCAAAATGATAAGAGAAATATTCTTGTAGATGATAGGTTTAATTATGATGTATTAAATCATACGGATTTAAACAGAGATAAAGGAATGTCTGGTGATATTGATTTATCAACTATAAATTGGAGCAACTATGATTTAGTTGTTATAGATGAATCACATAATTTTAGAAATAATGCTGCAAGAAATAATAGTGAAACTAGATATTCTAGATTAATGAAAGAAGTAATTAAAAAAGGAGTAAAAACAAAGGTACTAATGCTGTCCGCAACTCCAGTTAACAATAGGATGAATGATATTAAAAATCAAATAGCATTCATGACAGAAGGAAGAGATGATGCTTTTTCTGAGTGTGGAATAAAGAGCATAGAGCAAACTTTAAAAAAAGCTCAAACTATATTTAATAGATGGAGTAACTTATGTGAAAAGGATAGAACTCTAGATAATTTCTTAGAACAAATGAATTCTGATTACTTTAAATTATTAGATACTGTTACTATTGCTCGTTCAAGAAAACATATTGAAAAGTACTATAATGTTAAAGAAATTGGTAAGTTTCCTGAAAGAATGGTACCTTTAAATATTAAATCAGACATTGATTTAGCAGGAGAGTTTCCAAAGCTAGAAGAAATAAATAAAGAAATAATGAGATTAAAGCTTGCGGCATATTCACCATTATCTTATGTTCTCCCACATAAAAAGGATGAATATGGTAGAAAGTATGATATAACTGTTAAAGGTGGGACTTCAGTATTTAAGCAAACTGATAGAGAAAATAGTATTATTCATTTAATGAGAGCAAGTATGCTTAAGAGAATGGAAAGCTCTATTCATTCTTTTGGATTAACAATAGCAAAAGTATTAAAGCAAGTAGATTCATTAATAGGGAAAATAGAAAATGATAATGGCATTTATGATCCAGAGGTTAATATTAATAGTATTAATATAGAAGATAATGATTTAGAAAATTTATTAATAGGGAATAAAGTTAAGGTGTTAATTCAAGATATTGATAAAATAAGATGGAAGCAAGACTTAGAATATGATAGAGATAGATTACAAAGACTTCTTTATGAGGCAGCTAAAGTTATAAAGAGACATGATGATGCTAAGTTAAATGATTTAAAGACTGTTTTAGAAAATAAGATAAGCAATCCCATGAATAGTGGTAATAAAAAGGTTATTATATTTACTGCTTTCGCAGATACTGCAGAATATTTATATGAGCAAATAATGCCTTGGATAAGAGAAAAGTTTGGATTATATACAGCGCTAGTAGTTGGTTCGGGTTCTAATAAAACTAATTTAAAAGGAATTAGAGCTGAATTAAATGAAATATTAACTAATTTTTCTCCAAGATCGAAGGAAAGAAATAAAATAAATCCAGATATGACAGAACAAATAGATATTTTAATTGCTACTGACTGTATATCAGAAGGTCAAAACTTACAAGATTGTGACTTTTTAATAAATTACGATATACATTGGAACCCAGTTAGAATTATTCAAAGATTTGGACGTATAGACAGAATTGGATCAATAAATGATAAGATAAGATTAGTAAACTTCTGGCCTAATATGGAGTTAGATGAATATATAAATCTTGAAGCAAGAGTAAGTGGAAGAATGGTGCTTCTAGATATTTCGGCTACTGGTGAAGAAAATATTATAAGTTTTGATGAAAAGAAAAAGATGAATGATTTAGAGTATAGAAAGAAGCAATTAAAGAAGCTTCAAGAAGAAGTAGTTGATTTAGAAGAAATATCAGGTGGAATATCAATTACAGACTTAACTTTAAATGATTTTAAAATGGACTTAATAGACTACTTGACAAATAATAAAAAGGAACTAGAAAAAGCACCGAAAGGTATGTATTCTTTGGTAAATATACCAGATTCATTAAAAGGTCAAGTTGAATCAGGGGTAATATTCTGTCTAAAACAAGTTAATGATAATGAAAAAATAAAGGAATTTAATAATTCACTTCACCCTAATTATTTAGTATATATTCGAAATGATGGTAAGGTAATGTATAACCATATGCATAATAAAAAAATATTGGATATATACAAAAAACTATGTAGTGGAAATAATGAAGTTATTAAAGAGTTAGTTGATATATTTAATTATGAAACTGATAAAGGAAGAGATATGAGGGATTATACAAATCTTTTAGATATATGCATAAGTGATATAATTGGTAAAAAAGAAGAACAAGGAATGATGAGCTTGTTTAGTTGTGGAGGAACTAATATAGCTACACAAACTTTAAGGGCTATAGAGGATTTTGAAGTGATATCATTTTTAATAATAAAATAGAGTTTGGGAGATAGGGGATGGATATTATTTATAAGTATTTGAATTTACCTAAAAGATGCTATGTAAATTCAAAAATGCCTAAGAAGGTATTTACTGATAATCCTACTTTTGATTTAAGAAAAGAAGAAAAGTCAGTAATAAAAAAATATATTGAAGGAATTTATTTTGAATATAGCTTAAAACCACAGATATTAAATATATCAAGATATGAAGATGAAAATATAAGATATGAAGAAATAGAAATAATTAGAGTAAAAATATCTGAAGAATCAAAATATAAAAAGGTATGTGAATTAATTCAAAAGTACATTCAATATCCAATATTACTTTTTGTAGAATGTAATAGTTCAATTTTATTAAATACTGCTATAAAAAAGATTAATAAGATAGAAAAAGAAAAGTTATCTATTGAGGAAATGTTATATACGGATTGGATAAAGATAGATAATATTTCATCAAAAGAAAGTGCTTTTTTATCAAGTTTTAGTATAGATAAACAAGTATTAAATAATATGTTTACCTTATATGAAGGATATATTAATATAATTAAGAGTTTCGAAATATCAAAGTATAAGGATGAGTTTGAAATAAAGTCAAGTGATGAAATTTCTAATGATAGCGAGATATTAAATAAAATAAATGAATTAGAAAATGAAATTGAAGTTTTAAGAAAAAACCTTAAAAAAGAAAGCAATATGGGAACTAAAGTAGAATTTAATGTTAAAATAAAAAAACTTCAAAAGAAAATTATTGAGTTAAAAAGTAATTTAATATAGAGGAGATAGAAATGGAAAGAATGAATGGAGAAACTTTAAATATAGTAGAGGATAATATTCAAAAATTAAAAGCAATATTTCCGGAAGTATTTAATGAAGATAAAGTTGATTTTGAAAAATTAGAAGCAGTTCTTGGTGAATATAAAGATAATGGTACAGAAAGGTATAATTTTTCATGGCCAGGAAAAGCAAAGGCTATAAGAATAGCACAAACTCCTTCGACAGGAACTTTAAGACCATGTAAAGATGAAAGTAAAAATTGGGATGAAACACAAAATCTTTATATAGAAGGAGATAACTTAGAAGTTCTTAAGATTTTACAAAAATCTTATTATGGAAAAGTAAAAATGATATATATTGATCCTCCTTATAATACTGGAAATGATTTTGTATATAAAGATGATTTTAAAGATAATGTAGAAAATTATTTAGCAATTACAGGGCAAAAAGATGAAGATGGAAAGAAAACTACAACTAACACAGAATCAAATGGAAGATATCATTCAAATTGGTTAAATATGATGTATCCTAGGTTAAAGTTAGCTAGAAATTTATTGAAAGATGATGGAGTTATATTTATTTCTATAGATGATAATGAAGTAACAAATTTAAAAAAAATTTGTGATGAAATATTTGGAGAAGACAATTTAGTTTCAATAATTCCTTGGCAAGCAAGACAGTCTATACAGAATGATACTGATTTAAGTTCAAGTCATGAATATATTGTTAGTTATGCAAAAAATAGAAGAAAAGAGCATAGAAGATTAAAAGAGAGTAATATGAATATATGGTATGATATGGAAAGTTTTGCGTGTTATCCATTGCCATTAGATAAAGATAAATTTAGTAATGAAGATAAGGATTCTAGGGGATTATGGAAGGCTGATCCGTTTGATGCTCCAAATGTTAGACCAAATCTTACTTATGCAATAGTAAATCCTAATACAGGAGAAGAGTTTTGGCCACCTAAAGGGCGCTGTTGGAGAACAGATGAAGATTCATATAAAAAATTACTAAGAGATAATAGAATTGTATTTGGAAAAAGCGGAGAATCTAAACCACAATTAAAGGTTTTTTATGAAGAAAAAAAGAAGTTTGGTAGTGTTGATAACACTTGGTTTACAGGAGAAAAGTGTGGAACAGCAACTCAAGGAACTAAAGAATTGCAACAGCTTTTTAAAGGACCAGCTTATTTTGATACACCAAAGCCAACAAAGTTAATATTAAAATTAATGCAGTTAAGTCTAGGACAAAGCTCAAATGAAATTGTATTAGATTTCTTCTCTGGTTCAGCTACAACTGCTGATGCTGTGATTCAATATAATAATTTTACAAGTAGTAAATGTAAATATATAATGGTTCAAATCCCTGAAAGTGTTAATGAAAAATCAATTGCATATAATGATGGTTTTACTAATATATGTGAAATAGCAAAAAAAAGAGTAAGAAAAGCAGGTGAGCAATATGATAATAAATCATTGGATAATGGATTTAAAGTTTTTAAATTAGATTCATCTAATATTAATAAATGGGATTTAAAAGATGGAGAAGATATTGAAAGAAAGTTATATGAAATGACTGAAAATATTAAAGAAGGAAGAACTGAAGAAGATATTTTATATGAAATACTCCTTAAGTATGGTATAGATTTAAATATGCCTATAGAGGAGCATAGTATTTGTGGTAAAAAAGTATTTGATATAGGATTTGGTGCTATAATAGCTTGCTTAGATAATAATATCACTTTAGATGCTGTCGAAGGCATTGGTAAGTTAAAGGAAGAGTTAAGTCCAGAGGAAAATGAATGTAGAGTTGTATTTATGGATAGTGGATTTGCTACTGATTCAGTAAAAACTAATGCAATACAAATATTAAAGAGATATAACATTGAAGATGTTAAAAGTATATAGGAGGCAACCTAATGAAAATTAAGTTTAGTGATAGTTTAGAATATCAAAAGGAAGCCATTGATTCTATAGTTAATGTATTTGAAGGTCAAAGTATAGCCAAAAGTAATTTTACTGTATCTGTACAAGAACAAAATATTGGATTTTTTGAAAATGAACTTGGGATAGGCAATAGATTAGATATAACTCAAGATGAAATAGAAGAAAATATAAATATAATTCAAATGGAAAATTCGCTTCCTAGAACAAATTTTAGAGATAAAGCATTAAATTTATCAGTTGAAATGGAAACTGGAACTGGTAAAACATATGTATATTTAAGAACAATATTTGAATTAAATAAGAAATATGGATTTACTAAGTTTATAATTGTAGTCCCTTCTTTAGCAATTAAAGAAGGGGTATATAAATCATTAGAAATAACTAAAGATCATTTTAAAGGATTATATGAAAATACTGTATATAATTATTTTATATATGACTCTCAAAAGCTAGAGCAGGTTAGAAGTTTTGCTACAAGTTCTAATATTGAGATTATGGTTATTAATATTGATGCATTTAGAAAAAGCTTTGTTGATCCAGAAAAAGAAACAACAGTTAATATAATTCATAGAGCAAATGATAAATTAAGTGGATATAAACCTATTGAATTTATACAACAAACAAACCCAATAGTTATAATAGATGAGCCTCAAAGTGTTGATAGTACTCCGAAGTCTAAAGAAGCTATTGCATCACTTAATCCTTTAGCTATATTAAGATATTCAGCAACTCATAAGGAAAAATTAAATTTAGTTTATAAATTAGACTCTGTTGATGCTTATGAAAAAGAATTAGTAAAGCAAATTGAAGTCATATCAGTAATGCCAAAGGATAGTAATAATAATCCATATATAAAATTAGTTAGTGCAAGTAGTACAAAATCAGGAATATCAGCAAAAGTAGATATTGATGTTTTAGATAAAGGTAAAATAAAAAGAGTTACTAAAACTATTAAAAAAGGAACTGATTTAGCACAATTAACAAATAGAGAATTATATGAAGGATTTATAATTGATGAAATTAATTGTGAAAAGGGTAAAGAATATATAACCTTTACTACAAATGATATATTAATTGAAAAAGGTGAAGCTTACGGAGATATTGATCATGACGAGCTAAAAAGAGTCCAGATAAGAAAAACAATAGAAGAGCATTTAAATAAAGAATTAAAGTTAACTAGAAAAGGCATAAAAGTATTAAGTTTATTCTTTATAGACAGAGTTGATAATTATAGAGATTATGATTCAGAGGGTAATCCTATAAAAGGGAAATATGCAGTTATGTTTGAAGAGGAGTATAAAAAGTTTATAAGAAAACCTAAGTATAATACTTTATTCATGGATGTAGATATAGATACAATAGCAGAAGAAGTTCATGATGGATACTTTGCTACAGATAAGAAAAAAGATTCTAAAGGAAATAGTATTTATAAAGAAACTAAAGGTAATACTGCAGCTGATGAAGATGCATATTCGTTAATAATGAAGGATAAAGAAAGATTATTAAGTTTTGATACTAATTTAAGATTTATATTCTCTCACTCTGCTTTAAGAGAAGGATGGGATAATCCTAATGTATTCCAAATTTGTACTCTTAATGAAACAAAGTCAGAAATAAAAAAGAGACAAGAAATAGGAAGAGGTTTAAGATTAGCAGTTAATCAAGAGGGTGAAAGAGTTTATGGCCATGATGTAAATACTTTAACAGTTATGGTTAATGAATCTTATGAGGACTTCGTAACTAATCTTCAAAGAGAAATTGAGGAAGAAGAAGGAATTAAATTTGGAGTAATTGATAAATATACATTCTCTAATATTTTATATGAAGTTAGTGAGGATGTGAAGCTACAAGTTGGTTCTTCAGAGTCAGAGAATATATGGAATTTCTTAAAGGATGAAAAATATATTGATGCAAAAGGAAATATTCAAGAAAAATTAAAGGTAGAATTAAAGGATAATACTTTATCACTACCAGAAGATTTTAAAGCTTTTGAGTCAATGATAATTCAAAAACTTACTAAGTTGGCTGGAAACTTAAAAAATATAAAAAATGCCAATGATAGAAGAGAAATAAAGCTTAATAAAGAAAATATAATAGATGATAAAGAGTTTATTGAACTATGGAATAGAATTAAATATAAAACAACGTATTCTGTAGATTTTGATAGTGATAAGCTTGTTGAGGCATGTATAAAAGCTATTAAAGAAGATTTAAAAGTAAGTAGTGTAAAAATAGAAGTAACTAAAGCTAAAACTAAAATAGTTGAAGAAGGAATTAGCTCAACTAAGAGAAACACAGAGTTCTTTGAAATTCAAGAAAAAGTTGATTTACCAGATATACTAACATATTTGCAAAATGAAACTAATCTTACTAGAAAAACCATAGCTAATTTATTAGTGAAGTGCGGAAAGTTAGATTTATTTAAAGTGAATCCAAGTAGATTTATGCAAGAAGTAGCCTTAATTATAAAAAGAACATTAAGTAACTTTATTGTTGATGGAATTAAGTATGAGAAAATAGATGGTGAAGAATACGCTGTTCAAGAAATATTTAAGAATGAGGAGTTATTTGGTTATCTTAAGGATAATATAATAGAAAGTAGTAGATCTGTTTATAATTATGTTAAATATGATTCTGATGTAGAAAAAAGTTTTGCAGAAAGTCTTGAAAATGATGACAATGTAAAAGTGTATGCAAAACTTCCAAATAACTTTAAAATTGATACACCTATTGGATCATATAATCCAGATTGGGCGATACTTATTGAAAAGAATGGAGAGGAAAAGCTTTATTTTGTAGTTGAAACAAAAGGAACTAACCAGATAGCTTTATTAAAAGATTCTGAGAAGGGGAAAATAAGATGTGCTAAAGAGCACTTTAAAGCACTAAATACCGAGGTTGAAGCTGTTCAAGCAAGTTCATATGATGAATTTATAGAAGATGAAGTTTATAGTAGATAATAAAATAAGTATTCATTTAATTGCTTGTTATTTACATTAATAATTTTTAGAATAATATATTTTTTAAATTACTATAAAGCTTAGATAATGGAAGCCAAAAAATATTCAATGTAAATAAAAGAGTAATGGCACCTATTTATGTAGAATGACTTTATTATATTGTTAAAGATGGAGGTTGTATGAATAAAATAACATTTGAAGAATTTGAAGGTAGAGGAAAAATAACTTAAAGAAAGTTTTTTATTTTTCTTATAATTATAAAACTGATCGTTAATGCGGTCAGTTTTAATTTTAAATAATGTATAATTATTATTAAATAAAAAAAATAAAAACTAGCTTTAGTTAGTATTAGGTGATTAAATGATAAATAAAGTAAAAGAAGTAAATAACGATATAGAAATAAAAGAAAAATCAATAAATTACAATACAATAACAACTTCAAACTCAATAACAGGAGACAAAGACCATATCTACCCAAAACTAAAACAAAGCTTCAAAACAGCAACAACAATAGACATAATAGTATCATTCCTAATGGAATCAGGAGTAAAACTACTATTACAAGACCTAAAAGAAGTACTAAATCGAGGAGTGAAAATAAGAATACTTACAGGAAACTACCTAAAAATAACACAACCACAAGCACTATACCTACTAAAATCAGAACTAAAAGATAAAGTAGACTTAAGATTTTACAATAATCCAAACAAGTCATTTCATCCAAAAGCATATATGTTTCACAATCCAATAGATAGCGAAATATATATAGGATCATCAAATATATCAAGAGGAGCATTAACATCATCAATAGAATGGAACTATAGATTCTTAAAATCAGCTGCTCCAAATGACTTTAAAGTATTTTATGATACCTTTGAAGATTTATTTAACAATCATTCATTAATAATAACAGATGAAGTGTTAAAAGATTATTCAAAACAATGGACAAGACCTAATATTTATAAGGATATTGAAAAAGAAGAAAGTAAAGAAGATAATGTTATAAATATATTTGAACCAAGAGGAGCTCAAATTGAAGCATTATATTCATTAGAAAAATCTAGAGAAGAAGGCTTTGATAAAGGACTAGTGGTTGCTGCAACAGGGATAGGAAAAACATATTTATCAGCCTTTGATTCAGCTAAATATAATAAAATTTTATTTGTAGCTCATAGAGAAGAAATAATAAAACAAGCAGCCCAAAGCTTTAAAAATGTTAGAAACTCTGATGATATTGGATTCTTTTATAGTAACCAAAAAGATACAAAAAATTCATTTATATTTGCACTAGTACAAACCTTAGGTAAAGAGCAATATTTAAATGAAGAATATTTTTCAAAAGATTATTTCGACTATATAATAGTTGATGAATTTCATCATGCAGTTTCTAGTAACTACAAGAAAATAATAGATTATTTTACTCCAAAATTTTTATTAGGACTTACTGCAACACCAGAAAGACTTGATTCTAAGGATGTATTTGCACTTTGTGATTATAATATGGTTTATGAAGTAAGGTTAAAGGATGCAATAAATAAAGGGTGGCTAGTACCTTTCAGATATTATGGTATTTATGATGAAACTGTAAATTATGAACATATAGATTATAAAAATGGTAAATATGATGATAAGCAATTAGAAGAAGCTTTAATGTTAAATAAAAGAGGAGAGGTTATATTAAATCATTACCTAAAATATAATTCAAAAAGAGCAATTGGATTTTGTGCTTCAAGACATCATGCAGAATATATGGCAAAGATATTTAATGAAAATAATATACCATCAGCAGCTGTTTATAGTGGAGAAAAAGGTGAATATTCTGAAGAGAGAAATATAGCTTTATCTAAGTTAACTTCTGGAGAGTTAAAAGTTATATTTTCAGTAGATATGTTTAATGAAGGTTTAGATGTACCAGCAATTGATATGGTTATGTTTTTAAGACCAACTCAATCACCAACAATATTCTTACAACAATTAGGAAGAGGTTTAAGAAAGTTTAAGGATAAAAAATATTTAAATGTTTTAGACTTTATAGGTAATTATAAAAAAGCTAATTTAGTTCCATTTTTATTAAGTGGAAAGGAATATTCAGCTTCAGAATGTAAGAAAAATAAACAAGGTGACTATGAATTTCCAGAAGAATGTATTGTTGATTTTGATTTTAGGATAATAGATATCTTTAAAAAACAAGCAGAAAGAGAAATGAAGGTTAAAGATAAAGTTAAAGAGCAATTTGAAGTTGTATCACAGATGTTAGGATATAGGCCAAGCAGAGTTGAATTATTTACTTATATTGATGATGAAGTTTATCAAAATATAAGAAGTAAAGCAATGAATCCATTTTCTAATTATCTAGAATATATAAAAGAAAATGATAAATTAACTCATGATGAAGAAATATTGTATAATTCTAGAGGAAGAGAATTTATTAATATGATTGAAACTACTAGTATGAGTAAAACTTATAAGATGCCAGTTTTATTAGCCTTTTATAATTATGGAGATATAAAGATGGAAATATCAGAGGATGATATTTATAAAAGTTTTTATAATTTTTATAGAAAAGGATCTAATAAGGTTGATATGCTTAAGGATAAGGGAACAAGGGAATTTGAAACTTGGGATAAGAAAAAGTATGTTAGCTTAGCTAATAATAATCCAATTAAGTTTTTACTTAAGACTCATGGTGAGTTTTTTAAGGAGAAAGAGCAATGTTTAATAGCACTTCAAGATGACCTTAAGGATATTATAAGTAATGAAGCCTTTAAGAAGCACATGAAAGATTCTATTGATTTTAGAGTTGAAAGTTATTATAAGAATAGATTTTTTAATAGAAAAAAATAGTATACAATATTATTAAAGGAAGCTAATTGAATTTAGCTTCTTTTTAAATTTCAAATTTTAAGGAGTGTATTATGAAAGTTTATAATAAATTAGTTAGAGATTTAATACCTCAAGTTATCAAAAATAGTGGTAAGGAATGTGAAATAGAAATTGCTGATAAAGAGCAAAGAACAGAATTACTTGAAGCTAAGTTAATGGAGGAGGTTAATGAATATTTAGAAGATAAGAATTTAGAAGAACTTGCTGATGTTATGGAAGTATTATTTGGTCTTGCACATAATCTTGGATATAGTGAAGAGGATTTACTTAACAAGAGAAGAGAAAAGCTTGAAGAACGTGGTGGTTTTAAAGAGGGAGTAGTTTTGAAAAAGGTGTATTAGTATAGATTTTATATAAATATAGTATTTAAATTAGTTTAAAGGAAATAAGCCAAATGATAAATAACACATTAGATTTTTACAATAACAATTCAAAATCATATATAGAAAGTACACTATCAATAGATATGAGCCATTTATATAAAGATTTCCTAAAACACATACCTAAAGATGGCCATATACTTGACTTAGGATGTGGTTCAGGAAGAGACAGTCTTGAATTTATAAAAAGAGGATACAATATTACAGCAGTTGATGGATCAAAAGAATTATCAATTGCTGCAAGTAAAGTTATAGGACAAGAAGTAATTTGCAATAAATTTGAAGACTTACAATTAACAGAAAAATTTCATGGAATATGGGCATGTGCTTCATTGCTTCACATAAACAAAAGAGATCTAATTAATGTAATAAAAAATATATCATCTAATTTAGAAGACAATGGAGTATTTTATATGTCATTTAAATATGGAGAAGATGAATATATTGATGAAAAGGGAAGATATTTTAACTGCTATACAGAAGAAACATTTAAAGAAATGATATTAGCAGTTTCAAAATTAGAAATAATTAAGATATATAAATCAGAAGATACAATTGGTGGAAGAAATAACTTACAGTGGCTAAATGTATTATTTAAAATAAATTAATGTTATAAAAATGGGTATATGATGATTTTTAGGGAAAATCACTATATACCTTAAACTGCTTAAAATACTATTTATTATAAAATCCTTATTCTAAATTTATAAATTATTTACTATAAAATAAAAAAATTGTTATAATACTATTTGATAAGTATAGAATTTATAGAAACAAATGGAATAGTATAAGGAGATATAAATTTATGATAGAAGCAATGGAACAGCAAATGATAAATAGCATAAATGGAAGATGGACAAAGGATAAAAGTAAAAGAAAAGAAATAGATATTCATAAATTAACTGAATGTTTCAGAGTGATTTGTTCAAGTAGAAGTTCAGTTTTGTTTATTATTGATTCATTAAAAAAAGCATCCAATGAAAACTCTATATTAGAGTTAAAAAATAAGATACAGTGGATTTATGATTGGGTGACAGAAGATACTTGTAAAAGTATATTAGATAAATATGATATGGAAATAAAGGATAAGAAAAAGGAAACTGAATATAGAGCTGAAATTTCTGTAATTAATGAATATTTTGAAACATTAAAGAAGAAAGTTATAAATGAAACTATGACAAAATTATTAATATTTTATAAAGTTGAAATAGAGGTATAAATTTATGATAAGTCCAAAAAGGGAATGGAAAAGGTTCGAATCACAAGAAGAAAAAATAAAAATATTAAAAGAATTAAAAATAATAAGTCCAAAAGCAAATGAAATTAAGGAATTATATTACAAAGGTGCATATACTAAAGATGCAGTAAAATGTGATGTTGTTGGAATAGTTGATAATAATGAAATAATATTAAATATAAATGATGAATTACATAGTATACACCCAGATTACCTATTAGATATGCAGAAAAAAGAAAGATTTATAATTGTAGATATAGAAACTCCAAGAAGCTTCAGTCCTGCTAATGGAATAAGAGAAGTTGCAGCAGTTGTTGTTGAAGATTATAGAGTAATAGATACCTTACATTTAGCAATAATTACTGATAAGGAAAAATATAAAAATGGATATGGAGATGGACTAGAAGCAATTGAAGAAAATGAAGAGCTTAAAACACAATTTAAGAATTTACTAAAAAAATATAAATATCCTTTAGTAGCTCATAATGCAAGCTTTGATAGAAACTTCTTAAGATATTGGGGATGGGTTGATGATAAACAAGAATTTTATTGCAGCATGAATACAATAAAGCAAAAAGAAGTTTTACCATCATATAAGTTAGTTAACTTATTAGAGCATTATAATATCAAAAAAGGACAATCACACAATGCATTACAAGATGTTTTGGATCTATTAGATTTATTAAAAGTTATAAAGCCAGAAAGATGGTGTGCTTTAAGTATATCAAGATCAGTTTCAAAGAATGATAATAAACAAGGAAAAGATGGTACTAAAAGTTCAGCAAAGTCTAATAGTTTTAGAAAGTTTGCAAAGGATAAGGAAAAAGTTGCAGAAGAAAAAGAAATGATTGAGTTTGCTAAAAATAATTTAATAAAGGATATATTTAATAAAAAGAAAATAGTTTTTACTGGTGATATGTCTAAAAGTAGAGCTGAGATGAGAGCTACAGCTATAAGATATGGGGCAGATTCTCCAACAAGCATAAGTGGAAAAACAAATATTCTTGTTATAGGGGAAGAGGCTGGTAAGAGCAAGTTAGAAAAGGCTAAGCAGCTTGGAATAGAAATAATTAATGAAGATGAATTTTGGAATATTATAAATAAAGAAACAAGTATGGAATAAAATTGAGTTTTATTAATAACCTTAATATAAGCAGCATTTGAATTATATCAAGTGTTGCTTTTTTTTGTGCAGAAAATTGTAAAGTTTAATATTGAATTAAATTTTATATTTTAACAAAAAATAAAAGATAGCTAATAAAAAATAGTTTAATATACTACTGTTTATAACATTAAGAGGAATGTTTATGGATATGCAATATGTTCAAGGAAAACCGCTATTTACTTATATAAATAAAAATAAAAAGCAATATCCTTATTTAACCTTAATGTGCGAAATTCTCTCATCTTCTATAAGTGGGAGATGGATAGCACTTGACGATAGTCAACAAGAGTAGTATGTTGTAATCAATAGTAATTAACTACTG
>ERZ841116.229-NODE-229-length-48482-cov-8.292791_pt1 | contig 48482 bp, 50 predicted proteins | sample MGYA00519875_ERZ841116 | MGnify/ENA primary metagenome ERZ841116 (study PRJEB31850, sample SAMEA3708889) | human gut metagenome | biome: human gut; feature: human-associated habitat; material: faeces | place: China | collected 2014 ... | reverse complement strand
GCTGTTTGAGTAAATCGTCCGTATCTATGCAAATTGTGGTTCAGACACTCAATACTGAGGTGTTTGCCCACAAGCCATCGACTTCAGCCGATGGTGGTTGACATATGAGCGGACGCTTAGATAAACCGGGTAGCCGAGCAGATCGTACGGCCCAACGTCCTCAGTTACTTCGTAGGCCTCATCGAGCTTTGCCCATTGCACCTCGTCATCATGATTCAGCAGATACTCCATCGTGACAGTGCCGTTGCTGGTAGGATCCCAGACGTTGTAAAACTCAGCCATCGTCACAATTGCGTTCTGCAATGGCATTTTATCGTTATAAAGTTCCGTAAACGTCTTGCAGATGCCGGCGATTAAAACCAGCAGGATATCCGGACTGAGCGTGTCCGAGCAAAGCGGTACCATCATACGTTCGCTGATTGATGTCAAAATCAAGTATTTTTTCATGCAAAAAGCCCGACAGACCCATGATCTGCCGAGCCTAGCCCCCTTTCGTGTCTCAAATAAATTATTTCAACTCGCCCGTACTCTTGGTTGCGATAAAGCGGTAGCTGCCGTTTTTAATATCGCGGATCTGCTTGCGATAAAGCTTGATCTGTTCCTGGTACTTGGCGATTTTTTTGTTGGCCTGATCGATATTGGCCTGCTGATTGGTGATATCAGACTGCGCACTGCGAATCGTGTCCGAGCCGGAATCGTCGTCAGCCTTGTACTGGCTATCCTTTTGAATCTGTTCGATTCCCACCTTGTCAGCCGTAATCTGGGCCTGATAGTCCTTGATTGCGGCCTGCTGTTTGTCAATGCTCTTGTTCAGGTTCTTGATTGAGCCGTTGAGCGATTCGACTGCGTACTGTTTCTGCGATTTTTTGACCAGCGTATTGTCGATGAACTTGTCGCTCTCGTTGATGATGAACTTGTACTTGTTCTTGGCCTGATTGCTGTTGGCATTGCTGGTTGCTGACGAAGAAGATGAGCTGGTCCCATCGTAGTCCTCATCAGTCGTTGTCAGCTGACTCAGATCAGGATTCTTGTTCGTGGCCACGATCTGCAGGGCCTGATAGCCGGGCTTCAGATTGCTGATGACCATCACATAGCTGTTGTTGGCCAAGGGCAGGACCTGATAGCTGGCGTCCTGGTGCTGAAGCGTGCTGGCATTCAGTTTGATGCTGCGCGGATTAATCACTTGACCGCTGCTGGCCTGCACTTGAAACTTGATCACCATGAAGTACTTTTTAGCGTTGTACTGCCGCGACGTCATGGCAATCGTAGCGCTGGAGTTTTGGCCAAACGATTCCTGCGTATTCAACGGCGTATTGGTAAAGCGCGACTGTTTGGGAGCCGTTTTCGTACCAATCAGCAGGGCCGCCATGATGGCCACCAGCGTACCGGAGACGATCAGTTTGCGCTGCATGGCATGTTCGGTGTGCCACTCGTAAAACTTAGCCAGCTTCTTCTGCCAGGCTTCTCGGAGGCGTTTAAGCTTATCCAGCATGACTGCTCCTTTCTAGCCTAGAAATCAAGCTGATCAGCCACCCAGCGCAGCATTTCAGCCAGGTCCTCACGTTCAAGGCTACCCATTGTCGTAAACTTCAGCTGCTTTACGTTGCTGAAGTACTGTACCTCACCGTCGGTTTCAACGGCCACGTCATGCAGGACACCGGCGCCGTCGTTTTCGATGATGATATCTGTTTGTGCATCATCGCCCTCATAGCCGTCAGTATTAACGCTGATGGCAAACGGCATCATGCCATCTACAGTGTCAAAACGTTTCTTTTCCCCGCGGGCATTAGTCTTCATTACCTTCGTCATCGTCAACTTCCTCGCTTTCTTCGCTGTTTGCTTCGTTTTCCAAGATCTGCTCTGCAATGGCCTTGGCCGTGCTCAAATCGTCCAGGATATACTGGTTACGCTGAGCAAACCAGTCTGTCAGCCAGGCTGAGTCCATTTCATTCAGCGGATAGCCGCTGATCGAGATCCGCGTTCGGTACTTCATCATGCGTGGCTTAGCACAGCAGATACCCTCATTATTGAGCCAGTAGGTTAAATGTAGTGCCAACACGTCGGCCATCAGTGGCGTTGTGCCGACCTTGGCCGCTTCTGGATAGTACGTTTGAAGCAGATCGGTTCCATCCAGCTGGCCTTCCCAGTGGTGACTGATTGTCTGCGCTTTGTCGATATCGTCCATGAGATCCTTTTTGATCTCGTCCGTCAGCTGCAGCTCCAGGGCTGCCTTTTTCTTTGCCTCGTTCATTGGTAATTCCCCCTTTAGCGTGGCCGGACCTCTTTAACAAAGGTATCCAGCTGTTCCTGCGTGTAGCGACGCCGCCGAATTTTCGGCACCAGCCGCACGTCATCGCGCAGGCGTTTGAGCATCTTCGGCGTGTAGATCTGTTCTAAGACCCCAGCTTGATTGATATACTTGGCGGCTTTACGAAAACCGTATGTTTTTGGCATCGAACCCCTCCTTTTGATTTAAAACGTTTTAAAAGCCTTTTTAAACGCTATTTTTTACTTGCTATAAATTTGATTGATTGTATTTATAATCAAGCTCTAGGGCTTTGCTGATCCGTTCAATCGCCTTATCCGCATCTGAAAACCCATTAGCGTAAACAATTTTGATCCAATCGATCACCTCATCAGCACCATACCGCGTGGATAGGCTGGTCAGCTCAACGCAGACATGTTCGCTGGGCGTGCCGATCAGGTCAGTCCAAAAGGTAATCGCCGGCTCTGCGGTCATGGTCTCAGAAATATTTTCCTGCGCCTTACCAATCGCCATCAGCCGTCTGAAGTAAACCTTGTTTTCCCAGTCCCACCGCCGTCGATTCCGCCGTTCTGCGGCAAGTTGTTTAGTTGTTTTAATTTTCCGTCACCTGCGCTTCCAAAGTCAGCCGTTGGAAAATCTGCTTGATCTTCTGCTCATCAGTACCGATGTATTGATAGACCGGCAGGCCATTAACTGTTTCCAGTGCCTGCGGCTGGCCGTTTTGAAAAACCATGAAAGTCGGTACCGACTTAACGTTGTACTGTTCAAACAGCCGTTTATCGTGGCCGTTCTGCCATTCGACATACGCAACATGATGCCGTTTGCTTGACGCATCGCCCAGGCCGATCACGTTGTCAGCCAGGCGGCTTTCATAGTCAGCTTTATGTACCGTTGCCGCAACATGTTTGCAGTCTGAACAGGTTTTCGAGTAGAACACCACGACGGTAGGCGTACTGCTGCTCATCAGCTTTGCCTGAGCCGTTGTGTCGGTTCTGCGGTAGCTATGAAAAAAGTGAAAGCCGAACAGCGCACCGCTGATAATGAGAACGGCAATAATGCCGATTGTGACCCGGCGCCGCCTCTGTTCTTTGATCGGATTGTCGCTATACATATTTATATCTCCTTCTTTCTTTCCTGATGCGGTGCCAGCCGGCGCTCTTCTTCAGCCGAAGCGACTGGAAGAAAATCAAGCGCCGCGGACCGTAGAAAAGCTCAACATCGTATTCATTAGCAGTTTCAACGATCTGCCCGACGATCAGCCGCTCTCGGCCATGCTTACTGCACCAAATCGACTGGCCAACATAAATCTGAAACTCGCCGTTGGCAATGCTCATGAGTCCTTATCTCCCTCTCTCTGCGCCATTTCCTTATCCACGTCCTCAAAGATTTTGAGCAGAACCTGCTCAAGCTCCTGGACTTTTTCTTCAAACTCGCTTTCTGTAAACGTTTTGCCGTTCAGCCACATGGCATGGACTGGAACGATGCCGATATCGGCGTAGACACGCTGATAGACGTCGCGCATCGTATATATTTTCTCAGTCATTACCGTCACTCCTTGAAAATTGCCTTGCCAATGCTCAGCTTGGTCTTGACCATTGCCGTGTTGGCAGCTTGATCAGGGATCGTCACCGGTACAAAGTCAACGACCCACCCTTGCTCAAGCAGACCCTGATAGGCGTTGTCCTGCCTCGCGGTTTCCGGCTCCATGCCATGGCGCTTAACGTACTTCAGTGCCGGCTTGAGGCGACGGAAAACCGCGATTGGCTCCACATCATCGCCCTCTTTTCGCGACACGACATAGCAGAATTTCATAAACTAAGCCCCCTTAAAAACACGGCTGCTATCCAGCCGGCGGCCAGTAGAATCAGGATCACGACCAGCGACATGATGAAGTCGCTGACCATATGCCGATCGTCTGACCGCGTTTCCGTCTGTTCTTCAGTCTCCCAGCTGCCCTTGATCAGATCATGCAGCTGCTGCTCACGTACTTGTGCCCGCGTAGGCCTTTGATCCTTCCCGTTTCTGATCATAACCGCCTCACTTTGGCAGCTGATGCCGTGCTTCCGGCAGGTAGATCTTAGCGGCCAGGTTGGATAACGTGCGCTCCATGACCGACTGCGGAATCGTTTGGACCAGATCAATGGTCATCAAAGGCCGGTTATCGGCACTATACAGGACGGCAAAACAGTCACCGACCGCGCGAGCGTTTTTAGGCAGCTGCCGGATCAAGCGTCCTTCAAGCAGGACCGCGCGCAGCCGACAGCCTTGATCGGTGGCCAGCGCCAGATAGTCATGATGACTGGCCTTTAAGATGGCTGTTTGAAACTCACGCAGCTTATCTTGTGGGACCCGCAGGTAGTACGCCTGCGAGGAGAGACCGTCAACGTTGACATACTTGCCTTTCGCAAACATCATGCGCCATCGTCTCCCTTCCCCTTAATCTCCGAGAAATCGCCCTCAACCACGCGCTGACTCTCGTGCATCAGCTTTCGCAGCTGACTGGCCTTATCCTCCAATGCATTGGCTAAAGCGGGCAGATCCGTCTGCTGTAGCTCTTTATCCGTCAGCTGTTCGATATCGCCAGCCAAGGCCATAACGTCCAGCGTCCGCAGGAGCGCCGACAACATATCGGTTGAGCGGGCCGAAACCGTCTGAAAGGCTTTCTGCCGTGAATCTTCATGCGTTGCCTGCATTTTGACCTGCTTGGTCAGCGCTTGATTCCGCTGCGTCAGCTCTGCCAGCTGCGCCTGCAGATCATCGATATCCTCTTGCGAGTAGGTGCCAGTTGACGTGCTCTGCGCTTCGTGCAGCTCTTTTTTGACCTCTTCCAGCGTCTGTTCGGTGTCCTTAAGCTGAGCTTCAAGCTCTACGCGCCGCTCTTTCAGCTCATCGTAGTCGGCCGGCGGGACCTCAACTGGTTCCGGCTCTTGTGCCTGCGCTTCGGCCAGCTGCAGCTGTAAGTGGCGGTTCTCCTCTTTTTCGGCGGACAGCTGGTCCGTAAAATCGGATCTGGAGCGCTCCAAATCACTGTTGCGCTGGGTTAGCTGCTGAATTTGATCGGTCTGGTTCTGCAGCTGCTTTTTCTGCGCCTCGAGTGCCTGCCGGCTTTCGTGCAGCTCCTTGAGCATACCCTTCCAGATTGGCGATCTACGCATATCCGGCGTGGCATGCAGCAGCATGCCGACAACCTTTTCGTCGACTTTGCCGTCCGCGATTGCCATTTGATCACTCTGGCTGAGTGTCAAATAGTTTTCGACCATCAGCTGACCATCGTCATGGGTATCCAAAGCCTGCGCTTGAATGAGATCCACCTGATCAGCTAGTGTAATCAGGCGCAGTGCGGTCTGTTTCGACTGGCCGTGCGCGCGGACCCATTTCTCGAAAGTCATTGCTTCATGCAGATCAGACCGGCTTCCAGCGTGTGCAAACAGCTTCTGAGCCGCCCGATAGACCCGGCCAAGCTGCAGCCGCGTGCCCTGAATGACGTTCACGTACTCGCTTTCAATCTGGACAAAATCAACCAGGTCCGCGGGATCCAGCCGCTGGTAAAAGTCAACCAGATCTTCCGGCACCGGGACATTGCCAAACCGCTGATAAAGTTTGGTTTGCCGCGCGTCATCACTCTTTGTAACTTCTTGCATCATAGCGCTCCTCTCGACTAGAAAAGCTCAAAGACATCGGCGTAGCGGTCAGCTAAATCCGTTTGGGCCAAAGCTTCCGCCAGATCTTGTGCCTGAATAGCTTGGTTCAGCTCCAAGGGAGCCAGCTGACTAGCCACGCCAACCTTGTGAATAGCAATCGCCCAGACTGCAGTTTCGCGTTGTTTAAGCAAGATCAGGCCCAGCGTTGCGTCAACGGAAGTCGTAAAGCCCTTGGCTTCAGCGGTTTGGTTGAATTGTTTAACACTCATAGTCATTATTAAGATCTCCTAACTTTTTAAAGGTCAGAAGCTTGATTTATCAGCCTTTTTCGGCTATTCTGTAATTAAATCAAACTTCGTAAGTTTTTATATTGATTAGCTAAAGTCCGCAGTTGAGCGGGCTTTTTTAATTTGTTCCGAAACATCCAGATGGTTCTGTGCGCAATACTGTTCAAAGAGTTGCGGTGCCTTCGCCGACAAATAGCCGTGGCCGTCCGGCTGATCTAAATTGTGACAGATCGCGGTCAAGTCAACGCCATAAAGCTGCTGCTGCAGCATGACCGCCCGGTGCAGATCACGCTCTAAGCGTTCACCGTCCAGCTGTTCAGCGGTTTTCGGCTTATTATCCTGCGCCTCATCGTCCTGCTTTGCCCAGTCCGGCAGCTGCTCTTGAACGTTGCCCCGACCACCACGGTTGCGGCCGCTATATTGTTGTTGCCGCTGATTCCGCTGTTCACGGGCATTGTCGGCCGCTTTAACATCATCCAGGGTCTTGATCCCAGCGTTGCGGTAGCCACGGATAATCGCTGCCATATAGGCATGAGGCCGACTGGCATCAGCCGTCGCCGCCTTTTTGATCGCGTAAAGCACGACGTCTGGCCCGAACTCTTTCACCCAGCCCGTCAGATCAGTGATTGTCGTTGAGTTGGGCCAGTTCCATAGATCAGCCCAGACACGGAAGATGGCATTCATGCCATTAGGATCAGCCAAAGAGTCAGGACCAGTCGGATCAGCCGGCTCAGTCCAGCCGCTTGGCCGACGTTGTGACCGTTGAACAGCAGATTGTTGCAGTTGAGCTGGAGAAGCAGTAGCAGTTGATTGAGTCAAAGACTGCCCAGGTTGTGTCCGCCCAGCAGCATCATTAGCTGCTAGTGAAGAAGCAGTCGTAGCGTTACGTATATATTCACTGTCGGTTGCATAGTTGCTGTTGATGATGCTTGTATTATTAACTCTTGTATTATTAACTCTTGTATTATTCTCCTTAGCAATTCGATCAATAGGGTATTGATCCTTTTGCGTATACCCTATTGATTTTTTGATCAAGGGGGTATTGATTTTTTGATCAATAGGTGTTGCATTTCGATCAATAGGGGTATTGCAGGTTCTTCCGACTGGATCCATGTTTGGATAGATTCGGCGACTGTCTACAGCACGACCATTTTTAATCAACTGAGTTTTCAAATACCCAAGATTTTTCAAATGATTGATCCAGCGCGAGATTGTCGTTTTGTCCACCTCATAAAGTGAAGCAAAATAGCTGTTAGATGCTGTACAATAGCCATACTTATTACTCAAAGCAGTAATCTCGCTGAACATCAGACGCTCATAAGCTTTAAGACGTTTGTCGTAACGCACCGTTGCTGGAATGATTGAGTAATAGCTTGGGCGCTCAAACTGTTCGTCGTTCATCCTGATCACCTTCCTTGTCCACATTGTTGTAGTAATCCCACAAAACGCTATTAATCTCAGCGTTAACCGTGATGCCTTTTTCCTTTGCCCGATTCGAAATCTTGTCATAAAGATCACCAGTCAATCGGTATGTTAATCTAATTCTTTCTTTTGTCATATTTTTGACGTCAATCCTTTTTTGGTGAATAATATACTCGATATGCTTTTTGACGTCAATATGGTGATTTGATAAAATCTCAAAAACTTTTATAATGGTGTCAAAGAGACGTCAAAATATTAAAGGAGTATCACAATGACTGATAGGTACACACGTAGCGAGGACAAGCGTTTTACTTTACGCATGGATAAAAAGCTTTATGAGGTTGTGAAGCAATCTGCAGCCGATCATAAGCGCTCTGTTGGCCGTGAAATTGAATTCATTCTTGATCAACACTTTAAAAGCCAAGACAAAGATTAGATTGCTACAGATAGTCATTCAAAATAATCGATATCAGCGCATTAACGCTTATCCCCATACGCTCTGCTTCCTGCTGCAGCTGTTGATACAGCTCTTCTGGGAAGCGGAGCGTTATCTGTTTGCGATACATTTCAAATATCCTCTCACATTAGCATTGGCGGTTCGTCGATTAGCAATGACGACTGGGACTGGTATGTTTCATTCATGACGATCACCTCGTTTTTACAATTTGTAAAATTTTATTTGCAGCATCTACATATAGGGGTAACCCTTTTTTAATTCTTACAATTTGTCAACTTTTGTTTACAGCGCGAACAAAAAAATAGTGAGCTATCTGGTCATAGTTAATGTCTAACAATTCTGCAATTTTAAAAATTTCTTCTTGCGTGAAATACAAATGATTATTTAGCTTTTTGCTCAAAGAAACCCTTGTAATTCCTATACTTTCAGCTAACGATTGAACTGAGTAACGATAGTCATTCATGCGTTTTTTGAGAAAAGAATAGTCATAAAGTATGCTAAAAAATTCAGAATCTCCCATGCACGGTTCCCCTTTCTTTCATGAAACTTATGTTTACAAAACTATAAAACAAAACAATCTCGAAATCAATAAAAATGTAAATTTTAATTTATGCTGCGTACTGAAAATAGGACGTTATGTTATCATAAATAAGCATAATTAAAATGATTACACGCTTGGGGGGAAAATAATGGCTACATTCCAGTCACGCTTACGAGAAGCCATGGATGAAAAAGGAATATCTCAAGCTGAATTATCAAGAAGAACTGGAATTACCAGAACTTCAATTTCGAAATACTTGCGAGGAACCTTCAAAGCCAAGCAGAACTATCTATATATTCTAGCTAAGGCCTTAGACGTTAATGAAGCATGGTTAATGGGGCTTGACGCTGACAAAAAGCGACCAAGCCGGCCTGGCGATGAGTTGCCTATTGGTACCCCAAAGCCTCAAGAAACCAAAAGTGTTGACGAACTAGTTGATGAGATGCGCACCTACCATGGCATTGAAATTTCTGATGCCCAGCGTGCGTCCATGAAAGCCATTCTCAAGGCCTATTTAGACACCGAACTTAATAAAGATAACAACCAAGATAAATAGAAAATAACAATAAAATCAAAAAAGGATCACTGATATTCGCAAAAAAAGCAAATAAAAGTGATCCTTTTTTATTTAGTAATTTTAAAAAAATAAATCCAGCACGCTTTTCAATCAAAAAAAACGTGTCTCCCGATTATTTTTTATTCATGAAAAAAACCAATCATTCATGACAGTCACCGACCGCCTATTTAATAACATTCAGACCGGCATACGCCGATCAAGCACAATAATAATTAATATACATGCTATACCACTTTTGGAAAAAAGTCAATATTTTTCAAAATTTAAAAGAATGTATATATTTCGTTTCATAACTACACTCGCTAACTTGTTCCATTTTCATATATACGATTCAATACAATATATATTTAGCGCATATATGAATCTCGCCTCAACACTGTTACCATATATATGTTTCAGTACAATCTATATATGGCGTATATACGGATTCGTCCTGACGTTACCTTCATATATATGATTCTGTACGATATATATTTAGTCTATATATACCGCATATATAAGTCTCACTTCGTCACTGCCCTGATATATATGATTCAGTACGATATATATTTAGTTTATATATGACGCATATATGGACCTCACCTAGCAACTGCCTTCATATATATAATTCAATACAATCCATATATGGCATATATATGGATCCGCCCTCGCTTCATTCCCGTATATACGATTCAGTACAGTCTATATTTAATCTATATATGACAAAAATCAGCCAGTCCTCGCTTGAAGACCGACTGATTTTCTTTTACTTCTTTTTTTCGGATTCAGCATCGGAACCTTCGTGCTCCATCGCCCACTTGGCCAGCAGCGTTGGCAGATCGACGTTACCGTATTTGTTGGCTGCCATCTTAATCAGCAGATCCAGCGAGACGGTCCGGTTTTCCTGCGCGTTCAGCCAGGCCACCGTCTGACTGTCCTTGACGAAGCGGAACGAATAGGCGGTTCTTTCCGTTTTTTCTTTTGCCATTTTGGACTCCCTTCTAATAAACATCAATATAAAATATTACCAATAGTATAGCATTTATGGCCGAATTATATCAATTAAAGAATTTTAATCAAAAAGATCAATACAAACGCTGGTAATATTAATATTTACGCTTTATAATTGCTATAAATTAAATATTGATTAGCGTAGTATGGTTTTTGACCGGTGTCATTTCAGCTATGTCTTTACCAAGGTGAAATGTAATTTTGCAGTGGTGATCGTTTTTGACCGGTGTCATTTCAGCTATGTCTTTACCCAAGGATTACTGATTGAGACCAGCACGCCAGTTTTTGACCGGTGTCATTTCAGCTATGTCTTTACCCCGTTAAGGCGGAAATCAGGAAGGCCTTCAGTTTTTGACCGGTGTCATTTCAGCTATGTCTTTACCATATTTTGGCTCAGGGAATCACGGGCAATCGTTTTTGACCGGTGTCATTTCAGCTATGTCTTTACCTTATCTATCAGTTAAACCAAATTCATGGTAGTTTTTGACCGGTGTCATTTCAGCTATGTCTTTACCTTTATCCAACATTAAGGGTTTAACCCGCTTTGTTTTTGACCGGTGTCATTTTAGCTATGTAGTTACCTGTTGAAGGACACAGACAAATCAGCGTCAGGTTTTTGATGGGTATCATTTCAGCTATGTTGCTACCCAAGCAAGGGAAAAAATCTTCCTTAAAAAAAGTCAATGGGAAAAAACTTTCCCTAACTTAGTTTTGACCGGGTCATTTCAGCTATGTCTTTACCTTACAGTCATTAGCAACAACGAAGTTCAAGGTTTTTGATGGGTATCATTTCAGCTATATCTTTACCATGCTATAGATCAAGCTATCAGTGCAGATGGTTTTTGACCGGTATCATTTCAGCTATGTCTTTACCCTTCTCTCTATAAAGCTAAAAATATAAATAGTTTTTGACCGGTGCCATTTCAGCTATGTCTTTACCTTCGGCACTACAAAGCTTGGAGTTTTTGACCGGTATCACTTCATTTAATTGCTAAAATAATATTTTAGCTTTTTAATCAATATCATATTGATATTCAATCTGATTCATGCTATTATAATTACCAAGGTAAAACATAGCTGAAGTGATACCAAAGTAAAAATCACGCAAGGGCGAATGCCCAAGCTTTTCATATGTAGTACCGCACTCGGTTTGCGGTCAGGGTCAGCTTCGCGCTGGCTTTTTCTTTTACGCTAAAACAAGGAGAGCATTATTCATAATCATAATCGTCCAACTAAATTGATGACATTAAAAGCTATTTATCGTTTAATATTCGGATCCTAAACCCGTCGATTTCGACTGGTTTACAGAAGTGGAGTGATTAAATATGGTAAGAAAAGCAATGCTTAATTCTTCCCAACTGGTATCACATATGCAGGCCAATGGAATTAAATTTGAAATCACTAATCCTAAGGATGCCCGATACATGCTGGATAGTATAAACTACTATTTTAAACTGGCTTCTTATAGAGTTAATTTTCCAAAAGATTCTGATGGTAAATATATTAATTTAGATTTTGCCTATTTAACTGATTTAGCATCAATTGATATGCAGCTTAGAGATTACCTTCTTGATCTCTCTTTAGATATTGAACACGGCATCAAGGTAATTTTGCTTCACCAAATTGCAAACGATCCTAAAGAAGATGGCTACACTATTGTACAAGAATTTAAGGAAAAGTTTCCGAAACATTATGATCGGGCTATTAAAGTATTCCAAAGCAACCGATATGAAAAAGATATGTTTCATAAATACCATGATACTGTGCCTGTTTGGGTCTTTATGGAAATTATTACTTTTGGTACTTTGCTGCAGTTCGTAAACTTCTATTACAAGAAAACACATTATAAACGCATTAAGCCTATCTATAATCATTTAAAATATAGCAAACACATTAGAAATGCTTGTGCACATAGCAATTCTCTTCTACTTAATCTATTTTCAGAGAAAGAATTTTTACCGTATCCATCAGATCCAGTTAAAGCAGCTGCAAGAATGATGGAAATCCCAAATAACTATCTTCAGGACTTAAAAATAAACGATTTGGTTTCTTTATTCTACCTGCATAAGATTATTGAAAGTAAGAAGATGAGTGAACACCGCATTAGACAAGGGAAGCGTCTAATTGAACGGTTCCATCGGCACGAAAAATGGTACGCAGATAATATAAAGTTAAATACATTTTTCTCTATACTAACTAAAATGATTGACTACCTAAATATAAAATAGTATTATACTGATAGTGAATTAACGGTATGACCGTTAACTGATGGAGGCCTTGAGCCGAAGCCAGGTATCAAATGAAAAAGAGTCGATCATTTATTTGATCGGCTCTTTTTTTGGCTTTTGACCGGCATCACTTCATTTAATTGCTAAAATAACATTTTAGCTTTTTAATCAATATCATATTGATATTCAATCTGATTCATGCTATTATAATTACCAAGGTAAAACATAGCTGAAGTGATACCAAAGTAAAAATCACGCAAGGGCGAATACCCAAGCTTTTCATATGTAGTACCGCACTCGGTTTGCGGTCAGGGTCAGCTCAAGGCTGGCCTTTTCTTTTACCCTAAAACAAGGAGAGCATCATGCCGATTATCGTTGAAATCATTCTGTTCTTGGCCATTCTGGCCCTGGACCATGCGCTTGCCGGCCAGACCGAGCGCTTCTTAGATCAGCTCAAGCAGCTCAATCGTCCGCGTTATCAAAGCTGGCTCAAGCTCAACGCCATCTTTACCGGCCTGAACATTCTGCTGCTGATCCTGGTTGGCTGGCAGCTGTTCAAGGAACAATACGCTTCTGCCTGCGGTATTTCCCTGATCGTCCTGCTGGGCGACACGCTCAAGTGGCACCGCATCCGGCAGACCGTCAAAAATTATTGCATCATAAATACAAGAAGCGCCCCACGATCATTGACCGTGAGGCGTTTTGTTATTTAAGGACAACGCCTTTTTCTTGAACGTTGAGCTTTTCTCTTAATTCTTTTTCAGTATGATAAATATCACGGTGGCCATCTCTATCGTTTGTATAGAACTTTACCCCTAGCAGTTTGACGTTTTGATCCTCGCCCAAGATCGTAATCTTATCCGGGTCCAGATTCTCCAGAAATTCCTCTTTCCATTTATCTTGTTCAACCAATTGAATCCCTTTTGGTTCGATGAAAATCTGGTAGCTAACGGTTCCTTCGCCCACGCATAGAATAAAGTCCGGCATATATGCCTGATAATGAGTCTCTGCTTCCTGATTATAATCATATAACTTAAATTTACCAAGCCTTTCCTCAATCCGTAAGAGATAGACCTTATCGTACTTCTCTTTTAAATTGGTATCGTTAATGAATGACTTTATCATACCGATCAAGCTTTGTTCTAGCTGATCATTAATCGCATAGTCATAGGCATACCATTTTTCCGAAGTCATATCATGAGGCTCAATCAACGTTCCATGATTGCCAGTTGGATTCTTGGCAACTTGTTTTTGATAGTCAACGATCACGTCGTGAACTGGAATTGGGCTAAATTCACTGGTCCCACGCTGTTTCTTGTAATTCTTGATCAGCTGTTTCTTGATCCAGGCTAGAGCACGCTGCACTGCATTACATCTCTGCTCAATCGTTAATGTTGGTGCATTGTAAGCAACAACTGCCTTGACTCTTAAATTGCCCAGCCAGTTGGAATCGTGCAGAAATTGATCCATTGATTCAAGCGTTGGAATATATTGCTTTAAAGTAGCGAAACGGAAGAAGCTTTCTCTTGCAATTGCCTTCTTGATTAATCGCTGATCAGATTCAAGCGCAAAGAATGCTGCCGTTCGCTCTTCAGTTGCCACTGTTTTCGAAGCCTCGTCATTTAAATTGGCTTCTCTCGTTGACGAATTCATATCAATCGTGATCTCTGAGCCATTGATATCATACTTGCCGATTGAATTATAGTCTTCATCTGGGACTGGCTTTAATTTATTTTGATATAAGTTTCCGTTTCGATAAAAAGCTGTCCGCTTAAATTCCGGTTTGACAGTAGCAGTATAAATATCATAGTCGCCAAGATCGTCGCTCTCAGACAACAGGTTCATCGTATTCAAGGACTTATGCAGTCGTTCCAGATAAACCGGATTGTTAATTGTATGGTAGAACAAGGTTTCCAACAGCCAGCGGGTTCCTTCATGATCATTGTCAAAGCGGCGCGTATATGAAGATTTTCCGTGATAGACAAATGGATAGTAACGTGCACCGCGGCCAATCAATTGTGCTTCTTGGTTGGTTTCATTGACGCTTGAAACCTTTTCACCCAAGCGAACAATATCATATAGGTTCAGCACGTCCCAGCCTTCAGTCAGTTTGGCCACTGCGAAGATGGTACGCAATGGATTATTAGGATTTTCAAGCGTATTTAGGTTCTGAAAATCTGCCGCATCGTCCAGGATATTGCTATTTCCCTTGTCATTGACATTAATTGTCGTCAATGCTTGAAAGTCTCGCTTTAATTCAGCCACCGTTTGTGCGTAGTCCTCACTATCCCAATACTTATAGGTCTTCGATAGAGTTTCGCTTTTGTTTTCACGCATTCGTTCTTTTATGAAATTCTCTAAGTCAGTTGCCGTCAGGTTCTTCATCATTTCCAAGAACGTGTCGCGAGCTTGCAGTGAATCTTTGATTTTGTTTGATTTAAACAGAATGACCGGTTTGAAGTCCTCAATGCCGTTTTTCTTAGCAATTCGTTTTCTGAATTGGCTCAGTAGGACAGCGTTCATCATCTTCTCTTGATCATTTTGATTGGATTCAAGCCGCCGAACGCGTTTCGAGTAGCCATCGCTCATAAAGCGATTCAGCTCATACTTGTAAATAATCTTATTTTTGTATTTTTCGTATACGGCAGCCTTATCAACGTCAATCGTTGCCGTAAATTCAAACTGCCGATTATCCGTATTGGCCTCTCGTACCTTATCAAGCACCGACTCCCAAGATGCCTCATCAGCTCTTTCTTTTTTAGTGCTGACGTTGTAGTGATGGGCCTCATCGGCTAGAATCACTAACTTGCGTTTTGCCAGATCTTCATACGTCAAACCGTTTTCCCGATATGATCCCAGCTCATTGGCCAATGTTTGAATCGTTGCCAGTCGAAGGTAAATGGTTCCTTTTTCTGGATGTAGCGGGAAACGATCAATGCCTTTAATTAGAATTCGCTGGCCAGCAATCGTAATCGGTCCCTGCAGCAGATACTTTATCGAGCTTTCATTTAAAAAATTTTCCTTGGTCTTTGAAACCACCGCATTACTGTTAGCAACGAATAAAAATTCCTGATAGTTAAATTCTCCATACATATACAGCATGATCGCTGCCATCAGGTCCGTTTTACCAGAACCTGTGGCCATGTTAAACAGTAGCTGATTGTACAGCGTGTTGGCCTGGTCATATAACTGCGTCCAGTTCAGATTAAACAGGGCTTCTGCTTGATAACTCCGCAACTTGTGCTTGAGGTTGTCGCTGACATAATCTGGTATGGTAAAGTTATAGACTTCATCGTCTTTAGGATTCTCAAACAGGTTTTTATTCCGTTTTTCTCGGCTCATTTCAACGAGTGGAAAGACGCGTTCCACCACTTTTTTCTTTGCCATCAGTCTTCACCGCCATTTCCATAGAAGCTTTGATTGAATTTATAGTCATGATCGGCAATCAGATCTCGAACGTTGGCATCATCAATATTGGCATAGTTATAGTACAGTTGATTCTTATCCAGAATCCGCAGCAATTCTCGCTTTTGATCTGCCAAACTTTCAAAAGTGTTTAGTTCAGTTTCGAATTTATCTAAGTCAACGCGGAAGTCAAAATCGGCCGTGTTTTTCATTCGGTCAAAGACTGCTAAGAGTTCCGTTGTATTGGCAGCTTTTTCAACGTCATGGACAAATCCGCCGTTCTTCTCCATCAACTCAGCGTATACGAATGAACCACCGCCTTGCCAATTGACGTCTTTGGAGATACCGCCTTGCTCACCTTCGATAACCTTTTGCAGTCTAGGTACAGATGTAGTGTTGATGTAATCCATCTGATCAATTCCGATGAATTGTCGGTGCATCTTCATTGCCACTGCTTGTGTAGTTGCCGATCCCATGAAAAAGTCCAACACTGTGTCTTTCTCATTAGTAACAGCTCTTATTAGAAATGCGACTAATGATTCTGGCTTCGGATTGCTAAAATCTAAGCCCAATTTTTTAATATGAGCGGATGCGTCTTCATTTGTACCTATGCCATAAATTTTTGAAAGATATCTATTATCTACCCATTTTTCTGGTGCCATCATACTTGCATTTTTTCGTTGAAATCGTATTGCAAACTTATTCGTCTTTATAAGGAAAAAAGTATCCTGTTTTATCTCATCATCTATTTTATCTTGACTCCATACGAAATGGCCCTTGAATCTAACTTTGTTAAGATTTTTTGAATTCTTCACAATTAAGTCATCTAATAAGTCAGCATTTGAATAATGCCCTTTTTTATACAGCCCATCTGGTATTCTAAAATGAATACTATTAGATGGAAATGTTCTTTCGGAGATTCCATTTACACTTTTCAGTAATGGTGCATCACCATTTTCACTTTCTTTCCCAATCCATTTTTTACTTGAATCCTTGCCTAGCTCATACGCATGCAAATACTCTATTCCAGACCTACTTTTATTACTCAAAGAATCAGCATTATCTGTATTTCTCCATAAGAATGTTTCAACAAAATTGTTATGCCCAAAAACATCATCCATAAGTAGTCTTAGATAAGCTTGCCCATCTTCACCAATTGATACAACAATTACCCCGTGTTCACTCAATAGTTCCTTGCAGACTTCTAATCTATTTTTCATAAACGTAAGCCAAGTTGAAAGCTTGAAGTTAGAGTTATATAAAAAGGCATCAGTCGGTTTAGTTTTATCAAAATAGTAGGGCGGATCCAAATAGATCAAATTAATTTTGCCTGCATAACGTTTTTTGAGGCTATACAGAGCAATCAAGTTATTCCCCTTGATGACTAAGTTATCAGTATCAGTAAAAGAATCTGCCTCGTGTTCACCCTCAGCATCATATCGTTTGGCATTCACAAACACTTTTGGTTCTAGGAGTTCGTCAATTTCCGGCTTAGCAATGACTTCGTTTAAGAATGGCTCATCAGCGGTTTCACCTTTATCCAGGTCTTCTTTGCTCATACCGGCCTTTAGTACCGTATCCTTAAATGGAAAATCCAATACGACGTCCTCAGACTCATCAATAAACTTGCCGCCAGCTGTTAGACCAATCTTATTAGAATACTTGGTGTAGCTATCTTCCCAGTATTCCTTAAACTCCAGCATTTGAATAAATTGATTGACTTCAAAGATCTCTACTCCGGCAAGCTTTTTGGTATAGGTTTGGTGGATTAGCAGATCAGACAATAATGCCGTCATTAGCTGTTCATCATACGCATCAAGATCCTCAATAATTTTATTGCGTTTCAGTTTGCCGTTGTTAAGGTATTTATCGTCAAAGCCATTAAGCACGGCCCGAACGTGTTCAAACACTTTAGGTTCTACTGACATTTATGCCACCGCCTTTCCAGCGGCAGCAAAAAAGGATCCACTAACCGAAACGGTCAGTGAATCCCCGAAAAATTGCTTGACAAAAAAGCGCTGAGCTACATAATCAGCGAGTTGAGTTGAGTTGAGTTGAGTTGAGTTGAGTTGAGTTGAGTTGTTCATAAAATCAAACCTCGAATGTAAAGTATTTTATACAGTAATTGATTATACACTATCGTTTTTTGCTAGTAGCAATATCTAGATCATATATACGATTCAGTACAATATATATGGACCTCGTTCTGCCTCGTGAAGATTAGTTAGCTAGTTGGTTAACGCTCCCTTTTCTTATGATTTAACTTTTATTTGAGCTGTGGTGCTCTACGATTGTGCAATTCAACACCTTGAATGCCATTCTCGTAAGTCCAATGTTTTAATTTTGACATATCATTTGTCATGTAGTACTTGGCAATTAAATTATTCCATTCCGGCCACTTATCAAGTGGAATGCTTATTAGCCCAGCCCCATTATCGATCATAAGCTTATTAGCGACTAATGTTGCTGTTCGCTTGTTGCCGTCCCAAAAGATTTGGTTTCGCATTAAGTGATACATTAAAGTTAACGACTTATCAGTTATTGAACTATTTTTGTTAGCCAATAATTCGCTCAGGTATCCTGCTTCTGCTTCACTATTAACCATTGACGGCTTATATTCGCCTAATTCGGTATCAACTCCTCCTTCACCAGTTCTCAATTCGCCTGGTGCCAAAGATTCGTTTAATGCTGCAATTCGGTTTACATTTTTTAAAAAGTCTAAATTAAGTTTTTCATCAGAGTTAATTACATATTGCCAACCACGTTTCAGTTGAACAATGATATTTATATCGTCAATGGGTACATCATCAACCTCTAATCCATCGATTATCATTTGCGTCTGGGAAAGAGTCGCATTTATGCCTTCAAACCGTGAAGTGATATAAACCAGATGGGTTAAGTTGCTTCTCGCAAAACGTCTATTTTGATCTTTGGTCAACTTAAACTTATCTTCTAACATAAAATTCTCCTTTTGTAGGTATAATTATCTATAAAGTATTAAGGCAAACGCTGAGGTTTAGGGAAAGAGAGAATGGTTATGAATTCAATTATCGAAAAATCGCTTCAGGAATACCAGGATTTTTTGGCCGGCAAGAATACTGACGTTGAGATTATCGAGGCTGAGCTTCGTTAGTTTTCGATTGCTTAATCGGCTGAAGTACCGTATACTCAAACTATTAATTGAATACAATCAACCTTGTGCCAGGCAGCCGTTAGATGATTCTAGCGGCTGTTTTGTCGTCAAAATAAAGGCGGATCGTTCCAGCAGGAGCGATTCGCCTTTTTGATTTTGAATTATTCTAATGACTTATAGCTGCGGTGCAAGCCAGTCGGCGAGCTGAACCAGAGCTTGGTCCCAATCGGCAAACTGATTGCCGTTGTTGAAAACAGCCCAAAGTTCTTAATAATCGGCCGTCCCTGCTTATCCGTGAGTGTAGCGAAGAAAGCATCTGCATGCAGGCTCATCAAGATGTTCCGGAAGATCGTCAGCTTATCGGATCCTTTGAGACCATTCCTTAATGGTAATTGCTCAAAGACCTGCTGATAGGCTTTTAAGCGTTCAGCCGGCGCGGGCTGGTTTCCTGCCTGCATGAACAGAGTGAAGTGATCTAGCTGGCTTAGAACCTCGTCATAGGCCTGTAGCAGCACTCGTTCAGCCTGTTCATCGTTCATTTGGCCAGCCATTGCCTGGTACAGCTCCCAGCGCGTCTGCAGCGTCAAGATCAGTTGACTGCTGTTGCGCTTGTACTTGAAGCTGCTCATTTGATAGCTGCCGGCCAGCGTCTTGATTTCCTGGCCATGCAGCACCTTAGGCACGACCACCGTTAGCCGGCTCTGCCGTTCTCCCTTGGTCAGATAGATCTGTACGGCTTTAATGATAGCCTGTTCTGCTTCCTGCCGGCGGTTGGCTGCCAGCAGCTGATTGATGCGGTCAGAATCGATCCGCCGAATCCCGAGCACGCGCAGGTAGGCCGGTTTTTGGCGCTGACTTGGCTCAACCCGCAGAATTGTCATGAAGCCCATATTGCTCTTGGCATATCCGCCATAAATCGTGGTTGGCAGGCCCTTCTTCAACGGAATGAATTTGTCGGTGGCTTTTAAGTGCGAGACCTTGGTGGCGTCAAACAGGGCGCCTTTGAACTCCGTAGCCATCTGGTGCACGATCATGTAGTGATAGCTGTAGACGATCCGTGCTTCTCTTGCAATCTGATCAGCCATCACTTCCCGTTCCCTGCTTAATGCGGCCGGCTTGCGTTTGGCCACAAGCGGATAAAGCAGGTTTAAGTCGCGCAGGCGGCGAATGAACTGGCGATTCTTCAGCTCACTTTCCGCCGGCGTGTGCTGGTATCTGCCATAGACAAAGAAGCTGCGCAGTTTCGGATAGGCCTGATACAGATATTGACCAACCGCGCCAATTAAATAGGCATCCATACCGGCATCGTAGTCGTTGATCAATGGCATGCGCGGCATCTGCCAGCCTCTGCGCAGCTGATCGATCATTGCCTGCCGTACCTCAATGACATCAATCTGCAGATAGCGGTCAGTCAAAAGCGTCGCCGTAAATCTAGCCACCGTAGATTTCTCATTCAGCGCGCGATTCAGCAGGTGCAGTCGTTCAGCGTCGCTTAAATGCTGCGGATCCTGCAGCAAGCGATTCTTCTTGTAGACCGGCAGCAGTCCCACCCGTGCCAGATCGTCCCAAAGTCGCCGACGCTTAGTACGGACCGTGGCCCACTCTGCAGTATCAACTTTACGGGCCGTCAACACCTTGTTGTTCATTGAGTCATCGTTAGTCAGATTCATAGGCAGAATCGGCGATACGGCATAAAGATCAAGATCGTCTTGGTTTAAGCTCCCACCGGTATAGAGATCCGTACCAAACTGCTGGAAATACAGATACAGACGATCATCAATCGTCTTCGCCTGTTTAAGCGCCATTTTAAGCTTCTGACAGCGTTCTTTGTGCTGTTTGATAAATTCCCCTGGCAGGGCATCGTAAAGCTTCTGGAGCTTCTTTTTACGCTCATTGGAAGTGTTTGACGGCTGCTGCTGGCGGACGAAATTAATACTGATAGTTTTGGGCGCGGACCCCATAAATTTCTGCACATCGTTAATGACATAGAGCGCCTGGCGAATCGCCTTTTTATTGACTGGCGAGAGATAGGCCCGGTCCAGCACGCTATCCAGCGTATCATTGCTCAGATAGGCCGCGTTTTCTGACTGCAGTTGCGCCTGGAAAACCCGTTTGGAAATGATCTGCATGAAGTTTTGATTGGTCTGCCAGAGTAGGTCCATGATCGATCGTCCTTCGTTGTCGTACAGCTTAGTCAAAAGCCGGTTTGAAAGCCGCCCCCAGCCATAGTGCAGGCCCGCCAGCTGACTGCGCTCCATAACGCCCAGCCAGTGCAGCTCATTCAGCTTTTCCTTGTAGATATGACCGCTTGGAAAGACGGTTGACCACTCAATGATTCGCTCCAGATCACGATAATGTTTCGGATTGTCTGCCTGACTGCCTAAGATTCGCTGCAGGTCTAAATAACTGCTCAGGGAGCTGACAAACCGTTTGGGATCTGTTAAACCGCTGATTGTTGGCAGACTGGCGTGATTATCAGCGTCCGTTCCCTTGAACCACTTTTGATCAACCATATATCGAGCCAGTCTTTTCACAGTAACCGTCTTGGTCTGCATGAACAAGTCGCGATAGATGCTTTGCTTCTGCGCGACGGTTAGCCGTTGTTGGCCGTTGATCCGAATCGTATTCAGCTCATCTAAGACCTTAAAGCGCTGATACAGGAGACTGGCTTTAGGGAGTACGTCTTCAGCCAGCAGATAGGTATCATGCGCCGTCATATTGCGGATAAACGCATTGGCGGACGCGGCCTGATCGACCATCTGCGGGAAGTTCCATGGCGTAATTTCCTGCAGATTGACCGTACCATTTTCGTCCGGCTTGCGAATCATCCAGGCAAAACGATTCTGCCCTGCTTCCGTCAAGGGACCGATATAGTAAGGAATTCGAAAGGCAATCAGCTCATCCAGCTTGTAAGGCGCTTCGTCACGTCGCTCTTCAACCGGATTCGGCTCTGCCAGAAATGGATAGTACTGCCGCTGATTGTCAATGATCAGGTCCAGCTCATGCTGAATCAGTTGGTGCGGAATGGCGCTGTTTTCCCGAATCCGCTGCTTAACCAGAAAATTATCGGCATCAATCCAGGCGAGCAGCTGCTGAGCTGCCGGAATTGCTTGATACCGTTGCTGTTTTAAGACCTTTTTGACTACATCGTTGAACTGTTCGCGCGTCAGGTTCTTGTCTGGTCTGGCATTGCGCTTCTTGCCGGCATAGCGAGCATAGGCGTCCTTTAGGATTCGATAGTCTTTCAGATCAGCGTCCAGCCAGAAGCGTTTCAGTACGTGCAGCTGCTGATCATAGCGATCATAGGCTTCGATCTTGGCCTGCGAAATGCTTTTGCCGTCCGGAACGAGTCGCTCCAAGGCTAAACGGCTGTACATTCGTTCCAACACCTGCAGAATGGCTTGCCGTTCCGACGTGAGCAGATCGCCCAGCTCAAGTACGTCCTGATCAAACGTCTCGGAGCCGAAATTAAGTTTGATGCCGGTTGGCGTTTCCGGCCGGTACAGCTGATCAATGCTGAAATCATCGCCGGTAATGGCGTTGACGACCGCGGTAGCCGCCTGTTTCTCCAGCTTGAGCAGCTTGCCTTTTTCACTGCTGTTAATCAAAAGCTCTACAGCGGCTTTTTTAAGCTGCCCCTTTTTCACCTGCTTATCGAGCAGCAACGTTTTCAGCTGCGTGCCGGTTTCGGTATCAGCATTCAGCTCAACCATTGCCGTGGCGGGATCCGCGGCCAGCAGCGAGTTGATCGTCTGCAGGCTGACATCGAGATCCAGTGCGTCATCTTGTGCAAAGCTAGCCATTGGCAGATCGCTTAGAAAATGCCCCCGATATTTGACCAGATGATGAATGGCCAGGTAGACCAAGCACAGATCAAATTGTCGTTTCTCCGTCATCAGTGCCTGGCGCAGGTGGTAGATCGTAGGATACTTCTGCAAATATTGAGCCGTCAGTTTAGGTTCGCTGAACAGTCCCTCGTTGTTAATAAAGGAGTACTTCAATCGGTGCAGAAAGTCTGGATCAACTTCGGCCAGATGCGGAGCGAAAAAATCGTTTAGATACCCAATGCGCCGGCGACGCCGAGCCGTATTGCGGCGACTGGTGCGTTTCAGCCGGGTTTTTTCAGCCGTCTCGCCCGGCGTGAACTTGCTGACGCCTACGACTCGTTTGCGGTCACGATGAATCACCTTAAAGTTATTGTCGATTGCGGCATAGCCGATGCGGTCCGGCGCAATGCTTAATGCCAGACTGTAATCTTTGCTAGTAGTCATTAAAAAACCCTCTTTCTAAAAAAGGCAACCAGTCGCCTGATTGCCACTCCTTTGCGTTTTATCAAGAATCTGCTTGTCCATTAACTAATCGTGTTCAGTGGAAAGCATGCTGATATCAATCTTCTTTTTGCCTGGCGCCGGTGCACTGGGCGTCTTAGCTGCCGGTGTCTGTTTGACCGGCGTTGCTGTTTCTTCAGAAGTAGTGTCTGAAGCCGCCTGCTTTGGTTTCGGCTGCTGGTTCATTTGATTGACCTTTTCTGCCAACAGGTCCGCTGGATCCGCAACGTTGTTGGCCATGGTGCCCATTACGACCTGCATGAAGTCGCCCTTGCCATACACCTGAACGAGAAAATCGATTGCCAGACTTAACGACAAAGTTTTGTTGTCCTGTGCTTCCAACCATTCATAGGCCGTTGAGCCAACTGGAAAGCCGAAGCTGTAGTTTTTTCGAGCCATTCAATCATCTCCTATTCCGCAATAGCACTCAGGATCAGTTCCAGACCCTTTTCATTCAAGAATTGAGCATATTCTGGCGCAATCCAGATGATCGGCACTTCATCGCCACCGGTAAAGCGACGCAGTTTATCTGCCAGCTTGGCCCGCAAACTGGACTGCGTAGCCATTGGAATCGAGCCGCCGCCATAGACATAGATTAATTCTGCCCGTGCATTGGCTGCCCGCATGGTCTTGGAAACAGCCGTGACGATCTCATCGGCAAACGGTTCTAGCTGATCATAAACGACCTTTTGCACGCGCTGCTGATGCTTGCGTGCGAACGGGCTGACGTGCTGAGCCAGATAGCTCTGCAGTTGTGCCCGATTGTCAAAGCCCATCTGCTGTTTCTGCAGAACGTCATTGGCTAATTGCAGGACGTTGCCATAGCCTTTGGCCAGCGACGTGGAAGCCTTAGCGTTGACCAGGTTGTTTACCAGCATGACCAGATCAGTCGTGCCCTCACCAATATCGATTCCCAACACGTTCTGTGTTTGGACGATATCATCAGCCGTAATTTCGGCCATATCGGCGTAGTTGGCTTTCAAGTCGGCCACCATTGTTTCCTTGAACTTTTGATCAGCGTTCTTGATATACAGCTGCGCCGTTTCGCCTTCCAGTGCTACGTAGACCGATCGGAACTTGATGGCTACCGTGATCGGATCTTTGAAGTTGTGGAACGTCACCGTATGCGTCTTGCCTAGAAACTTATTCTTATAGCGGTCAATCACACCGGTATTCTTCCCTTCCGCAACGGGCAGTGCCGTGGCCATGTTAACCGTAACTTTCAGCGTCTCGCCGAGGTCTTCGCTGTTGAAGAAGGCGTCCTTGACCCGCTTGCCGGCAATCAGACTTAGCGTCAGGACCATCGCCAGATCGTCATCACTCTTACCGGCAAAATCATTAACGTCAAAGGCCGTTAATGGCAGATTGCTGTTAACCGCTGCCTGACCAATCAGATAACGGCCCTGCTTGGTTACGGCTGAGCTTGAGACCGACACGTCCAGCTTATTGATAAAGTCCTTCATATAGGCTGCTTGCTGTTCTTGATCATCAAACGATACCGGTTCTGTAATATCCTGCGGCTTCTCGCTGGCAATCACCGATGGCATCTTGACCTTTTCATCATTTAAGGTTGCCTTGATTGAGCCATACCCTAAATCATTTGCTACGTTCAAAATATATTCCATAAAATATCACCTCAAAATAGTTAACGTATATTTGTTATATTATTTTATATAGCTATTATATATACGACTAGTTTTAATTACAAGGGTATTTTCAAATAAAAGATATATAAAATAATATTATACATATTTAGATCTGATAGTAACCCGCGTCGTCTCTGGCGCGAGGCCTCTTGCTTACTCTCTAGCCTGCTTGCTATTCAGTGTGCATTTCCCTTGTCCCTTAATATCGGCACCCTGCAGCCTCTACAGCTTGCCTGCCATTAAGCCCACTTATCCTTAAATCCCCCCGTTATGGCTTGACCTCAAGCCACCCCCTGGGGTACCTGCGCACCTTGCCTATCTGTGGCAAAAAGTGCGCACACCATTACACCCCTATTTTTTATAGTCTCAATAACATCTTAATATTTAGCAATATTAAGCAATTAAGACTTAAATTTCGGCAAACCGTTTAAGCTCATCTCGCCCTTGCTCCTTCAGATCATACAGTTGATTCGTACGATTGCTCTACTACAATTTCGAGCAAAACTTCGCGATAACCCATGAAAAACGCGCTTGATCTAAAGGATGGTCTGTTGCATTTCCGAGACATCCAGCCACTTTTTTACCGCCTACTGTGGCAGAAGGTGTCGCATACCTGTTGTTGACTACAATTCCTGCTCCGGGTGTCGTTTGCTCTTTAGGTAAACTTCACTCCGTGTGTGCTTCGGAATCACGGACGCTTCGGGCGGCTAACGGCGCAGAGTCGCTGCTGAGCGGCAATTAACGATGGCCAATCGAAAAAGATTGCTCTTCTTGCCTGTAAATATTCAGTTAGGAATGCGAATTGCACACGGACACCCGCAGGTCCCCCAACACATTCAGGAAGCTTCGGAGTCATTATTTTTAAAGAAAGTTTTTGACTGCTGAGCCTCCAGACTTCTTTATAAATAAAAATTGGTTGTCGACAAGTTTCGCCACCTAAAAAAAATCAACCTCGTTCCAAGGTTGGAACGAGGTTAGATTCAGTCTGGCATGTTAAAACTCATTGTGTTAGAATCAATCAGTAAAGAAGAAGGACCTGCAAATTAAAGGATCAAGGAGACTTGATCGGGTAGCCGGCTGCCCCGGGGTCTGCGTATTGGAAACATGAGCAGGCGTAACCTGAATACGGCGCATACTCTCGTCCTCTCTGTTCCACGACTCAATGAGCAGAACAAAAGCCTACGATTAATTCGCAGGCTTTTTCTTTCCGTGCCATTTAGAATCATTACAAGCTAACCTCGTTCCAAGCTTGGAACGAGGTTGAAAGAATTTGGATGAGGGATAAGAAAAACAGCGTTATACTGGGAAATTCCTAATATAACGCTGTTTTTAAATCCATCGATCTGTCATTACTGATGCAGCTTCTAAATACCTGGTTACTTTTTTTGCACGAATATCGTAATATACTTGTCGCAATCCTGGATAGATATACCTATTGATAATCACCCAGGCATAACGTTCTTGACCATCAGTTGGATCGCTTCTGGAATTAAACATATCAATTAAGAAGCCCCGTTGTTTACGATCAATTATTTCTAATTCTTCCAGATAGTAGATCAGCTTACGTGAGAAATAAGCCTTGTCATCAAAAAAGTCAATTTTCTTTTTCTTCCCATATTCTACTGCTAGATTTTTCAGCCTAACCAGTTGTTGCCAATATTGCATTTGCTGATTCAGTTCTTCTTCTTCAAACTTTTTAATGCACACAGAACCAATTGGAAATAGAGTTTTACCGGTAATAAAATTACTGATCTTGTATAAATACTTTAGGCCTTCTTTCTTACAGACACATTTTGAAGTTGCAGTTTCATCAACTTCAAAATCAACAATTGTCCATTCAGTTTTAGCAGTCTGCCAATCTTTTGCTGAAGAGTTGGCTAATACTACCTCAATCAGATCCCAGTAGTTTTTTTGCTTTGCCATACTAACTCACCTCTTAAACCAATTATAGGCTTAATAGAATTACTTATAAAAGCAGCGTTATACCAAGAATTTCCCGGTATAACGCTCTTTCTCTTATAAACAAGTTAAAACGATCAGAGTCGTTAAGTTGAACACCAAATGCGCTGCCATGCTGACGCGCAGATCGCCATACCGCTGATATAATCCCTGCAGCACTAGGCTAATCAGCACGTATTCCCACAGCGACGTGTCCCCGTGCATGGCGGCAAAGAACAGTGCTACGACCAAGGCTGCGGCGATGAATTGTGCCTTGTGCAGCATGCCAGGCCAGTGTTTGGTCATCCAGGTATCAATACGTCGGTAAAGACACTGCCGAAACACAATTTCTTCCAGTAATGGCGCCACGATCACGATATAGACCGTATACAGCCATTGCTTGTGCATCATATGAAGTATGAGGCCGGTATTGCTGCTGCCAACTGTATTATTAGTCAATGCCTTGATCCCCAGCATGACCAGCAGGACGGCTCCCCACGCAACTAAGCCCCAGCCAATGCCTTTAAGGAGATTTATATCAATTGGCCGTTTAAGCTCCTTAGAGCGCCAAAATATGGCAATCAGCATGATCGTATCCAGCCCAGCCATTGTGTATGAACTGAGATAAGCAGTCTTGCCGGCAAGCAGTGACGAACCAAGCCAGATCAGATAATAGCTGATAACGATCGTCCAGTCTGTTCGTCGAGTCGTATCTTCCGTCATCAATTAAACGCCCCCAGTGCCCAAGCCGTGATTGTCCCTGCGAAGGTGGCGACCGTTGCCGCCAGCAGCAGTCCGAAAATATGCCGTCCCAGCCAGGAAGGCGTTTCGTAAACAGCCGAATCAGCCTTCTGCACCCGTGTCAATTGCTTGTTGATCATCAATCGATCCCTCTTTCCTATTGATCCGTTGTCGCGTCAACCATCGTGGTACCAAGCTTTTGCATTTTCGTAAACTTCTGTTGGTTCAAGTCATACGTACTGGTATAGACAACGGTAGTCGTTGCGGAACGCTCTGAGCCGTATTGTGCGGCATATTTAACGACTGAAACACAGTCAACCGTATTGGCATCTTCATTGATCAGGCTGACGCGCGTATCGGCGCTGATAAAGCTGGACTGCAGCTTCATCGTGTCAATGATGCTGTTGCCCGTGTCGTCCTTTCCGTCATTAAAATACGTCTTGTCGTTTAGAATCGTATCCGTCACCAGCGATTTGGCCTGAGTGCTGCGTGCAGCCCAGTCTGCTTGCGAGCTGTAGGTAAATAAGATCTTAAACAGTTTGGCCGCCTGCGTGCTGGCATCGTTTTCCGCTGTGGCCTGCTTGGCAGAATCCTGTTGCGCCGCCGTACCCGTAGCTGCTTTTTCTCGGAGCTTTCGCTGCTCTTGTTTTTTCGCCTTTTTAAGCGCCTTTTGTTCTGTTGCCAACTCCGTCTGCGCTTTCTGAAGTTTTTGATCATAAGCGTTCTGCTGATACTTAAAGATTCCCAGCAAGACAAGACTGATAAAAATCACCAGCACGGCAGCCAGTGTGGATTTTTTGTTTTGTTCCATGCTAGTTGCCTCCATTCGTTTTGCTGCTAGTAATGACATGAATCTGATATGAGTTGACGCTCAGATTTTCCAGATCATAGTTTAAGGTGATCAGATAGAGCTTTTTCGTCCCGTCCTGCTGCTCAAACTCTGTTGTTATATAGACCGGAACCTTGTTGATATTATCGGCATTGCCGAACGCAACCATTGTGGCATCGTTTTTGGTAATTACCCATTTTTTCGTATTGGGATCCTCGTTCAGATTGACCAGTTCCGTTGTCAGCTGTTTGCCTAGTGCGGCTTGCAGCTGTTTTTTATTGGCCTGATAATCCTTTTTGGAGTGCAGGTCCCCAAGTTCCTTGGCAATTGCGCCTTTCAGCGTTGTTTCGGCATGCTGTTCGGCGCTTTTTAAATCAAATTCGTTTGAATACGGTGAATTCATCGCTGCTTGCGTGGCCACGGCCTTCTTTTTCAGCTGCGTCTGCCGAATCTGCGCGTTAACCGTCTTTAGCTTGGTAGTATCAGGAATGCTGACTACCACCAAGACGGCACAAAGAATCGCCACTGCCCAGAGCACTATTTCGTTTTTCTTCAAAATCTAACCCCCTACTTTGATTGCCCGTCCTTGATCAGCTGTACCGGATCCAGCCACGTACCGTCATTGCGGAACGCTGAGCTTTCAGCAGCGCTAATTTCTTTTTTGGAAACGCCGATATGCACGTGATTGACCAACGGACTGGTTTCGGAACCGGACTTAGGCAAGGTGCCAATCGTGTCGCCGGTCTTAACCGTGTCGCCTTCCTTGACCTTAATGTACTTAGATGCCTGGCTATCTGAGAAGGCAAACTCTTGATAGACCTCGTAATAGCCATCATCAGACTTAACACAGACGTAGTAGCCTAAATCATTTTGCGTAACCCCTTTGTGACCAATCTTATAGACGGTTCCGCCGTGAATGGCCTTGATTTCCTGCCCGCCATAGGCAGCATCGCCAAAGTCGACGCCATCGTGAAAGTTACCCGTCCGAGTCGTACTATGGCCAAACAGCTGCTCACCGGAAATTGCCGGATTGTTGTTTTTGATTGACGCAAACGGCCAGCCCCAGTTACCACCAGCTCCAGTACTTGAAGAACTGCACTGGTTCTCATCATTTTGCGCGTTAGAGCCACCATCAGCTGTTGCTGCGGCATCGCCTAAGATTGAGTCTGAACCGCTAATGTTGGCACCACCAAACAGCTCATAGGCAGTCCGTGCGGCCGCCCGTCGTGCACTGTTCGTATTTGCTCTGGCTGCAGCAGATGGTCGCTCATAGTAATTCATCCAAGCGGTTGCCGCATCTTCAGGCGAACCGCCCTTCGTGTCGGCAAAAAACTGTTTAACGGTTGCCGGTTCCAGGTCAATTACTACGTCTCGCTGGTTTTCAACGGACCACGACTTATCGGATTTGGGATCGTTGAGATACTTGCTGGCTGGGGTGAATTGATAGAGACCACCACCTGTTCCGCCGCCAATTTCAGCTTGATTAAGCACGAACCCGGTATCTTCAGCCCCGCCAATATTACCGACAATGCCGGCAGCTTGTGCACCGCTCATACCTTTTTCGGTCCAGGATTTAAACGTGGCTTCTGCATTTTTATAGGCTTCGGTTCCCACCTGCGTCCAGGCCCCGCCACCACCGGTACTGCCTCCACCAATATCAGCAGTGCCACCGGTTTTGCATGATTTATTGCTGAGCATCATCATCATGGCCATGACGATACTTAGCAACAGCAATAGACCTGCAGCAACGCCGCCAATAATCCAATACTTTTTCTTCTTCAAAAAATTCCGCCCCCTTAGATCAGCAACAGCAGCATAATGACTGCCATAACGCCCAGTGCGATCAGCATGAATTTCAGCTTCTCATTCTGGTAATCGGGGACGTGCTCATCATCTAAGAGCTGCTGCTTGCGTTTCTGAACGGCTGCATTGGTATCATCGCGCAGCCGCCGATAACGATTGATCGGGTGTTTGACCAGGTGATTTTTCTCTGCTTTTCGCACTGCCTTATCGGTAATCTCAGACTGGCGCTTATGTTCGGCATCTTTGCGCAGTTGGACTCGTGATCGAATTGCCATCAGATGCCACCTCCATACCGCCGCTCCTCATCATGCGTAATCTCAACCTTGAACTGCACGTTGCGATCACCGTTGATATTCATCAGAACCTCCGTCTTTTCCAGCTTGGTCAGCCCCTGCAGCTCATCAGTGGTGGTTGAGCCGCCAAGCGCCATCTGCAGTCGTGGGAGGTCATCATCAGAAATCTGGAAGAAAAAGCGGATCTGAAACAGCGAGAAAATCTTTTGCACGGCCAAAACATACGGATCATGCGAGTTACCGTTCATGATCAAGTCCTTGATCGTCGGTGCGGCCATCGTGATAGCGCAGAAGTTTTTGCGCATCTGCTCCATCATCGATGCTAAAAACTCAACGCCAAACGTAAACTTTGGATTGATGATGTTTTCAACCTCATCCACATTCAGGTAGTACCAAGGGATCGAATACATATCCAACGTGCCGTTTTTCAGTTGTCGGCGAAGCTTCATGCCGTTTTTGATGATATCAGCGGATAACAGCGTCAAGACCGAGTAGATCTGTGCGTTAAAAATCGACTTCCCTTGGGCCAGTAGTCCTTGAATGTTGAACGTTACCACCTGTTCGTTGGTCAGATCAGGAAACCTGGTAATGCCGTCAAACATATCACCCTTGGATTCCTCGATATTGGCAAAGGTAGACGTAATTCGGTTCATTGAAGTAACCATGTTGCTGGTCAGTCGCATGCGTGGATCGCGTTCGGCTTTTCGCTGACGTTCATTGGCATACAGCACGAAATCTCGCAGCGTTGGGTACATATCATGATCCAGACCCGTAATACGGATTGATTGCGCGTTCTGCTGCGGATTGCGGACCCAGAGGTTCTGATCAATGTAGAAATCTTGAATCCAGCTGTCTAGCATCGTCATATCGTCACTGTTGGCATCCTCGCTCAGAAACTTGAAGAAGTTCTTGAGCTTGGTCACGTGCTGGGCAAAAGAGTTGATCTCGTCGACCGTGCCATCGTCATTTACCACTGTAGGAAAGACTTCAAACGGGTTGATCATGTTTTCCGGCTGATCAAGCTTGATGATGACACCGTTCTGGTCACGCGTCTGATCCGTATACTCGCTTGAGACGTCAAAGTTGCGAATGTAGGCTCCCCTTGCAAAAATATCGTCGTTCAGCTTTTTCAGCAGGGTTGACTTACCCATACCGGCATTCCCCGTCACAAAGAAAAAGGAACGCGTCCGGTGTCGATCCCGCTGAAACGGATCAAACATGACCTCGCCAGAAGTCCGCGTATAGCCGTAGTAGGAACCATTTGGATCCTCAAGCTTGACGTGGTTAAACGGATAGGAGCCTGACATTGATCGGGCTGAAATTGGTACACCAACCGGGTGATTAAGCATATCCTGCTCACTCATCGTTGGAATGAAGATCGACTCAAAATCGGAAAGCTGCTCATCAGCATACCGAGCCATCATAAACTGGCCATTTTCCCGGATCAGCTGCTTTGTCCGCTTCTCAAGTTCAGCTAGTGTTGGTGCATAGACAAAAATACGCATGTAGACGCGTTTCATGACCTCATTGGCTTGTGAGATCTGACTCATCAGCCGCATTTGGTCCATGTAAGTGCCGGACGCTTCCACGTTATCCATTTCCTTAGCTTTGCCGGAAACTCGAATTTTTTGTTCCGTTGCAGATCGTGACAGTTGCTTCAGAATTTCCGTCCGGTCTTCCGTGCCCAGACTGATCACGGCCATGGTTGCGTCATTGTTGGTTAGCGGCACGCCCCAAAACGGCATCAGTCCGTGTGCTGGATATTTGTAGACGCGCAGACACGTGACGTACCCGTCGCCCATTTCCAGGTAGCGCGCATGCCGTTTCAGATTGCCTTGTGGCTGAATCCGCGCCAGAAAGTCAAGATCATAGCCCGCCTGCGTTAAGCGTAGAATTTCTTTTCGTTTCATGAAATTCCCCCTTTTTTATTTAATCTGCGTGTTCAAGTTGTTGATCCGAAACAGCGTCTCTTCTTTGCGTTCCAGATCCATTGGTTCCAGAATCAACGAATCGCCGCCCCAGCTAATAACCGCATCGCGCAGGTTGCGCAGCTCTTGTTTTCGCTTGCCGAAAATGATCAAGATAAACTCTTCAGATACCAGCTTCTTTTCTACGGCTACGTTTTGCTTCTGTTTGATATCGATATAGCGCAGTTGTGTACGCAGCTGCTGCCGGCGTCGTGGATCGGTTTCCCGCTGCACTGCCTTCAGCACTTTAACGTACCGACTCTGCCAGTATGACTTTTGTTTGGAAGCATCGACCGGAAAAGGACTAATGATAATTTTCGTATCGTCGACCGCGGTCTGTAAGAAATGATGAAACCCGTCAATAATCTGCTGCTGTTCTCGGCCGGACATCGTACCTACGCCTTGCCCGCGAATATTCAACAGATCGGCATAACCATCAGCTTTTTCCCGCAGCACGATAAAGTGATCGGCGTCCTTGGTAAAGCCACGATAGGCCAGCAATTCCAGCATCGTGGCACTGGGTACATTCTCCGATCCGCGGTAGTGTTCGCTATCTAATTGCTCTTGTTGACGTTTTTTACCAAAAAGTCCTGCAAAAGCTCCATGCCGCTGCTGACCAGCCGTGTCTGCACTTGCGGTTCCTCTAATCGCCAAAGTTTTGGTCCTCCTCTCTCATCTGAGCTACTGTTTTAAATTCGTAGTAGCCGAATGACTTAAACAGTCTTGGCTGCCGATTAACGATCAGCATCCAGATCACCTCAAAATTACGCTTGCCTGGGTTCGTATGCGGACGCAGATCCAGATAAATCGCCAAAATTACTGACGTGATCATAAACAGCGTCTGCTGCACCGTCTGCTCAGCTGGAAACAGATTGCCAAGCAGAAAGGCGCTGCCAATTACAATTCCAAAACATCCAACGTCCTTAAGAAAAACTCCGGTAAAAAATTTAATTTCCGATCGGACGTCAGGAACAACGCCAAAGTCCATATGACGGCCTCCTTTTCTTGTTATTAATTCATCAACCAATAATACCTAGCAGTGCCAATCACTCAACATTCGCCAACCTCGGTCCAAGCTTGGAACGAGGTTAAAAAAAGAGCCAGCCTTACGACTGACTCTTTAGTGGTTATTCATCGTCTTCAAACGGTGCTGATTCGCGTCCGCTGACGTGTCCACGCTGGGACATGTTGAAGCGTCGACTCGAGAGATAGCTGGTGCTGGACTTCTCCAGTTTCTTACCAGCCTGATTGATTCGTTCGCTTACGCTTGGCTTTTCAACAGTCGTTTGCGGCATATCGTGCGTTACCGTCTTCGTATCCGGTGCCTTTTCGTCACTGATCGACGGTGCAGTTCCTTGACTAGCATAACCAGCATTACCGTTATCATATTCATAGCCACCGCCTCTCGTTGGCTCTACCGTTCCGGTTGGTTCTGCTGATTGATGCGCCTTTTCTGACATATCAAATTTGTCTGGCACCTCGCCATTAATGCCGTGATCTGCTGACAATCCTGGCTGAGCATTGCCGCTATGACCATATGCTTCCTGATCATCGATTCCAGGTTCGGCAATCCCGCTGCCCATTTCAGAGTCGGCAAATGGCTGATTGCCTTGATCATCAGTCCCTGGTTCAGCAATGCCACTGCCCATTTCAGAGTCAGCGTATGGCTGATCATCTTGACCATCGATTCCAGGTTCCGCAATGCCACTGCCCATTTCGGAATCAGCGTATGGCTGATCGTCTTGATCATCGATTCCAGGTTCGGCAATACCACTGCCCATTTCGGAATCAGCGTATGGCTGATTGTCTTGACCATCAGCTCCTGATTCAGCAATGCCGCTGCCCGTAGCTGGATCTTCATAGGCACCTGGCTGACCATCCAGATTTTGATCGCTGCCTTCAGTATTTTCACCGCCGACTTCGCCAATTCCTTGACCACCTTGGCCATCGCTGCCATAGCCGGCTTCTTCGCCCAGCTCCTCACTGCCGCCGATTCCTGTTGCCGGTCCATCGATCGTGTCGCCCTGTTGATCATAGTTGGTAGCATCATAAGGATTATTGTTCATGCTGTTGTCAGCGTTGTTGTCGACACTGGTATCAGTCTGGCCAGAATTGTTGTTTTCACTGGAGTTGTCAGCATTTTGAGTATTGTTGTTGATTCCAGTTGCGTTGTGATTATTCGACGGATTCTGGCTCAGGTTTTGGTTAGACGAGTTATTCTGCAGATTATCGTTATCGTTGATACTGTGATTATTCTGCGATTGATTGCCTAGTGCCGTGTTGTTGCTGGAATCATGCGACTGATTGTGTGAATTGTTGGAACCGTTGTTGCCATAGATTCCCTTGCTGCTGCTTTTACCAAAACTGGAAACCTTGTTGAAGCCCCAGCCAGCAGCTCTGGCACCCATACCAGCCATGGCACCGCCCATCGCGCCGGCCGCCATGGCATGCCCGCTTTCGTCGGCAAAGCCTTGTGAGACCCCAGTAACGCGTTCAAAATAACTGATCCCGGCCAGCATTGCATAGCCGGCACCGGCGTAGATCACGATCACGGCCAGAGCGTGCGTGATCCACGTCATATCAGTCGGGAGCTTCGACGGTGCTACGGCAATAAAAATGAAGAACATCTTAAGAACCAGAACGATCAGGACCATAGAAAGATACAGTCCCACGATCGAGTTGACCAGATCGCGCAGTTTTTTCGGACTGCGCACTGACTGAAATGCCAGAATTGGTGCTACCAGGTTCATGGCCGTCAGCTCAAAGATATCCTTGACCACACGGATTGAGGCAATCAGGAGAATGACGCCTAGGATAATCGATTGTCCCAACAGTCCCATCCAGTCAACGTCATAGCGCGCATAGACGTCATCGTTGTTAGAGCCGGCCCCAACACCAGTAGCGTTTTTCACCAGAATATATCCGCCGCCAGTCTGCTTAGACTCATCGTTTAAGTGATACTGGAGCGGTGCCGTATAGTTCTTGTAAGGATCCTTATCCAAGCCCAGATTTTTGAGCGTATCTTTATCCAGATAATCGCCAAAATCCAAGTTGCTTACGTCGTTTTCATCACTAATCGTATTGAGCTTTGAGATATTTAAACGATCTGGGTTTTCCTGCCAGCCGTGCCGGACAACGGTACTTAGATCAATGATATTGTTTTTGATCGGCTGAATTGCCAGATCATCAGTCATACCTTTGTCGCTAGCCTTATTTAAGTCCTTACGGGCCGAGATTGCGACGTTGCCAACACCTGATGTTGATCCGGCGCCACTGACCGTACGCATCATCAATGGCAGAACCGTCAGCGTCAAAGCAACCATTAAGACGTTCGGCAAGATCTTGCCCCACTTGACAGCGTGACCCAGCGACTGCAGCACAATCACGATTAATGCTGCTCCCAGTAAAGCCCAGCCAATCGAAAACATCACGACGTACAGTCCATGCAGTGGCGATCCCTTGCTGGACAAGGTACCGTCCCAGCCCAGCAGGCTGAAGGTTGCCGTAAAGATTTTTTCAAAACCGCGGTTAAAATCGTAAATCCAGTGTACCGGCACGGATTGAAACCAACCGGCCATCTTGCGAAACATACCCCAGGTTAGATGCAGATGCGGTCCCCATTCCTGGTAAAATTTGACAATTTGGCTGCTAGATCCGTCCGTAATTGGACTGTTGCTGACTGCCTGCGACAATTCGCTATCTGTTGGCGCCTTGACTGCAATAATCGGTACCAGCTGTAGCAGCAGGCTTTTAAGCATTGTCAGCATTAAGCGTTCCCCCCTTCAGAAGTTTCAGTTTTTAGTTGCAATATTTGCTCCTTTGCTTTGTCAAAAAGCTCTGGCTTACCATCAAAAAGATTAGCCAAGCTTTTCCAGCTGTTGTTTTCCGGCTTCGACCAGTAGTCATGCGTATCCTTCAAGAAGCGCATGCGTCGTTCGCTTGGCAAACCTTGTGCCAGCAATGTATAGACTACTCGAAACGTGCCATCTAGCAGTTCTTGGTTTTGCAGTTCGTCCGCTGTAAAAATCTGATCGTCATCATCGACCAGATCATTCGTGCCAAAAACATCATCAGGCTGCAGAAATTCTTTCATGAAATCTTCATCGCCCAGATGAGGCTTAGCTCCATGCGGCTGATCGCTGGCCATCGAATCGTCGTTGCCAAACGGATCTACCGGTGTTGCCTGTTGGCCATCGTCCATCAGCTCAAGCAGCTGATTATAGGCGTTATCGTAGTTGATGCGCAACGCTTTTAAGTCTAGCGAGCGATGCGGCGATTTAATGCCAATATCGGATAAGGTCATTTGATCATTGAACTCATGCCGCAGGAACGTATATCTGAATGGCATGGCCGTCTGACCATGGTCAAAAATTGGCATTGCAGCAACCGAATGGCCTTTTTGATCCTGACGATAGACTGACCGCAAGACGACCATTTCCCCACCCATCAGCTTCATCAGGTCATTCATTGACATGATATCCTGGCTGATGAATTGGTTTGAGAAGCTGGTGCCATGCACATCGCCCATTTTGCCGGAACTGGTCTGCACGTTGACAGTCCGCTTACCGATTTTGGCCGAAATAGTTTCTGCCGTCTTTTTGGATTCCGTCAGAATGTATAGGAGATTGGCACAGTTGGACTCAATCGTATCTGCCTGCTGCTGTGAGTAGTTGATCTGCAGCTGCTCCAGGTTTTGCACGATGATATCAAACAGCAGGTTTTGCCCCAGACCAATCGATACCTTAGTATCCATATGCGAAATTGGCGGCAAGTTCCCAAATTCGTCAAGCAAGAAATGCACTCGCGTAAAGGACTTGCGCCCGTTAGCCAACGCCGTGGAATAGATCGTGTTGAAAATCTGATCAACGGCAAATGCCGGCAGCTGGTTGTACGATGGGTTATTCGGCGGCGTCACCAGGAACAGGGCCACTGGTGACTCTGAATAGTCCATCTTCATTTCCGCAACGTCACCAGCCAGCTCATTCTGCTTGATCGTCAGCTTGACCTCTTTTAGCAATGGTTGATGCGTATATGGATCACGTTTAAACGAATGCGCCGTAAAACCATTGCGCTGATACAGCTTGCAGCCAGTGACCACGAGTTTGGCATCACGATAGTCCGGTTCGTTTTTGCGATAGTCGAAATCAATTTTGATCGTAAAATTATCTGGCAGCTTAGCCTTGATCGCGTAGTTGAGCATACCAACCTTATCAACGATCTGCGTCCGCTTCTCCAGCTTTTTGCCACTATCATCATCAATCTCAATCACCGCCGTCTTAAACTTGTAGCGTTCTGGCAGCCGAAAGCGCATCGTCCGTGGAAAACCGATACTCTCAAAATTAACTGAATTTTTTGAGGTCAGCTTGGCAATATTGGACTGCTGATAGATCTTGATTCCTTCCATTGCCGAAGAATAAATGTTACCTGAAGTCTCATCACCGGCAAATTTTGATTGCGCAAACGAGTCCAGTGCCATCTGCCGAAACTGGCTATAGTGCTTTTCGTTGAGTTTCTGCATTTGTGCAAAGTAGACAAGCAGCTTGTTTTTCTGCCCGGCAATCGATGAATCGCTAGGCATTTTGAGACTTTTGTCCGCCATCAATTCCTCTGCACTTGGTACGATATCGTCACTCGCATTGACGTTGACTTGCTTAGAACCAAGCTCCGTCATCATATGCAGTACGTTGTCCATCGTTACCTCGTCCCAGCGATCGTTACGTTTAGCATAGTCAACAACTGCGAGAATCAATGCGTTCAGTAGGTTGATCGATGAGTTCTGCCAGAATTTATCCTTAGCATTCGGATCGACATAGATACTTGACGACAAGGTATTGACAGCCTGCTGCGTTTCATCATAGTAACCTTCTTTGGCAAATGAGATTATCTGCTGCAACGGATTATAGCTCATGGAGAAGTCCGTATTCTGAAGGTTAAGCACCTGTACGTTGTAGCCCCGCTTCCTCAGCGTCTCATAGCTCATCTGGTACAGTTCACCTTTTGGATCGTTAACGACCATAGAGCACTTTTCCGAACCGCGTGACAGAATATCAACTAACGGCATAATCAGCGTCTCACCTTTACCAGAACGAGTAATCCCGACAATCAGGGAATTAACCGTTGTCTGATCAATTGAGTAGAACCCTTTGGCCGGTTCGACAAATGGCAAAGCATTCTTGAGCATTGGTAAGCGCGTTGCCAGCTGACTGACCTCCGGAGCGAAATAATAGCGCAGCCAGGCAACCGGGTGATGTTTCAAGAACACCGGTGCCGTGGCTTTAATATGCGATACGGGAATCCCGCCGACGCCATCATATTCAAAGCCTCGATCTGGAATCTGCGGATACTGTACCAGTACCTCATCTTCCGTTGTTAGTCGATCATTGCCATACTGATTGCCATGATTCGGCCGCCACTTCAGCCAAGTCTTGATCACCAGCGGCAGCATTACCCCGGCACCAATCAGTTCAATCACTGCGAAAATCAGCGGATTGCTCCGCATGACCTGATAATTGCCTAAGTTGGCCGTTTGCCAACCGTTACTCAGTATTGCAAATACTTGCGCGTTGACTTGACCATTCAGAAACTGATAGCTATCCGGCGAATGGAACCAGTCAATCGTTGCCCGGATTCCCGCGGTCAGCCAACAGTTAAGCCAACCGACAAAGAGCGCCCAACAGATCCAGATTATCGTCAGCACGATTGGTTGTCCGATCAAACGTCCCTGTTTTCCATCTTTACGGTGTCTTTCCCTATCATAGTTAAAGGCCAATAGCACCACCATCCTTTCGTAACTTCAGACAAAAGCTTAGTTTAAATTCCAGTTCAGACAAGTTCCGCCATCAAAGCGAAAACGACCATTGTCTGCAAGACAACAGTCGCTTAATTGGATATTACTTGTTAGCATCGCTGACTTTATTAGCCAGATCAGCATCGCCGGCTTGGTTCAGCAATGATACTGCCTGCGTTGAGCGATAACGATCGTTCATGGCCAAGTCGGTTCCCATTGCTTTAACCGCTGCATCGGCAGCCTTAGCGTCGTTGTTGATGATTGCCTTATCCAAGGCGTAGTACTTTTCGTTCTTGTACTTGTCGAGTTCAGTACCGTTGCTTGCATGCAAGGCATTCAAGGCAGCCTGAGTCTCATCAGTCGTTGAGCTGGTCTTGTAGGATTCCTGCACAACGTTGCTGCTGGCTTGTTTAGCCTTAGCAACCTTCTTGTTCATCGTCTGCGTAATCTGTTCTACGCGAGCAGCGTTTTCCTTGTGCTGCCGGTAAGTGTAGTAGCTAAATCCGCAGATCATCAGTACCAGCAGCAGGAAGAACATGACAACCAGTCTTTTGACTCCATGCAGCATGCCGTCCATCTGTTTAGTGTATTGTTCGCCGTGCCCTTTTGACGTTTGATGATCATCGGCGGCAACTGCTGCAGAGTCAACTGTAGCGACACGCGTTGCTGGTTGTTGTGGCTGCATTTCGGTGGCCAACTTGAATTTAATGTAGTTGGACAGCGTTGAGTTCAGCTCATCGTTTTTATTCTCGGAATCTTTAGTACTCAGTTCCTTGGCAGCTGCCAGTTTTTCATTCATTAAAGAGTCATTTTTCTCCTGTAGCAGCTGTTTATCGCTCTTGAGCGCAGCATTTTCATTTTCCGCTGTTGCCCGCAGCGCTTCAGTGCGGGACAGCTGTTCCTTTAAGTCGCTGATAGTCTTGTTGGCTTCTCGCAGTTCCTCAAATGGCGCTTGGATTCGCTGTTTTTCTGTCTCCGAACGATTTTCTGAAATGACAATCTGTTTAGCATTCAGATGCTCATTCGTAACTTGCGTCCGATAATCGTCCAATTCTTGCGTTTCATCAGTCAGCATCTGCTGGAGCAGATCCAAGCCGTTGACGCGCAGTTGAGCAGCATCTTCACGAGCCTGCAGTTCATAGTGGCGCTGTTTCTCTTGGCGCAGCTTAGCTTCTGCATCGTCATTCCGTCGCTTGATCTCAGCCCACTCCGTATCAAACTTCTTATTGGCTAGCTGTTCGTAACGCTTGCTAAGTCGCTGTTCGGCCTGTTGTTTGTTGTTTTCGGAATCGCTGTTGATTTTACTTTGCTGTTGGTGATAGACATGTTCAGCCTGCTCCAGGTCATCTTCGCGTTGCCGATCGATTTTGGCATATTCGGCTTTTAACTCACGTTCTTTTGCAGCATACAGCTCATTAGCAATCTTAGTATGCAGATTTGCTGCATCGTTTTTGTGCTGCTTGCGGAAATTTGCAATGGCCTTTTCAACCTTAGTCTTATAACTTTCGCGCAGATCAAGAATTGCTTTTTCATTTTTGTCATTGATTTTTTCCGCGCTGTTTTGCAACAGTGCATTAAAGGTTTTCTTGCGCTGGTTCAGCTGATACTCAACGTAGCCATGCTGCCCTGGTTCAACCGGATCAAGTTCTTCCACCTCGAACTGCGGTGCCGAGACATGCCCCTTTTCACGGGCAAGCTTTTGTTCATCGTCCGCCGCATCGGTTACGGCTCTGACGGCCGAGCGCGTCTCATGTACTGGAGCAGCCGGTGTAGCTGGCTTGGCAGCAGGCTTTGGCTTTTCAATTGACACCGGTGCTGGCGTGCTTACCGGTTCAGCAGCAACTGTTTCAGTTGTGCTTGGCTTGTCATCTTCAATTGGATGATCGCTGAAGGTATGCGTTTTTGCGTCATAATACTGTTTTTTGGGTTCTTCCGCCGGCGGTTCGCTGGTTGAATAGGCTGGCACGTCAAGTGTAACGGCGCCCTTTTCAATTTCAGCCTTTCTCGGCAGGCGGGCAATTTCATTTTCACCAACGTTCACCGACTCCAGATAGGCCTGCTTTAAGTCTTGGCAGATCTCAATCTTTTCATCATAGGAAACATCGCTGTTTTCTGGCAAATTGAAGATCGTTTCAAAAATTACTTTAGTCAGATTTTGGTAGTCGTAGTTTAGTTTAAAACCTGGCAAAGTAATGTATTCGTGCGGATTGCCGTCGTCAGAATTTGGCTTGCCCATTTTGGCTTTTTTAGTTTTGTCAAACAGCCAAATAGCCAGATAGTCAAACTCAATTGGATCTGCGGTTTCGGCAACCACGTCACGCAGATTATCAAACAGATCCTCAGCCGTCTTAAGTGTCGCAAACGGCAAGGTTTGATCCAAAGCTGGCAGACCATTGTTTTTTTCCGTTTCAGAGGCGCTTTGAATTGCCTCGGCAACCTGCGTATTGTTTTCCGGTTTGAATTGATCGGCAAACTCTAAGCGAATCGTATATTTGTCATCAAGCATGATGCTTTTCTTTTTATTTTTTCTATGAAAAAGTCCCATCGCTAAATCTCCTTATTTATTTTTAAAATTAATACATGAGTAAGCCTAAACGGATTTTATAGTTAGACAAGTTTCGCCAAACAAAAAACCAGCCGAAGATTCGACTGGTGAAATAATATTAGGAGATTTATGAGTAGTTATTCTGAGAAGTTTTGGTTAGCGTAGCCTTCCAGCCAGCTCAGCAGGAACCAAGCGGCAATGCAGACAACAATACCAACACTGGCTTGAATCCAGCGTTTCTTTGCTTTCCGCGCAGCTTCTTCGCCACCAATACCAAACAGGCCGGCGCCCCACATGATAGAAGCACCCATACCAACCAGCGCAGCGATCTTAAGGTCATTAGCGATCGTCTTGATCGTGTTGGCCGTGTTCTGACCAACGTCAGCGTTAAAGTACAGGGGACTTACCACATGCGTTTGGTATCCAGCCCAGAGATTAAGCATCCAAGTAGGCATTTTCATTCTCCTTTCTAGCAAATTTCGTTTCTACAAACGATCTTTTACCCAGAATAAACATTTTTTTCATTAGTTTAAGTTTCGCCACGCTAATAATTTTGGTTTGAATCTGTTTTAGAATCGTCAGGACGGAAAGTTTCCGTTGGCGTCGACGTCTCATTTTCAAAAGAATTTGTTTCTGGTGGCATAACTACCGGCAGTTTAGCCAGCCACTGCTTAACCTGGTCCGTGGACTCAAGGTGATACAGTTCCATAACGCGTTCACCGATCTGTTGGGCAACCTTGGCCTCTTCTTCCTGACTGATCCGGTTGAGCTTTGAGCGGGCTGCCTTCAGCTTGGCCAGTGCCTGCTCATACTGTTCTTGAGCATTGAGAGTTTTTTTATTTGTAAATTTAGCTTTAGCCAACTTTTGTGCCTTCTTTCGTCGAATTGGTGTCCAGCAGCTGCTTAAAGACAATTTGCCGGCCATTGATCAAATGACGCTGCAGCGGCTGACGTTCTAGTTGCGTCCGATGGTCAGAAACCTCGGTCTGAATCGTGTGATACTGATTATCCGGCGTGCTTTCCAGCTGCAGAATGATCATGGATAATGGCGCAGTAACATCGCGTTCAATAACGCGCTCCAACGGCCTAGCGCCATTCTTAACGTCAGTGCCGACATCTGCCAGATAATCGATCAGATCCTGTTGAAATTCCAGCTTAAAGCCGTGTTCGGCCAGGCGCTGATTGATGACCTTTAAGTCGTTTTTGGCGATCTGTTCGATGATATCGCGCGTCAGCATGTTAAAGACAATTTTGTGTTGGATTCGGTTTACAAACTCCGGCCGGAAAATGTTGGTCAGCTCCATCTGCACTTGCTTGCGGAATGCGTCCCGCCGGCGAATGCGTTGTCGTGGCGTCTCATCGACCAGTGAGGCCTCGTCAATGGCGTGCTCATAGGATTCTTTATCCGCAATCAGATCCGCACCCAAGTTAGTCGTCATAATGATAATTGAGTTACGGAAGTTGGTTGACCGCCCGCGCTTGTCGCGTAGCTCACCATCGTCAAGCACTTGTAAGAGCCGATCATGCACAGCCGTACATGCCTTTTCAATTTCATCAAACAGCAGAATACAGTAAGGCTGCCGTTTAATTTGATCAGTCAGCAGTTCTTGAAAATGATCCAGTGAGGAACGTTCGCTGAATTCTGACATATCGAACCGCACCATTGCCTCTTCATCGTCAAACATGACCTTGGCCAGGGCCTTTGATAATGCCGTCTTGCCTGTTCCCGTCGTGCCCAGGAAAAGGAACGAGCTGAGCGGCTTATTTGGTGCCTGCAGGCCGGCCTTTGCAATCGTAATCGCATCAGCCACGGCTTTAATGGCTTCAGGCTGTCCCTTGACGGTTTCGCCCAGCTTCTGCCGCATATTGCGCAAGCGTACATTATCATTGCGCAGTACGTTGGTTACTGGAATACCCTTCATTTCCTGAAGCACCAAGGCAATCTCTTTTAGTCCGACCTTATCTTTGCCATGCGTTGCAGCAATGGCCCCGGCTTGATCCAATAGATCAATTGCCTTATCCGGCAGATAGCGGTCAGCAATATAGCGAATTGATAGATCAACACAACCAACTACAGCCTTATCGGAATATCTAACCTGATGATACTTCTCATAGGTTCCCTTGATGCCACGCAGAATTCTGATTGCCGTTGCTCTTGTCGGCTCATTAACCAGCACTTGCTGGAACCGTCGCTGCAGAGCTGGATCGCGTTCAATAAACTTATCGTATTCGTCAAGCGTCGTTGAGCCGATCAGCTGAATATCGCCCCGCGCCATTGCCGGCTTTAAGACGTCGCCCAGATCCATTGCACCATTGGTTGAATCCACGCCCATAATAGTGTGAACCTCATCAATGAAAAGAATATTCTGGCCTTTTGTTGCTTGAAATTCCTGAATCAATCCCAGCATTTTGCTTACCGTATCGGTCTGCCCAAGCGCAGCAATCTGTAGAACCCGAATTCGTTTGTCATTAAGCTGCCGGCCGGCCTTTTTTAGGACGATCAGCCGAGCCAGACCCTCAACAATGGCCGTCTTACCAACACCCGCCTCACCAATCAGAATCGGATTGTTTTTAGAGCGGCGATTTAGGTTGTAAATTACCTGCCGAATCTCGTCATCACGGGCAATCGCCCGGTAGGCATCAGGATTTAGTGCTACGGCTGCTGTTAGATCATCAGTGTATTTATCCATCAATGGTGTTTCAGTCACTGTACCGCCTCCTTTCTACGGTTGTGAAAGCAAGATCGCCTCAATGATATTGGAAGTCTTGATCTGCTTAACGCCCGTGTCATACCAGTAACACTCAATCATTTCGTTCCGTTGACAGAAGCTGACTTCAAAGTGGCGCATTAGAAAAGGATTGTCAATTTCCCATGTATCCTTGGTCAGCTGATTAGATACGAACCAGTAGTTGCTATTCAGGCCAGCCCGCTCCATCGCATCTCGCAGTTCATAAATGCGCAGCCTGGTCAGTGTACTCAGACCGTCTTCCCGCCAGCCAATTGGCAGCCGGTTTGGCACAGTCAAGTCAGTCATGATTGACTTATCTGACCAGCGTTGCGCACTCTGGCAAGAGTCAGAATTCAGCTTGTGGACGACATCAGCTGTATAGCCGCTTTGGTTAAGTGCACGAAGCGTCTGAAAATGTTTCTGCTCCATGACCACCTCACCCCCCATTCGCATTAATCTTTACCAAAGGTTTTCGTTATCATCATCATCTTCTTCATCAGAATCAGCTTCACCATCATCAGACCATTCATCATCGTCTGCTGCGTCTTCTGACCATTTGCCGGCCAAGTCGGTTGGATCATTTTCGGCTGCTTGTTCGCTGGCCGTTTTTTCAGCCTCGTGTTCAGCAAACTTTTCTGCCACGTCATCGCCAGTCTCAACGGTTTTGGCTTCTACAACGTCAGCAGATTCATCTGGCTGCTTCTCTTGAAAATTCCAGTTAAAGCCATCAACGTTTTGGACTTCATCGGTGATAAAGTCGTCATCATCATCTTCATCATCGTCGTCATTCTGAAATTCCTTGGCAGGATCGTAGTCGTCAATCAGACTCGTATCGGTAGTTGATGCTTCCTTGTTAACTGACGCCAGCTTAATTGGCTGTTCTGCTGGCGCTTCTTCTGCTTTTTTGGCATCAGTAGTTTCATTTGATTCAGCATCTGAACTAGCTGCCGGCATTTCATCTTCAGCCGTATCTGTATCGTCTGAATCAGCGGGCAGTGATTCTTCGCTTGGCATCGCTGATTTTGCTTCGGATTCGGCTGCCGGGGATTCTTCGATTTTTTCTGCAGACGCAGGTGTCATCGGTTTTTCTTCAATTTTTTCTGTAGGGGCAGGTGCTGCCGGTGCATCGGCAATCTGTTCTGCCGTTCCAAACCGGAAAAGCATGACGCCTCCCAGATCAGCGTAGTTCTTTTGGAAGAGTCTTAGAATCCAGTAAGACCCCATTTTCGGTTCAGTATCGGTTACGAAGTACTGTTGGTAGTCGTCTTGTGGCACCATGATATCCAGATCGCCGCATTCAGTGCTGAACGTCAGCTGCATCAAGTTGTTGAAGTATGGTTCTTGTTTGATAAAGTGTCCGCGGATTTTAAACATAATGATTCACTCCTCGTATTTTCTTAGTCCTTGTCAAAATCAGGAACAAAAGCGATAGATTTGTGGCCCTTGTATTCTCGTTCGCCGAGTTGGCCGGTAATCTGTCCCTTCTTGTAGTCAAACGTAATGGTATTGCCTGCGGAAAGCTCTGTTAGCTCCCCTTGCGTCCAGGTATGTTCGCCCCATTTGGCATTGATCTGGACCGGCTTTCCCTGGTAGGTTACGTCTACCTTGTCACGTTTTGGATATTGCTTCTTTTCCGGCTTGCCAATGGCTTGTTCAACCAATGCCATGTTCTGCTGTAGTAGCGGCTTATCATGCGTAATGACCGTATTAATGGAATTAAGTACCTTTTGCGGTTCCAGCTTAAAAGCACCAACGGCATCCATACCTTGGAAAAGCTGTTCTGTAGCCTTGGGCGAGGCAATCATGGTTCCCTGCGCAATCACAGCCGACATCAAGCCGGTTTCCGTCAGTGACAGCACACCCTTGGTATCCTTCAGCAAGTGCGAGTTGCTTTTGGCCGAGGTCAGGTCAGCCATGGTACTCTGCTGGGTAGCCCCAGTACCAATACCATACTTGCCGTAGTTAGCTAACCGTTTGAACAGCCAGGCTTTGGTTGGTTTCGATGGCTTTGGATTGGCACCCTCGGCAACGATCGACTTAGCTTGCTTGCCCAATGGCTTTGGCGCTTTAGGCAGTTCTCCCTCACAGTAGATCTGCTTGTAGTTGTAGTTGGCTGGCACGTTGTACTGCGTTCCGAAGGCCGGATATTCTTCGATAACTGCGGTTACGACCCGATACAGATAGTCTTCACCCAGGATTGCCAGAGCCGTCCGACCAAGCAGACAATAGATATCCTTGGCACATTGCAAGTCGTTCTTATTCTTCAGCACCTTTCCCAATTCATCGAGGCTGCCGGGCACCTTGGATCCCGGCCGGTTGGCACCATGCGCAGCGGAATCCTTGACCAGTTCCTTGCGTGGCGCTGTATGCGTCAATAGCTTAACGTTGACACCTACCAGCATGGCAATCTCTTTTGAGTTCTGTACCAGCTCATTGAACTGCTCACTGGTAATCACTTTATCCTCAGTTCGTGGGTAGGAGACATAACCAGCTTCATAGAGCTGCTGGTAGACGTTTTTGATCTGATTCGATGAATAGCCTTTTTTACTCAGCAGCGCATCGACTTTGGCCAGATCAAGCAGTGTTTTGGGCGTATTCCGCTTATTTTCCATTTTCAAGCGCTTGACATGCACCGGCGACTGATACTGCTGCAGCTCCTGTTCCGCCATTGCCTTGTCGCTATGCCGAATCTTAGCCAGCTTCTCTTCATCGTCCTTGGCTACCTTGCGAGCATAGACATGGCCTTGATCGTCTTGAAACTTAACCTCGAAATAGGGCTTCTTGACGTAGTTTTTAATTGCCTGCTCACGTTGATAGACCATCGACAGCATGACTGACTTCAAGCGTCCTTGATTAACCACCTTGACGTTGTAGCCGGCATTACGAATGTAGCTGGTAGCCAGTCGTGTTAGCTGCATCGAGGCAAAGTCCCACTTGGAGCGGACATTGGCTTTCAAGTAGTCGCCGTCCTGCGACTGGTCCGAAACGTCCTTAAGATTGCGCATTGCCTTAACGATTGACTTAGGTGTCTCATCATCGTGATACTCACGATAAACCTTGCCATGCCAGCCAATTGCATTAATAATCTCCCAGGCCAGCAGTTCCCCTTCGCCAGACGGATCGTTATCAGTAGCAATCACAATTGCTTGCGAAGATTGGCTGACTTTTTTAATTTGGCTTAAGAGCTTTCTGATATTGGATCCTTTCTTTGGCTCCTTTTTCCAACTGAAATCAGCCAGATTCCAAGGCATATTCTCCGGCTCCCAGGAACTGTAGCGATCTTTTAAATCATTGGATACCTGATCTTTTGGCTCTGCCAGTTCCATCAAGTGTCCCTGCGCATGCACGATCTGATAGCTATGACCATCAAAGCTGCCACTCATACCGCCCAACGCTTGGGCGAAATTGTCAGCCGCTGACTTTTTTTCCGTTAAAATTATATACTCTGCCATTTTGGACTCCCTTCATTCAACGGTACTTAATAAAGTTAGTTGAAATCAGACTTTGTTCAACTTTCGCCAAAATATATAAAAAAAGGCAACGATTGTTTCGTCACCTTTGTGGTTAACCTCGTTCCAAGGTTGGAACGAGGTTGCAGATTCTTCTTTTGACGCGCGTGCCCGGCAAGACTTTGCGTCACTGTTTAATGCAATGTTTTCTTTAACATACAGGCATCAAGCTGGTGGCGATTCAACCGCACCATTTTGCCAACAACGACGAACGGTATATCGCCATCTGCGATCCAGTTTTGCAGCGTGTTTACGGAAATATTCAAGTATTTTGCAGCCTGCTGCTTATTCATATACTCTGGCCACGTTTGGTCGTCGCAAAGTTAGTTGAAATCAGACTTTGTTCAACTTTCGCCAAAATATATAAAAAAGGCAACGATTGTTTCGTCACCTTTGTGGTTAACCTCGTTCCAAGGTTGG
>ERZ841116.224-NODE-224-length-48810-cov-9.092729_pt1 | contig 48810 bp, 53 predicted proteins | sample MGYA00519875_ERZ841116 | MGnify/ENA primary metagenome ERZ841116 (study PRJEB31850, sample SAMEA3708889) | human gut metagenome | biome: human gut; feature: human-associated habitat; material: faeces | place: China | collected 2014 ... | reverse complement strand
TTTTTACTTGCCTTTTTTGAAAAAATATTATTAAATGTAATCAACATTTAAATTTAAAAAGCGATAAAAAGAAAAGTAGGTAATCTATTTCTTTTAGTGAGTTAACGGTAGTGGAAAAGTTAGCAGACCCTGGATTATTGAAAGACACTTTTATAATGCTGCTGGCCGAAATCTTTTAAGAGAGTAAGTTTAGCCGTAAGCGGTACGTTATCTAGCCGCTGGAGCATGGTTGTGCTCTAGTCAAGTTGGTCTTTAATTAGACAATTTAGGTGGTACCGCGGAAAAAAGCCTTTCGTCCTGAGTAATTTAGGAGCGAGGGGCTTTTTTTCTTTGCTCCAATCAGGAAATAAAGGGGTATGCAACAGATATAACTACAGAAGTTAATTTTAAGAAGTTTTAGAGTAGAATGGAAAAGTGAGTAAAAAAGAGAGGGGAAGCACAATGGCTGCAATTATTGATTTTAAGCATGTAAATAAGTACTATGGTAAGTTCCATGCTTTAAAGGATATTAATTTGAGTATTGAAGAGGGTCAAGTTGTTTCAATTATCGGCCCGTCTGGTTCTGGTAAGAGTACTTTGATTCGTACAATGAATGGATTAGAGCGAATTAATTCTGGTACTTTGATGGTTACTGGCTATGATTTGGCAGATAAGCATACGGATTTAAATAAAATTCGTAAGAATGTGGGAATGGTTTTCCAACATTTTAACTTATACGACAACCACACTGTGCTTGAAAATATAACTTTAGCTCCTAAGATTGTTTTGCATAGACCGGATAAGGAAAATAATGATATTGCCATGGATCTTCTAAAAAAAGTTGGTCTTGAAGAAAAGGCAAATATGTATCCAAGACAATTGTCTGGTGGACAAAAGCAACGTGTTGCAATTGCTCGTTCATTAGCTATGAGACCAAAGGCAATTTTGTTTGATGAACCAACTAGTGCTCTTGATCCAGAAATGATTCAAGATGTGTTAGATGTTATGAAATACGTAGCAGATCAAGGAATTACAATGGTTGTTGTAACTCACGAAATGGGATTTGCTCGTGAAGTTGGGGACAGATTAATTTTCTTTGATCAAGGTAGAATTTTAGAGGATGAAAAACCAGAAGAATTCTTTGCACATCCTAAGACTGAACGTGCACGTCAATTTTTAAGTAAGGTTATTACTGAAAAGCTAGGTGGCTAAAATGAAAAAATCAACTAAGATTTTTATTTTGCCTCTGGTACTAGCTTTATTAGTTACTTTGACCGGCTGTGCCAAGAAGCAGAAATCAAGTAACGTTTATGATCAGGTTAAAGAGAGTAAGACAATTACTTGGGGAGTTAAGGCTGATACTCGTTTATTTGGTTTAATGAGTATTAAAACTGGAAAGATTGAAGGTTTTGAAGTTGATTTAGCAAAGGCCTTAACTAAACAAATGTTGGGTAAAGACGCAAAAGCTGAATTTGTACAAACTACTCCCAAAACAAGAATACCGCTACTAAAAAATGGAAATATTGATGCAATTTTAGCAACAATGACTATTACGCCTGATCGAAAAAAACAAGTAACTTTTAGTGAACCATATTTTACCGCTGGTCAATCACTGCTTGTAAAAGATGATTCCTCAATCAAAAATGTTAGAGACTTGAATGGTAAGACTGCTCTAGCTGTTAAAGGAACAACAGCAGTTGATAATGTTAAGAAGTTTGCACCTAAAGCAAAAGTTTTGGAATATGATGATTATGGTCAAGCATTTACTGCATTAAAAGCTGGTCAAGGACAAGCAATGACTACCGATAACGGATTACTTGCCGGTATTGCTAGTGAAAATAAAGGTTATAAATTAGTAGGGGGAACTTACACAAGTGAACCTTACGGTATTGCGGTAGAAAAAGGTCAAACTGATTTTGCTGATCATATTAATAAGGCACTAAATGAATTAAAGAAAAATGGAACGTATCATCGTCTATTAGTTAAATGGTTTGACGGTATTCCAGGATTTAATATTAAGGAGGTTGAAAATTCGTGATAGGAATTTTAACAAATCATTGGTCTGAATTCTTATCAGGCTTTTGGAACACAATTTTATGTAGTGTAATTGCCCTATTCTTTAGTTTGATCCTTGGGGTAGGTTTTGCTTTGTTAGAAGTTGCACCAAATAAGTTTGGTAGAGCAGTAGCACATGTCTACATTGAAATTTTCCGTAACATTCCTTTGTTAGTTATTACAATGATCTTTTATCTGGTTGTACCTCAAATTTGGTTCAAGGTATCTGGATTTGCAGCAGGTACAATTGGATTAACATTATATACTTCAGCATTTATTGCAGAAACAGTTAGAGCGGGAATTAACTCAGTTGGTGATGGCCAAATGGAAGGTGCCCGCTCAAATGGGATGACTTATACGCAAGCTATGCGGTATGTTATCTTGCCACAAGCTTTAAAGATTGTCATTCCGCCATTAGGTAACCAGTTCATTAACTTAATTAAGAACTCATCTGTTTTAGCCTTTGTAGCAGGTTTTGATTTGATGTATCAAGCAGACGTAATTGCATTCTCATCATTTGAAACAATCAATACTTATGTTGTTGTAGGGTTATTTTACTTAGTACTAACCCTCCCATTAAGTTACTACATGCGTCACTTAGAAAAGAAATTAGCCTAGGAAGGAGAAAAAGATGGAAAACTTTATTCATGCATATTCTTGGATTAACATTCGCTTTCTCTTACAAGGTTTGTGGGTGACCATATATGTATCTTTGATCTCAATTGCTTTAAGTTTTGTATTAGGACTAGTATTTGGTTTTATCCGTTACGTGAAAATTAAATATCTTTCAGCAATTGTTGGATTTGTAATTGATATTATTAGAAACCTACCGCTATTGTTAATTATCTTCTTTACGTATTTTGGATTACCAGAATTAGGGATTATTACCAATCCAACGGTTGCTTCTATTATTGCCTTGGTAGTATTTGAAGGGGCAATGCTAGCTGAAATTGTGAGAAGTGGGATTGCTGCTGTTGATCCAGGCCAAATGGAAGGTGCTCGGTCAAACGGTATGACATATATGCAGGCAATGTATCATGTAATTATTCCGCAAGCCCTCAATAAGATGATTCCATCACTTTTATCACAATTTGTTTCATTAGTTAAGGATACGTCTTTAGCAACAATTATTGTTTTGCCGGAATTATTATTCCATGCACAAATTATTTATAGTCAAAATACTACTTACTTAATTCCAATGTATGTAATTATTGCGATTATGTACTTCATTGTTTGTTTCTCATTGTCAATGGTTGCCAAGCATTTACAAAGTAAGTATTAAAAAATAAACCACATGAAAAAATTCATGTGGTTTTTATTATGCCGTTTGAGTAGCAATAATTGTATATTTAACCAAATTGGTAAAAAAATGAACCGGTTTGGTATTTTTTGTATTTTTATTTTAAAGAAAGGAATAAAATACAGGTATAAATATATAAGAAAAAATAAAATGTGAGGAAATTAATTATGAAAAATTGGGGTTTAACAGCCATGTACATTGTCGTAATGTTACTAGGCTTCTTTGAATTGTATCGTACCTTCAGATTTTATAAGTGGGATAAAAAGGCAAAACAACTTGCAACTGCACCTTATGTAATATACTTTGGAACCTTTATTAGTGCAGTATTGATTATCGTACCAGTCATGTTCCTGTTAGGGGATACGAATCCGTATATTCCACACTTTTTATATGTTATTCTAGGAATTATTTTAATTATTGTCTCGCTTTTAATGTACTGGCGTGGACATCAAATGGCTAAAAAGTTGGGTAAGGATGATAGTAATCTAGCTGTTTGGCAAATTTATTTAATTAGTACGGTAATTCTATTTAGTGGATTTGTAAATTTCTTTAAGTAAATTATTTAGTAAAAAGAGCAACTACACATGAAAATCTGTGTGTAGTTGCTCTTTATTTACTATATTTTAATTGCTAAAGCTTCATATGGCTTTAACTCAAGTGTTGAAGGAAGAGTAACAATCTCTTCATCATAATTTTGAATTAAAATTTCACCGTCACGATCTATATATTCCGTAGGAATTTCAACCTTTGTTTCTTTGCCATAGAAGTTAGCAAAGACTAATAATTTTTCGTCAGAGTTATCTAAGTAGCGTTCATATGCCATAACCTGGGGATGATCCATCAAAAGTGGCTTAATGTGACCAGCTGAAATTAATTCTTCGCTTTTTCTAAGTTTAATTAACTTTTGGTAGAAATTAAATATTTCTCCTTCACGTAATTCCTTTTCAACATTCACCTTGTCTTGGTCAGTTGGCATCAGCCAAGGCTTACTTTCACTAAAACCAGCATATTTAGAATTATCCCAATGCATTGGGACTCTTGAATTATCACGAGCTTTTGATTGAACGATTTCAAAAGCTTCTTTTTCATGCATCCCTTTAGCAATGAGTGCATCATATGCATTTAGTGCCTCAATATCAACATAATCTTTCATCGAAGTATAGTGTGGATCCATCATACCGATTTCTTCACCCATGTAGATATAAGGTGTTCCGCGCAGTAGGTGAAGAGCAAGAGCTAACATTTCAGCAGATTTGTCATGATATTTACCGGTATCGCCAAACCGATTTAAAGCCCAAGGCTGGTCATGATTGTTCCAAAATAGAGCTTGCCAACCGCCACCTTGGTCAATTTTGCTGTTCCAAGTAAGCATAATGTCTTTTAATTTTTTGAAATCAAAAGGCATCTTTGACCACTTTTCTCCATTTTTGTAGTCAACTTTGAGATGGTGGAAAGTAAATACCATTGAGAGTTCATGATCTTCTGAACGCGTATAAGCAATTGAATTTTCAATTGTAGTAGAAGACATTTCTCCAACAGTGACAGACTCTGGATCTTGACCAAAGGACTTAGCGTTTAATTCTTTTAGATATTGCTGCACTACTGGAGTATCAGTATAGAGTGATTTTTCTTGGACAGGATCAGTTGAATCAACTAGGACAGTATCTTTTCCTGTTACATTAATTACGTCAAAGCGGAAACCGTGAACACCCTTACCACGCCAAAAGTTTACTACATCAATTAAAGCAGCACGAACTTCTGGATTATGCCAGTCAAGATCTGCTTGAGTTGGATCATAGAGATGAAGGTAGTAATAATCGGTATCACCAAATTTTGACCAAGCAGGACCACCAAATTTAGATTGCCAATTGTTAGGCAACTTTCCATCTTTACCTTTTCTGAGATAGAAGAATTTTTGATATTTTTTATCACCAGCAAGAGCCTTTTTGAACCATTCATGTTCAGTGGAACAGTGGTTTAAGACCATATCAAGCATGACATTAACATTTATATCTTTTAGTTTAGCCACTAATTCTTCAAAGTCGGCCATAGTTCCAAAGCGAGGATCAATTTTTTTATAATCAGCGATATCATAGCCGTTATCATTTTGCGGGGAAACAAAAAATGGATTAAACCAAATAAAGTCTACATTTAGCTTCTTAATATAGTCAATTTTTTGGATAATTCCGCGTAAATCACCGATACCGTCATTATTTGAGTCATAAAAAGATTTTGGATAAATTTGGTAAATTACTTTATTGCCTAAATTATTCATTGATATAGTACCTTTCTAAAACTTAATCTTTTTTCTACGAGCAAAATCAACAAATTTGAACTTATCGGGTCTGTGATAAGACAAAGTTAATTGAAATTTAGTTGTATTAGCTAAGTAATTACGGCTTGCAACTAAAACTGCAAGATCATTGTCGAGTTGAAGTAAGTCTTGAATTCTTTTATCAACTTTGCAGACAGAAATTTCTTTTGTTGCGTATGAAATATCTAATTTTTGTTTATTTTCTAAATAGTCATAGATAGAAGTCTCAGCAGCTTCCTGTGGAAGAGAATTAACTGGAGGGGAGAGTAAATAGTCACAATCCAATACATCTGCCTGCCCATCTATTAAACGTAATCGTTCAAGATGAAAACCGATGCTATTTTCTTCTTCAGGAAAATACTTTATAAATTGCGCTGGTAATTTATCTTCTTTTTGTAGAAGTAATACTTTTGTCTCGGCTTTTAATCCTAATTGGTTATTCAATTCCGCAAAACTAGTAATTCCGGAAATTGGAAAAGTATAACGATCTAAATTCAATACAATTGAACCTTTTCCTCTAATTTTTTGGATCAGTCCTAGGTCAGTTAAGCTATTAAGAGCTTTTCGAATTGTCTCACGAGAAGCGCCATATAAATCCATTAATTGATGTTCACTTGGGAGATAGTCGCCAGGCTTATATTGTTGATGTTTAATTTTATCAACTAAGTCTTGAGCGATTACTCCAACTTTAGATTGAGCCATAAAAAATCCTCCTTTGTCTTTAATTATATACACTTGATTAGACAAGTAAAGAAAAATATTTTTTATTTATAAAGAATTGATTTAATAGAAAAGTAAGCTTTTTCATAAAAATATATTGACAACTTGTACAGACAAGTATAATATTTAAATCAAGATAAATGAAAGCGGATACTTTTAAAGAGGAGAATGAAATTATGGTACAAGATACTACTAATTTATTAGCTCCAGCAACTGGAGCGGTTATTGCTTTGGCTAAAACTTCCGATCCAATCTTTTCACAGGGAACAATGGGGGATGGGTTTGGATTAACTCCAACCATTGGAAAGGTTGTAGCACCTGTTTCAGGGAAAATCAGTATGGTTGCTGACACTAAACATGCTGTTGGTATCGTAACTGAAGAAGGACTAGAAGTGTTAGTTCATATGGGTGTGGACACCGTTGGCTTAAAGGGAGCTCCATTTACCATTAAGATCGAAAATGGTCAGGAAGTTAAGGCTGGCCAAGAAATTGCTGAAATGAACTTAGATGAAATTAAAGCCAAAGGATTAGATACAACAATTATGGTTTTAATTACTAATTCAGCAGATAAGCTTTCAGGACTAGATGTAACTGAAGGTGAAGCAAAAGCTGGTGAAGTAGTAGCAACTGCATACTTGAAAGAAGCAGGAGCTGAGGATACTTCAAGCAAAAAGTTATCTTATCCAGAATTAGCTACCTTTATTATTAAAAATGTTGGAGGTAAGGATAATGTTAATAATGTGATTCACTGTATTACACGTTTGCGTTTTTACTTAAAGGATGAAAGTAAAGCAAATGATGAAGCTTTGAAAAATCAGCGTGGAATTTTAGATGTAATGCATGCTTCGGGTCAATATCAAGTGGTAATCGGTAATGAGGTTACTAATGTTTTTGATAAAGTAGTTAAACAATTAGGACCGTTAGATAGTGAAGCAGCGCCAGCTCCAGAAGATGATGGTAAAAATCTAGTTTCAAGAGCTTTTGGTAATCTAATTGGTTTTATTACTGGTTCAATGAGTCCAATTATTGGAGTAATTGCTGCAGCTGGTATTATTAAGGGTATCTTAGCCCTTCTAACTCTTCCTCAATTAGGAAGTTTGCTTAGTGTAAAGAGTACAGCTTATATTACAACGAGTGCAATCGCCGATTCTGCATTCTTCTTCCTACCAATTTTAGTAGGATATTGTGCAGCTAAAAGATTGAACTCTGATCCGATCATTGCCGCAGTTATTGGTGGAGTGCTTGTTTATCCGCAATTAGTTGATTGGGGTAAAGCTTTCAAGACCATGTTTGAAATTGGCGGAATTAAGTTTGAGTTCTTGAACTATACTTACTCAATTTTCCCAATGATTTTAGCTGCATGGCTTGCTAAAAAATGTGAAGACTGGCTTAAAAAGTGGCTACCATCATACTTACAAATGATTTTTATTCCATTAATTACTGTTTTAGTTGTATCAGCTTTAACTTTGATGGTAACCGGTCCAATTATTCAAGGTGTTGCTAACGGTATTGCTGTCTTCATTAACTGGTTAGTTCATGCATCTGGCTGGGTTGGCGGATTCATTATTGGTGGTTTCTACCAAGTATTGGTTATCTTTGGTCTTCACTGGGGTGTTGTGCCACTTGTTGCTCAACAAATTGCTGGAACTGGTGAAAGTGCATTAAACGCAATTATTTGTTCATCAATGATTGCCCAAGGGGCTGCAGTATTAGCTGTTGCTATTAAGTCTAAGAAAGAAGACTTAAAGGAATTAGGTTTTGCTTCAACAATTTCTGCAATGTGCGGTGTAACAGAACCAGCCGTTTATGGTATTAGTTTAAGATATAAGAAAGTATTTATTTCTGGATGTATCGGTTCTGCCTTTGGTGGATTAGTTACTGGCTTAATGCACGGAACAATGTATGGCTTTACTGGTGGTTTGATTGGATTCTCATCATTCTTCAATCCAAAACATCCAACTGATTTATCTAGTTTCTACACATTCTTAATTGCTAGTGCTGTAACTATTGTAGTTTCATTTATTGTAACTTGGGTATGGGGCTACAATGACAAGATGGTACAAGGTGCTAAGGTAGCAAAGAAGAAGAGACCAGGTAGTAAGTAATATAATAGAAAAAATTATGGCCATTATTTGATCTTAGAACGGGCAATTAGTAGATTTGATAACCAAATTAAGTTGATAAAACAGCGTTGATAATTCAGCGCTGTTTTTTTGAATTCAATAGTTGAAAATATTAAATCGTATTAATATAATTAATAATAATTTAATTGTGTCGTAGATTGGGGGAAAGGCTATGATCTTTGAAAAGCTTTTTTCTAAAGAAAATAAAAAAGATGAGATTGTTAGGGTAAAAATAAGCGACGAAGAATTCAACGAATTAAAAATAAAATTAAGTAGCGGGGATGTAACAGTTGAACAAGGAGAACGTTTTGCAGTTAACTTTATGGGTAAACGGCACTACTTACCTATTGTTCAATTGGAAAATGGAAAGTTACAGCTTAAGCAAAGAATTAATTTAATTGACAATGATGAAGCTCATCTTAAAGTCGTTGTACCAGCAGATGTAACTTTGGATCGGCTTGATGTTCAAACTAATAGTGGTGATATTGAAATCGTTGATACCAAAGTGGAGAAAGCATATCTTAAATCGACTGAGGGAAGAGTTAGAGTACGACGTGTTGCAATTGCTGAATCTCTTCTAGAATCGACAGATGGTAATGTAACCGTGAGAAACAGCGATTTAGCTGATGGGAAGCTTGCTACATATGATGGAGAAATTAAAGTCTCAGGATCTACCTTATCTCAAATTTCATTGAATGTTACCGATGGAGACATGAATTTAACTGACGTAACTATTGATGGTGGAAGTGCAAACTTAAAGGCTGGTAATTTCACCTTAGATCATGCTGTCTTTAAGAGCGATTATGAGATTAATAATATTGAAGGGAATAATACTGTCTGGAGTGCAAATTTAAAGTACGCCCGTGTCAGGACAGCTAATGGACTAAATAATATTTCATTTGATCCGCAACCATCTGGAGTGATCTTAACAATGACAACAGTAGATGGAGATAATGTGGTGGAATAGGAGAAGAATGGTGAAAAGAGAGAAATCTAAGCAGAAAAATTTAGGAATTTATAGTAGCTTGAAATCAGTTATTATTAATACAGTCTCATTCTTTGTAATGAGTTCTATAGTAGTGGGAATTTCTAATTGGAGTGAATCTCAAAGTTTAATATTGAAAACGTCTGAATATCTTGGATTAATAGGTGGAAGTCTGATTGCCGGAATTATAATGAGTTTCTTTTTTGGTGAAAAATAACCCCGTGGAAAACCACGAGGTTATTTTTATTTAACTGTACTTAAAACTGAACGAATCTTAGTAGTAAGCATATCGATAGCAACATCATTTTCTCCACCTTCTGGAACAATGATATCAGCATAACGCTTAGTTGGTTCAATGAACTGATTATACATTGGCTTAACTGTTGCTAAGTATTGATTAATTACTGATTTTACAGAACGGCCACGTTCTTGTGTATCACGCTCTAATCTTCTGATAAAACGAATATCATCATCAGTATCTACAAATACTTTAATACTCATTAAATCACGTAAATTCTCTTCGCCTAAAACTAGAATACCTTCTAAGATAATAATATCAGCCGGTTCAGTGTGAATTGTCTTTTCACTTCTTGTATGAGCGGTAAAGTCATAAACTGGCATTTCAACTGCCTTATAGTCCATTAATTGACGTAATTGTTCAACAAGAAGTGGCATGTCAAAGGCATCAGGATGGTCGTAGTTGATTTTTTTACGGTCTGCCATTGATAAGTTGTCGTTGTTCTTGTAGTAAGAATCTTGCGTCATAATTAAGATATGGTCGTCTTGTTGTAATTGGTCATAAATTTCATGAGCGATGGTTGTTTTACCACTACCAGAACCACCAGCAATTCCAATGATAATAGGGCGTTTACTTTGCACAATAAAATCTCCTTTTTTAAACTATTACAATAATACCTTAAAATTAGGCTCTGTGATAGATTTATAGGCAAGAATATTGACAAATATGTGTTTTGTAGTGAAATATTTTGGAGCTAATCAAAAATGGTGTGTAATATTCTTTAGAAAAGTACATTGTTTACTATTTGATGTTTATAAAATTAATTCTCTTTCAAAAATATTTATAACTTACTAATAATACTTTATAAATAAGAAATGCTAAATTAGTCTTCAAAGTGACGGATTTGGTATTTTTTGTTTTTCAGATAGTAAAAGATGGTAATATTTAAGACATAAAAATGTTATTAATTGTTTTAGAGGAGAGAATAACAATGAAAGAAATTAAAAAAGAAAATATTGTTAAGAAAGTTACTTTAACTGAAGAAGAAATGGTTGAAGTTGTTGGTGGTACTAGAGTAAATGGTTTTGTTAATGGAAATTGGAATAAAGGTATATTTTACTGGACACGCAACATTTGGAAATAAAAATGTTGTTAGTTTATAGCTTTTTAATGCTTATTTCTGGAGTAACCGATTTATGGATATTTTTTAGAGTTTCTCAAATTGCAGCTAGTAAAAAAAATATTTTGATTCTCGGTGGAGTGTTATTATTACTTCCTATTGTATGTGTAGGCATTGTTCAACTAGCTACTTTTTTAGAAATTTTATTTTTTATATTTTATTTTAGAAAAAGTAAAGAAAAAGACGTGGCTGTTGGATCAATTTTAATTGTGGGAGTTGTAGATTCCATAATAGATATATTAAATAGCATCTTAATGGAACTTTTGCATATTGAGGATATAATTTATCTTGATTTATTGGTCCAAATTAGCATTATAATTCTTGCAGTTTTTATTATTGAAACATTATATAAGTTTCTTTACTCATATTTAATGAGTGAAAATCACAATGTGTTTATAGGACTATTGATCTATCTATATGTTTCCACTACTTTAACAATGATTTTTTATGCGCAAACTAAGAAGGTTACATCATTAAGTATATTTTTTACAATTTTTGTATTAGTTCAAATAGTTTTTGCTATAGCGACTTACGTGGAACTAATAAATATTCAAAAGCATCTTTTAAAAAAATCACAACAAGATAAATTAATAAAAGAGCAAAAACAACTTCAAGAATACACGCGATACTTAGAAGAGAGCGAAGATGAACTGCGTGCTTTTCGCCATGATTATCGAAATATGTTTAATTCATTAAAAATCAGTGCACAAGAAGGAGATACGAAGGAACTAATTCAAAAACTAGACGAATATACTAAGACTAATTTAAATGCCAAAGCATTTGAAAAGTATAGAGATGTTAATCACATTAAAGTAAAATCTTTGAAAAGCATTATTATTGCTAAGTTAACAGAAATGTATGGATCAAAAATCCCATATAATTTCGAATGTAGAGATGATATTACTAAAATCCCTAACAATATTAATGAATTGGATTTAGTTAGAATTATTGGCATCAGTTGTGATAATGCAATTGAAGAAAGTAAGGCATTATTGAAACAGAAGAAAAAAGCTCATATTGAAATTATGATTAGTTCAAATGAGGATGGCGAATTTGAATATGAAATTCAGAATAAAAGAAGAGATTCAGAAATTTCACTTAAACAAATCCAGCAACGTGGTTATTCAACGAAGAAAAGTCATTCTGGCATGGGTTTAGCCAATATCAATAGTATTAAGAATAAATATGAAAATATGACAATCTCTTATGAGGTGCCGAAGGGATACTTTGATTTCTATCTCGTAATTGAACCAGAGGAGTGAAAAAATATTGAAATATCCAGTAATTATTTGTGATGACGATAAAACACTAGCAAATAATTTAGCAAACAATGTGAAATACGCAGCTGAGAATTTAGTTGAAAACAATACAGCTTATGAAAATGTGGAGATTAGTGTAGAGCAAGTTGCCACTACCTTTGAGCAAGTCGTAAGTTATGTAGTGGCTAAGGATATTCAAAATGCAATTTACTTCTTAGATATTGAATTAAGTCAAAATTCTGAAGCTAAGAATGGAGTAGATTTAGCAGAATTCATCAAAAAACAAGATCCGAATGCTCAGATTATTTTTGTTACTGCTTATGATAAGTACGCTCCCTTAACTTATCGAAGACGAATTGGTGCAATTGATTATATTAATAAAGCACTAGACCAAAATGATATGATGAAGCGTCTAGAAGAAACAATTACTGGGGCGATTCAAAGTATTAACAATCTTACAAAGTCTGGAAGAAAAGAGCTTGTTTATAAAGTAGGCCGCAGGATAAATAAGGTAGAAGATACTAATATCTATTATCTTGAAAATAGCCCTACACAACATAAAGTTACGTTAATAACTGAAACTGGTTCAGCTGAATTTAGAAGTAATATTTCAAAAATTAGTGATGAAAATGACTTTCTTGTTAAAGTATCTCAATCTTGCGTAGTCAATCCAAATAATATTGATAGCATTGATTTTTCGAAAAAGACAATAACATTTCCTAATGGTGACGAAGTAATATTTGCTCGTAGTTGTAGAAAAAATGTCAAAAATTTACTAAGTAAATATCCAGAAATTAACGTTAAATAAAAGGTAAGACTTATGTTATTCAAATATAAATCTGTTTATGTACCTCAAGTAGATGAGATGGATTGCGGAGTTGCTTGTTTAGCGATGATCTTAAAACAATATCATTCTCGTATATCTTTAGCTCATTTACGTCATGAAGCGCGTACTAATCTTGAAGGAACAACTGCTTTAGGGTTAGTTAAAACAGCCCAGAAATTTAATTTAAAAACAGAAGCCGTAAAGGCAGATATGTCTTTATTTAATGATGACGGTATTCAGTATCCTTTTATTGCTCACGTACTTAAACAGGGAGAATTGCTTCACTATTATGTGGTGCTAAAAAATACTAAAAATTATTTATTAATTGCCGATCCAGATCCTTCAGTTGGTGTGATAAAAATGCCTAAAGATAGGTTCGCTCAAGAATGGACAGGGATTGCACTCTTTATGGTTCCCAATGAAAACTTTGAACCAATTAAAGAAAAGAAGAATAACCTATGGTCTCTCTTTCCATATATGTTTAAACAAAAGCGGCTAATGATTAATATCATTCTAGCCGCTTTATTAATGACCATAATTAGTATCTGTAGTTCATATTTTGTTCAAGGAATAATTGATACTTATATTCCAAGTGGTACTTATCAGACTTTATCAATCTTAGCAGTCGGATTGTTAATTGCTTATGTCTTTAATTCTATCTTCTCCTATGGACAGAATTTTTTGCTAAATGTTTTAGGACAAAGATTAAGTATTGATTTAAATCTTCAATATATTAGACATATTTTTGAATTACCGATGGAATTTTTTGTAACAAGAAGAACGGGTGAAATTACTTCACGTTTTTCTGATGCAAGTAGAATTATTGATGTTTTGGCAAGTACGGTTATCTCGCTTTTCTTAGATCTATCAATTGTAATCGTAATGGGATTAGTATTAGCGGCTCAGAGTATGACTTTGTTTGGAATCACATTATTGGCTTTACCTATTTATGCAGTTGTAATTCTAGGTTTTACTAAAAAGTTTGAAAAATTAAATAATGAGCAAATGGAAAGTAATGCTGTTTTGAGTTCTTCAGTTATTGAAGACATTCAAGGAATTGAAACAATTAAAGCATTAAATAGTGAGAATACAAGGTATAGAAGAATCGATAGTCAGTTTGTAGATTACTTAAAAAAATCTTTTAAATACAGCAAAACTGAGAGCTTGCAGACAGCACTCAAGACATTTATTCAATTATCTCTTAATGTAATTATTCTTTGGGTTGGTGCAAAAGTTGTAATGCAAGGACAATTGAGCATTGGTCAGTTGATGACTTTTAATGCGTTGCTGGCATATTTTATTGATCCACTGCAAAATATTATTAATCTGCAACCGCGACTTCAATCAGCTAGTGTTGCTCAAAATCGATTGAATGAGGTCTATCAAGTAAAAAGTGAATTCAATCAGAAGACTGCTATTGAAGATTGTAAGCTCCTAGAAGGAAATATTGAATATAAGAATGTGGATTATCGCTATGGTTATGGTGCAGATGTCTTAAAAGATATTAATCTAAAAATTAACCAGGGCGAAAAATTAACGATTGTTGGAATGAGTGGATCTGGAAAATCAACAATGGTTAAGTTGTTAGTAGATTTCTTTTCGCCAAGTAAGGGTCAAGTCATTTTAAATGGCCATGCAACAAGTGAGATTAATAAGCATAGCTTGCGATCATATGTGAATTATGTACCTCAAACCCCATATATCTTTTCTGGAACAGTTAGAGAGAATTTGTTGTTAGGTTGTAGGCCAGATATCACTGAAGAAGATGTAATAGAGGCTTGTCAGATTGCTGAGATTGACCAAGAAATAGCTAATCTACCTTTGCAATTTGAAACAAAATTAGATGAAAATGCAAAAATTCTATCTGGTGGACAAAAACAAAGGTTAACAATTGCTCGGGCATTATTATCTCCTGCAAAGGTATTTATCTTTGATGAAGTAACAAGTGGCTTAGATACAATTACTGAGAAGAGAGTAATTGATAATTTGATGAAGCTCAAAGATAAGACAATTATTTTTATCGCACACCGTCTGGCAATTGCGGAACGAGCAGATAAGGTTGTTGTAATTGATCGTGGCCAGATAGTTGAAGAAGGCAGTCACAGCGAATTGATGAATATGCATGGCTTTTATTATGACTTAGTGAAGGGATAGGTGAGTACAGATGGATGCAAAGAATTATGAAAGTACCGAATTCTATTCCTATAAGTATAGAAATTTTTCGACTATGATTATTATTCCAGCAGCTATTTTTGTCTTACTTTTATTTGTTGGATCTTTTTTTGCAGTTAGGCAGAATACAGTCTCTTCGGTTGGCGTTGTTGAACCAACGGTTGTAATTAAGCGGAAAAATGTTAACTATGATGAGGGACAAGTCGTTACGAAATATGGTCAAAAGTGGGTAGCTCATGTTGATCAAGGTGGTGGGATTAGTTTAATGCCTGTTATGAAACCTAAAAGCAAAGTAAAAATTGTAACTTATGTGACAAGTGATAAAATCTCGACTATTAAAAAGGGACAGTCGTTAACCTTTTCTGTACCTACTGGAGATGGCTTAACTAGACACTTGACTGGTAAGGTAAAGGAAATTGGAGTCTATCCTGTGAACATGAATAAACAAAATATGTACGAAATTATTTCGACTGCAAAAGTTAATGATGAGAATATTAAATATGGGATGCAGGGGAATGTGACGATTGTTACAGGACGCAGTACATATTTTGAATATTTTTTAGATAAGGTATAGTCAAAGATGTCGCGTAGACTGGGGACGCTCCTGGTACTGTATTGCTAACCGAGCAGCTGGTGCATATGCTACTGGCGGAAAAGCAACTATTGGTAGTTGTTAACTATAAAAAAATACATACAAGATAATATTTATAAGTGAACATTTAATTAGAATACCAAATTGGTCTGTAAAACGACTAATTTGGTATTTTTTATCTTATGAAATTTTGAACCTGATAAAATTATTCTCGAGATAAAAATGAAAGAGTAATAGGAAAATAAAATGGCTGAAAATAAATTAAAAACTGTGCTAATTGAGCTTAGAAATACTAACGATATTGTGATCGATCCACAAGCTCAACAATTAATTGAAGTAGCTATCGAAAAATTAGATAAAAATACTGATCTGCGAAAAGTAATATTTTGTCTAAAACAAGATATTAATATTTATGCCGTATCACATGGTTTTAAATTGCCAGAAACTTTAACTAAATTACAACTTTTATTAGATAAAGATATTGATAAGTGGAATGGTGCAGGGATTACTTTATCACTTACTAATTTTTAGAAAAAGGTCAATTTGATGTTTGGCACTTTTTTATTTTATTCATAAAATTATTGCTGCGAGGTAGTTTAAATGACTAAACATTATAAAATTATTGGTCTAAGGATATTGTCATGGGTAATTACGATTACTGGATTGATAATATTTATCGGAAATGTTCATGAGTATGGCTTACATTTTACCTATAATCAAGTATTGGCAATAATTATTGTGATTTTACTTTTAGTTACTACTATGTATTTTTCAGTTACACCCAAATTATTGAAATGGAATGAAAAATATGAGCTTGTATGGTGGTTATGCTATTTATGTGCTCCTATATATCTCTTTTTAACTAATTTATATAATTCAACAGATCTTGGTTATACTATCAAGTTTTGGCTTTTCTTTGGTGGAGGAGCAGCTTTAATAATCATAAGTAAGTATATTTTGAAAAACAAAAAATAGAATTTGTTGCATATGGAATATATATAAAATAAAGTCTAAATAATTTATCTATTTCAATCGTATATAAACAAAAATTAAAATACCAAATTGGTCCGTAAAACGACTAATTTGGTATTTTTTATCTTATGAAATTTTGAACCTGATAAAATTTTTAATAAGGTAAAAAAGAGAGCGTGATAAAAATGAAAATAATTAAAAATAATGAACAGATAGCATCAAATAAAGAAAAATGGATAACACTAATTCTAGCTGCTGCTTTTGGATATTCAATGAATAAATTGTTTTTACATTTTACTTCAATTGATAGTTTTATTTTAACTATGATAATTGGAACAGGTAGTATGTGTATATTTGAATGTGGATATTATTATTTTCGTGAGAATATTCATAAAAAACTAAAAAAGGTTATAACGCTGAGGAATAATGAATGAATTCTATTAAAGAAAATAAAAATAGGGATAGCAATACAGAAGCATGGATAGTAATTGCGCTTAGTGTGTTTTTTGCCTTTTTAGTAAATAGATTGGTTTCGTATATAACGCATATCAACAGTTTTTACATAACTTTTATTGTGGGAATTATCAGTATGAGTATATTTTCGATTACTTATTATCATGCTAAATGTAGATTAAAAAATTATTTAAATATAGGAGACAAAAATCATGCAAAAAGATTTGGAAAAAGTATTAAATAAATTTATTTCAATTGCTAAAAATCATTATGAAAGAAAAGGTAATGAATACTTGCTAGAACAACTAGAAATTGCTTTAGATAAAATTAATCAAAATTCTCAAGATGTAGTTGATGAAGCTCGTGCAACGTACCAAAATGTGAACACTATTTGTCTCGTGAACCATCTTCACTTAGATAAAAAAGAAGAAGAATTACTTGAAAAGATTAAAGAAATTTCGATGAGTAAAGGCTGGATTGGTGGCTTAAATAGCTGGAATACGACTAATACTTGGCCTGGGAGGTAGAAAAATGCAAGCTTTTTATTATGCAATGCCAACTTTGGCAGTAATTGTTGTGGGTTTATATGTATTTGCCTCAATTAAACTCCATAAATTTATTTGGTTTTCACCCATAGTATATCTTGCCTTAATTGGAAGTGTTGGTTTATGGATTAAAATAGGCACAAATATTTTTTCTGCTTCCGAACAAGGTGTTTTTGGATTACTTGTTTTAGAAGATATTCTTTTAGAAGGAATCATTGAAGAATATAAATACCAAAAGCAAAATATGACAAGGGATGAAGAATAGCCTGAGGGCTATTCTTTTTGTATATATTAACTTCATGTGCATATTTTCTCAAAGTGAACTAGAATGGACCTGTAATAAGGAACAGAAGTGATTAATTATGACTAAAAAAGATGATGAAGACGATGAGATAATTAAGATTGCTCAATTATCTGTCGAGGATGCGTTAAAGGAATTAAATACTAGTCAAAATGGTTTGACACTTGATGAAGTTCATACTTTACAGCATAAATATGGAAAGAATATTTTTGCCAAGGCTAAACAAGAACCACTTTGGAAGAAATTTTTAGCTAATTTTACTAGTTTAATGGCTATCCTGCTTTGGGTGGCAGGTATTATTGCTTTTTGCGCCAACTTGGTACAATTAGGAATTGCTATCTGGGCAGTTAATATTATTAATGGTCTTTTTAGTTTTTGGCAAGAATTTCAAGCGGATAAAGCAACTGAGGCTTTGGCCAACATGCTTCCTTCCTATACCCGAGTTGTAAGAAACGGTAAGGAAGAAAAGATTCTAGCTAAGGATTTGGTACCTGGCGATATCGTTAAACTTGAAGAGGGTGACGATATTCCAGCTGATATCCGTGTAATTGCAGCAACAACTGCGCAAGCTGATCAATCCTCGCTAACTGGTGAAGTAAATCCAGTTCATAAGGGTGCTCATGCTGTTAAAGATACCAGTAAAAAGAATCATGCTGATCTTAATAATATGATTTTCTCCGGTACTAATATGATGAGAGGAAATGTTACTGGAGTCGTTGTTAAGACAGGGATGAGTACCGACTTTGGTAAAATTGCTGAATTGACGCAAAATGTTGCTCAACAAAAGAGTCCACTTGAAAAGGAGCTAGATACTCTAACTAAACAAATTTCAATTTTAGCGATTTCAATTGGAATTATCTTTTTCTTGATAGCAACTTTCTTTGTTCACTATCCGTTAGTGAAGGGATTTGTCTTTGCCCTAGGTATGATTGTGGCCTTTATTCCAGAAGGATTAGAGCCAACGGTTACATTGTCATTAGCTGGAGCAGTTCAAAGAATGGCTAAGAAGCATGCTTTAATTAAGCGCTTATCTAGCGTAGAAACGCTGGGGTCAACTTCAGTTATTTGCTCTGATAAGACTGGTACTCTGACTAAAAATGAGATGACAGTTAAAGAACTTTGGACCTTAGAAAAGAGCTATCATGTATCAGGTGAAGGATATGCCGTACGGGGGCATATTAAAGAAGGTCCGAAGCATATTTTTGCAAAAGATAATGATACTTTGAAGGAAGTTTTATTAGGTGGTGTTTTTGCAGATAATGCAAAAATTCAACAACCGGATAAAAATCATCTGCGCTACCAAATCTTAGGTGATCCGACAGAAGCCTGCCTTGAAGTGGTTGCTAGAAAAGGCAAGATTGATGTTGAAGCTGAGATGAAACAGACTCCTAGGATAAAAGAATTGCCGTTTGATTCCAGCAGGAAAATGATGACCGTAATTCAAAGTGGTGATGGTACTCATCTTTTTAATACTTATACTAAAGGTGCTCCAAATTGTGTAGTTGAGAAATGTACTTCATATTTGTATAAAGGCAAAGTACAGCCTATTACCCAGGAAATAAAAGATAAGATTATGCGAGCAAATGACGGCTATGCTAAAGATGGCTTGCGTGTCTTAGCAGTTGCTGGCCGTAATCTTGATCAAAAGATAATGGATAATTTAGATCTTGCAACAATTGATACAGTTGAAAGAAATCTCACCTTCTTAGGGTTAACCGTTATGATGGATCCGCCAAGAGCCGAAGTTTATAAGGCGGCACGTGAATGCCGCAAGGCTGGAATTAAAGTTACGATGGTTACTGGTGACTATGGTTTGACCGCTAAGAGTATTGCTCGTGAAATTGGCTTGACTGATCCTGATAAGCCACTGACAGTCATTACTGGGGATGCTTTAAAGACGATGCCTGATAAGGAGTTAAGACATTATCTTGAAGGTGAAGTTGTTTTTGCTAGAATGGCCCCTGAACAAAAATACCGTGTTGTTTCAATGTATGAAAAAATGGGTAAAATTGTTGCTGCTACTGGAGATGGAGTTAATGATGCACCTGCTTTAAAGAAGGCAAATATCGGTATCGCTATGGGTGGAACAGGTACTGATGTTGCAAAAGAAGCAGCCGATATGATTTTGACTGATGATAATTTTGCTTCTATTGTAGGTGCCATTAAAGAAGGACGCGGTGTATACAGCAATATTCGTAAGTTCTTAATTTACATTTTGAACTCAAATATGCCTGAAGCCGTTCCATCTGTTCTGTTTTTACTTTCAGGTGGGGCAATTCCATTGGCTTTGACTGTAATGGAAATTTTATTTATTGATCTAGGTACTGACATGATTCCAGCTCTAGGTTTAGGACGAGAAGATCCTGAAAAAGGAATTATGGATCGGCCTCCAAGATCACCAAAGGATCATTTGATTAATAAAGATGTCCTGGCAAAAGCCTTTCTCTGGTATGGTTTAATTGCTTCGATAATTGCGACAGCTGCCTTCTTCATTGCTAACTTTTATCGTGGTCATATTTTTCCTAATTTGCCAGCAAGCGGCTGGGACTATCGCCAAGCAACTACTGTAACTTTAGCGGCAATTATTTTTTGTCAGATTGCAGCAGTCTTAAATATTCGGTATGCTAGACAGTCAATGTTTAACAAATATTTCTTTAAGAATTCGATGATTTTTATTGGGATCATTATGGAAATTGTCTTGCTACTATGCATTTCTTATGTGCCAGTCTTTCAGTCATTTTTTGGTACCGAGCCGCTTAATGCACATGATTGGATGATGCTAGTATGTATTCCGTTGCCTTTGATTTTAATTGATGAATTAAGAAAATGGATTTTAAGAAGGAAATCTCTGTGTTTTTTATGTTTTTGAATTAATGAAGAACGAAAAAAGATAGATAGTGGGAGAACTAATTTGGTAAAAATCAGCAAAATTAGTCAATAACTGAACAAGTTTAATCCTTTTCTAAAAATTTTTTCTTATTTTAAGTATTATATTTCTAAATAGTTAAATTATAGGAGGAAATAAAAATGACATTATTGAACGAAAAAGAATTAGTTCAAGTTGTAGGAGGTAAAGGAGGAAAGGTAAATTGGAAAGCTGCTAAGTGCCAAAGTGCAATCGCATTAGGCGCTTTATACGGTGGCTTAGGTTCTGCTGGCATTGGAGCTGCTGTAGGAATCGCAGTTGGTATGGGAGCAGGCTACTGGCAAGCATGTAGATAATTTGATAAATATTAGGAGAATAAAAATGAAGAGATTAACACATAGCCAATTAGTTAAAACTGTTGGAGGTAAGAGAAGGTTTGATGCTGGAAAATGCGCAGCAGGAACATTAACTGGAGCTGCTAAAGGAGCATTATTTAAAGGCGCCCGTCTGGGCTGGATAGGAGCTGCAGCGGGTGGAGTTATTGGTGCAGCAAGAGGTGCAGTTAATTCTTGTATGTAGTAAAAAGAGTAATTTGTTCAAGTATTCTTTCTTGGATTCAAAATAGCCAAAAATAGATAGAGGGAGAAAATGGACAATTTTAATTATGTACTACCAATAGCATTTATTGGTATTATTATTTCATATCTTTTAATGTCAGTAAGAATTCATAAGTTACTCCCGATGAGTAAGATTGCATGGTTTTCATTTATTTTTTTGATTCTAGTTTTTGTTGATATCAATACTGATATTCCCGCTATGTCAAAATCATTATGTATAGCAACTGCTGGTCTTGAGTTCGTACTAACACAAACTCTTTATGAAGAATATGTTTATCAAAAAGACTTGTTAAAGAAAGGGCAGTTTGCTTAAGTTATTTGTATATCGTAAAAATTACCGAATCAGACGAAAAAAGCTGTTTCGGTAATTTTTATCTTCTAGTTATTTTTTATGATAATATCATATTAGGGATTTATACTTAGGGAGAACGAGATGTTAATCGGATATATTCCTGGAATTTCATTTTTAATTGTTGCTTTAGCTGAGATTGTTGTATCTCTACGATTACATAAACTTGTCTGGCTTTCTGAGTCATCGTATTTTGCCCTTATTGGTTTAGGTACACTTTTTATTTTCTCTTTGGATGATTTGAATAGTTTTCCGGTCTCTTCAATTATTGCCTGTATTTTTCTTGGAGCTATTGTGTTGCAGGGACTTTATGAAGAGTATCAATATCAAACAAAGTACAAAAGGCAAGTAGATTGTACAGATAACAAATAATATTTAGTTACTAATAAAAATTGTAAGTATAGCCGACTGATGCATGGTTAGAAAAAGTAAAATATAATCTATAAAAGAGTAGCCGATCGGCTACTCTTTTAAATTTGAATTCGTAGTAAAATGGAATCAATTCAAATAAAGAGTGGGGTTAAATATGAAAAAAGGTTTAGTAATGGAAGGTGGCGCAATGCGCTGCATGTTTACTGCTGGTGTCATTGATACCTTCATGAAAGAAAAGATAAAGTTTGATGGGGCTATCGGTGTGTCAGCCGGGGCAGCATTTGGTTGCAATTATAAGTCAAATCAAATCGGAAGAGTTCTGCGCTATAACGTAAAATATGCTGGTGATCCCCGTTTATCAAGTTGGCAGTCGTGGCTAAAGACCGGTGATTTATATGGCGCTGACTTTTGTTACCGAGAATTACCAGTAGAATTAGATGTTTTTGATACCGTTGCTTTTCAAGAAAATCCAATGGATTTTTGGTGTGTGGCAACTGACATTAATAATGGTGAAGCAGTATATCATAAATTGATTTCAGGTAAAGAAGCAGATTTGCAGTGGATCCGGGCTTCTTCTTCAATTCCAGTTTTTGCGCGGCCTGTTGAAATTGGGAGTCGTGAGTATTGGGATGGTGGAATTAGTGATTCAATTCCAATTAAATTTTTTGAAAAAATTGACTATGACAAGAATATTATCATTTTGACGCAACCATTATCTTATCGAAAAGAAGCTAGTAAGTTATATCCCGCTTTAGAAATGATCTTACATAAGTACCCGGCCGTCTTAAAAAAATTAAAAACTCGGGCACATGATTATAATGATGTTCTGAGTTACATTAGAAAAAAAGAAGTTCAAGGTAAGTTACTAGTCATTCGTCCTCCTTATCCTTTAGAAATTGGCACAATGGAGAAAGATCCCCAAGAATTGAGGCGCGTATACCAGATTGGTGTAAAGGAAGCTAAGAAAAATTTACAAGCAATAAAAACCTATTTGAGTGAATAATCTTCTTGAATAACTTGTCTAGATTACATTTCATTCGCTATAATTAACAAAAGCTTAAATTTTCAGTTTTTTAATAGTAATTGTAGAGGGAATGAATGTAATGAAAAAAACAAAGCTTTTGAGCTTTTTCTTTGCACTTTTGATGTTTTTCTCACTCGGTGCTACTTTTATCAAGCCAGCTCAAGCGGCTAGCCAAAAGCAAGTAGCAGAAGGTAGTGTCTTGAAGAAGATTAAGAAGAGTGGAGAATTAGTAGTCGGTACATCTGCTGATTATCCGCCACTAGAATTTACCGCAAGTGAAAATGGTAAGACCAAATATGTTGGAGTAGATATTGAATTAGCCAAAGATATCGCCAAAGACTTAGGTGTGAAGTTAGTTATTAAGAATATGTCTTTTGACTCCTTGTTAGTTGCACTCGAGACAGGAAAGGTAGACATGGTTATTTCGGCAATGACGCCTACTCCTGAAAGAAAGCAAAGTGTAGCATTTTCAAAAATTTACTATAAACCAAGTGGTGAATATTTTTTAGTAAATAAAAAAGATAAAGACAAGTACACCAGTATTCAAAGTCTTAAAGGTCAAACGGTTGGAGCACAAACAGGAAGTAACCAATATAATTTAGTTAAGTCTCAAATGAAAGATTCTAAATTAAAGGGTCTTGGAAAAATTAACAACTTAGTATTAGCGTTACAATCAGGCAAGGTGTCTGCAGTAGTAGTAGAAGAACTAATTGCTAAAGCATATGCCGAAAATAATAGTAGTTTAGCTGCAATTCGTTCAAACTTAAAAGAAACTCAAGCAGGAAACGCAGTTGCAATTGCTAAAGGACAAGATGATTTAGTAGCTCAAGTAAATAAGACAATTGACCAAGTTCAGAAGAAAGACTTGATTAATAAAGAATATTTACCAGCGGCTGCTAAATATATGAAGACAGAAAAGAAAAGTAATACTTTTGCCAAGTACATTCCATATTTCTTTAAGGGTATTTGGTACACAATCGTAATTACTATTTTTTCAGTAATTATTGGTATTGTTTTAGGTATCATTTTAGCTTTGATGCGTTTATCAAAGAATCCAATTTTACACTGGCTTGCTGTTTGCTACATTGAATTTATCCGTGGTACGCCGCAAATGGTACAAATTTTATTTGTTTACTTCGGAATTGGATATTTGATTTCTAATCTTTCCGCTTTAGTTGCAGGTATTATTGCGATTGGACTTAATTCTGGAGCCTATGTGGCTGAAGATATTAGGTCAGGAATTGATTCTTTACCAAAAGGCCAGATGGAAGCAGCTCGCTCACTTGGTTTAAGCCGTCAAAAAGCCTTTAGATATGTCATTATTCCGCAGGCAATTAAGAACATTTGGCCAGCTTTAGGCAACGAATTTATTACTTTATTAAAGGATAGTTCGTTAGTTTCAGTAATTGGAGTTGCAGAATTAATGTATCAAACACAATTAGTTCAAACTTCAACTTATAAGGGTGTTCTACCATTATTTATTGCCATGATTATTTACTTTATTATGACTTTCTCATTAACGAGATTATTGAATCACTTTGAAAAGAGGATGAAGCGTAATGACAATGATTAAGGTTGAACATTTAAAGAAGAGTTTTGGAAAAAAAGAAGTCCTCAAAGATATTTCTGCAAATGTTGAGAAGGGAAAAGTTATTAGTATCATTGGTCCATCAGGTTCAGGTAAGAGTACATTTTTACGCTGTCTTAATGTACTTGAGACACCAACAAGCGGCAAGATAATTTTTGATGGGCAAGATTTAACACATATTAGTGAAAAGGAATTAGATATTTTAAGAGAAAAAATGGGAATGGTTTTCCAAAGCTTTAATCTTTTTCCAAATATGAATGTAGTTAAAAACGTTAAATTAGCTCCTATGAAAGTTAAAGGCGTAAGTGAAGAAGAAGCTGAAAAGCAGGCTTTAGAATTGCTTGATAAAGTGGGTTTGAAAGAGCGGGCTAAGCAATATCCTTCTAGTTTGTCTGGTGGGCAGCAGCAACGTGTTGCGATTGCTAGAGCTTTAGCAATGGACCCCGAAGTAATGCTATTTGATGAACCAACAAGTGCCCTAGATCCAGAAATGGTTGGCGAAGTTTTAAAGACAATGCAAGACTTGGCAGATTCAGGTATGACAATGGTTATTGTTACTCATGAAATGGGATTTGCCCGTGAAGTTTCTGATGAAGTGTGGTTTATGGCAGATGGATATTTGCAGGAACAAGGAAGTCCAGAACAAATTTTTGAAAATCCGCAAAGTCCACGTGCAAAAGACTTTCTTTCTAAAGTACTTTAAATATTAATATTTTTTAAAATAAGCACTTTCTTTTTACAAGGAGAGTGCTTTTCTTTATAATAGTTGCGTTAGAAAAGTTAGAGGGGATGAGTTTAATGAAGATTAGACAAGCTACAATGGATGATTATGATCAAATTATGACAATTTTAAAGGATGGTGCTAATCAACTAGCAGAACGTGGAGTTGACCAATGGCAAGGAGATTATCCTTCGCCAGGTCAAATTAAAGAAGATATTGAAAAAGGCTTCGCATATTTAGCTGTTTCAGCTGATGGAGAAACAGTAGGGGCTATTTCTATAGTTGAAGCACCAGATCATTCTTATGATGATTTGAAAGGTGAATGGCTTTTAGATACTGATAAGTATGTTGTAATTCACCGCGTTGCCATTCATTCAAAGCACGCAGGTCATGGTTATGCTACTAAGCTTTTGACTGAAGTAATTGATTATATTCGCGATCACCGTAAAGATATTGATAGCATTCGAATTGATACACATGAAAACAATAGCGCAATGCAACATCTAATTGATAAGATGAATTTCACCAAAGTGGGAGAATTGCATGGAGTTTATCGTCCAGATGAAATCTCATATGTTTATGAGAACGTTAGAGAATAAATAAATTTTAGCTAGGTTGAAAAACCTAGCTTTTTTGTTGAGTTTAAGCATTCTGTTGACAGGTACTAATATGATAGAATATTCTTGTTGAATACTGTAAATTACATGGAGAAATCGATGAGAAAAAATTTTAAATTTAAAATAGCCGCTGTTTGTGGACTGCTAGCTATTTTAATTGGACTTACAGGCTGTGCTAACAATAATAGCAATAAGATTACTGTTGTTGGATCTAGTGCCATGCAGCTTTTAGCTGAGCAAGCTGGAAATGACTATCGTCTGTCTCATCCTGACAGTAATATTGTTGTTCAAGGAGGAGGTTCGGGAACCGGTCTTAGCCAAGTACAGGCAGGAGCAGTTGAAATTGGAACTTCCGATGTTTTTGCTGAAACTCAAAAGGGAATAGATGCTAAGAAATTGCAAAATCACCTTGTTGCCGTTGTAGGTATTGTTCCTATTGTCAATAAGAGTGCCGGTGTAAGCAATTTGAGTAAGCAGCAATTGAGTGATATTTTTACAGGTAAAATTACTAACTGGAAACAAGTTGGTGGTAAGAACCAAACTATCACTGTAATTAACCGTTCTAAGGGTAGTGGTACTCGTGGAACCTTTGAAGGTTTAGTTCTAAATGGGAAAAAGCCAATTCAGGCTCAAGAACAAGATTCTAACGGTACTGTACGTAAAATTGTCAGTTCTACACCAGGGACAATTTCTTATATCTCATTCCCGTATGCTAATGATGAAAATATTCAAAAATTAAGTATCGACGGGGTAAAGCCTACAAATAAAAATGTAGAAACGAATCATTGGCAACTTTGGTCTTACGAACACATGTATACTAAAGGTAAACCTAGCAAGAATGTTCAAAAATTTATTGATTATATGCTTGGAAGTAAGGTACAAAATGATTTAGTACCTAAACTAGGCTATATTAGTATCGATAAGATGCAGGTCGAACGTGATAGTAATAATCATGTTGTTCAAAAATAAAGAATAGGACGTTTTGATGAATAACAAAGATCTTAAAAAAGTAGTTGAGTCTGCTTTAGATAAGCAAAAAGTTCCTCATGTTAAATTAAAGAAGATTGGTGCAAGTAAGGTTGATGTTGCCAGCTTAACTGAGCCATCAAAAGAAACACGACAAGAATATTGGGGTAAAGGACTAACTTATTGCGCCATTATTTTAATTATTATTTTGGTTGCTTCAATTATTGGTTTTATTGGATTTCATGGACTAGAAACTTTTACTAAAGATCATGTGAATGTTTTTCAATTTTTAACTTCTAGTGATTGGGATCCAGGTGAGGGAAAGAATCACGTCGGAGCAGCAGCGATGATTGTAACTTCGTTTTCTGTAACCTTACTAGCTGCTTTAGTAGCAACCCCATTTGCAATTGCAGTAGCCTTATTTATGACTGAGTATTCTTCTAAAAAGGGTGCACGCTTTTTGCAATCAGTAATTGAATTATTGGTCGGAATTCCCTCTGTTGTTTATGGATTCTTGGGATTAACAGTTATTGTTCCTTTTATTAGAAATATTTTTGGTGGAACTGGGTTCGGTATTTTATCAGCGACTTTAGTTTTATTTGTCATGGTTTTACCGACAATTACTTCGCTAACTGTTGATAGTTTAAAAGCTGTACCATCTGATTACCGGAAAGCTTCTTTAGCTTTAGGTGCAACTAAATGGCAAACAATCTATAAAGTGATTTTGCGAGTTGCTTCTCCTAGAATTATGACAGCGGTAATTTTTGGGATGGCTAGAGCCTTTGGTGAAGCCTTAGCTGTACAGATGGTTATTGGTAATGCAGTTTTAATGCCAGCTAACTTAGTGAGTCCATCTGCTACTTTAACTAGTCAGTTAACTAGTCAAATGGGAAACACAGTTATGGGAACCTTACCAAATAATGCACTTTGGTCATTAGCGCTTCTATTGTTAATTATGTCTTTGGTCTTTAACTTCTTAGTCCGCTTAATTGGAAAGAGAGGACAGAAATAATGAATGCAAAAACTCGTAATAAAATTGCTACTGCTGGTATTTATACCTTAGTGAGTATTGTTGTAATCATCCTCTTTGGGATTTTAGGCGATATTCTAGTTTCGGGTGTACCACATCTTTCATGGCATTTTTTATCTTCTGAGGCTTCTTCCTATCAAGCTGGTGGAGGAGTAAGGGATCAGCTATTTAATTCCTTATATTTGCTAGTATTAACCTTAATTATTTCACTTCCAATTGCTTTGGGAGCAGGTATTTATCTAGCGGAATATGCTAAAGATAATTGGTTTACTAACTTAATTAGAACAACAATTGAAATTTTAAGCTCACTTCCTTCAATTGTTGTTGGTTTATTTGGTTATTTACTATTTGTAGTACAGTTTGGATTTGGTTTTTCAATTATTTCTGGTGCTTTGGCTCTTACATTCTTTAATTTACCAACACTAACTAGTAATATTGAACAAGCTATTGAAGGTGTTCCGCAAGCACAAAGAGACGCGGGACTTGCCTTGGGCTTATCTAACTGGAAAACAATTCGCGGGATCGTTTTGCCAGCAGCCTTACCAGGAATTTTAACTGGTATTATTTTGAGTGCTGGTAGAATTTTTGGTGAAGCCGCTGCCTTAATTTATACTGCAGGGCAAAGTGGATCTACAATTGACTATAGTAATTGGAACCCATTTAGTCCAACTAGTTTTTTGAATGTGATGCGCCCAGCAGAAACTTTAGCTGTTCATATTTGGAAGGTTAATACTGAAGGAATCATCCCCGATGCAACAATTGTTTCAGCTGCAACTTCTGCTTTATTAATTATTGTGGTAATTTTATTCAATCTTGGTGCACGTGCCTTGGGTAATCATTTATACCGCAAATTAACAGCTGCTAAGTCATAAGGAGAAATTTATGCAAAATGTAAATGAAGCCCCGACATATATTCATCAATTTGATAAAGATGAGCAGATTATCTCGACGCAAGACCTTAGTGTTTTTTATGGAGGTAGCGTTCAAAAGCTTTTTAATGCTAGTCTTCAATTTAAGAAAAAAACTATCACAGCCTTAATTGGAGGATCTGGTTCAGGAAAGTCTACTTTTTTACGTTGTCTTAATAGAATGAATGATAAAGTGGCTCGAGTAGACGGTGAAATTTGGTACCATGGCTTAGATATCAATAAAAACAATATTAACGTTTACCAGTTAAGAAAAAATATTGGAATGGTTTTCCAAAAGCCTAATCCATTTCCAAAATCAATTAGAGAAAATATTACTTATGCTCTAAAAGCAAATGGTGAAAATGACAAGCAAAAATTAGATCAAATTGTAGAAGAAAGTTTAAGAGCAGCCGCTCTATGGGATGAAGTGAAGGATAAGTTAGATAAGAGTGCATTGGCAATGTCTGGTGGTCAACAGCAGCGATTATGTATTGCGCGAGCTCTTGCATTGAAGCCTGAAATTTTGCTGCTTGATGAGCCTGCTAGTGCTCTTGATCCTGTTTCTACTTCTAAACTTGAGGATACTCTTAAGCAATTAAGAACTGATTATACAATGATCATGGTAACGCACAATATGCAACAAGCTAGTCGTATTAGTGATTACACAGCTTTCTTTCATTTAGGTCATGTTTTAGAGTATGACACTACTGAAAATATTTTTACTAATCCTAAGGGTGAAATTACGGAAGACTACATTCGCGGAAGTTTTGGATAAGGGGTTTACTGTGGAAAATATTATTACAAGTAAAGATGTTCACCTAAGCTATGGAAATGTTGAAGCTTTACACGGCATTAGTTTAGACTTTGAAGAAAAAGAACTTACTGCCTTAATCGGTCCTTCAGGATGCGGAAAATCAACCTTTCTTCGTTGTTTGAACAGAATGAATGACGACATACCTAATATTCATATTAGTGGTGAGATTAAATTTGAAAATAAGAATATTTATGGTCCTAAAATGGATTTGGTAGAATTGCGTAAAGATGTTGGAATGGTGTTCCAGCAGCCAAGTCCTTTTCCATTTTCTGTTTATGACAATATTGCTTACGGTCTTAGAATTGCTGGGATTAAAGATAAAGAATTGATCGACCAGCGAGTTGAAGAAAGTTTAAAGCAAGCTGCAATTTGGAAAGAGACTAAAGATAATTTAGATCGAAACGCTCAAGCATTTTCTGGAGGACAACAACAGAGAATTTGTATTGCTCGTGCTTTAGCGGTTCGTCCAAAAGTAGTTTTGCTTGATGAACCTACTAGTGCTCTGGATCCAATTTCAAGTAGTGAGATTGAAGAGACTCTTCTTGAATTAAAGCATGATTTTACTTTTATCATGGTAACGCACAACTTACAACAAGCCTCTCGAATTAGTGACTATACTGCTTTCTTAATGAGTGGGGACTTAATTGAGTATGGTAAGACCTCAGATATGTTTATGAATCCGAAAAAGCAAATTACTAGTGATTATCTGAATGGACGTTTTGGTTAATAAAGGAGTTTTTAAGATGCATGAAGTTTTTTTAGATGAATTACGTAAGTTGAATACTCGTTTCATGGGAATGGGTATTGATGTTAGTGAAGCGATTGAAGAAGCAACACAAGCTTTTGTTGAACATGATAAAAAACTAGCTCAAAGCTTAGTTAAAGATGATCAAAAAGTGTCACGTGCTGCTACAAAAGTTGAAAAAAGAACCTTAAAATTGATGGCTCTTCAACAACCAGTTGCTAGTGACTTTAGAAATGTTATTAGTATCTTAAAAGCTACTAATGATTTAGAACGAATTGGTGAAAATGCTAATTCAATTGCTTGGGAAACAATTCGAGTAAAGGGAAATCCCCGTATTCCAGAAGTTGAAGCAATTATTAAGTCAATGTCCAAGAAAGTTAACTTTATGTTAGACCAAGTTTTAAAGGCCTATGTACAAGGTGATGAAAAATTGGCTCGTGAAGTTGCTAAAAAAGATGATGAAGTAGATGAGGATTATGTAAAGGCTCGTAAGTTAATTATTTCTGGAATTAAGCAAGATCCAGAAGCAGCGGTTGCTTCTTCAAGCTACTTTATGGTAATTCGTTTACTTGAACGTATTGGCGACCACGTAGTTAATCTAGCACAATGGGTTATCTATAAAATGTCGGGAGAATTAGTAGATTTAAATACTAAAGATACTGATGAAATGACTGAATTATAGGATTAAATATCTGATACGATGGATATTAGAGAAGTTAAAGATCATAAAAAACAATATCTTGATTTATTGTTACTAGCTGATGAACAGGAAGATATGGTTGATCGTTATCTTGATCGGGGAAGAATGTATATCTTGATTGATGACGGAAAAGTGCGATCAGAGTGTGTCATAACATATGAAGATAATCGTACTATTGAGATAAAAAATCTTGCCACTTATCCTGTTGATCAAGGGAAGGGCTATGCTAAAAAATTAATCAATTATATTTCGGGAAAATATAAAGGGGATTATAAATTCTTGCAAGTTGGAACTGGTGACAGTCCTTTAACGATTCCATTTTATCTGAAATGCGGCTTTAAACCTTCCGGCCGAATAAAAAATTTTTTCGTAGATAATTATAATCATCCAATTTATGAAGCAGGTCACCAATTGATTGATATGATATACCTAAAAAAGAAAATCTGAATACAGAAAAATAGGAACCTTCAATTTGAGGGTTCCTATTTTTATTTAACTTTATACTCTCAGTTGTAAGCGCGTGCAAATAATCGAAAAGAAATCTATAATGAGCTTATAAATTAAACTGTAGCAACAAGTAGGGAGAAATTATGAGCGATACAGTACAAAAAAAGAAGAAACATCAATTTCCAACAGCGTATACAGTTATTATTATCGTTTTATTATTGGTGCAAATTTTAACGTTTTTTATACCATCGGGTAATTATGCAACGCTTGAATATGATCAACCAAGTAAAGAGTTTGTAATTACGAAACCAAATGGTAGCAAGCATAAAGAAGCAGCAACCCAAAAAACTTTAGACAAATATAAAGTTAAGATCGATGTTAAAAAGTTTACTAGTGGAACGATCTATAAACCCGTAGCTATTCCTGATTCCTATGAAAAAATTAATCAGAAAAAGCCAGGACTTGGTGGAGCGATTTATCAATTCCTTTCTTCTCAGGTAAACGGGATTGCTCAAAGTATTGATATTATTGCCTTCGTTTTGATTCTAGGTGGTTGTATTGGAGTTGTTCATGCAAATGGTGCAATTGATGCCGGAATGCAGGCACTTTCTAAAAAGATTAAGGGTAAGCAAGTTTTATTGATTGTTTTAGTAATGGGATTGATCGCCATTGGTGGAACAACCTTTGGTTTAGCTGAAGAAACAATGGCTTTTTATCCTATCTTAATTCCAGTCTTCTTATTAGCAGGGTTTGATAGGATGACAGTTGTTGCGACGATCTTTTTAGGTACAAGTATTGGGACGATGGCATCAACTATTAACCCATTCTCGACTGTAATTGCCTCGAATACGGCGGGGGTCAATTTTACAGATGCATTGCCGCTTAGAATTTGTATGTGGGCAACTTGTGTTATTGTAGGGATGATTTATGTCATTATTTATGCTAAAAAAGTGCAAAAGAATCCTAAAGCTTCATATGTTTATAATGACTTTGTTAAAGAAGACCAAGAATATATGGATCAGAATGAAAGTATGCAGGACAGCAAATTTACTTGGCGTCAAAAATTAACTTTGCTTGTCTTTGCGATTGCCTTTATCGTAATGATTTGGGGTGTTCAACAAAAGGGATGGTACTTTACTGAAATTGCTGTTGTCTTCTTAGCAACGGGATATATTTTTGCCTTTATTTCAGGCTTAAGTGAGCATAAATTTGTTGAGAGCTTTGTAAATGGTGCGGCAGATTTATTGGGTGTAGCTTTAACAATTGGACTAGCACGTGCTGTTTCAATTGTGATGGAAGAAAGTCATACAAGTGATACAATTATGAATTTCTTTAGTCAGCAAGTTTCTGGTATGCCACCATTATTGTTTATTTGGTTTATGTTCTTAGTCTACATTGTTCTTGGTTTCTTTATTCAGTCATCTTCTGGCTTAGCCGTTCTTTCAATGCCTATTATGGCACCGCTAGCTAACGTGGTTGGAATTGATCGCGCAAGCATTATTGATGCCTATAATTGGGGTCAAGGATTTATTAGTTTAATTGCACCAACTGGATTAATTTTAATGAGCTTAATGATGGTAAATATTGGGTTCAATAAATGGTTTAAGTTTTGTTGGAAACTGTTAGTTATTGAATTTGGAATTTGTTTAGCCTTTTTGGCAATTGGTTTAGTTGTTTACTAACTAAGCAAATAAGTAGCTTTTAGTATTTTTTATAGTTATGATGAAGTTAAAGACATTGTTTAATATTTTAAGGAGGCTTTTGTATGGCTTATCCAAAAACTAAAAAAATTATGAATGAAATTGTTGCTGATTTAACTCAAACTCACATGGTCGTCCACCAACACCATTGGTATATGCTTGGAAGAGGATTTTTAAAATTGCACCCATATTTAGATGGTGTAATGGAAGAATTAGCTGAGCAGCAAGATGGCGTTGCTGAAAGATTGATTGCCATTAATGGTAATCCGATTTCCACCTACGAAGAAGTATTGGAAGAAACTAACGTTCCAGATCAAATCGGTAGTTGGGATTTGTCAATTGAAGAAAGATTCCAATTAATTATAAATGCATACAAACAATTGCGAGATGATTATGAAAGAGGGATCAAGATTAGTGAAGGAGAAGGAGACGACTCAACTAATGATTTATTGATTTCTTATCATACCGCGATCGAAAAAAGAATTTGGATGATGTCAGCTGAACTTGGTCAACGTCCAGGTGAAGGTGAATAGGAAAAATATATTTATGCAAAGCATTCCGTGTATGGAATGCTTTTTTGCTATAATTAAAGTAAATATTGCCATACAGGGAAGGAAATACCATGAATAAAGTTACAATTGTTGGGTCAATTAACGTTGATAATATTATGCATATTAAGAAACTTCCTCAACCAGGAGAAACAATAGCAATGTCTGAATTTTCAAAAGCTGCTGGTGGTAAGGGAGCAAATCAAGCCGTAGCAAGTAGTCGAGCAAAAAATGAAACAATTTTTGTTGGACGGGTTGGGGATGATGACAATGGTCGCTTTATGCTTGAACAATTTAAAGAAAATGGAATTAATGTTGACCATGTAGCTGTAACCCCAAACCAACAAACTGGACAAGCCTATATTTTGCTTCAAGAGACAGGACAAAATTCAATTATTATTCAACATGGTGCAAATTTTGACGTAACAGCAGAAGATGTTAGAAATGCGAAAAGTCAAATTGAAGATAGTGATTTTGTGATTGCTCAATTTGAAACACCAATTGAAGCAACTATTGAAGCTTTTAAGATTGCTAGAGAAGCTGGTAAAATTACTATTTTAAATCCTGCGCCTGCCCGTACTGATATCCCAGAAGAATTATTAGAGTTAACCGACTTGATTACTCCTAATGAAACTGAGGCTGAGAGTATTACAGGAATTAAAGTTGACAGTGAAGAGTCAATGAAGAAGAGTAGCGAAATTTTTCATCAAATGGGAATTAAGGGTGTAATTATCACAATTGGTGAACGTGGATCTTATGTTTCTTATGAAGACATTGAAGAGATTGTTCCAGCTTTCAAAGTAAAGGCAGTTGATACAACAGCAGCTGGTGATACATTCTTAGGTGCTTTATCTAGCGAATTGAAGCCTGATTTAAGTAACTTAAGAGATAGTGTGATTTATGCATCCAAATCATCCTCATTTACAGTTCAAAAATTAGGTGCATTTCCATCTATTCCAACTAGAGAAGTAGTTGAAGAAGCTTTGAAGGAGAAAAACTAATGAATAAGACAGAGCAAGATCAATTAAAAAAAGAAGCGGCTACTAAAGCAGCTAAGATGGTAGAGCCTAATTCTGTTTTAGGAGTTGGAACAGGTTCAACAGTTGCATTTTTCATCGATGCATTAGGTGAACGCAAAGAAAAAGAAGGGTTTAGTTTAAAGCATATTGTTACTACTTCTAACCGTAGTAAGAAGCAACTTGAAGGACTGGGCTTTAAGGTTGATGAATTAGCAGATATTGATCAAGTCGATTTAACAGTAGATGGCGCTGATCGAGTAGACGATAATTTAGATGGAATTAAAGGCGGCGGTGGTGCCTTAACTTTAGAAAAAAATGTCGCTATCAACTCAAAGAAGATTATTTGGATCGTTGATGAATCAAAACTTGTTCATCACTTAAGTGGCTTTCCGCTTCCAGTTGAAGTATTACCAGTGTCTGCTGAACAAAACTTTAAGCGTTTTGAAGCAGAAGGGTTGAAGCCTCAATGGCGTTTAGATGATGAGGGTAAGCGTTATGTAACGCATTACGGTAATTACATCATTGATTTAGCTGCTGATCCAACTCCAGTACCACACGGTTTAGCTGATTATCTAGACCACACAGTTGGTGTAGTTGAGCATGGCTTGTTTTTAGACATGTGTGATGAAGTCATCATTGCACATAGTGATGGTACAATTGAAGATAAGAAGAGAAAATAATTATTTTTTCAAAAACTAATATAATTTTTAAAAGACTTGATCAGTTCAAGTCTTTTTTTGTAACAAATCTTAGTTCATAATAAATATGATACGTAAATTTAGAAAGAAGGACCTTTATGTCAAAAAAGCCCTTAATTATTAGTACAGATCCAGGTATTGACGATATTGCTGCAATGACAATCAGTCTTTTTGCAGATGAACTTGATGTTAAAATGATTGTTCCAACCTGGGGAAATGTTTCTTTAGCTCATACTTTACAAAACACTCTTGATTTAGAGAACTTTTTACACACAAAAGTTCCTGTAGTCAAGGGCGCTAATCAGCCGTTAGTACGTCCAGCAATTAGTGCAGCTTCTGTCCATGGTGAAACGGGAATTGCTGGCTTTGAATTTGAAAAAGCTAATGATGATTTATTAGAGCCGGGACTTGCTGCTACTAAGATGTATGAAGCAATTAAAAACAGTCCTGAAAAAGTTACTTTATTGGGAGTTGGTCCTTTAACTGACTTTGCCCTTTTATTTAAGCAATACCCTGATGTGGTAAAAAATATTGCTGAAGTTTATATTATGGGTGGAAACATTGGGCATGGAAACCATAGTCCATTTGCGGAATATAATATTGCAGGTGATCCAGAAGCAGCACAGATAGTTTTCCATTCCGGCTTGCCAGTTTATGTAGCTCCACTTGAAATTGGAGATAAGGCCCATTTAACTCAAGATCAGATGGATAAGATTAAAGAATGTGGCGAAGTTGGTAAAATGCTTTATTCGATGTTTTCTAATATTCATGAACCTGATGGAGATACTCGAATTAAGATTTATGATCCAACCGCGGTTGGAATTATGCTTCATCCTGAATTCTTTACTTTAAAGCCAGCTAATGTTGAAATTGAATTAGCTGGACGCTATACATATGGTGCTAGTGTGATGGATTTCTTAAGTGAAAAACATAATGCACAAATTGCAACCGACGTTGATACAGAGAAGTTTGCAGCTTGGTTCATTGATAGTATCAAGACTGCTAATAATGGGAGAAAATAATGACTGATTTAGTCTATCGCTCAGTAATGCGCGATATTAAACAAAAAATACTTAATAATGAATATGAAGATATGCGTTTGCCTGATGAGCGAAGCCTAAGTGACTATTATCATGTAAGTCGTTCATCGATGAAGCGCGCTTTGGGTTTGCTTGCTCAACAAGGGATAGTTTTTAAAAAAAGAGGTAGCGGAACATTTATTAATCCGCTCTACTTGAAAAATCAGGCACTTTTTAAGTATGAGGGATCAAATTTAGGTATTACGGATTCCTTTAGTGTTCCCGGTAAGAAGCAAAGTATTGAGCTGTTAGACTATCAAGTAATTAAGGCCGATGAAGATTTGAGACAGGATTTGTTTTTAAAAGATTCAGATTTTGTTTATCAAATAAAACGACTTCGTTTATTAGATGATCAACCATTTTTGATTGAAACAGGGTTTATTCCTATTAAGATTACTCCAGAATTAAATCCGGATATTCTTAAAGGCTCACTCTTTAACTACTTAGAAGATACACAAAATAAAACTGTAACACGTTCATTCTTAACAATTACAGTTGAGCCATCAACTTTAGAAGATCAGTCTAAACTGATGTTGGCACCTAATGAACCTGTAGGTGTAATGGAAGGTATTTTCTTTTTAGATGATGGAACTCCATTTGAAGTTTCAAATATGAGAATTCATTATAAATACATGAAGTACAATACTTTTGTTAACTTAAGTCAAGAATAAAAATAAGCCATTGTTTTTCTCGGGGGGATGAGAGAAACAATGGCTTTTTGTATGGGACGAGTAGCTTAATCAAATTGCAAACTATCGTCAACAGGGGACAGATATACATAGTTTAAGTTAGTGTTTTTACATTGCTCACTGAGGGAATTAATTAAAGTATCTTGTTCCTTAGTAATCGGAATTTGCTTAAGTACTATTTGAGATTGCAAATACATAACTAACTTATTGCTCCAAGCAGCTGCGTCATCGTGGTTTTCAGCTTTGGCTATGACTTTTAAAATTGTCTGTTCAAGCGGAAGATATGCTTTAATTTGAACTTTATTGAAACTAGTATATAAATCTTTTAATACTGTGATAATTTCATCGTGCTTTGTAATAGATTTTTCTAACATGACAAAGACCTCACTATCTTAAATAATTTAACTGATTTCTGGGCCCACTAAAATACTAGCATCTTTCATGCTTGAAAAGCCTATTTTGTATGAAAGTAGAGGTTTTTGCTAAGTGTTTATCTTGATTTAAATAACATTATACTGATTTAAATCAGTGAATCATTTCTTAAATACTGATTAATCCTTAAAATAAAGCTCTAAATACAGATAAATACGTAAAATGAAAGAGCTTTCTGATAAGATTAGACATATGAGGTGAGATAAATGCAATCACAAGTTGAAAGATTAGATTTAATTAGACAAAAATTAGATGAGAAAAAAACAATTAGTACACGTGAAATTATGAAATTGTGTCATGTCTCTTTTGATACGGCTAGGAGGGATGTAATTAAATTAACCAGCACCGGTCAAGCGATTCGAATTCATGGCGGATTGATGAAAATTAAACAGGGGACAGTGCCAGATTATAATTCTCGCGTCCATGTTTTGTCGCCTATAAAGAATAAAATAGCTAAGATGACAGCAAAATATTTAACAGCTGATAAGTTGATATATTTGAATGCTTCGACGACTATTTCGCAATTATGTTGCTACCTTAACGGGTTAAATGCAACAGTGATGACAAATTCGATTGATAATGTGGGTGCCTTAATGATGGATAACTTGCCTCATGTTATCTTATTAGGCGGCTATTTAAATAAAGAGAACCACTATACATCTTCTTTAAATAGTTTAAAAGAAATAGATCAATATGAATTTGATATTGCCGTAATCGGGACATCATCGGTTAATAAAAATGGAGTTTTTGTAGTCAATCATTCTGATGCACAGATTGAAAGAGAAGTAGTTAATCGAACCAAAACAGTTATTTTACTGGCAGAAGAATATAAATTTAAAGAAGACAGATCTTCTCCATACAAGGTCATGGATTGCAAGCAAGCTGATATTTTGATTACAGATAATAAGCTTGATCCACAGTATCGAAAATATTTTAAAAAGAATATTAAGATTCGTGAAGTACTCGAAGAGGAAAATATAAAAAAGTAAGCAATTATAATTGGACCGTCCCAATGTTTTTAAAAGTTGAATTTTTGCACTTGATGCTATATGATATTACTGTAATAAGGAAATGAAAACTATTTCAAGGAGATATAGCTATGGCAGTAAATTACGATTCTCAAGAATACTTAAAGAGTGTTGACGCATACTGGCGTGCAGCTAACTACTTATCAGTGGGACAATTATTTTTAATGAATAATCCCTTACTTAAAAGAGAATTAAAGGCAGAAGATGTAAAACCTAAGCCAATTGGTCACTGGGGTACAATTGTGCCACAAAACTTTATCTATGCACATTTAAATCGTGCAATTAAGAAATATGATTTAAACATGTTCTACATTGAAGGTTCTGGTCACGGTGGTCAAGTAATGGTATCGAACTCATATTTAGATGGTTCTTATACTGAACGCTACCCAGAAATTACTCAAGATGAAAAGGGAATGGCTAAGTTATTTAAGCAATTTAGTTTTCCAGGTGGCGTTGCTTCTCATGCTGCTCCAGAAACTCCTGGATCAATCCATGAAGGTGGAGAATTAGGCTACTCACTATCTCATGGTGTTGGTGCAATTTTAGACAACCCAGACGTAATTGCAGCAGTTGAAATTGGTGATGGTGAATCAGAAACTGGTCCACTTGCTACTTCTTGGTTTTCAAGTAAGTTCATTAATCCAATTAAAGATGGTGCAGTTATTCCTATCTTACAAATTAATGGCTTTAAGATTTCTAATCCAACTATCGTTTCTAGAATGAGTGATGAAGACTTAACTAAGTACTTTGAAGGAATGGGTTGGAAGCCATATTTTGTTTCTGCATATAAAGACGGTGAATTTAATGGTTATAAAGACCACATGGAAGTTCACCAAGAAATGGCTAAGACAATGGATGAAGTTGTTGAAGAGATTAAGGCTATTCAAAAGCATGCGCGTAAAAACAATGATGATTCCTTAGTGAAGTGGCCAATGATTGTCTTTAGAGTACCTAAGGGTTGGACAGGTCCAAAATTTGATCTAGATGGCAATCCAATTGAAAATAGTTTCCGTGCTCACCAAATTCCAATTCCTGTTGCTCAAGATGACATGAATCATAAAGAAATGCTTACTGATTGGATGGAAAGTTATAAGCCAGAAGAATTATTTAATGAAGATGGCTCACCAAAAGATATTGTTAAAGAAAATACCTTATCAGGCGACCAAAGAATGGCTATGAATCCAGTAACTAATGGTGGGATTGATCCAAAAGTCTTAAATATGCCTGACTATCGCGACTTTGCAATTAAATTTGATAAGCCTGGATCTGTTGAAAAACAAGATATGGCCGAATGGGCAAAATATTTAGACAAGATGTCTGAATTGAACCCAACTAATTTCCGTGGTTTTGGTCCTGATGAAACTAAATCTAATCGTTTATTCCAACTTTTAGATAATCAAAAACGTCAATGGATGGAAAGTATTCATACTCCAAACGATGAAAACTTGGCTCACGAAGGTCGTGTAATTGACTCACAATTGTCAGAACACCAAGATGAAGGTTGGCTTGAAGGATATGTATTAACTGGTCGTCACGGATTCTTTGCTACTTATGAAGCATTTGGTCGTGTAGTTGATTCAATGCTTACGCAACATATGAAATGGTTGAGAAAAGCCAAAGAACAATCTTGGAGACATGATTATCCAGCCTTAAACTTAGTTGATACTTCAACTGTTTTCCAGCAAGATCACAATGGTTATACTCACCAAGATCCAGGTATGTTAACTCATTTGTATGAAAAGAATCGTCCCGATTTAATTCACGAATACTTACCAGCAGATACTAACTCCCTTCTTGCTGTATCTGATAAGGCATTTAGAGATCGCGAATGCATCAATGTTTTAGTAACTTCTAAACAACCTCGTCCTCAGTGGTTCTCAATTGAAGAAGCTAAAAAATTGGTTGATAAGGGTCTTGGTTATGTTGACTGGGCATCAACTGATAAGGGCGCTAAGCCAGATGTTGTTTTTGCTTCAACTGGTACTGAACCAACAATTGAATCTTTAGCTGCCATTGACTTACTTCATAAGAAATTCCCAGACTTAAAGATTCGCTATATTAATGTGATTGATGTTATGAAGTTAATGTCCCCAGAAAAGAATCCAAATGCAATCAGTAATGAAGAATTCAACCGTCTTTTCCCTAAAGGTACACCAGTTATCTTTGCATGGCATGGATTTAAGCCAATGATGGAATCAATTTGGTTTGATCGCGGCCGTGGTAAAGATGATGTTCATATTCATGGCTATGAAGAAAATGGTGACATTACTACTCCTTTTGATATGCGTGTCTTAAACCACATGGATCGCTATGACTTAGCAAAAGATGTAGTAGAAAGTATTCCTGAGCTAAATGAAAAGAATGCGGATTTCATTGATGAGATGGATAGCTTGCTTGCTAAACACCATCAATATATCCGTGATAACGGTAAAGATATGCCTGAAGTTACTGAATGGCAATGGAATGGCTTAAAATAAAGATATTATTTTTTAAAGATCGGATTAATTTCCGGTCTTTTTTAATTGTAGTTATTAAAAAATCAGTGTATTGTTAGTGTGATATTTATTGTTATAATATATTGAGGAAAGTAAGTGTAATTATTAATAAATAAAAGATATTGTAGGAAGGGATGATGAGATGGATTTTAAAGATGTTTTAGCAAGTGAACATGCAACAAGAAAGTTTACTGATCAAAGAGTAAGCGAAAAAACTGTGATTAAGGTAATCGAAGAGGCTCAAAGAACACCATCATTACTAAATTCACAACCATGGCGAATTTATGTGGCTGAAGGTGAGGTTGCAAAAGCAATAAGAAAAGATCATGAAGATAAGGTATTGGCTCATGAAGAACCACATGAAGATTTTGCTTCATTGCTAAAAGTTGAGTGGGATACGTTTCCAAGTAAGAATATGGCAACGATGAGTGAAACTTTAGATTACTTTTTACGTGGTGAATCTGATGCTTTCGATCAAGCTCAAATAAAATTGTTTAACGCTCCTGTGATAGTATTTTTGACTATTCCTAAAAAATCTCCAGCTTGGTCAATTTTTGACTTAGGTGCGTTTTCGCAAACCTTAATGTTAGCTGCTAATAATCGTGGTTTAAGTACAATGCCAGCTCATGCTTTCGTTAAGTACCCAGATGTAATAAGAAAAAATTTGGATATTCCAGAAGATGAATCAATTGGAATTGGTATTGGTTTAGGATATCCGAATAAGAAGGCAACAATCAATAATTATAAGTCTAAACGTGTACCGTTAGATGAAGTTTTAAAGATTAAAAAAGATATCTAGTTAAGAAACTCTTGAAGAAGTTAAAGTCTAGCTAATTTGTTAGATGAATTCTTTAAGAGTTTTTATTTGCTTATTTAAAATAAAATTAAAATATGGCATAATTATAAAAAATAAAGGAGAAGAAGAATGATGTTATTAGTTTCTCCTGAGCAATGGGCTAATTGGGATAAATGGTTTAATTACACATTGCCAGGCTATATTTTAATTTTAGGGATAATTTTTTTATTTGTTGGATTGATTCCATTTTTATGCGTACATAATAAAATTACTTATACTTTATTTGGGGTGACAACCGTATTTTTAGTAACTTTTCTGGGGATAGCTTATTTTAAAAATAAGGAATCAAAAGAATATGTCAAAGAAAATCACTATTTAACGGCAATGGTTAGAGAGTATGATGCTCAGATTTTTTCTAATAAATATTATGATCCAGAGGAAATCGAAATGTTTAAATATGTAGCTGATATTCAGACCCCGTCTCATTTGCCTTCCGTTTACAAAAAGATACCAGTGAAGCAAGAAGTTACCTATCTTGGTAAAAATGATTATTATGCCTTTATTAAATTAAATGATGTAGTAATGAAGTTCAGTCTGGCAGATTGTAAAAAAATTCCAGGAAGTAAAGCTTACTTTACAGGCTATCATTTTAAGATTAGAAATAAGAAGTTTTTGAAGTTAGGATTTATTGATTTAAAACATAATTTACGCGATAAAGTAGAACTACCAGCCGATTCCTATAACAAGCAAGTTTCAAGTAATATTGAAGAAAATTATAATCATCCCGGATTAGTTGCAAACTGGATCCCTGATTCAGCAAAATAATGCTAAAATAGAGATGTAATTATTTAATATATAAAAAAGGTGAAGATCACTTGTCTACAAGTACTATAACTACTAATTTAATTGTTATTTTCATAACGTTTTTAATTGCAATTTTCTTTGTTGTTGCTGAATTTGCTTTAGTGCAGACTAGATCGAGTCAGCTAGAAGATATGCTGGCAAACGGTCAAGGCAACCCTAAGAAACTAAAGCGTGCTCTACACATGGTTCATAATTTGAATGAGTCATTGTCTACCACTCAAGTAGGTACTACTTTAGTTGGTGTTATTTTAGGTTGGATTGGTCAAGGAACTATTGAAGAACTATTGACCGATGTGTTTAAAATGACACCTTGGTTTGGAGCAAAGACTAGCGGAGTATTAGGAGCAACTTTAGGTGTTGTATTGCTAACTTATTTAGAAGTTGTTGTAACTGAAATTGTTCCTAAGAATATTGCTATTGACATGCCCGTTAAGTGTTTAATGGCAGTTGTTACTCCTTTAGCTGCTTTCCATACGATTGTATATCCATTTGTATGGTTACTTAATCATAGTGCTAATGGATTGCTTCATTTATTAGGGATGCAGTCCGCTGATGAAGAAAGTGAAGTTTATTCACAATCTGAAATCTTACGTTTATCTCGTAACGCTGTAACTGGCGGCTCACTTGATAAAGACGATCTTTTGTACATGGAACGTGCTTTTGAATTAAATGATAAAGTTGCTAAAGATATCATGACAGACCGTACTCAACTTCAAGTTTTAAATGCGACTGATGATGTAAAAACAGCTTTAGAAAAATATATTAAAGATGGCTTTAGTCGTTTCCCAGTTGTGCGTGATAATGATAAAGATGATGTTGTAGGATACGTTTATGCTTATGATATCGTAAGTCAAGATCAGGAAAATCCTAATGTTCCGATTACTAGAATTATTAGAGCGATTATTACTGTGCCTGAATCAATGTTAATTCAAGATATTTTGAAATTAATGATTAAAAAGCACACACCAATTGTTTTAGTAGTTGATGAGTATGGTGGAACAAGTGGAATTGTAACTGATAAAGATATTTATGAAGAACTCTTCGGATCAATTAAGGATGAAATCGATGATGTTTCAGACGAATATATTGTCCGCGATGATCATGGAAATATCCATGTTTCAGGAAAGACTACTTTATATGATTTTGAACGCTACTTCCATACTAAGCTTAAGGCATTCGAAGATAGTGATATTATTACCATCGGTGGTTATATGATGGAACACTATCCTAATTTAAAACGTGGTGAGTCTGTTGATTTAGAAGGCTTTAAGTTTAAGCTAGTAAACATTGAACAAGGATTCATGCGTTGGTTCATCGTTTCTAAGGTCGATCAAGCCAGTGAAAATGATGATTCAGAAAATAGCGATCAAAATGATAAAGAAAGAGATAAATAATCGGAAAAAGCACCTCAAGATAGGTGCTTTTTTGTCTAATTAAATGTTATAATTCTACTATTAACAACGCATTTATAAAAGGATATAGAGGGTTAAAATGCAAAATAGTGATAATATTGACAACATTATTGATCGTGTTTTATTTAGTCAAGATGACATCGAAGAGATTTGTCAAAGACTAGGTAAGCAATTAACTGAGGATTATGCTGGTAAGTTTCCATTAGTCATTGGGGTACTAAAGGGTGCTGTATACTTTATGACTGATTTAACACGCCATATGAATGTAAAAATGCAAAATGACTTTATGGATGTTTCAAGCTACGGTGATGGCTTTGAATCAACTGGTAAAGTTAGATTAGATATTGACGTTCAAGCAGATGTTAAGGGTAGAGATGTATTACTGGTTGAAGATATTGTTGATACTGGTCATACTCTAAAATTTATGAAGGATCTATTAATTGAACGTGGCGCAAAGAGTGTAAAGTGTTGCGCACTTCTTAATAAGACAGAACGCCGTGAAGATGATGTAGTTGTAGATTACTATGGCTCAAAAGTTGAAAATGAATTTGTAGTTGGCTATGGATTAGACTACTTAAATGCATATCGTAATCTACCTTATGTTGGTGTTTTAAAACCAGAAGTTATTCAAGCAAACTTAAACCGTTAATCATTCAAAATATATTTATCATAAAATTAAAAAGGGTTGAGACTTTCTCCTTAGCTAGTGGAAGTTTCAACCCTTTATCTATCAGCTTTATTATTGGCGATTATTCTGTTTTTTCATATAGTAATAAATAGGAAGGCCCAATAGCGTTAGACCGATACCGGTTATTGAGAGCCAAAATTCATTAATTACAGTACTGATCACAATGAATAAACCACCACCAATTGAGATGATCGGGACAATCGGATACCAAGGAACAACATAAGGACGTTCTAGTTTAGGTTCGCGGTAGCGCAAAATTACCACTGCAATTGAAATTAGGGTGGTAAAGGTCCACATGACGAAGACGAGCATATTAGTTAACAGGTCAAAAGTTCCTAGTAGAATCATTATTAAAGATACCACGAGAATAATTAGGGCACTAAGAGTAGGTACACCTGTATTAACATTAGTGCGACTAATTTTATCAGAAAATGGTAACATTTTATTTTGTGCTAAAGTATAGGGTATTCTCATTCCGGTAAGCATAAAACCATTAATTGCGCCATAAACTGAAATTAAAATTCCAATAGTAACTAATTTACCGCCTAAACTGCCAAATAGTTTTAACGAAGCTAAATAGGCAGTATTTTGATTGCCGATAATTTCTTTAAAAGGAAGAGCAGTCAGAAAAGCGTAGTTGACCAATACATAAATTAAAGTAATAGCAGATAGACCGATGATAATAGCTCTTGATAGATTCTTCTCAGGCTTTTCAATTTCACCAGCTAAATTAGTTACGTTAATCCAGCCATCATAAGCAAATAAAGCTGCAAGTAAACCACCGCTTAAGCCTGTCCAAAAAGATGTATTATGCCCAGCGCTTAAAGGGAATAAGTTAATATCGACTTTGCTTGAATTAAAAAGACCGAAAATCACAATTAAAGCAATTGGGATGGCCTTAAGAATAGTCATGACTGATTGCATTCGGGTTGAAAATTTTGTAGAAATAAAGTTTAAGCCCATTAAAAAGATGGCGAGCAGTAGACCAATTAAAGTCGCGTATTTAGCAGGTAAGTTAAATAAAACAACAAATTGTTGCCCGAATATTACACTTAAAGCTGCAATATTGGCAGGGAAATAGACTAGCATTTGAGCCCAGCCAAATAAAAAGCCCCAAACTTTTCCATAAGTATACTCGATGTACTTGATAGAGCCGCCAGTAACTGGAAGAGCAGCTGCAATTTCAGATACGGTAAGGCCAGAAGCGATGGAAACAATACCGGCTAAAATCCAGACGAAAAGAGTTAATGAGGAAGTGCCGGTTTCATGACTAATGCTTCCTATTTTGAAAAAAACGCCCCCACCAATTACAGTTCCAACGACTGTAGCTAGGGCTTGACCAAAGCTAATTTGTCTTTTCAAGATTGTGCTTTCCTTTCGATATATCTATAACTTTTAGTAATGATATCATTTTATACTAAATCTTAATGAAAGTGGTGTAGAAAGAAGAAGTTCGTTAAAATAGCTAATGGAGGGACTGAAATGCATCGTTATCGACATAAATATACTTTCCCAAGTATTATTATTTTACTCATTCTAGCTTTTTCAGGACTAGTATGGGGATACTTTAATATGAGGCAAAATACAACTGTTCCTCGTGGCTCAAATATGAGTGTATTAGGCATTGAACTAGACCAAACAAAAGATTACATTGATTTACATAAGCTAGAAAAAAATGGTATTTCTTTTGTATATTTGAGGTCAACACAAGGAAAATCTTATTTTGACGATAATTACTTACTTTATCGCGATCAAATTCAAGGAACTAACTTAAACTTTGGTACAATTATTGCTTATAGTGATGAAACGAGTAATCAAGAACAATACCAATACTTTTTGAATAAAGTTGGAACTAACACCGGAAGTTTGCCTGTTATGATTGTGCCAGCTGCTAGTCACTTGACTAAATCATATTGGAAGCGAATGGGAATTTTTGCTCAAATGATAAATAATCTTGGAAAAAGAGTAATGATAGCTGGTGACTACCGTTATCATAATTATTTTCCAGAGGGAACACGGTTCTTATATACGGGAGCAAGTTTAAAAGATAGACGACACTATGCTTTTTGGTGTTACACTCAAAATGGAAGAGTTAAAAATATAGATAATCTCGAACGGAATGTAACTATGTTTGCTTATATTGGTACTAATACGCAGTACGAGCAATTATATGGTCAGCAAGGAACACAATAGAGGAAATAAAATGTATTCAAACGCAATTACACAAGTTTTAGAAAAAGAACATAAAAATAAACCAACCTTAATTCAAGAAAGAACATATGATGCTATTCGTAATGGTGCTAGCATCGTAGGATTAGCTAAGACTGGTACCGGTAAAACTTTAGCTTATGGTTTACCAGTAATGGAGCGAATTGCCGAAATTGGTGGTCGAGGCATTATTTTAGAACCAACCACTGAACTTGCGATCCAAACCAGAAATAATCTTTTACCTTATGCAAAATCATTAGGCTTAAAAACCATTGCATTAGTTGGAGCAGGAAATAGAAAAAGACAATTAGAACGCTTAAAAAAGGAAAAGCCGGAAATAATAATTGCTACACCAGGAAGATTTTTTGACTTTTTATCAGAGAATCGAATCAAGTATCAAGACATTAATGCTTTGGTGATTGATGAAGCGGATGATATTTTAGAATTCACAAAATTAGATTTACTGAGTTCATTAGGACAAAATCTATCCTCAACTGCTCAAATTTTACTTTTTGGAGCTTCAGAGTCAGAAATTACAAAAGATGCAGAAGATTTATTTAATCACACTTTCTTATTAATTGATGTGCGCCCAGAACAAAAATCTGAAGTTAAACATTACTTTTTACAAGTTTCAAACGAATATAAAATGCAGTTTTTGCAGCGTTTGGCAAAGTTAGATAAGTTTAAGGGTATTCTTTTTTTTGATAGTACAGAAAGTGAAATGAGATTTGCGCGAATTTTTAGTCATAGTAAAACAAAATTTGCTGTTTTAAGTAATGAAACTAGTAAGCAAAATAGAGAAAAAATTCTTAGTGATTTTAGAGCAGGCCGAATTAAGTTTTTATTTGCGACTGATTTAGCAGCTCGTGGGTTAGACTTACCTGATGTTAGCTATGTTATTAACTTTGAAATACCGAGTGAAGTGAATACTTACTTGCATCGGAGCGGTAGAACGGGCCGAATGAATAAATCAGGAACTGTTGTCACTCTTGGGGACGATCATGACTTTAGAGACTTGAAAAAATTACTGGCTGATACTTACCAAGTTCAAAGAGCATATTTTGCAGGCTATAGTTTAACGACTGAAAAACCAAAACGAAAAAAAGAAGAGACAGAAACCCAAGAGAAGAAAGTAAAGGAAAGTAAGCCTAAGCATAAAAAGAAGCGTTGGCGCAATAAGAAAAATAAAGGATATCATCCTCGAAAGGATAGAAGAGAAAAATAATGTCATCTTTAGTTAAATGGCTAGAAACTTATGTTTTGCCACCTGCATCGCGTTTAGCTCAAGTACGCTGGCTAGTTGCAATGCGAGATACTTTTATTTCTTTACTGCCAATTACAATGGCTGGTTCAATTGCAATGCTATTTAATAGCAT